>Ga0256405_10000704_pt1 | contig 105687 bp, 84 predicted proteins | sample RumenRJG_02DNA_FD_189096 | JGI IMG/M metagenome (GOLD analysis project Ga0256405, IMG submission 189096) | Bovine rumen microbial communities from Lethbridge, Alberta, Canada - RJG_02 | ecosystem: Host-associated > Mammals > Digestive system > Stomach > Rumen | place: Canada: Alberta...
CAATGCACGGTAAAGAGAATAAACTTCTTCCTCAAGACGAATCCTGTTCAACGAGGAACGATACAAATCTTTCTTTTCTTTCATCTTTTTGAATAATAAAGGTGTCAACCTTATCTACAAAAAGACAAATACATAAAACTCCCAGTTTTAGTATACAGGACTCCTAGCTTTAATACTCTATATCTCTCCCAATAATTACTATTATTGCTCGAAATATCTTATGTAATAACATTAAAAGTGTGTTTTAAACTTTAAAAAACGTTAATTATAATCTTTTTTCCTTATTATCTATTACCAAATGTAAAATAAATAACTACCTTTGCAATGTTATAGCGCTCCATTCTTGATTCTATGAGTTAAATGCTCTTGTATAGATAGGGGATAGTAGTACTGTATCCTTACTTTTACAGGGATACCTCCATATTGTATGTATGGGGGAGAGGAGGATGTACGCTTTAGAGATTTAAGGTATGGTAAACGACGGACAGGACAATAGTTGGTATGCGATACGCACTTACCATTGCAAGGAAATGCAATTGGTTGACTATCTGCAAGGCAGAGGTCTAAGTTGTTTTGTGCCAATGACATACGTCAAGAATACTAATGCCGATAGTATGGATGATCACCGATTGGTGCCAGCAATACATAATTTTGTGTTTGTGCGTAAGACGTTGCCCGATCGAGATATCCAGCGTATTTTCCAAGAGTGCTGCATCATGATGAGCGTTTATATAAATGAAAAAAATGAATATTACGAGATATCCAATCACGAGATGAACGAGATACGCTTTCTCTGTGATCCGAGTTTTGCCGATGTTAAGATTATTGATTCTGAAGAGGCTGAGGCTAAGACGGGCAAGGAAGTGGTTGTCGTGCAAGGGCCTTTCAAAGGTTTGCAGGGTAAGTTGATAAGACAGCAGCGCAGATACTATTTCATCAAGACTGTCATCGGGATTGGGATAATGGTAAGAATCTCTCGTTGGTATTGCAAAGTAATAGCTTAAACTATTGAAAATAGGTTTTAATTGTGAAAGGTTATTTGATAAATAAGTTGCTGCATTACAATTATCTAAGCAGATACCTCATATGGGCCACGGACGTATTTTTGTCCGTAGTGGCTACATTGCTCAGTTATCTGTTTTTGAATTATTTAGTGCACATCAATATTGTTCCGGGTATTGCCTTGTTGTTTCTGCTCTGGTCGATGGTCTTCTCCATCTTTTGGACCTGGGTGACAAAGACTTATGACGGTATTATCCGGCACGCCACAGTAACAGAGTTCGTCCGTATCATCTATGCGATGTTACTCAAAGCTGTCTCATTGCTGGTGATATCTTTCTTCATCTTCGAGCACGTAGGGAATTTTGTCCTGGCTATCATTACGCTCGATTTTGTGATATCGGTGTTCCTGCTGATGCTGATGCGCACCACGGTAGCCACCTTTTATTACAGTGTTGTCAGCAGTGGAGGCAGCGGAACCATGAATACGATGATATTCAGTAGTGAGGATGAATCGGCCGTCAGTCTGGCTAATTACCTCCGCACTGCGGATACACAATATAATATGGTGGGATTCCTTACGCGTGACCCCCATAAAAACAACTACCGGATGCTGGGGCACAAGTTCTTCTATATAGACAGTATGGAGAATATCCAGCCCCTATTTGAGAAATATAAAATCAACTGTCTGTTGTTCACCAGTAAGGACGACCTGCATAGTGATGATGAGATATTCAATTACGGACTGAAGCATAATATCAGTATGCGTATCGCTCCGATGGCCGACGTGTCTGAAGAGCAGGCCAGCATACAGCTGAGAAGTATACAGATAGAAGACTTGCTGGGCCGTAACGAGATAAAGATTAATCTGAAAGAGATAGATAATCTGTTGAAGGATATGACTGTTATGGTAACAGGCGCTGCTGGAAGTATAGGTAGTGAGCTTTGCCGACAGTTGTGCAAGTTCCATCTGAAACAACTGATCATGGTGGATTTCTCAGAGACAGCCTTGTATGAGATCAACATGGAGCTCACCAAGCGTTATCCTGAGAATAATATCGTTTCCATTATCTCTGACGTGAGAAACAGTTCCCGCATGGAAGCCAATATACGGGACTACCGTCCAGACTATATCTTCCATGCTGCTGCTTACAAGCATGTCCCGATGATGGAGCTTTATCCCTGTGAGGCAGTTAGGGCAAATGTATTAGGTACGATGACGGTCGCTGATCTGGCCGTTAAGTATGGTGTACAGAAATTTATCATGATCTCCACCGATAAAGCCGTACATCCCAGTAGTGTGATGGGAGCATCCAAGCGAATAGCAGAGATGTATGTACAGAGCTACGGTAATGCCATCAAGGAGGGTAAGGTGCAGGGTACTACCTCTTTTATTACCACCCGTTTCGGAAATGTGCTGGGTAGTAATGGTAGTGTGATACCACTGTTCCGCAAACAGATAGAGAAGGGCGGTCCGGTGACGGTGACCGATCCGGATATTATCCGTTACTTCATGACAATTCCTGAGGCATGCCGACTGGTGCTTGAGGCTGCTTACTTGGGCGAAGGCAATGATGTCTTTGTGTTCGACATGGGCAAACCGGTGAAGATTATTGACTTGGCAAGAAGAATGATAGAGCTGAGTGGTCTGATTCCTGATAAGGATATCAAGATCACGTTTACGGGATTACGTCCCGGAGAGAAACTTTACGAGGAGCTGCTCCGTAAGTCGGAGAGCGACCTTCCCACTGAGAATCCGATGATATTCCGTGCTGAGAGTATCAAGCTTGACTATCAAGAGGTGCGCAAGGCATTGGAACATCTCATTGACTGTTCCTATCACGAGGATAAGCGGGCTACCGTACAGACAATGAAGGATATTGTTTCTGATTATAAGAGCATGCACTCTGTCTATGAACAACTCGACAAGGTGCAGCAGTAATTTAGGAATAAAATAAGTATTATAATATTTCAATTAATTTAAACAAAATGAAACAAATGAAGAAGAGTTGTTTAGTATTTATTCTTCCACTGTTAGCAGCACTGCCTGTTGCTGCTCAGGAGAATGTGCCTGCAGGTGAGACTATCTATTGGGTAGATTCACAGACAGATGGTAAGATTTTAAACAAGTCAAAGTTTGGTGACAACTGGTTTTTCAGCATTGGCGCAGGTGCCAATCTTAACTGGGGTAGTTACCAGACAGAGCCGTCTATCACAAGTCGTATCTTACCTTCTGGCGCTATCGCCTTCGGTAAGTGGTTCTCACCTTATTTAGGTGCTCGTGTACAGGGTGTCTTCAATAGCAGCAGAGGTGTTGCTCATAACCTGAAGACATTCCACTACAATTCAGCTGGTGCTTATCTGGATGGTTTGTTCAACTTCACAAACCTTTTCTGTGGATTCAAAGAGGGACGTAAATTCAACCTCAATGGTATCTTAGGACTTGGTGGTGAGCAGGCATTTGGTTACAGCTCAAGATCTTGGAATGCTGGTAACGCAATGTTCAGCGACAATGGTGACCTCTATCTCGTTGGTCGTATCGGTTTGCAGGCTGCCTTCCGTCTGAGCGAGGCTTGGGACTTTAATGTAGAGGCTACCAATGCTTGGGTTGATGACAAGCATGATGGTGTTGTTACCTCTCAGCGTTGGGACGGTCGTGTAAACGTACTGTTAGGTCTTACCTATCATTTCAAGAATCATGATGGTAGTCGTGGATTCTCTTTTGCAAAGCGTGACTGGACTAAGTATGCTCCTATGAACGACGAGCTGAACCGTCTGCGTGCAGCTACAGAAGAGGCTAAGAAACAGCCTAACCGTATTGAGAAGCAGGTTGTTAACTCTAACCAGATCCACACACTGATCTCATTCGACGACAATTCTGCTAAGATCAATCAGTTGCAGGAAGTTAATGTTTACACAGCCGCACAGGATTGGAAAGAGAAGACAAATGGTGAGAGTGATATCTACATCACCGTTTTGGGTGACGAGGTAAAGGACAAGGATCTGTTCTTGCAGCGTGCTCAGTCTATCCGTGACGTCTTGGTAAATAGCTACAACATTCCTGCAGGTCGCATCTTCGTAGAGCAGAATCCTGCTGTTGTACGTTCTCTTGACAAGTCTAAGAGCTGTGTAGTAGTATTTATTAATGAGTAATAACGTAAAAAGCTTAGACACAATGAAAAAGATAATTGCAATTTTCGCAGTAGCTCTGCTTGCTTTCCCAATGAATTCAAAGGCTGATACAAAGCAGTCTTATGGGGAGATAAAGTCTGACACAGTACAGGGTCTGAGACATTATAAAGGTGGTGACAACTGGTTCATCACACTTCACGCTGGTGGTAATATGACACTTGGTGAGAATGTTCGTCCTCGCGATATCAAGGATGTTCTCGGTTTCAGCGGTGGTCTTTCTGTTGGTAAGTATTTCTCACCGGCAGTAGGTGCACGCGCTCAGGTGATCTTCAATACCCAGAAGGGTATCGTTAACCCAGAGGCATTAGCAGTTCATAGAGGACTGGAGGAGATCTACGGCTGGAAGAATATCCAGGGTTATGTAGACGCTTTGTTCAACCTGACCAATATCCTCTCTCAGTATAAGGAGAGCCGCCGTTTCAATGTTAACGGTATCATCGGTTTGGGTTTCAACAACACCTTCGGTTTTAACGATGCAGCTAAAGCATGGGAAAAGACAAAGGGTGACAACGGTGCTTATAGCCCCGATACCAAGAACCGTTCTTACTTCGCTGCACGCGCCGGTTTCCTCTGCAACTATAAGTTGAGCGAGGCTCTTGACCTCGGTCTGGAGGCTACCATCAACGCTACCGACGACAAGTACAATGGTGTATGGTATGATGATAACTATGATGGATATGTAAACCTGCTCTTAGGTCTTACCTATCACTTCAAGGATCACTACGGTGACCGTCGTTTCAAGTATGCTCAGGCTACAGATGCTGACTACCTGGCAAACCTGAACGCTCAGATCAACAAGGCACGTAAGGATCTGGCTGACGCACAGCCTAAGACTATCGTTCAGAAGGAGGTTAACCAGCAGACTATCCTGGATATGACTGTTAACTTCATCATCGACAAGTACAACATCACTGATATTCAGAAGCGTAATGTTGAGGCTGTTGCCAAGTACATTAAGGATAATCCTGATATCAACATCGTTGTTACTGGTTATGCTGACGTTCAGACTGCTTATCCGGCATACAACCTCAAGCTGTCTGAGAACCGTGCTAAGGCCGTTTACAACATGCTCGTTAACGACTTTGGTGTAGATCCAAGCCGTCTGAAGATCGACTTCAAGGGTGATACCGTTCAGCCATACGAGCTGAAGAACGAGTGGAACCGTGTTGTTATCTTCGTTGTTGAACCACGTAATTAATAATAGTATTATAAAAGAGGGGGATACGCAATCGTATTCCCTCTCTTTATCAAAGTAAGGTGAAAACCTTCCTAAGATCAATAATTCATGAGTAAGATTTGGTTGTCATTGGCACATATGGGCGGTAAAGAACAAGATTTCGTCCAGCAGGCCTTTGATACAAACTGGGTTGTTCCTTTAGGACCAAATGTGAACGGTTTTGAAGAAGACCTTTCTAAATGGTTGTCACAACACGCTACAGGAGAGCAGCATGTCGTTGCACTCTCTGCAGGTACTGCTGCCATCCATTTGGCTTTAGTGATGTTAGGGGTAGGGAAAGGCGATGAGGTGATCTGTCAGAGTTTGACATTCGCTGCTTCTGCCAATCCCATAACATATCAGGGTGCTACACCTGTCTTCGTAGACAGTGAGCCTAATTCTTGGAATATGTCTCCAGAACTGTTGGAGACAGCGATAGAGGATCGTATCCGTAAGACGGGTAAGTGTCCGAAAGCTATTATTCCTGTATACCTGTACGGCAATCCGCCACGCATGAAAGAGATTTTCGCGATCGCCAAACGCTATAACATCCCTGTCGTAGAAGATTCGGCAGAGGCGATGGGTTCTCTTTATGATGGCCGCCATGCAGGAACGATGGGTAACTTTGGTATCATGTCTTTCAATGGTAATAAGATGATTACTACCAGTGGTGGTGGAGCACTTATCTGCCATACCAAGGAAGATGCTGATCGTGTGAAGTTCTTTGCAACACAAGCTCGCGAGCCATTTCCTTATTATCAACACAAGCATATTGGCTATAACTATCGTTTAAGTAATGTCTCTGCGGGAATAGGACGAGGTCAGATGATGGTGGTGGATGACCATATTCGTCATCGCCGCCATATCCATCAATTATATAAGGAGTTGTTAGCCGACGTACCGGGAATCACTGTTAAGGAACCAACCTCTGATGCAAAGGTAGAACCAAACTACTGGTTGACTTGCATCACCGTGGATCCGAATGTAACGGGTTATACGTATTCCGACTTACAGCAACGTCTGTCAGAGGGAGATGTAGAGTCGCGCCCTATATGGAAACCGATGCATCTGCAGCCAGTCTTCCAAGGTGCACCAGCCTATGTCAACGGTGTTTCTGAACAGATTTTCTCACAAGGATTATGCCTGCCTTCAGGCCCGATGGTCAGTGATGAGGATATCGTTTATATCACCAATCTGATAAAGGGGCACCAATAATTTCTCATGATTAAAAGATAATCTATTTATTTGTACGCACCCTGCGCTCTTTCTTAACGGGTTTTGCGCAGGGTGCGTTTTCGAGTTATAATTATTATTCATTCTTTCGGATCATTCTTTGTTTATGAAACATAGTAAGAGATATATCAAACGGGTTACCGCACAAGAAGTGCTGCTGATACCTGTTGGCACATCAGCAGTGGGTGGTGATGATATGCTTACCTTGTCAGAGGTGGGTGCTTTTATCTACGACCATATAGAGGAGGTGAACAGTTTCGATGCGTTGGTAGATAAGATTCTGGAAGAATATGATGCTGATCGAAAGACGGTTGTTGACAATGCGAGCGCTTTTATTGATCAGTTGTTACAGTTTGGCATTATCACAAAAGATACGGCCGAATGGTAGAAAAGAAACTAGAGAATAACCGGCTGGAGCAGTGTTTCTTAGAACTATTGAAAGCCGGACTGTGGAAGGGAGAACCTTCTACCGATGGTTTTCCGCTAACAGCCAATGAATGGAGCGCTGTTCTGCAGTTATCCATGAAACAAGCCGTTCTCGGTATTGTGTACGACGGTATGATGTCGTTACCCTCCTCCCTTTTACCGCCCGAGGAGGAAATAGAAAAATGGACGCGATATATACAGGGTATGGAGCGTCAGTATCTTTCTCATATTCGTATGCTCAACTATCTGTTGGTGCGCTATGAGTTAGAGGGTGGTATGACACCGGCCTTATTGAAAGGTCTTGGCTTATCCTCATATTATCCGGATATCCGTCATCGTTCTTGCGGAGATATCGATCTGTTGTTTATGGGAGATGAGAAAGCCGAAGAGGCTAATCGTCTGGCTGAGCAATGGGGATTAGAGGTGGAGCGCGGACGTCATGGTGAGTCAAACTACACGATAAAGGGTGTGTTGGTAGAGATACACGCCCGATTGCTTCACCAGAACAGTCCGTTTATTAGTAAGAAAACAAAACAACAATTACATATGGCGTTGGAGAGTGGTGATGCTTTTTGCCAGCGCGAAATAGAGGGAGTACCTGTCAGGGTACTACAACCCCTATATAATAACCTTTTACTGACAACGCACAGTTTAAAGCATGTGCTTAACGAAGGTATCGGCATGCGTCAGTTATGCGATACGGCCATGTTCCTCAAAGCAGAGCATGAGCATATCGATGCAGGGCGCTTCCGACAGTTGTTATCCGACTGGGGAGTGGAGCAGTGGGCCAATCTTGTCTATGCTTTCTGTGTGAAGATATTAGGAATGCCTGAGAAGCTATTGCCTTACTCTATAGATATCGACCAGTATGATACTGATCTGTTGTTGGATGAGGTGTGGCGAACAGGCAATTTTGGTGAGATGGATTGTATTAATCCTGACCGCCCTGAGAATGCTTTCGCTGGGAAATTGTTTACAGGTAAACGACTGTTTAGTAAGGCATGGCGTTTTTATCGGTATGCCCCTGGGGAAACATTTGCGGTGCCATTCAAGAGCACGTGGTCGTCATTCTATCGGATGATCCGACATTAATCGAATAATAATAAAAAACTATAATCATGATGAAGAAACATTTTTTTTATGTAGTGTGCTATACCATAGCCATTATCACTTTATCGTCTTGTACGGCGCAGCGTCAGACCATGCTTTACCTGCAGGATATGGAAGATACAAAGGAGTATCCTGTTATTCAGAAGTATGAGGCTGTGATCCAGCGTGATGATAAGCTGGAGATTTCTGTGAGTAGTAAGAATCCGGAGTTGGCTCTTGCTTTCAACATCCCTGGAACAGGTGGCTATACTATAGGTGCCGACGGAACTATCAGTGCCACACAGTCAAACAGCAGTACTTCACGTGAAAACAAACCGGGTTACACAGTGGATATCCATGGAAATATCGAGTTCCCAGTGCTTGGTACTCTTCATGTAGAAGGACTGACAAAGAATCAGTTAGTGAACTTGATTACCAACAAACTGAAGGACGAGGAGTTGTTGAAAGATCCTATCGTACTGGTAGAGTTCCTGAACTTCAAGATCTCTATCCTGGGTGAGGTAAACCGTGTAGGACAGTATAATGTCAGTGGTGACCGTCTTACCCTGTTGGATGCTATCGCTATGGCTGGTGACCTGACCAAGAATGCCCGTCTTGACCGTATCGCTGTGATCCGTGAGTATGGTAATAAGCGTCGTATTATGTGGAATGATATCCGCACGAAGGATATCTTCACCTCACCGTCTTATTATCTGCAGCAGAACGATATCGTCTATGTAGAGACCAATGGCCGTCGTGCTGAGGAGGTTGTACAGCGTCGTTTCAGCATGTGGCACACTGTGATTTACTCGATCACATCTGTAATCTCTCTGATTATCTTGTTTACGAAGCTATAAAAATTATCTATCTACCAATTACAAATAAATATTACAGATTATCAGTATGGTAAAGATGAGTGCACAACAAGATCTGTCACCCGACAGTTCTTTCTCTTCGAAAGCATTTACGATCAACCCGATGGACATCGTTAAATACCTGTTGTACAACTGGTATTGGTTCGTATTGTCTGTAGCCATCTTCGGTGGTGTACAGTGGTATCGTTATTCAACCACACAGAACGTCTATTCCTGTTCTGCACAGGTAATGTTCAAAGACGCTCTGCAGAATATGGCCGGTTTGGATCGTTTCTCACGTTATAATCAGAAGTTCAACGTCTCTAACGAGATCCTGCAGTTCCAGTCGTCTGCCTTCATGTCTGAAGCCGTGAAGCGCCTGAACGCAGATATCGACTATACTGTCATGGACTATCTCCGTGTGAAGGAGTTGTATAACCAGTCACCGGTGCAGGTAGAATTCATCGATGCTGAGCCCGCATCAGTATTGAATGTTACGGTAACCCCGCAGGATGGCAGTTCTGTCATGCTCTCAGACTTCCCCGTAGCCAGCAAGAACCTCATTGCAAAGCTGAACACGGTGGTGAAGACTCCTATCGGACGACTGAAGGTTATTCCTACACCTTATTATACAGAGCAGTATTATAAGAAAGGTATCGACGTACAGAAAAACAGTCGTGGACATGTGACAAGCGCACTGCTCAAGAACCTGCGTATCTATCAGGCAGAGACCAGTGATGCTTCAAACAACTCCTCTTCCTCTTCTATCCTGAACATGACCTTGAAGGATAATAACGTGGAGCGTGCCAAGGATGTGCTGAACATGTTGATCACCATCTATAATGAGGAGAATATCAAGGATAAGAACAAGGTGGCTGTCAACACGGCCAACTTCATCAATGAGCGTCTGGAAATCATCAGCAAAGAGCTGAGTGGTGTGGAGCAGGATCTGCAGAGCTATAAGGAAGCCAACCAGATGGTCGATGTAGGATCTGAGGCCAGCTACTCTCTCAGCAACCGCGAAGAATATACGGAAGCCAGCAAAGACTTGCGCATGCAGGCACAGATGGGTAACTACATCAAGGAATACCTGGCTGATCCCTCCAAGCAGAACGATCTGATACCTACCAATACCGGTATTAAGGATGGTAATGTAGAGTCTCAGATCAACCAGTTCAACGCTACAAAGATGAAGCGTGACCGACTGGTAGAGGGCAGTTCTGAGAAGAACCCAGTTGTACAGGATTTGGATAAGTCACTGGCTTCTATGCGCCAGAGCATCATGCGTTCTGTCGACAATCTGAATGTCAGCAACAATGTCCGTCTGCGTGATGTACAGAGCCGTGCCGGTGAAGCTCGTGCAAAGGTTTCTTCCATCCCTCGTAAGCAGCGCCAGATGCTGTCAATCGAGCGTCAGCAGAATATCAAACAGGAGTTGTACCTGTACCTGTTGAACAAACGTGAGGAGAATGCCTTGGCACAGGCTACTACTGAGTCGAATGCCCGTGTCATCAACCCAGCTATGGGTTCTGAGACACCGATCGCTCCTAATGAGAAGTCGATGATCACCAAGGGTGTATTAGCCGGACTGGCTGTTCCTGCCATTATCCTGTTGTTCTTCCTGTTCTTTGATACTCGTATTCGTGACCGTAAGGATCTGGAGAACGTTACCAGTGTGCCGTTCATCGGTGAGATTCCGAAGGATACCTCTAAGCGCATGGGTGAGAACGAGCATGCTATCCTCGTTCGTTCACAAGGTCGTGATCTTATCAGTGAGGCCTTCCGTATCGTACGTACGAATATGGACTTTATGCGTGTGAAGGCAAAAGACCTGAAGGTAATCACGTTCAGTTCATTTGGTGCCGGTAGTGGTAAGACCTTCGTATCCAGTAACCTGGCAGCTACATTTGCCCAGGCAGGCAAGAAGGTGCTGCTGATTGACCTGGATATCCGTAAGGGAACACTTACACGTCATATGGTTCGTAAGGGAGAGCAAGGTATTACCACCTATCTGGCTGGTAACAGCACACTCAAGGATATCCTGAAGAAAGACGAGCTCTGTGAGAATGTGGATGTAATCCCGTCTGGTAGTGTGGCTCCTAACCCGGCAGAGCTGCTGCTGAGTGATGAGCTGGATAAACTGATTGAGCAGTTGCGTCCAAACTACGATTATATCCTTATCGATAACGTGCCTTACGGTGTGGTTGCCGATGCTGCTATCACCAACCGTATTGCCGACCTTACCATCTTCATCGTACGTGCCGGAAAGCTCGACCGTCGTATGCTGCCTGAGATCGAGAATATCTACCAGACTGGTAAACTGAAGAATATGTCGTTGATCCTCAATGGTGCTAATGTACGCAACCATGGTTACGGCTACGGTTATGGCTATGGTTATGGATACGGCTATGGCTACAGTTATGGTTATGGCGATGAGAAGAAGCCATGGTATAAGAAACTCTTCAAAAAGAAGAAGGAACATCATCACCATTCTCATTCTTCAGAAAATAAAGAGGCATAACGCCTGACTATATTACTCGGGGACAGGCTCTTCCTAAAGAGGTGCCTGTCCCCGTCAAAACAGTTATCGTTGTCGTTAACGTTATCGTTGTCGTTAACGTTATCGTTATCGTTAACGTTATCGTTATCGTTAACGTTAACGTTATCGTTATCGTTAACGTTTATATTATTGTTACATGGGATTATTTACAATCAAACACTCACTCATAAAATCAGGTATTCTTCAAGGTAAAACCGATATTCACTGTCATCTGCTTCCCGGCGTTGATGACGGATCACCCGATACGGCCCATACACTGGAGCTACTGTCGTTCATGGAACAACTGGGATATAAAGAACTGTGGTTCACCCCTCACGTGATGCATGGGATGGGTAATACCGCCGCTCGTCTGCAAGAGCGTCTCAATGAGTTCCTTCCCGCCTATCAGGGTGACTTGAAGATCCACCTGTCGAGCGAGTATATGATGGATGAGGGCTTTGAGGAGCGACTCACCACTGATCCCCTCCCTTTAGGGAAGAACCATCTGTTGGTAGAGACCTCCTATATGTCGGCCCCGGCTAATCTCGAAGACATCCTCCTGAGTGTGTGGAACCACCATTACAAACCGCTCATCCCCCATCCTGAGCGGTATATGTACATGGAGGAAGACGACTACTGGTATCTGCATGATAAAGGATACGAGTTTCAGTTGAACCTCATGTCGCTAAGCGGTTATTATGGTAGTCGTGCCAAATATGTGGCTGAGGAGTTGCTGATGAAAGATTTCTATGATTATGTGGGTAGCGACCTGCACCATCTGGAGCGATACCAGTCGATGTTGATGAGGCTTAAGCTCCGTACCAAACAATTAGATAAGCTTGAGCAATTATTAGAGAATAATGGCAATATCTGATAGTCGTGGTAATACATCTGAAAAGAAGAGAATGATATGTAGAGTCATCCGATATCTCATGCTTTCTCTTCTTGCAGTGGTAACCTTGCTGATTATGTGTCTGCCGCTGTTACCTTCAGCTATTGCCGGATATATCACACTCATATCCTTCTGTGCCATACCCCTGTTCTTCATCACGCTACTGACACTCTTTCTTATGTGGAGACACAAGAAAGAGCGCTATATCCTGTTGTTTCTGCTCGCATTATCACTTACCTACCTGCATCCTTATATCCCCCTTACATCTTTCCATTTCTCATCATTGGAAGAGCGACAGGTACCAGGCACATTAACCGTTGTAAGTTGGAACGCAGATAATTTCCAGTTAAGTGAAGATACACTACGGGCGGCAGTCCAAACAATTACCCATCTGCATCCGGATATTATCTGTCTGCAGGAGCGCCCGCACACCAGTCTGTTAGACATCGCGAAGATTAAGAGCGCCCTTCACGATTATCCTTACATGGTAACCAACAGCCGTGAGGATGAGATCCTGAATGTTATTGTTTTCTCGCGTTTTCCTCTTAGTCATCCTCAATCGCATTATTTCACCCATACATTTAATAAGTACCTCTCCGTAGATGTGCACATCCCACAGACGATCTCTCCAAAGATTCCTCGTTTGCGACTATATGATATCCATCTGCAGACCACTGGCCTGAATGACCATGAGGATAGCTCCACCGGTAGCTTTTGGCAACGTATCCTATTACCTTTCCGAGCCAACTCCATTGTCAGGAACCGTCAGGCAGATCATATCGCGGCCGATATTGCCCGGTCACCCTATCCCGTTATTGTATGTGGTGACTTCAATGATATCCGCACATCTTATGCCTACCGCACTGTGGCAAATAGGCTGGAAGATACTTACGGTGGACTGGCTACCTCTTACACCTATCATATCGCATCCTTGTCACAACGTTTGGCAAAGATTACCCATTGCAATACCGTTCCCGTGAAGATTGATCATATCTTGGTTTCTTCCCCCCTGAAACCATCATTCTACGAACAGCCGTCATTCTCTTCTGGCGATCATCGTATCCAGTGTGCTATTATCCGTATTCCCCAATAGAACAAGCCTCAAATGTAAAATATCCGTCAAAAGAGTGGCACATATCAGTAATATTTACTATATTTGCATCAAAATGTCATGTATTGCTATAAACAGAAATAATTAGCGTATGCCTATCAAACAACAAATAAGACAATTTCTTGATAAATACCCGCAGGTGAAATACGTGGCGGTGGGTCTGATCGCTTTCCTTTGCGGACTTCTTGTGGGGCGCTGCGGATCAGGAAATCATTCGTTTACCTATCATAAACTATCAGTCAATGAGGTGCTCGACAGCTTTGTCACCGTTATGCCTCAAGGTTCACAGATGGTGGCCCGTTTTACTGACGACCGCCATGCACTCTATTACCTGAACAGCGGACATCTGATGAAGTTTAATGCTGCCAGTAAGATGCTCGAAGAGGTGGACCTCACCCAACTGAACAGCGAGGCAGAGGTATTCTTCGATGATCGCGAGGATGTGCAGGGTATCCAACAGGCACAGCTCACCCCTGATGAGGAGTCGATCATCCTATCTGTTGTCACGGCTAAACCATCCAATAATGACGAGGAGGTGCCGCTCAAGCGCTATCGCCTGAATACAAAGACGATGAATCTCTTTGAGGTGGAGCCCGAACCCGTGAAGAAGAAGGTCGTGCGCAGGGATACGACAAAAGTGGTGACGCCGCAGGATCAGCCTACGGTTGAAGAGCAGCCTGCCACCGAGACGCCGGTTGTTGCTCCTGAGAAACCCAAGGAGGAATCTCCCAAGGAGCCACCGCCAGCAGGCACCGAGACAGTCATCGTGCCGGCACAGTAGATAACTTGGGGTTTTTCCCTTAACCTTTAGGGATTTCCCCTCTCACTTTAGGAAAATTCTCTTTGATACGGTCAACAAAAGGTATATCTTTGCAACAGAAATAAGAGACACGTTAGTTGCATCGACATATACCTTGACCTGGTCAAGTCACACGGCGGAAGGAGTAATCCTTCCGCTTTTTTTTGTATTGTATATCCAAATAGGGTTTTTGAATATATTTTTTCTGTTGAGGCATTGCATTTCTCGGTAATTCTTTATAATTTTACACGCAGTAAAAAAAGGATTATCATGAAGAAACTACTAACCATATGCCTCATGCTCATCATCGCTGTGGGCATGTTTGCAAAGGATTATCGTGTGCAGTCGCCTAACGGAAAGTTGTCGATAACGGTGAGCGCGGACAAGCAGCTTACCTGGCAGGTGGCATATCAGGGGAAGTCGATTCTGGCGCCATCGGTAATGTCGGTGGATCTGGGTTCGGCCATCTTAGGAAAGAACGTCAAGGTGAGGAAAGCCTCGACGCGGAGGATTGACGAGACATTCGCCACGCCGGTGTATAAGAAGGCACAGGTGAAAGACTGTTGTAATGAACTGACACTCGATTGTAAGGACGGCTACCAGGTGGTGTTCCGTGCTTACGACGAGGGGGCTGCCTACCGTTTCGTCATCAACAGATATGTGGATAAGCTCCATCATGAGCAGGTGGAGTTCTGCTTTGCCGACGATCATAAGGCGCTTATCCCTTATGTCTACACCACCGACCGTTATGTCACCTCTTTTGAGTCGCTCTATGATGAGCAGCGCCTGTCGGAGATGTATGCCGACTCGCTGGCTACCCTCCCCCTGGCGGTATGTCTGCCCGACGGCATGAAGGCGGTGATCATGGAGGCTGGTGTGCGCGACTACCCCGGGATGTTCATCAAGAAAGGCGAGGGGAACAGTCTGGTGGCTGAGCATGCACCCTATGTGTTGGAAGAAAAGCGGGTAGGGCGCGATCTCATTCCTACCAAGCGGGCCAGTTATATCGCCAACGGCAGTAACGGAAAGCTGCCGTGGAGGGTGGTGCTCGTCACCGAGAACGATGCGCAACTGTTGGACAATGATATGGCGCAATGCCTGTCGGAGCCCTGTAAGATAGAAGATACGTCGTGGATCAAGCCCGGACTGGTGGCCTGGGACTGGTGGAATCACACAAATATCACGGGGGTGGGTTTCCGCTCGGGCATGAACACCCCTACCTATAAATACTTCATCGATTTCGCGGAGACCTACGGCATCCCCTATATCATCATCGACGAGGGATGGAGCGATGCCGACGATCTGTTTACCATCAACAAAGAGATCGATCTGGAAGCGCTGATCGACTATGGCAAGCAGCATCATGTGGATATTATCCTGTGGTGCACATGGCGTAATATGATGAAGGATGTGGAGAAAACGATGCAGTATTACGCCGCGAAGGGCATCAGGGGATTCAAGGTGGATTTCTTTGATCGTGATGACCAGCGGGTGGCGCAAGACGTGGAGCGGATAGCAGCATGTGCGGCCGACCATCACCTGGTGTTAGACCTTCATGGCTATAAGCCCATCGGCTTGCAACGGATGTATCCGAATATCCTGAATATCGAGGGAGTGAGAGGACTGGAGAATACCAAGTGGGAAAAGCGTGTGGGTAATGCCCCAGAGCACGACTTCCCCCGTAACGATGTGATCATCCCTTACCTGAGGATGCTCTCCGGTCCGATGGACTATACCCCGGGAGCGATGCTGAATGCCACGAAGGACCATTTCTTCGGCAGTAACCGACAACCGATGAGTCAGGGCACCCGTGCGCATCAGTTGGCGATGTACGTCGTCTATGAGGCTCCCCTGCAGATGCTGGCCGACAGTCCGTCGAAATACCTGAAGAACCTTGAGTGTACCAACTTCATCTCCCGCATCCCCACAGTGTTTGACGAGACAGTGCCACTGTGCGGTGAGATGGGACAATATGCGGGTGTAGCCCGCCGGAAAGGTGATGTGTGGTATGTCGGAATCTTAAACAACTGGAATGCCCGTGATATTGTGTTGTCGCTGTCGTTCATCAACGGGCAGAAGCGCGCGGAGATTTTCCGTGACGGTATCAATGCTGACAAGGAGGCCACCGACTATCATCGTTTATTCCGCAATGTGACCCGCGAAATATCAATCAAGATTCACCTGGCGCCGGGTGGTGGATGGGCTGCGATCATTAGATAGCTCGCGATTTTTCTGAGTATGATTTGAGAGGAGATTAACGAAGAATAATAGTATATTGTTTATGAAAGTGAGACTTGTTTATTATGTGCTTGCAATGCTGTTGATATGTGCCTGTGGTCAGGACACTATCCGTAAACAACTCGTTGAGGCAGACAATTTGTTAAAGCAGCAGCAGTATAATCCTGCTTATGAAGTGCTGAACGCTATCAATATAGAGGGTGTGACCGATGAGGAGTGCCTGGCCTATTATTATTTACTGAGGACACAAGCCGAATACGGGTTGTATATGGATATCAACACGACAGACAAGATAGATCGCAGCATCGCCTATTACGAGAAGCACCCGGATAAAGAGAAGCTTATGAGATGCTATTACTACAAAGGCTCACTCTGTGATGACTTCGGTGAGGATGCCGATGCTATCACCTATCTCAAGAAGGCTGAGGGGCTGCTACCAGAGACAGATGATGGGCATTACAAGTTGTGTATCACCGAGGCTATTGCCAGCGTCAATGGAAAAGAAAAGAACTATTCGTTGGCTATCGACCATTACCTGAAAGCTATCAGATATGCGCTCACTCAGAAGGATACGGTGGCGCTGGCATACGATTATATGAATCTGGGAGCGCTCTATTATGAATTGGATAAAGAAGACTCCTCATTGTATTTCTTGAGGAAGATGCAACCCTTAGTAGTGTATATCCCTGTTGAGCGCCGTTCTGCCTTTTACACGAATCTCGGAAATCATTACGAGCATATCAACAGAGACAGTGCTATGGCGTATTACCAGAAAGCTATCGCACTCAATGGGAGTTGTCATGCCTATAACCATGCAGCGCGAATCTATAGTAACGAGGGGAATAGGGAGAAGGCTATGGAGTATTGGAAGAAGGCCTTGACGACCACCGACAGGGAGTTGAAAGTGGACATCCTGGAAGCTATGTCGAAGGTGTATGAGGAGATGGGTGATTACGACGAGAAGAGCAAGGTACAGGCTCAGATCATCGCGCTGAAAGACAGTATCCACAACCAACAGAAGGCGGATAACATCCTCGGCATACAGAATCATGAGAATATCATGCAACAGGTGGATAAACAGGATCAGAGGCAACACCGGTTCGTTTGGATGATGATCCTGGTAATAGTATGTGCCTTCATCCTCATTATTTATTTATTCTTACGGCATAAAAGGCAGAATGCTCTGTTGAAAGAAAACCAGATGGTTATCGAGGAACTGAAAAAGACCAGTAAAGTACAGGAGCATAAGAACCATCAGTTGACAAAAGAGGTGTTAGAACTGAAAAATCTGCGTAGTATCTCGCTGGCAGAAGGAAGGAAACTCCACCGAAGTCTGCTGGAAGGGGTAACTGCCTATGGATGGAAACGTCCTGATTTTTCCAACTTCTTCTCTTATTACATGTTATTAAGGCCTGAGTTTATGCTCAGCATAGAAAACGATTATGGACCTCTTCAACCCCGACTGAAACTGTTGTTGGTTCTCAAGGACATGGAGTTTTCCGGCAAAAAACTTGAGGATGCCATGATGGTAACCGAAGGGACTATACGCAGTTATGAGAGTCAAATAAGGAAAAAAAAATCTGAGCACGTGTAATAATCCGGTTCTTGTCTTGTCTTTATATAAAAAGTTATCGTATTCCCGCTCATGGAAGACAGAATTATTGTCGACTGTATCGTCAAAGACAAGAAACCGAATCTCTTTTCGCTCGTGGTGAAAAACTACGGGGGCGCCGTCTATTCCAAGGCGATGGGGATTGTGAAAGATGACGAGCGGGCCAAGGAAGCGACACAGCAGACCTTTATACGTGCTTACCAGCGGTTATCCGACTGGCATGGCACCTCATTAGGTCCGTGGCTGATGACCATCGTCAGTCATGTGGCCCTAAACTTGTTAGCAAAGGAACAGCGATACACCCAGGTGGATGTCGCACGACTGGAGCTCACCGACGAAGGCTATTCTGAGGCGCACGAGCAGCAACTATCACGTATGGAGCAGGCGATAAGTAAATTGTCTGACCAAGACCGACAGATCATCCAGTTGCATTACTACCAGAAGAAAAAGACGGATGAGGTAGCCGTGCTGACGGGTCTCTCTCATGCTAATGTGTTGGTGCGCCTGCACCGTATCCGTGAACGACTGAAAAAACAATTATCCCAAGATGATGATGAATGAACAAGAGTTAGACGCCCTGATCATCGATGCGTTAGAGCGTCAGCAGGTGTTGGAGGAGATTAACGTGGAGGTGATGCGTGAGGTTAGGCATACCACGCGTCGCCAACAATGGCGCAGGTGGGCGCGACTGGCAGCTTTTGCCTTCGGAATGCCTTTGTTGTTCCTGTGTTTCCTGTTCGGTATCTACAGTCTGTACACCCATGCGGAAACGCAGCCCTATATCTATGTCTGTATCATCCTCCCGAGTATCACCATGATCCTATTCTGTATCAAGGAGATTAATCATTTTTCCGTCAAGGAGGTGTAATAATATCCGTGTGCGGTGGTCTTAAAGGTGAAATTAGTTATTAATAAATGAATTAAAAACAACAGTATTATGATTAATGATTTTGCAGGTGTCTTAGCCGTTTTTCTCTCCTTGAGTATTCCCATAGTGGCAATCATCAGTGGTATTGTGATGGGCATCAAGAAGAAAAACCGCGAGACGGAATTACGGAAGTTTATCATTGAGAACAATGTGGATGCGGAGCGCGTCAAGTTATTGGTGGAGGAGCCGGAAAAGAAAAGCAACAAGTTTGTGATGCTCCGATGGGGATGTATATTAACCTTCGGCGGTCTGGCCACGCTGGTGTATTACTTCATACGGTTAAACGTTGACCCCAGCGATATGCTCTTCTGGTTCTTCTTAGCTCTTGGCATGGGTATCGGCATGCTGGTCTCTTTCTTGATCGAGATGCGGATGACGAAGAAAGAACAGCAATCAGAAACTACAGAAGAAGAGGCAGGGTCAATTTGACCCCGCCTCTTCTTCTGTCTCAACCTTGTCGCCTTTCTCCAAGGCCTCGCGCAGCATCTCCTTATCGAAGGTGATCACCTTACCGAAGAGTCCTACCGAGAGCAGTCTCTTCTCTCCGTTCATCTTGATATGGGTGGTGTTAAAGAGATAGTAGTTATCCATCTTCAACTTCATGTCGATGGCTGCGCTGGCAGCAGTTCTGACTACCCCCTTGCCGAGATTGGTGAAGATGTTCTCTCCGAAGCCACGCTCGTCCGACTCTTCATCGATATACTCCGTTATAGCCTTCATCATCGCTTTCTTGTGCGCCTTCTTGTCAGGGCATGTAAGGACCATCAGAATGGCCACAGCCACGATCAGTATTAAAACTAATAATTTCTTCATCTTTCTTTTCTTTTAAATAGTTAACGATCACCTCTATAGGAAATCGGTCGTGGGTTCCCAAAGGTGTTTACTCATATCTACACGACCATTCTGTTTGAAAGTTACTCCTTCACGCTCCAGCAAATCACGTTGTTGTGACCAGCCGGGAGCAGTGCGTCCCGCCGCGTTCACTACCCGGTGACAGGGCACCTGCGGGGCATCAGGTGAATAATGAAGCGTGCGCCCCACCATACGTGCATGGTCAGGCCATCCCGCCAGGGTGGCGATATACCCGTAGGTAGTTACCTTGCCGCGCGGTATCTGACTGACAATGTTCAGCACATCCTCGCAAAACTGCCGGGCCTCATCAGGACGTATTCGCATCTTTTTGTTATTCTTATAATAATCGCTGCAAATATAATGGAAAAATTGGAATCTTGCGGAATTATTTTGTATATTTGCGCATTAAACAACAAAATGTGTAATGATGTATATGATGAAAAAAACTAATATCCTAAGACAAGTCCTCCTGATCATGGTGATGGCAGGTATGGCGGTTCCTACCCTTGCCCAAAGACAGTTTGAACTTCGTAACTCCGCAGACGGCAAATCCATGTTGTATGTCTATCTTCCCAATGCGGTGACGGCCACCGGCAAGGCAGTAGTATGTTGTCCCGGTGGTGGTTATCACGGACTGAGCATGCAGAATGAGGGCACCAACTGGGTACCTTATTTTATGGATAGGGGCATCGCCTTTATCCTACTGAAATACCGCATGCCCAACGGCGATCCACAGATACCTATCCAGGATGCCCAGCAGGCGATACGCACGGTACGCGACAGTGCGCAGGCATGGCATATCAACCCACATGACGTAGGACTGATGGGCTTCTCTGCCGGCGGTCATCTGGTATCTACAGTGGCCACCCATGCGATGTATACCGAGCGCCCTGATTTCCAAATACTGTTCTACCCCGTCATCACGATGATGAACAAGACACACCAGGGATCGGTAGATAATTTCTTGGGCGACAAGAAAGAGGATGAGGCTTGGCGCAAGCAGTATTCCAACGAGATGCAGGTGCAGCGCCATATCACGCCGCCGGCGCTTATCTTCTCTTGTAACAACGATGAGACGGTGCCCCCGCACACCAATGCTGCCGCCTATTATCAGGCACTGCGCAAGAATCATATCAACGCCACGATGTATATCTTCCCCGACGGTTACCACGGCTTCGGGTATCGTAACACCTTTGCCTATCACAACGAGATGAAGCAGTTGTTGGATATGTGGCTCAAGGGAATCCAACCGCCCAAGGCTGATGCTATCCGTGTGGCATGTATCGGCAACAGCATCACGGCTGGCAGTGGCTTGGATCTTGCTGATGTGAATGCCTATCCGGGGCAGTTGCAGAAGATGCTGGGCAGAGATTATTACGTGAAGAACTACGGTGTGAGTGGGCGTACCATGCTGAACAAAGGCGATCATCCTTATATGAAAGAACTGGCGTGGGCCGACTGTAAACTCTTCCAGCCGCAGATAGCCATCATCAAGTTGGGTACCAATGATAGTAAGACCATCAACTGGAAACACAAGAAGGAGTTTGAGAGTGATATGCAGGGGATGATCGATGAGTTGAAGGCTTTAGAGAGTAAGCCGGAGATCTATCTGGCATACCCCATCAAGGTTTGGCAAAATTCATGGACTATCTCTGAAAAGGTGGTCAGCGAAGAGATTATCCCCATCATCAACAAGGTGGCGAAGAAGAACAAGTTGAAGGTCATCGACCTGCATGCTGTCCACGAAAGTGCCGATCAGGTATTAAAAGATGGTGTCCATCCTACCAAGGAGGGCTCGAAAAAGATGGCTGAGGCTGTTTATAAAGCTATAACCAACAACCAATAACCGGAATAGCCCCTCCCAACCTCCCCGAAGGGCTTGATGTGGATCTCTAAATAAACACAGAGACACAGAGGAAAAGAGTTTTCTCTTATTTTAATCCTCTGTGTCTCTGTTACTCTGTGTTTATTTTTTTCTATACCTCCTTCTCCACAATCGGCTTAGTGGGATTGATGAGTGCGAAGAGGGCAGCACTGATGATGAGCATTCCGGCAATCATATACAGGGGCAGGTTGTAATTACCCGACGACTGCACGAGTTGTCCGAAGAGGATACCGCAGAAGAAGCCACCAAGATTACCGGCAGTGTTCATGGCTCCGGAGATGGTTCCTGCATGCTGTTTGCCTAAGTCGATGCACAGTGCCCACGCACTTGGGAGCATCAGGTCGAAGATGCCGAAGCACAATGACAGGAACACAAAGACGGCCATCTTACCAGGGATGAAGGCAGCTAAGAACATACATACGGCAGAGACTGCTAGTGAGGTAGAGCCTAATGCCTTACGACCAATCTTAAGTCCATATTTCTTCGTCAGACGGTCGGTGAGATAACCGCCGCTGATATTACCGATCATACTCATGATGAAAGGTACAGCCACGGCATAGGTGAGTTCGCTCTTGGCAAAGCCACGCCCTAATTCCATGAAGGTGGGGAACCAACTGAAGAAGAACCAACTGCCGAAGGCGTAGAAGAAATACATGGCGCAGATAATCCAGAATTGCTTATGATGCAAGATGGTGCGCCAGGGGATCGGCTGTCGGACGGTCTCTTTGGCCGTCTCCGGTTGACGGTCACGGTAGTAGAAATACCATACGGCAGCCCACACGATACCTAATGCACCGAGGATGTAGAAAGCCTCACGCCAGCCTAATAAGGTCATGACGGGAATCACCACAAAGGGCGTAAGGGCACCACCCATACGACTGGCAGCCCATACATAGCCTTGTGCCTTACCTACCTCGTGCTTCTCAAACCATCTGCTGATAACTCCGGTAGAACAGGGGGAGGATCCGGCCTCGCCAATACCAAACATAAAACGGATGACCAGCAGTGAAACCAGTCCACCTGCCATACCGGTGAACGCTGTGAACAACGACCACCACAGCACAATCATGGATAAGATCTTTCGATGACCATAACGATCACCTAAGGCACCCATGGGAATCTGCATAAGACCGTAAGAGAGGATGAAGGCACTCTGTACCCATCCCCATTCAGCAGCCGACAGATTGAGATCGTGCATGATCGATGAGCCGGCCACACTGATGTTGATACGGTCGAGGAAAGTGACGACACCCAACAATACGAGCATCGTCAAGATGATATTCTTACGTTTCATCTCTCGCGGGAATCTACGTGTTATTCATCCAGTTTGAGGAACTTACGGAGTCCCTGCACACCGAGCACCGGACTGGAGAGAACGGGTTTTCCGGTGAGGTCAGAGAGTCGCTGTTCCATACGAGCCATCGATCCTTGTGCTAATACGAAGAGATCCACCTGGTCGGCAATCTTTGCGGCAGCTTCAGCGATAAGGCGATCGTGAGTCTCACCGTCACCACTCTGTCCGGCTTGGAAAGCTCCTTGAGCAAGTCCTTCTACCAATGTCACCTCTTTTCCGGCACGCTGTGCGGCATTGCGTAACAGACGGCAAGTGGGGTCGAGCGTGGTGCTCAGAGTTGAGATCACACCGATGCGCTGAGCACTGTTGACTGCTTTGTCAGCCATCGGACCATCGATACGGAAGATAGGGATAGGGGCATAGAGATTACCATAGTCGGCAATGTCACCTACGCTGGAACAGGTATTGAACACCACATCAGCTCCTGCATCAGCCGCAGTGAGGTAGTAAGAAAGCAGTCGGCGACGTACGTTAGGGGTCACTTGATTATTAGCGATGACTTCCTGAATGAGAGAGTCGTCGGCGATATGATTCAGTTTTACTTCCGGAAGAATTTCCTTAAAGAGTTCCGTCATCGGTCCTACCAGGGCCATGGCGGTGTGGACGCACATTACTTTGATCATTTTATGAATATTAGTTTATAAGTTTCTAATTAAAAGACGTATTTATATGATATTTGTACTATTCCTTAAGACTCTGCTCTTCTTTTTCTATAAGCTCCAGCAGACGGTCAACAGCCTCTTCCTCGGGGATGTTCTTCATGACACACTCTTTACGATGATAGAGTGATATCTTACCGCGACCTGCTCCTACATAACCATAGTCGGCATCAGCCATCTCACCGGGGCCATTGACGATACATCCCATAATACCGATCTTCAGTCCTACCAGATGACTGGTAGCTGCCTTGATACGTGCGATCGTACTGCGGAGATCGTAGAGAGTACGTCCACAACCCGGACAAGAGATATACTCAGTCTTTGTGAACTTCACGCGGGCTGCCTGCAAGATAGCATCCTGCAGATTCTTTAATACTGACTCATCGACACCCTGAATAGAGTCGGTGGTGATGATCAGATCCTTTGCTTTCCCGTCAATTAGCAGAGCGCCAGTTGCCATGGAAGCCTTGAGCATGAGTTCTTCGTAGGAGGTGGCAGGAACATGCAAGGTGATGGTATTGTTGTTGATATGTTCCTCTGCTTCTGCACGTAGCTGTGAGCATTCAGGAATCATCTCTACCAAGGCACGAGCTACAGGGATCTCCTCCTCCGGCTCTTCCGACAGCGATACACGAATGGTGTCGCCGATACCTTCGGTGAGTAGTGCGCCAATACCTACCGCACTCTTCACACGACCATCTTCTCCCTCGCCTGCCTCTGTGACGCCGAGATGCAGCGGGTAGTGCATATCCTCACGATCCATCGTCTCTACTAACAGTCGTACGGTCTGCACCATCACCACGGTATTGGAGGCCTTGATGGAAATCACCACATCATTGAAATCCTCTTGCTTGAAAATACGCAGGAACTCCATACAACTCTCTACGATGCCTGCTGGTGTATCACCATAACGTGACATGATACGATCTGAGAGTGATCCGTGATTAACACCGATACGTACGGCCGTGTGGTGCTCCTTGCAGATATTGATAAATGGAATGAGGCGGCGCTCTATCTTAAGCAGTTCCTCACGGTATTCCTCATCAGTATATTCCAGATGCTTGAATACTCGTCCGGGATCCACGTAGTTACCGGGATTGATGCGCACCTTCTCACAGTAGCAGGCTGCCACATCAGCTACATGAGCATTGAAATGTACGTCGGCCACCAGTGGTGTGGTATAGCCATCGGCTTTAAGTCGGGCAGAGATATGCTGCATGTTCTCTGCCTCACGTGTGCCTTGTGTGGTGAATCGCACAAGCTCGCCCCCTGCATCGATAATGCGTTTAGCCTGAGCTACACACCCTTCCGTATCGTTGGTATCTACTGTAGCCATCGACTGGATGCGGATAGGTGCATCACCGCCGATGGTGAGGTTGCCAACATGTACTTGATCAGTTTTTCTTCGTTGATACATGGTCTCTAAACTCTAAACCACGGGGGCTAACACACCCCGCCTATACACTATCACCCCTATGGGGCTAATCATAACTCTACACTCTACACTCTACACTAATTAGTCTTATAGGTGTACTTTATCTCTGCCAATGCTTGATTGGCCTTTTCAATCTTACTGCCTAATCCACTCTTATATTGCTCCATCTTTGCAGCGAGCGCTTCATCCGCCAGAGAGATCATCTGACAGGCGAGGATAGCTGCGTTCATCGCGCCATTGATGGCAACGGTGGCAACAGGTATTCCCGGGGGCATCTGCAGGATGCTGTAGAGAGCATCTACACCATCTAACACACTACCTTTGATAGGTACTCCGATCACAGGAAGGGTAGTAGAAGCAGCGATAACACCTGGCAAGGCTGCTGCCATACCGGCACCTGCGATAATCACCTTGATACCACGGGCCTTGGCACCCTTGGCAAACTGTTCTACAGCATCAGGTGTGCGGTGAGCAGAGAGGGCGTTCACCTCAAACGGTACTTGCATATCCTCCAAGAAATTCATGGCTTTCTCCATGACGGGCAGGTCGGAGGTGCTGCCCATGATAATACTTACTATTGGAATCATATTCTTTTTAATTAATAATTGACAATTGATAATTGATAATTAACTTCGTTGATTATCGTAAACTCTACATCACGGGGGCTTACGCACCCCCACGGGGGTTAACACCCCCGCCTATGTTCTACCGCCCCTAAGGGGCTAATCACAACTCTACACTCTACACTCTACACCCTACACCCTAAACCATCTCAAAGTTTCCAGATTGAGATAAAACCGATGAGGACTCCCAGCAAGAAGCCACATACCACCTGCGACAGACTATGTTGACGAAGGACGATACGGCTGGTACCTACCAGTCCGGCAATGAAGAGCATGACGCACAACCAGAATACCGGATTGAAATTAAAGATGCCGGAGAAGGCGACGAGAGCTCCCGTCATTCCCCCGATGGCTGCCGAATGGGCGCTGATCTTCCAGTAGATGTTAATGATGGTGCATAGCAGTTGTATACCCAATGCCGCCACAATGATACTGTTCATAAAATGGGGGATATGTAACCTGTACATGAAGTAATAGCAGAGGGCATAGCATAGGATAGAGATGAGGTAAGGAACCATGCGGCGCTCTTTCCTGCCCAGTTCGAACAGTGTCCATCCTTGATAGTTACGGTATATACGGATTAGCAGACTGGGTAAAAGAATGGTGCAAATATACACGATGGCGAGCACCATCAACTTATACTTGGTGGGCAGCATGTTCAGGTAGGTGAACAAGAAGAGGATGATAAGTCCTACTATCGGCAGATAGAAAGGATTAAACACCTTGCTGAGTGTCTTGGCTGCTATGATCAGATCTCTTTCTCTCATTCTTTCCTTAGTCTTGCTGTGGGTATACCCAGTTGTTCTCTATATTTTGATACGGTGCGCCGTGCGATGGGCGATCCTTTTTCTTTCATCAGTTGTGCGATGGCATCATCATTTAATGGATGCTGCTTATCTTCATGTTCTACGATATCCTTGAGGATACTCTTGAGTTTGCGGTTGGAGAGTGTCTCCCCATCTACCACCTTCACTCCTTCACTGAAGAAATGGCGCAGTCGGAAGGTGCCCCATCGTGTCTGTGCGTATTTCATATTACACACTCTCGAGATGGTGCTGATGTCCAGATTAGTACGTTCAGCAACATCTTTGAGAACCATCGGCCGAAGGTCATTCTCATCGCCACTCAGGAAATAGGGTCGTTGCAGATCAATGATGGTCTTCATCGTGATATACATCGTATGCCGACGCTGACGGATAGCCTCAATGAATCCTTTGGCCCGATCAACCTTCTCCTTGGCATAGAGCAGCGCCTCCTTTACTTGTCGACTCATGCCGTCTTTATTGTTTTTATACTCCTTCAGCATGTCGGTAAACGAGGGTGAGATATACAGATCAGGAACCTTGCCTTTGTTGATATAAAAGGAGATGGTGCCGTCTTCAGCGGTGTCGACAATGAAATCGGGTGTTATCTGCTGCAGGTTCCTGCCGATAGTCTCACCAAGGGAGGCACCGGGTTTGGGATTCAGACGGATAAGTTCGCTTTGTACCTGTCGCATGATATCCTCAGATATATTCATCTCCTGAGCGATCTGCCTCCATTGTTTCTTCAGGAAGAAACTGTAATAATTAGTGATCACCTCACGTTGCAATGCTTTGGTGGGGGATTCAGGCTTGCGGTCGATCTGTAGCAACAGACATTCCTGCAGGTTACGGGCCCCGATACCTGGTGGGTCGAAGGTCTGTAGCTGTTGCAGGATATCTTCGAGATCTTTCTCAGAACAGTCGATATTGTAATAGACAGCCAATTCGTCGGAGATGCTTTGAAGATCTTTCCGCAGCAGTCCGTCGTCGTCAAGTGAACCGATGAGATACTCCATCATATCCTGTTGCTCTTCGGTGAGCACCAGTTCGCGCATCTGGTCTTGCAACTTATCGTAGAATGAGGTAGGATCGCCGAAGGTCTGTTCTTCCATCTCGGCCCCTTGGTAGTTGCTGATCTCCTGATAACTGGTAGCCACGGGCATCTCGTCATCCTGTGTCATATTCTTCAGGGCGTTATCCAAGGCATCGGCACGTTCTTCCATCTCAAACGACTCCTCTGCATCCGCCGTCGATGATTCTTGTTCATAGTCGTTGTTTTCAGCGAGATCATCCGGCGGTGTCGTTTCCAAGGCAGGATTATCATCGAGTTCCAGTTGTACGTTCTGTTCAAATTCAGCCAAGGGCATCTCCAACAACTTCACCTGCAGCACTTGCTGTTGGGTGAGCCGCTGTTGCTGTGCAAGCTTTTGCTCCTGACTCTGAACCAGTTTTTGTGACATGTCTGTGATGATAGTTATTTAAAGAATTCTTTTAATTGTGCCGCATAAGCAGCGAGTTTCTGAGGATTATCATTGCCATAGCGCTTCCAGATCTGCTGACAGGGGTGGAGCAGGTCATCGACAATCATCATATCCTTGTTCAGATAGGGGTCACAGAGTTGGAAGATCTCCATGATCTCCACGATCAGTTCGGGTTTCAGTTTCAGCAGTTTGGCCAAATCCTGTATCTCGGGCGTATCCTTCACCATGGTGATAGGGGTGAGGCGGAAATATTGGTCGAGGATGATGATCAAGGTGATGGGCATGATGCCTGTATGTACGGGGAGCGGTTTGAAGTCGAGTTCCCACGACTCGATGATCTCCACGCCATCGAATAGTTCGTCACGCCATCCTTTCATCTGCCGAAGTTTCTTGATACCTCTGGCCAGTTTGTTGGGATTCTTGCTATAGGTCTCCCAAAGGCGCTCCAGTCGTGGGGTATCCAACTGTCTCAGTCTGAACATCTGTTCATAGAGAAACTGAGGTGGTATGTGAAGTTCGAGTGCGAGCTTCACCATCTCTTTGGAATACATGGGTTTGACACCCTCTGGTTTTCTCAGATACAGTCGCATCAGCAGCAACCAGTATTCATCCGACCATAATGCGTTTTTTGCCATCTTTCATGATTATCTTTTGCAAAAATACAATAATTCGTGGAAAAACGAATGATTTATAGTGAAAAGATTATTAATACGAGAGATTCTTCTTGATCCACTCCATCTGTCCACGCTCAGTGGCATCAGATGTCCAATGCTCATTAATCGGGGTGATAAGAGCTTCTTTCTCACAATTCAGCGTGTTCCATACGGCATAGCTGGTGGTGGGAGGACAGGTATCGTCGTTGTATCCCCATGTCAGATAAGTCTTTGCCTTGACATAACGGGCGAAGTTCACCACGTCGTAATAAGCCATGGTCTGTATCTTCTCGGGTGTGAGCATGCCGTTCATACGGTTGAAATGTGGATATCCGCCAGTGCGCCCTTTCTCTGCATAGCCTGCCATGTCACTGAGTGCCGGATGATTAGCCACGCATTGTGTGACACGCTGATCCAAACCGGCGGTGATGATAGAGAGGGCACCTCCCTGACTGCCACCTTGTACAATAACATTCTTACCATCCCACTCGGGTAAGGAGGTGAGCAGATCGATACACCTTACACAAGCCAGATAGACACGTTTCATATAGTAGTTGTCACGGTTGTCGAGTCCGGTCTCAAGATAACCGTTAGGATCGCTGTTCAATGCTGAGCTGATCTCTTTAAACTGCTGGTCAGAAAGGGTGGGGTTTAGTCCGTGAATCTCTATCTCCAGTCGTATCATTCCGTTCTCTGCGTAGTAACGGTGGCGTAGTGGATCCTTGATAGTTTTCACACCGGCACCTGGAGGACAGAGCACCACGGGGTGTTTCCCTTGCTTGGCATTCTTCGGATAGAAGAGGTAACCGTAGATGCACTGACCACGTTTGTTCAGTTGCAGACGAATGAGATAACAGTCGATCTTATCCGTACAATATTCCTTGGCCAGTTCCTTGGTATAGCTAAGTGGGAACAACTTGGCCTCCTCCATGTTTTTCTGCCAGAAAGAGTGGAAGTCTTTCGGCTCTTGAGTATAAGGCTGAATCTTGTCTACGGAGAATCCCACTTTTACATGGTGGTTGTAAGTGGCTCCGTTGATCGTTGTCTTCAGTTTCAGATCGAGGAATCCCGGAGTCTTCCGAGTACCTATATTAATGGTGGCGCGCCCTTTCTTCAGAGTCACCTTCCCATTTTTCTCTGCTGGCAGCATGTCGTTGCCAATACTATATTCCACTACTCCGTCGGTAGGAATGCCGTATTTATAAAACTGCACTTCTATCGTGGCTTTCTCACCTGTTTGATAAAGCCAGTCGGCATGATCAGGCACAGTCACCCATAGATAATCAGAACGATAGGGATAGTTTTCTGCTTGAATGATCAGTGGCAGTAATGCTAACAGACAGAAAATGATGGATTTTTTCATTGAAATGATAGATTAGTGATAATATATTGAGCAAAGGTACAATTATTTATGCAAATATTGAAGAAAAAAGACCATTAATCATAATGAATCGGACAAATTTATTATTTTTGCAGGTATAATTTAAGAAGAAGGATGAAAAAAGGAATATTAGCTTTTATTACCCTGCTGCTGATTTGCGGTTGTGGTAATAAGAAGGAACAAAAACAGAAAGCTCCGATAAGGGTGAATACAGAGATTCTTGGAACAGAGAATGTTGACCGTCTTCGTCAGTATGTAGGTACTGTGGAAGAGAACGAAGGTACTGCTGTAAGCTTTACAGGTATGGGCGTGGTTCGTCAAGTGCTTGTAGATGAGGGACAGGCAGTGAAGCGTGGTCAACTGATAGCAGTGATGGACGATACGCAGGCACGGAATGTGTTGTCGGGTGCTGAGGCTCAGATGGCGCAAGCTAACGATGCTTTGTCGCGATATAAGATGCTCCATGATAATGGATCATTACCCGAGGTGCAGTGGGTGGAGATTCAGAGTAAGGTGGCGCAGGCACAGTCACAGTTGGAGGTAGCGAAGAAGAATCTTTCTGACTGTCGGCTTACGGCACCCGTGAGTGGTATCATTGGACGTAAGCAGATCAGTGCTGGTGAGACAGCAATGCCGTCACAAGCTGTGGTAACTATCTTGGATATCAACACGGTGAAGGTAAAGGTGTCTATTCCTGAAACAGAGATGGGGCGCGTTCATGCACATACACCGTCAGTTATCAAGGTGGATGCGACAGACCGTAGCTATCAGGGTGGCAGGATAGAGAAGGGGGTGCAGGCTGATGCCCTGACACATACGTATGACATCCGTATCAATGTGGTCAATCACGACCGTAAACTATTGCCTGGCATGGTGGCCAATGTGCAGTTGGGCACAGGTGAAACAGTCAAAGGAGCATCGTCTTCTCTGATGCTTCCTGTCACAGCAGTACAGAAACGTTCCAATGGTGAGTTGTTTGTCTGGACGATAGACGACAAAAACACAGCCCATCGCACAACCGTGACGATAGGTCACACTGCCGGTAACAGGGTGAGTATCCTGAGTGGTGTGAAAGCCGGGGAGCGTGTCGTAACAGACGGCTATCAAAAACTGAGTGAGGGAACGAAGGTGGTCTTTTAGTTCATAGTTCATAGTTATGAAAGAGAAGATGTCTTGGTTCAGATGGCCATTGGAGCATTATCCGATAACACTGTTATTGGTAATCTTGTTGTTCCTGATGGGTATCTACGGTATGTATGTGATGCCGAAGGATGAGTTCCCGGCCTTTACTATCCGTCAGGGTGTTGTCATTGCTGTTTACCCGGGTGCCACCACCGAAGAGGTGGAAGAACAGGTGGCCCGTCCTTTAGAGCGTTATCTGTTTACTTACGGTGAGGTAAACCGTAAGAAGACCACTACAACGTCACAAAATGGGATGTGCATCGTGATGGTGCGTCTCAATGATGATGTGAATAACAAGGATGAGGTATGGAGTAAGATCAAGCACGGACTGACACTTTTCAAGCAGAGTCTTCCTCAGGGTGTCTTGGCACTTGTTGCCAATGATGACTTCGGAAATACCTCAGCCCTGCTGATAGCGATAGAGAGTAAAGAACGTAGCTATCGCGAACTGCAAGATTATACCGACCAGTTGGGTGACCGTTTGCGCCGTATTCCGTCGGTAGCTAATGTCAGGGTATATGGTGAACAGAAAGAACAGATATCGCTATATGTTGACCGTCAACGGTTGCAGGCCTATGGCATCGGTCAGCAGTTGCTCTTCAGCAAACTGCAGGCCGAGGGCATTACCACGATGAGTGGCAGCATCAGTGATATCGACCAGCAGACACCTATTCATATAGCACCTACACAAAACAGTGAAGAGGAGATTGCCAATCATATTATCTTCAGTGACCCGGCCAGTGGAAAGACGGTCAGGGTAAGGGATGTGGCACGTGTGGTGCGTGAGTATGACACCGACAAGAGTTATATCGAGCAGGATGGTCATCCCTGTGTCTTGTTGTCGTTGGAGATGACGCCCGGCAACAATATCGTGCAGTATGGCAGGGAGGTAGATAAAGTGTTGGCGGATTTCCGTGCTACAGAACTTCCTGATGATGTGACGACCACACGTATTGCCGATCAACCCAAGGTGGTGGGTAAGAGTGTGAGTGATTTCTTGCGCGACCTGCTGATCTCCATGGTAGTCATTATCCTGGTGATGATGGTGCTGTTCCCGCTTCGCTCTGCTATAGTCGCTGCCATCACCATACCGTTGAGCACCTTTATCTCGGTGGCTATCATGTATATGATGGGTATTGAACTGAACATCGTCACGCTGGCAGCTCTTATCGTGGTGCTTGGAATGGTGGTCGATAACTCTATTGTGGTGATCGACGGTTATCTGGAATATTTAGGAATGGGTATGAAACCCCGAGAGGCAGCTATCGTGTCGGTTCAGCAATACTTCATGCCGATGATGCTCGCTACGCTGTGTATCTGTGTGATTTTCTATCCTCTGTTATATACCATGACGGGTGCCTTCCACGACGCGATGGAGGATTTTCCCATCACCATCACCATCAACCTGATGGTATCTCTGATGCTGGCTGTTACGGTGATACCATTCTTGGAGGTGCTGATCATCAAACCGGATAAGGTGCAGACAGGTGGAAATGCGATTACCCATTGGGTGCAGCAGACATATAACCGTGTGCTGGATGCTACATTCCGTCATCCTTGGTTGACCATAGGAGGGGGTATCGCCGTAATCTTACTGTCTTCATTGATCGTCTTGACACTGAAGATTCGCCAATTCCCGTATGCCGACCGTGACCAGTTTGCCGTGGAGATCTTCCAACCAGAAGGAAAAGGCATCAGTGACACAAGGGTAATCGCCGATTCACTGCGACACGTGATGCAAAAGGATGAGCAGGTGAAGTGTATCACCAGCTTTATCGGTTGTTCCTCACCACGGTTTATGACTTGTTATGCGCCGCAGATGGCAGGGGCTAACTATGCACAGTTTATCGTCAATACGGTATCGCAGGAAGCCACCTTAGAGCTGCTCGCGAAATACCAGGAACAGTGGAGTGAGGCTTTCCCGGGAGCCTATATCCGTTTTAAACGACTCGATTATCTGGAGGTGCCCGAGTTGGAATACCGTTTCTATGGAGAGAATCTCGATTCCCTGCATGTGGTGGCAGAACGGCTGATGGATCGTATGCGCGAGATGCCAGAATTGGAATGGGTGCACACCGATTTCCTACAGCCTTACCCACTCATTAGCGTAGAACTCGATCCTATCGCCTCTGCGCAGTTGGGTATCAATCGAACAGAGGCATCGTTGGCACTCAGTGCTATTACCGGTGATCTGCGGGTAGGACAGATCTGGGAGGGTGACTATGAGTTGCCCATCATCGTGAAAGATGATGCCGACATGACCTTCTCGGATATAGAGAACTTAGGAATATCCTCCCCCTTGTCTATGCTTTCTGCAGGCGTGGGCAATCCTAATACCACCATTCCACTGCGACAGGTAGCTAAGGTACAACCGCAATGGAGTGAGAGTCGAATCATGCATCGTGGCGGTGAGCGTTGTATTACCGTGACGGCCCAGTTTGCCAACGGTATCTATGCTGCTCCGGTGGAAAGTCGTATAGCAAAGATTATGCAGGAAGAGATCCCTCTGCCCGAGGGCGTGCGTTGTGAAGTAGGTGGTGAGATCGAATATAACGGGGAGGCCATCCCTATGATTATCGGTGGCGTGGCCATCGCTATGGTGATCATCTTCTTCTTCCTGTTATTCAACTTCAAGAAATATGGTATCTCACTGGTTTGTATAGCAGCCCTGGGCCTGATGATACCTGGAGCACTCATCGGTTTGGGAATGATGAACCGTGCTTTAGGACTGACGTCTATTATGGGTGTGATTACCCTGATGGGAATGATTATGCGAAACGAGATACTGATCTTTGAGCATGCCATCGATCTGATCAAGCAATACGTGGCAGAGCATGGCGACTGGCGCACCGACCGTAAAGCCTATAATGAAGCGGTCAAGCAGGCTGCTTATGAGGCAGGAAAGCGCCGTATGGTTCCTATCTTCCTGACGACGGCTACTACAGCAGTGGGTGTTGTCCCGATGATCATCGCCGGTTCTTCCTTCTGGATGCCAGTAGGTGTCACTATCTTTGCCGGTGGTATCGGTTCACTCATCATGGTTGTCACCATGCTGCCCGTGATCTATTGGAAAGTTAATTTGAAATAAAAATATGTTCTTCTCTCTGTTTCTGCAGAGAGAAGTAACCAAGAGAGACCATGTTGCACGCTTCGATGCAGAAGGAATCTCAACTCTTCGAACTGAGCTGCGGGACTCGCTTCGCTCAAACAGGTCCTCGCTCCACCTAAAGGTGCCGTTCTCAGTCGTTGCATTCCTTAACTGCATCTCTCGCTATCGCAACATTAATAAGGAGATATATGAATATGAAGAAGCTAATTATTGTCTTGTTGATGATATGCTGCCATATATCAATGACAGCACAAAAGACTTTGTCATTGCAGCAACTGAAAGATTCTGCAATGAGTCATAACATCGCTATTCGCTCAGCCAAACATTCCATCGCTGCGGCTGAGGAGCAACGTAAGGAGGCGTTCACCAAGTATTTTGCGAATATCAGTGGCACAGGGGCTTGGTTTAATGCCAACAAAGGCATGGCAAAGATGGATATGAACCCAGGAGAAATGTTGCCCGAAGAACTGCTTCCTATATTGGCTCAGTCGTTGCCCGCTGAGATGTTAGCATCGCTCAACAGTCCGATGAGCATGACGATGATGAAGAACGGAACGATTGCCGGTATCAGTGCTATACAACCCATCTATGCCGGTGGACAGATCACCAATGGCAATAAACTCGCCAAGGTGGGCGAGGAGGTGAGTCGACTGCAGTTACAACTCTCTGAAAACGAGGTGGAGAAGACGACCGAGCAGTATTATTGGCAGTATCTCTCTCTGCAGGAGAAGATGAAGACGATAGCTGCCGTGGAGACACTTCTTCAGGATATCCATAAGGATGTGGATGTGGCCGTAAGAGCCGGTGTGGCCATGCGTAATGATCTCTTACAGGTAGAGTTGCGACAGAATGATATCGAGAGTCAGAAACTCAAATTGCGTAACGGAATCTCTTTGATGAAACTGCTCATCAGTCAGTATTGCGGTTTGAAGGATACCTTGTTTACCATCCCTCCCACAACGGATTTCACCGCACAACCGTTATTGTCTATGCCTACTGAGGCAGACAAGCAACAATCGTTGGAGCGGCTTACCGAATATCAGTTGCTCAGCAAACAGGTAGAGGCTACCGCATTGCAAAAGAAACTGGCGGTAGGAGAGAATCTTCCTTCCTTGGCTGTCGGCGCTGGTTACAACTACCATAACCTCATGGAGAACGACCGTGCCTTCGCGATGGTCTTCGCCACCGTGAGTATCCCTATCAGTGATTGGTGGGGTGGCTCGCATGCCGTTAAGCGCAAGAAGATAGAGCACCAGAAGGCGATCGATGAACAGCAGGATAAGTCAGAACTGCTGAAGATCCGTATGCAGAAGACCTGGAATGATGTCAGTGAGTCGCAACTGCAACTGTCTATTGCTGAGCGTAGCATCAAACAAGCCGAGGAGAACCTGCGTCTGAACCGTGACCAATATAAGGCCGGGGTATCAAAGATGTCTGATCTGCTGGAGGCCCAACTGTTATATCAGCAGGCTCTCGACCGTCGTTCGGATGCTTATGCCGAATACCGCAACCGTCTGCTCGACTACCGTCAGGCGATAGGGGAGTAGTTCTAAGTCAATTTTTCTTTTAAGAATCTCCTCGAATGGTGGTGGATGATACGGTTATTATCGATATGTTATTTATGTATCACATTAGTTTCCGTAGTTCTTCTGGTTCGGGGAGAATACCTTGATATTCCTTAGGTAATTCTGACGATGTACGAAATGTTGCTACTCCCATCGGCTTATTGATGTCACGAAAAGCAAACTCAACAGTTTTTAAGTCCCTGTCTCTGCAGAGAATGATACCGATAGACGGATTCTCATGGGGTAGTTTAATATTCTCATCGAGTGCGGAAAGGTAGAAGTTTAACTTCCCTGCGTATTCGGGTTTAAATGCTCCTCGCTTCAACTCTATTGCAACCAGCGCTTGCAGACGGCGCTTGAAGAACAACAAATCAATGAAATACTCTTTTTCGGAAACAATAAGCCGATACTGGTTACCCATAAACGAAAAATCATTTCCTAATGCCATGATAAAGTTCTTGATATTGTGAACAATCTGCTGTTCTATCACTCGTTCGTCTTCCTCGTCAATATCTTCTATATTAACGAAGTCAAGTAGATATTCATCCTTGAAAGAGCGTAATGCTTTATTGCGTAAATCTGTGTTAGCAATGGCTATGGTGAAATTGTTGGGCATACAGCCGCGTTTGCTGTATAAATCATCCTTCATGAATTCTTCACCATCAAGGAACGTGGCGACTGGCAAGATTCGATGTTCTTTGCCATGTCTGCCTATATCTACCGCGTTGACGAGGGCTTGCAGTTCTGCATCAAAGCCATTCAAGACTATGCGTATTCAGGCTTCGGCGGTCGTGGCGGCCAACACGGAGACATCTTCTGGGACAACGAGTCATACGCCATAAAGCAATACCTGAAGATGTTTGCCGACCTTGCCAGTGCCACCTTGAAGCAGGTAGCGGACTGGTTTGTCTGGCTGGCAAGCACCTTAGGCAGGTTCAACGCTAACGAGCTGAGACGTGCCGACCATGAAGTCCACGACATTGCTGATGGCAGATACGATGGACGAATACAGAAGTTCCAGCAAGGGATATCGAGATAGGCAGCTGCTATATGATAGCAGCCCGAATAAACATGCGGGACAGGTTTTTGAAGTGAATTTAATTCAAAAGCCTGTCCCCTGTGATTTTAAGCTGTTATTGATTCCGACTTGTTTTCCAGCGAGTCAATTAGATTATCGCAAGCTTCCATCTTTTTCCTGTACGTTTTGACAGAAAACAAAACACCAGCCACACAGGTAAAAATATAAATGGCCGTCGGGAACAGCATATTCTCATCGGGGGCCGATTGTGTGTAGATTCGGATGAGAATAAAAGCAACCAGGGCTACGGCCGGAATTGCCCCAATCATCATTGACAGATGATAAAACTTCTTGTACTCTTTGACGGTCTTCGCCACAGTGAGGACGTCGTCATCAAGCATTTTCTGCGTATCAAATCTTTTCCTTCCCACAAGCACTGCGAGGAGATCAATCAATGCCCAGATCGACACGGCGGCGGCAAACCACATCGGCCACCCGATAGCATGGCAAATGACGATAATCATCGGGATGGTGATAATGTCCATTGACATTCTCTTTGCAAGGTCTTTCCCGATGAAAGAAGTTTTTTGTTTCTGGACTTGCGCCAGAAGCTCTTTGTTTACGATTCGCTGTTTATTCAGCGTCTCCTTTAGGTCGTTGAACTCAGACTTGAGCTCCTGCAGTTCTTTAGAGTTGATATCCACGGGTTCCATTGTGTTGCTCTTTTAGATGTTAGACATTTGTTTTAACTGTTCTTTGATGCGAACAAGTTTGATAGAAACGTTCTTGACAGAGATGCCGAGGATGGCGCCAATTTCGTCATAGCTCAGGCCTTCGAGCCACAACAGGATGACACTTCTGTCAACGAGTCCGAGCGCATTGATTCTCTTGTAGAGATGCTTGACCTGCAGGGATTTCTCATAATTGTCCTCGTAAGGTTTGACGTCCATGTCGAGACTCACCCGATTACCAGCCCGCTTCTGCTTCTTGTCGAAATTCAAACAGTAGTTGAGGCTGACGCGGTAAATCCACGTCTTGATATCACTTTTCCCCTCGAAGGAATCAAATCCCTGCCAGAGTCTGATCAGGATCTCCTGAAACAGGTCATTCACCTCGTCTTCATCCTTGGAGAACATATAGCAGACCGTATAGATTGTCCGCTTATATTCTTCAACGACTCTTGAAAATCTTTGCTCTTTTGTTTCCATTTCTTATTCGTTTTTACCCGTTAGACAACAAACGAATGAAAAAACTACATAAATTCCGATTTATCTATTTTCTAAAATACGAAGTTACATTCTCTTATATAATGTGAATGGTAAATTCTTGTTGATGATGGCGAGAACGTGCCAACGCTTTGTGACATATACTTTAGACTTGCGCTTGCGAATGGCTGCACAGATCTGGCTGGCAACCTTTTCGACGGGCATCACCCAGAAGAGGTCCTCGCCTAATTGTTCTTATTCGTCCTCCTTGGGCATAGTGTTCAGCCCTTTGTCCTCAATTGGCCTTATGTAGTCTGATGCACGCTCAGAAGAAACAACGCTTCTGCCAAGACGGCGTTCCATCGTCTCGCGTGCTTCGCGTGCTACTTCGCCACCTTCCTTTGCAATACGTTGGCTCTCGGCCATCGACTGCGGATTAGATTGGCGAGAATACTCCGTGGTAGCTACCTCGGCAAGTGTGTTGAGTGCCAGTTCCACATTCGTCATGTTGTCGCGCAGGTTCTGCTTGGTCAGCCCCTTGTAACGCTTGTATTCGCCTGTGGTCATGCCGCTCCACGCCTTTGTCAGCACATTTGTCAGAATGGCGAAGTCCTTAGGCTCATGTATGCCGGAACGATGCCACTCATCGGTCAGCTCCTTGCGCATCTCGATGGAGCGCATGCGCTCGTTTATCCAGCGGTCGCTGTAGCCTTGGCGACGATAGTCCTCGACGGCCATCTGAAAGGTCAGTTCCGGGTCAATCATTTGGTCAACACGCATACTGCCCAACTCGGCAAGCCATTGTTTCACAGGTTCGGCTTTCTTGGAGGGTATGGCCTGGATGATTCTAAAAATACCTTCAAGATCAGCGGCTTGCGTCTTGCGTCGCTTGCCATCTGGAGCTAACATTTCAACAGGGGGACAAATTGTCCCCCACTTGGATTTCAGTTCTGGGTCACGTCTAAGCATCTTCTTTATGTAATCACGCGGATTCACAGAATCTGTCAAGACCTGTACTATATCCGTTACAGAGAAATAGTACTTCTCCTGTTCTGCATCCCATACGATGCGAACTTTCTTGCCCTCAAAGAGCTGTATAGCGAAATTCTCGTTCATGATGATACAATCCTATGTGAATTTTGTTGTAAAGTTACAAAATATTCTTCAAGGAGGTTCTGATATGACAGACTTTAACACGATATAGTGCACATTTCCCTCTAAAATGAATCAAAATGCCATGCATGCACTTCTCATTAAAATAGAATTTCTTTTTGTATTGCTTTCGTTTTTATGTATCTTTGCAGAGTGTTATAATCATTCATTAAAATGAGAAGAAAACAATATATAAAGTTGTTGTTAACAGGTGTCTTCCTGTTGACCTCCACATTCGTCAGTCATGCCCAGAAGCGGGAGAACCATGAGTTTGTCAAGAATATGCCGGTTTATATGGAGCAGTTGATTGCCGATCTGGACTATCCGCTGGCGTGGGGAAACAGTAAGATCAAGAACTTCAAGAAGTGGAAGAAGACGGCTCGTGAGAAGGTGTTCGAGTGTATGCTCACACCGCCGCCACCTGCCGCCAGTTATGATATGGAGGTGCTGGCCGAGGAGCAGCGCGACGGTTATAAGGCGCGGAAGATTGCTTTCAATCTCTCCCGTTACTATCGGGTGACGGCCTTGTTGCTGATACCCGATGGCAAAGGACCCTTCCCTGCCGTGAATGCCCTGCACGATCACGGTGCCCATCTATATATAGGTAAGGAGAAGATGATCCGTCCGTTTGCCGTGGATTCCGCTGTTATCAAGGATGCCGATGCCTGGGCAGATAATCTCTACGAGGGTCAGTTCTTCGGGGATTACTTAGCCAAACATGGTTATGTAGTGTTCTCCGCTGATGCCCCGATGTGGGGTGAGCGTGGCAGAGCAGAGGGAGTGGATCGCAGCAAATACGATATGATCGCAGGCAATATGATGATGTATGGCGTGGATCTGAGTGCTTATATGACATACGATGATATTGCGGGGACAGACTTTCTCGCCACTCTTCCCGAGGTGGATGCTGAGCGTATCGGTTGTGTGGGTTGTTCGATGGGTGCCTACCGTGCGTGGATGTTGTCGGCCTTGAGTGACCGTATCAAGGTGGGTGCCGCCATCTGTTGGATGATTACATCGGATGTGCAGCTCACCACCCGTTATGGGCGCAGTGAGAACGGTGGTTTTGCCAACTGTATTCCCGGACTCCGCCGTTACCTCGACTACCCGCATATCGCCTCGTTGGCCTGTCCGAAGCCAATGCTCTTCGTCAGTGGCAAGCGTGACAAACTCTTTCCGCTGCCTGGCGTTGAGAAGGCTTTCGGTATCATGAACGACACGTGGAAGAGTCAGGGAGCCGCCGACAAGCTCGACACAGAGATATGGGACATCCCCCATAGTTGTCCGAAAACCTTCCAAGAGAAGACCTTGGCGTTCTTTAAGAAGTATCTTTAATAACTTGATGGAGAGACTGGTCTCGTACGACTCTTGCCATAACCTGTTAAAGTAGTATAAAACTTACCCTAAGGTAACTTACCCTAAGGTAACTTTTTGTATATATTGTCACATATCAATGTGATGCTAGTATCACCACGCAGATGGGGCAAGTCGTCGTTAGTAAAGGTTGCAATGGAGGAGCTGATGGAGGAGGACAAGAATATTAGGGTATGTTATATCGATGCTTTCAGCATTGGTTCTGAAGCTGAGTTTTACAAGACATTTGCCAGTCAGGTCATTGCCTGTGCTTCAAGTAGGTTGGAGAAACGTATTCAGGACGCAAAGAAATTTCTTACCGGTGTCGTGCCGCAAGTTGTCATCAAAGATGATGTTACTAACTTCATGGCATTTGACATGAAGTTTATACCGCAAGAGCAGGATAAGATGGACATTCTTCGACTGCCTGAAACACTGGCTGTTGCCAAGAAGATAAAAATCATTGTGTGTATTGATGAATACCAGCAGTTGGCAAATCTTCCCGAATACAAAAACATGGAAGGAAAGATGCGTTCAGTATGGCAACAGCAGCAACATGTTTCTTACTGTCTGAATGGCAGCAAGCGGCACATGATGCTCGACATTTTCAATAATTCTAACTCACCATTTTACCGTTTCGGGCAATTACTTTTTCTGAATAAGATTCCCAAAGAGGAATGGATGCCGTTTATCATTAGTACATTTGAAAAATCCGGCAAGTCAATAACTCCTTTATTTGCCGAGCGTATCTGTGATGTTACCGAATGCCATTCGTGGTATCTTCAGCAATGTTGCTATTTTATATGGAATTCTACTACTGTAGAAGTCACAGAACAGTCCTTCAGCTTTGGGTTACAACAAATGATTAACACCAACTCACCGATGTTCCTCAACGACACGGAGTCTCTCGCAGCCAGTCAGATAGAGATGCTCCGTGCCATTAAGGATCATGTAAGTCAGCTTTCATCCTCTGAAACAAGATCCAGATATCATCTTGGCAACCCTAACACTATCAGTAAGAACAAGCGTATTCTGCAGGCCAAGGATATCATAGAGCTAAAGGATGGCCATTTTGTGTTTGTCGATCCTATCTACCGTCTATGGTTCTCAAAAGAATATTAAATATCACACGTGGGATTATATCTATTGTGTTATGGTTCACAGGGTAAGTTCCCTGTGAATGGCGAAACAAATCACAGACATGTCCGAGGCCTTACGCTTGTAACACATTGACCTTTTATTTTTCTAAGGAGTCCGGATACACCGGACTCTTACCAATAGTAATTAAAACTCCCAGTTTTACGTATTGGGACTCCCAGTTTTACGTATTGGGACTCCCAGTTTTAAGTACTAGGACTCCCAGTTTTATGTATTAGGACTCTTTGAAATAAGGATCCTTTGGACATTTCTTCTGCCCATTTATTTGTTATGTCCATGATAGTTTTTCTTGTCTATACTTAATCAAGAGAAAGGCAAGAAAGATGATTGTGGATCATTATTATCGGCATATCTTTGCATCAGGAAACGACGACGAAATGTCGCCTGCAAGCAAAGAAAAACAATCAAGGGTTTAATCCTTTTTCATAATCAATGGGGGAGGGTGCTTCGAGATGAGGCGCCCTCTTTTTATTATATTCTTCTTTCATTTGGAGATTAATAAAAAATTGACTATCTTCGCACTCGAATAATAATAGTAACTCAATAAAATCATTACCATGATGAAGAAGATAATCTCCTTAATAGCAGCATGCCTGATGTGCCTCACCATGAGTGCGCAGGTGGATGAACCGGAAAACAATATCGGTCTGTCATTGTCGTCTTTACAACAGAAATACCCCGAACTGCGATTTGTCAAGAAAGATGAGAAGGGTGACCAGTATATGGATGGTTACAAGAAAGACAATATGGCCACCTTCTTCTATGTAAAAGATAATCAGTGTATAGAGGAAACTGTTATCTGTGAGTCGACCACTGATGCGCCCTATGCGTGGTATAAGTCAAAGGTGGCGCTCTTTGACCAGAAGTATTATTCTGCCGGAAGAAACATCGTCTATGGCAGGGAGTACAGCTTCTCCCATTTCCGTGTAAAACTGATATGTGTTACAGCCGAGGGTATCCAGACAGCTATGCTTATCTATGAGAAGAGTAACGGTGAGAAAAGGAAACCCGTAGCAGCACAACCGGTAAAGACCAAGAAGAAAAAGGACTCGAAGAAGAAGGTTTCTCAATCAGTAAAGGAATCTAATAACATGGTAAATGTAGCTTCGGATGGCTCTGATATCTACTACACCGAGAGTCCTTCGGATGTCTATGGCATGGAGGCGGTAGGAGAGTTCACGGCCTCTTCCCCATTAAAGAAAGTATATATCGATGCTTTCCGCGCTGCCATCAAGAAGATCCAGAAGGAGGCTGCCAAGAAAGGGGTCACCAAACTGCTGATTACCGAGAAGACAGGTGTGGGCAGTCTGAAGGTGAAGATCAAGGCTACGGGATATCGTTGATGGTATATCGTGCTTGCGAAAGTGATTCTTCCCCGACATGGTTCGTATACCACATTGTTGTGCCAATGACTAACACAGCAGTGCGCCATACAGGCGCAATACATTGCTAATGGTTGGCACTCCAGTGCGCCTGTATAGCGCACTCAGTTTTTATGCGCTTTCAATCAAGGAAAAACTTAATACGTTACCCTCTTTCAATCATTCTTCCCGAGATAAAGAAGAAGAGGTAGTAGAAGAAAATGCCCGTGATGAGTCCTGCGATGGTATCCACGGCGTAGTGCGCCTGGATATATACCGTGGCGAAGAACATCAGGATAAACAGGGGTATAACGAAATAGAAGAGTTTTCTGCTGCCACTATGCCATGCTAACAACAGCAATACCACAGTGATTCCTACATGACTGCTGGGGAAGGCTGCTGTGGGGCGCTCACCAGCGGCTTTCGCTCCTTCCACCAGATGATAGAAGATTCCATCGGTATATCCCGGTGTGGGCATACACTCATTATGATAACGGAAATAGTCGTGCAGATTGGGGAAGATTCCTTTGGCTATCTCATCGACACCCACTGCCTGGTAATAGAAGGTGGGACCTGCTACGGGCACAAAGATGAAGATGACGTAATAGAGGAAAAACGATGCTGTAACGATAAACGCACAACGCTGAAACTCCTGATAGCGGCAGAAGAAATAATAGAAGCATACAAGGGCTATGAGCGGATAATACGAGGCATAGCCCAGATCAAGCAGTTCCGTGACGATGGGGTTGGTGACGGCTTGCGAGAAGAGCAGCGCCGGCTGACAACCAAAGAGTGACTGTTCCCACTGCGCGAAGACATGATCGAGGTTAGGGAACAGTTTGTTAAGCTCGTAGGTATCGGGATACCACCACGTGAGCAACGACAGTTGTACGACGACGCGTACCACCCGGGTAAACCGGCAGGGTATCAGTCGGTAAACGATATACAGGGCGGCGGTGATGGCGATCACCTGCACCCTATAGGTGATCATCGCCTGTGGGTTGTCAAGATGTGCGTAGTCAAGGAGAATCATTCCGCTGGTGAAGAGCAGGTAGATCATGATGACCCACTCCATCGCAAAGAGGTTCTTACGCGGATTCTTCTCTATGCGGAATAAATCTCTTAATATCTTTTTCATAACCATTTATTCTCTTTATACCATCGGATAGTCAGGGGCACCCCGAGTTCCAGGGGATATTCGGGATGGTAGCCCAGCTCATCGATGGCCGGCTGTATGTCGCATCGCCAGTTGCGCTGCTTCAAGATATGATATTTGTCGTTATTCAATGCAGTGATCTTCCCGGTCATCCTTCCGATATGCTCTCCGAAGAAGGTGACGATGCGCAGGATCCATATTGGTGCTTTGATACGTATCCACCAAGGACGGCCGAGTGCCTGATGGATCAGGTTGCTGAAGGTGCTCGACTGATACACCTGTCCGTCGCTGAGGAAATATTTCCGTCCGGTCTTTCCGTAGTCGATGGCTAAGAAGACGGCCTGCACCACATCCTGCACATAGACGAAGGTGATGTCTTGCTGCTTGTATCCCACAGAGAAATCTGAATGCCCCTTGATGCTCTTGGCCATCAGGAAATAGTCTTTCTCTCGTGGTCCGTACACACCGGTAGGACGGAGGATGACATAGGGGAAGGGCTCTTCATCAGCCTTCAATGATTCGTTGATACCGTCTAAGAACTGCTCTGCCAACAGTTTGCTCTTTCCGTAGGCGGTGTTCGGCTGTGGCGTATCTGCTTCTGTGATCTCCTGATAGGGCTGCTGCTCTCTGATCGGACCGAAGATGCTGAGGCTACTCAGATAGACAAAGCGCTTCAGTGGCATCTTCAGTGTACGGATGGCATTTACCAGGTTCTTCGTTCCTTCGGTATTGATACGATAGAAATCCTCCTGATGGATACACTTGGTGACTCCTGCCGCATGGACAACATAGTCGAAAGGATGATCCTTCAACTGGTTTTTCAGATCATCTTCCGACGACAGGTTCAACTCGATACGGTGGATGCGGGAATCACGGAGATATTCCAGCGAACTGGTTTTCCTGACGGCTGCCCACACCTCCATACCCTTATTGAGGGCTTCTTCTACGATAAAGCTTCCGATAAACCCTGTTGCTCCGGTGACAAGAATCCTTGGCATACTTACTTATTCAGTTTCCAGGTAACACCGTCTTTCGTATCTTTCACCTCAAAACCGGCAGCTGCCAACTCATCACGGATACGGTCGCTGGTGGTCCAGTCTTTATCAGCCTTAGCCTTGGCACGCAGACTGAGCACCATATCCACCACCTTACCGAAAGCTTCCTCGCGGGCACTGTTGTCGGCACCCTTATCGTTGCGCAGTCCGAGGATGTCAAAGGCGAAGAGCTGCATGGTCTCTTTCAACTCTTTCAGACAGTCGGCACAGATGGTTGCCTTATGGTCGAGCAGGGAGTTCACCACATGACAGGCCTCGAAGAGGATGCTGATGGCGATCTGCGTCTGCAGGTCGTCGTTCATGGCGTCATACAGACGCTGACGGAGTCCCTTAACGAATGTCTCTGTCTCTTGATCACAAGCCTTGGAAACCGGCACGCGCTCCAGGTCGTTGATGGCGTTCATCAGTCGCTCCAATCCTTTCTCGGATGCTTTCAGGGCATCGTTGCTGAAGTCCACCGGACTACGGTAGTTGGCCGAGAGGATGAAGAAACGGATGGTCATGGGTGAGTAGGCCTTCTCCAGACTCTCATGATTGCCGGTGAAGAACTGCTCCAGGGTAATGAAGTTACCGAGTGACTTACCCATCTTCTGTCCGTTGATGGTGATCATATTGTTGTGCATCCAGTATTTCACCATGTCATCGCCCTGACTGGCGGTAGCCTGTGCGATCTCGCACTCATGATGCGGGAATACAAGGTCCATGCCACCACCGTGGATATCGAAGTGATCGCCTAAGTACTTACGGCCCATGGCAGTACACTCGCAGTGCCAGCCGGGGAATCCGTCGCTCCACTTGCTGGGCCAGCGCATGATATGCTCGGGTGAAGCCTTCTTCCACAAAGCGAAGTCTATCTGGTTACGCTTCTCACCGACACCTTCCAGTTCACGACTGTTGTTGATCACATCGGTAAGGTTACGTCCCGACAGTTTACCATAGTGGTATTTCTCGTTGTATTTCTCGATATCGAAATAGACAGAGCCATTGCTCTCATAAGCAAAACCATTGTCGAGAATCTCTTGCACCAGTTGCTGTTGCTCGATGATATGTCCCGAGGCATGCGGCTCGATGCTGGGGGGCAGTACGTTGAGCGCCTCCATCGCCTGATGGTAGCGGTTGGTGTAATACTGCGCGATCTCCATCGGCTCCAACTGCTCTAGTCGTGCCTTCTTCTCTATCTTGTCATCCCCCTCGTCGGCATCGTGCTCCAGATGTCCTACATCCGTGATGTTACGCACATAGCGCACCTTGTATCCCAGATGCTTCAGGTAACGGAAGAGAATATCAAAGGTGATGGCTGGGCGCGCATGACCCAGATGGGGGTCGCCATATACGGTTGGACCGCACACATACATTCCCACATTGGGTGCATGCAGGGGTTCAAAACGCTCCTTCTGTCGGTGAAGGGTATTGTAAATCAACAGTGTCTGTTCCATATTCAAATGATTTAGGGTACAAAGGTACGGATAAATGAGAGCAAAACAAAATAATTTATTATTTTTTATGCCGAATGCGAGTACCTTCGACGAAGTCAAATGTACGGATAAGCGAGGACAATTCAAAAGAAAAACTATTTTTTCTTTTTATTGTCGAGTGAAAGTACCTTCTATAAAGGTACGGATAAGTGAGCGAAAAGCCAAATTTATTTGGACTTTTCCGAACAGGAGTACTTTCAGCGTAGCTAAAGGTACGGATACACTCGGGGACTGGCTCTGCCCGAAGGGCGTGCCTGTCCCCGTTTTTTCATCGCAGATCTTGAACCCTCATTGCGGGCTTGCCCCCCTCATCGCGGGCTTGACCCGGGATCTCCTGCGAAAATGGTCTTTCTTTATGTTCTTCTCTCTGTTTCGGCAGAGAGAATGAACCAAGAGAGACCATGTTGCACGCTCCGATGTAGAAGAAATATCAACTCTAAGCACTGTGCTGCGGGACTCGCTTCGCTCAAACAAGTCCTCGCACCGCCTACGGCGACGTGCTTAGTCGTTGCATTTCTTTGCTACATCTCCCGCTATTGCAACTATTAAAGCCCCCTCCAACACCCCGAAGGGGGAGGGAGATAAAAAAGGGGGTTCACTATTGCTATCAGTTATACTTATAACTGTTGAGAAAGTGTATTATAACTGTTGAGAAAGTGTATTATAACTGTTGAGAAAGTGTATTAAAACTGGTGGAAAAGAGTATTATAACTGGTAGAAAAAGGTACTATAACTGCCCAAAGTAATCACTGAATTTAATGGGTGGACACAATGTTTCACTCATTGATCGATAATAATGCGTTAAATGTTTAGCAAAGGGGATCGGGAAAACACTCGGGGACAAACTCGTAGGGGTAGGGTTTATCCCTACCCGCATCACGCGCAGACATGAAGTCTGCCCCCACAATTTGATGAGAAATGACGCGTAACGAACCGAACGCCTCGCCCCATGCTTATGGGGAAAGTCGCGAGTAAGCGAGTTCGATGTGAAACATCAAAAGATGGGAGAGGGGAAACTACACTCAGGGCATATAAACTCGTAGGGGTAGGGTTCATCCTTACCCGCATCACGGTCAGACATGAAGTCTGCCCCTACAATTTGATGAGAAATGATGCGTAACCAACCTAACGCCTCGCCCATGCCTATGGGGAGAGGATGGGAGAGGGGGAAACCCTTTGGGGACAGCTATGCGTAGCGGCCCTGTCCTTTTCGTTCATCCGCATTTCCGAATGCGGATGCCTTGAGTTGGGGATTTGTAATCCCCATTCTTCCCGTAAATCATTTGTGCATACAATAGCATTCCTAAATTCAATCCATGTGCTTTTGTGCGAGTATGTATCTTTGTACGCCTTTCTATTCTTTCGTAACTAGGACCGTCATCATTTACACACCCTCGAAACAACATACCCATTACCACAATAATAGTACCTATAATAGAGTTTATAGCAGAGTATAAGAAAACATCTCCCAAAGTCATTCTTTTGTGGTAAATATTATTCTTTTTTAGATATTCATCTTTTTTAGAACTATCTACATACATCCAAACTGCTGTAATAACAGCAAATAATAATACTACAATTAATGTATACCATCCCTATCCAAAGACATAACAGAATAGTTATAATGCATGCAATAGTAAATATTGTTTCGTCACTCATAATGGAATTTGCTTTAAGTCAATGCAACAAAGATAATTAGATTTATTATTAATATCAAGAGATTAGGAGGGAAAATAAAGATTTTTAAATCACTTCATCACCACCTTCACCGCTCTGCTGCCGATCTTGATGATGGCGATGTCGCTGGGCTTGAGTTTATTGTTTTAATCTTCTCAATTATTTTAAGAAGCCTAAGACATAGACCATCGGTTTCATCTTGTCAGCTAAAGCCTTGTAGAGCGTATTGAACTCGTCCAGTTGTTTCTTTCCGTACTCTTTTGCAAGTGCCTTTATCTGATACCAGCCGCAATCCCAATTCATAATCTGATACTCGGGATTAGGACCGTTGAACAACTCTCGGAAGAGGAAAGTTGAACGAACTATTTCATTGGCTTTGTCAAGAACCGCTTGCGCTTCTGATGAAAGCTGTATTGTCTGGAGTTTTTTATAGACGAACCGATCTTTTGCTGTTCTTGCATCATTATAGCATTCATCTAATCGATGGTCACTTGCCAACTGTAGAATTTCATCCTTGCTCATCCAGAAGAACTCATTATAGATATTCCATTTCTTGCCTTTGAATTCTATTTGCCGCAAAGAAGCCTGATTGCATTTGCTTTCAAATAGAGAGTAAACAATACTATCATTTACAAATTCGTTCCATTTTGGATGACTTTCATTAGGAGCGAGATACTCGTCAGCCCAATTCATCCAGTTTTTATTAACAAGCCTACGTGCTGCAAACAACGTCATAACACGCTCATAATTATCGGGCATTATTGATAATCCATTAGCGTTACTTGAATCACAACTAGTAAAAATGGCAACCTTTTGTTGATTCTGGTCGACATTATTACCCATATTGGAATAGCAACCCAAGGCATTTCGATTAGTTTTCGTTTTGCAGTTGTTGCCCTCTTTCACAGATAACGCACTTGAGAATGTAGGCTTTTCTTCTACGCTGATTCCTTTTATTGGTTGCTTGATCCATTCTTTGGCAGATGCTTTTCCATCGATGTTATACACATCCTTGCGACCTATAGACTGGATTTCTCCTTTTACCTCATCAATCAACTCAAAAGAAAAACTTTCCTTGTTGGTTGTTTCGCCTGATTTCCAAATAGAGAATGAAATACCCCAACTATTTGATACGTCAGCAAAATGACTTGCTTGGAATAGGCACGCATTTTCATATGCAAATTCTTTCAAGAAGTGTTTTCTAAACACCGCCCAAGCCGGTCCGGTCAAGAATAAATGTGGAGAGTAGAGACCTATATGACATTTAGTTAGATGGAAGACTTGTTTTATACGCATTATACGGTACAAGAACTGCGCATATAAGTTTTTGCTGGCATTATCCATGCCTTCACGAACCATATTTTTCTTAATTGCAGTATCGCACGAACCAGCACCTTTCGTGCTATTATTACCTGCACCAAAATTACTACTTGATGTGGCATATGGTGGATTGAGGAAGAATACTATCGGTTTATTTTGTTTGAGTGCCTCGTAAAGACCTTGCGGTATTTTAGATTGATACTCCACAAGGTCATCTGGACTTTGTATATAATCATTCAAAAAGTCAAACTGAAACTTTGTGGCTTCAGGGTTATAATTTGCTCCCATATCCAATTCACTTTGGAAAAGCGTCGAGCAATATAATTCTCCGAAGTGATAGTCTCGCGTAAGATTACCTGTTCCCCAACAATTATCCCATACAACATATTGCTCTTTCCATTCTTCGCCTAACTCACGTTCGAGCATACGGTGTGCATAGTCCACAAAAAGCGTCGGTGTCCAGAAATCACCTTTCATTCGTCTGTCTGCATCTTCAATCAGACGATCAGCAATACTGGTCATTCTTGTCTTCTCTTGGGGTGTATAGTTTCTATCGAAATAGCCAAAGAAAGACTTGAAATTGCTGCCATCCATATTCACGTTTTTGCCGTTGCAAACAAGGATATTGGGCTTGGAAGGATGCTGGTAATAGTTGGTTGAATCGTTTAAAACACCCATGAATATACCCACCAAATCATGTCCGTTCAGTTTGTTTTTGCCTTTAAGGACATTCTTGCAGAAGTAGTCAAAAATATTAGAAATGTTATGCTCTGTCACTCGGACATACCGTTGGATGTTGCATGCCAGATCTTGAATTTTTTCGGCAACAACTTTGAAACTGAAATTCTCGTTGATGATGAAAACAAACGGATTGATTTCTGCATCATTGGCAATTTTAACAACTACCGCAGGATAATAAAGGTGTGCTTGTGATGGAGCTGTTTCCCAATCAACATCTTCATCAAGATATTTCAACAAAGGATTTGTTTGAAGAGCAAAGCACTCATTTTTATCACCCACAAGACAGACGTTAGGTATGATTTTACCGTCAATTTCAAACTTCTTTAAATACCATATAACCTGAATGAGCACTTTAGCCCTACCAGCTTTGTCGTTCAGAAGTTCATCCAACTTGTACTCAATAATCAAGCGGAACTTATTGCCGTTGACAACAGGTTCCATATATCCGTCGCATTTGAACGGATAGGTGTAATCGGTATTAGGGAAGTAGAGTGTCAAACCGTTCTTATACGGAGTCTCAACGCCTCTTTCATCAACCACGTCTTTAATTGCGTCGTAAAATTTGCTTCTGCTCATATATAATAATTAAATCAAGACACATTATCGTTAAAATCGTCATTTTTCTTTCTCTGCCATTAAGAGCATCGGGAATAGTTTATGCAAGTATAACTTTGCTCTCGCTGCTCCGTCAGTTTCAAATTCCCCATTACCTGCTGCCGAATAACATATTCGGCAGAACGGGCAAGTTAAGAGACTCTGTTAATAATGTTAATTTGAATCTCTGTTATTCTATCATTGCGCGATACTTGTTAACGGTTGCTCCCATACCATCTACAAATCCGATTTTAGTACGATCACCACCCACATTGAATTTAACGTATTGGTCATAATAGAGTGTGGCACAATCCCCGTTATTTTCTTTCAGTTGGCGATACTCATTCCATGAGTGATCGTATTTTTCGAGTGCGAGTTTAATTGCTGTTTTATCATATATACCTGTTTGCTCACCCTGATATCCTTTAAGCATGACAATCCAGCCTTGTTCCATAATTCTGTGAAGCCAGAGTCCATATAGAGAAGAGGTTTTGATATACTGTTCGATGGCTTTGTCGTTGCATTGTATCTTTTCGGATAATTCTACTATATCCTCCCAGAGTGCTACGGAAAGTTTCATTTCGTACAATGACTCGTCGACTATGTTTTTCTTTAAGATTTCATCGAAGATTCTTTTTAACTGGTTGATTCCTCCCAGATAATGGTCGCGTGTCCAGGTCACATTGACAGAGTGCAGGAGTGAACCTCTTCCCCGAATAATAGCATCAGGGGTCAGCATACACAGACGGCGGAAGAATGGGAGAGTCTCTTGGGATATACCAATTTTCAGTGCATATTCATTGAAAATATCTTCTTCTGTGCGGTTAGGATTCAGGGCCCATTGGCTCATCACGTAGGTATTGAGGTCACACCAAAGTTCATTGGAGATGTAAGGACCGTACCAGCCTCCACCTCTCGACCAGGTCCATACGCCATAGAACAATGGATTATCTTTCACATCGTTCAGGCAACGGGGAGAAGCATCCTGCTTTGTCTCTTCAAAACCATTGATTACGGCATTTGCCACATAGTTCGGATAAGCTCCTTTTCCTTCATACTCACGCTGGCATTGTACCTCCACTACTTGTTTGTGCTTGCCCAGTGTGATTGTTTTGTTGAAATGGAAAGTCCGGAAATAGTCTCCATTGGTATGCTTGATAGCCATATAGAGATTGGGATGTGGTGCTACTTGTTCGGTAACGGCTAAGTAATAATCCGGGCGGACATGGAAGAAACCAAAATCCCACGTACGGTATATAATCTTCTTATTTCTTTTTACACATACCTCTTCTCTGAGCAGATTCATTAGCCGGGCATGTATCCAAATACTTTTATCATATCTGTTTTTATAGTCTACCGGGCCGTTTCCTATGTGATACGGAATGTTGTGGGTATAAGTCTCTCCGGTACGGATCACCAATCCGTCCATCTCCGGGAAACGCTCGAATAATTCTTTCAGCATGATCCGGTGAATCTCCCAAGTTTTGGGTTTCTCGAAAGATATTTTTCCATCCTCGTCACAAATCTCGTCTTTATAGAGTTCAACTAACTTTTTGGGTAATACAATGATATCAGTGAAATAGAACGCTTGTAAACCGTTCTCGTGGCACGTTTTGATCTGTGTTCTGATTTCTTTTGTCAGTGTTTCGATCCATGCTTTTTCTTCTGATCCTTTCGGAAAAATACGCTTGTCGAATTTTGAGAAACTGACGGCACATTGCGGGAACTTAAACTCATTGATAACCATGCCATTCATACCAAAAGAGGCTAACTTCTCCGGTTTGCGGAAAACACTCTGTGTCATGGCATCCCCGGGGTTGTGATGTACCATGTCCATTACCAGATATCCCTCTTTTTGAATTTGTTGTGCCAGGATAGGCAGAAACATACAGAGCCCTATCCCTCCTAATATCCACTTCTTCATAATTTTGATTTGTATTTATATTAATTGAGATCGCCTAGGGACGGTTCTGAAATGATCTGTGTTACCAAATTACAACGGATTGTTTAAGCTCCGTCCCCAAGTGATTTACAAATCATTTGACGTAAGTCACGGGTGGATGTTCCACCATCAGGTTCATGCCCAGATCTTCTGAAAGTTTCTTTATTCCTGCACGGATCCTGTCAATTGCCTCCTGCTTGGGTACGCGCAGGGCCGTCACATACTGGCGCAGCACAGAGGGGTTCATGCCGATGTACTTGGCAAAGGCCGTCACGTCTATGGGGTAGTAGTCGAAGAATGAGCCCACATCGAAGCGGATGTCAAACTCCACGTCAGGAAACTCCTTACCCTCCCTGGCCTTCATATCCTTGTACTCCTGCACGGCCAACTGCATGTCCTTGATGGTATCGCGCGAATTGCGCCCGAAGCCATTGATGCCGCAGCCGTCTACACTCTCAGTTGCAAAGCAGGAGAAATTGCCCTTTCCCTTGCCGCGCTCCATGATAGCCAACAGTTTTACTTTTTTTGCCATATTTGTTGTTATCTAATATACCCGCAAAATAACTCTCCACACCAGATGTCGTGTCCCCCACCGTGTCTTACTATGCGACATCCCGCCGCCTTCAGATGTCTAATGAATTGATTCGTTTTCATAATGTAAAAGAGCTAATGTCCTTAATTGGACAATGCAAAGGTAACAAATAAGTTACAATTCTCCAAACTATTCTGCAACTGTTTAAATCATTCTGGGTCGGTTCTGAAATGATCTGTTTTACTATTTTCAATGGATCATTTAAGATCCGACTTCAAATGATTCTTTTTGAATTCGCCGAACTCACGTTCCCTTACGTTAATTGTTTTTTTTACTGTCATCATACCGTTACAAATGGAGGTTCAATCTTTTACCCAAACCAGAATTATAATGGTCCAATAGTTACAATCCATATAATCCTCATAAATTCTGATCTTCCTTCCACGATATTTGCCTTCTGCTTGGTAGTAGTATTTTTCATCCTCCACCATGGGAATATTATTCTCCTGTAATTTTTTCACGAAGTTCTTGGCAATCTGGATGGACTGCTCTTTTGTGTATTTCTCCCTACTGTAATACATATCATAAGAATAACTCTTCAAGCCACCATCATCTTTAAAGAAAGTACAACTACTCTTATAAGGGACAACACCTTTGTACGACATGTTGTACCCGTCGCACCATTCTTTAAAAATCGTTATATGACCATCTTTGATAAGAGTGATTTTTTCTCCGAAAAGCTTCCGTAAATCCCTCATCACTTGCTCTTGCGTGTAGTCTTTCAGGTTATCTGTCAGTACGCCGAAGGGATGCATGATCATCTGCATCTCAGTCATCTGCTTGGGAAGGGCAGGGACGTTGATTAAGGAGGCTGTTGCTCTTGCCGTATTATTATTCCTAACGGTCGTGGACGGTTTTGCAGTTGGAGCGTTCGGGCGTGTCGCTGTATTCGGGCGTGTTGTCGTGCTGGGGCGTGTCGAAGAAGTAGAGACGCCAGACAGGGATGACCCGTATTGCCCTTGATCACCTGTCTTCGAGATCAGTGTCTTGCACATGGCATCAATCGTCGCAGCGGAGCGGAATTTGGGAGTACTGAATTCAATCCCCTGAACACTGATCTTGATAATATTATACCTTCTCAGTTGTTTCATGGCATATTTACCATCATTGCTTTTATCAACTGTGACCTTATTGCTTGTAAAAGACTGTGCGCCAATATAGAACAAATAAGGAAAAGGACCCCTTGCTTCCGATGAAGTGAGTACTTCTCCATTACTTAAATACAACTTTACGGTACCAGTCTTACCTTTACCAATAATTAAATTGGGCTCATTGAGATCAATTGCCTGTAGAACGATTTCGGCTGTATGATCCTTTTTACAATCAATGAAAACCGAAACACCTATATCGTCTGAATACTGCACCAGATTCTTCATCTGGCAATACCAGCTCCCGTCACTTCTTTTTTCACAGTTGTACTCATATGCCTGCGCCTGCGCAAACAATGTGTTTGATGCAACGACTAACATGAATAACACTCTCTGAATTGTCATCTTTTTCATGTGTTTGACACCCCCTTTATGTTAATAGTTTTATAACCTTACATTGTGTAATAAATTGCTACAAATATAATTAGTTTTAATTATACTTCCAAAAAATTGAGAAGAAAAGAATGTCTTAGTTTGTTTAAGCTCGATTATGTAATGATCTGTTTTATCTTTTCACGAATCATTTAAGATCCGACTTCAAATGATTAAATAAATCGTATCTACCCTCACGGGCGGATACGATTGAAAAACATCTAATTTGTAAAACAATACTATGAAAAACACGATATAGGATTTGAGAAAAGCATAAAACTTCTTTTTTTAATTTCTCTTTCGGGTACAAGGGTGCTTGCTCCAAGTGTTGTTTCCCCCGCCCCCTGCCCCCCCCCACGGCTGGGGGTGGGGTGTTCGATACGTAACGCATCATACGGGTCTCTCGGTCTTCTGTTTGTAAGTATGCCATACGTAATCCATTTATTGCGCAACAATACATCATTTGTCTCTTGGTCTTTCGGTCTCTCGGTCTTCTGTTTGTGTCGGGGACAGGAACCCATAGGCATGGGGCGGGGTGTCCGATTCGGGATTTTGGATATGACTTCTGAAGCATAGTATGAGCGATTTTCGTAAATACATTTATTTATTTTACTTTTTTTCTTTCTTTTATGTTTTATCTTAAAAATAATGATTACCTTTGCAGTCACGATAATAAAAGGCAAATAATAACATAACAATATTTTCATAACTAATTATCAATTATGGCATATAATCGTCTGACAGCAATGGAGGCCGCATCATTGATCAAGCATGATGACAGCCTTGGTCTTAGTGGCTTTACTCCTGCAGGTACTGCAAAAGCTGTAACACGTGAGTTGGCAAAGATTGCTGCGGCAGAGCATGCAGCAGGTCGTCCCTTCCAAGTAAGTATTTTCACTGGTGCTTCTACCGGTCAGAGTACGGATGGTGTATTGTCTAACGAGCAGGCTATCAAGTATCGTGCTCCTTACACCACCAACCCCGACTATCGTAAGCACGTGAACCAGGGTGAGATCGCTTACAATGACATTCACCTCTCTCAGATGGCGCAGGAGTTGCGCTATGGTTTCTTGGGTGATGTGGATTGGGCTATCATCGAGGTTTGTGACATCGAGGAGGTAGGCGACAAGATCCGTTGTTATCTGACAGCTGCCGGTGGTATCTCTCCAACTGTTGTACGTCTGGCAAAGAAGGGTGTTATCCTGGAGCTGAACAGCTTCCACAATCCTAACGCCAAGTTTATCCACGACGTATATGAGCCATTGGATCCTCCTTACCGCAAGGCTATTCCTATCGAGCATGTGGGTGACCGTATCGGTAAGCCCTATATCGAGTTCCCGGCCAGCAAGCTGACAGGTGTTGTTGAGTGTAACATCCCTGATGAGGCTCGCGCCTTCAAAGACAGCGATCCTGTCACCAACCAGATCGGTTACAATGTGGCAGAGTTCCTCGTAGAGGACATGCATCGTGGTATCATCCCCTCTACCTTCTTGCCCTTGCAGAGTGGTGTAGGTTCTACCGCTAACGCTATCCTTGGTGCCCTTGGTCAGGATAAGCACGTGCCCGACTTCAATGTATATACAGAGGTGATCCAGGATTCTGTCGTTGAGATGTTGCTCAACGGCCGTGTAAAGGATGCTTCTGCTTGTTCACTGACTGTTTCTAACGACTGCTTGATGCAGATCTACGACAATATGGACTACTGCAAGAACCACCTGACACTGCGCCAGAGTGAGATCAGTAACAGTCCGGAGATCATCCGTCGATTAGGTGTCATCGCTATCAATACCGCCATTGAGGTTGACCTCTATGGTAACGCCAACTCTACCCACATCAGTGGTGTGAAGATGATGAACGGTATCGGTGGTTCTGGTGACTTCGAGCGTAACGCTTACCTGAGTATCTTCACCTGTCCGTCAACAGCCAAGGGTGGTCTGATCAGTTCTATCGTTCCATTCTGCAGTCACCTCGACCATACAGAGCATGACGTGAACATCATCGCTACTGAGCAGGGTATTGCCGACCTTCGTGGAAAGAGTCCTTATCAGCGTGCACAGGAGATCATCGAGAAGTGTGCTCACCCAGACTATAAGCAGCTGTTGTGGGATTACTTGAAGATTGCCAAGATGGGACAGACCCGTCACAACCTGCCAGCAGCCTTCGCTATGCACGACACCTTGGCACGCAAGGGTGACATGCGTCTGACCGATTTCGCTGAGTACATTAAGTAGTTAGGAGCCCCACCCAGCCTCCCCGAAGGGGAGGGGTTGGGGGTAGACTTTTAACCTTTATCCTTTGACCTTTGACTTTATAAAATAGATATTTATGGCATTAAACCAAAGAAGAATCAAGATACTGGAGCTGATCCGAGAGGATGGACATGCGAAGGTACAGCAGCTGAGTAAGATATTCGGCGTTACAGAAGTGACGATCCGTCAGGATTTGGAGATGCTCGACCAGCTTGGCTATATCCAGCGAGAGCATGGTGGTGCCTTCCTGAAGGATGTCGGTTCGTTTGCCAAGACCGGCAAACTGTTTAACCAGACACGTATGGATGAGAAGCGCGAGATTGCCCGCAAGGCCGTTGCCTTCATCCACGAGAATGATATCATCATCCTCGACTCTGGTTCTACGACCACCGAGATCGCAAAACTCCTGCTCAACTACAAGAATCTTACGGTGATTACCAATGCCCTGAATATCGCATTGATACTGGGTGAGAACCCTGGCATCAACCTGGTAGTGACAGGTGGTGAGTTTAAGGCTCCTACATTGTCGCTCACCGGACAGATGTCGGCCGATATCATCAAGACCCTGCATGCCAATAAACTGTTTTTGGCTACGGCAGGTATATCAGCCGATCTGCAACTGACCTATCCTAGTCTGAGTGACCTGGTGGTGAAGCAGTCGATGATAGAGAGTTCTGATCAGGTGTTCCTGGTGGCCGACTCCTCAAAGATCGGTGTCAGTGCCTTTGCCAGCTTGGGTCCTGTCACACTGGCCAACTTCTTCATCACCGACAGTATGATTACCGAGGAACAGTTGGAGAAGATGAAGGAATCCGGTATCAATATCCTTTTAGAGTAATACAATTTTGTAATATAAGCGGAGGGCGTTCTGGTAAGAATGCCCTCCACTTATATTTGTATATCCTTCTTTCTACCCACAAAAGGAATAGCATTGCTTCAATGAATATCGCCAAAACAGATCATTTCAGAGTCCCGCTTTGATCTATTAAATAGGTGGAAGATACCAAAAAAGGTGCACAACTAAATTGCGCACCTTTAATCTATGTTTATAGAGAAAATAATTATTTCTCTACCTTATTATATTCACCCTTGATTTTCTGAACCTTCAGCAGCAGATCCTGATAGTGCAACTGGTTGACAGATCCTCTCTGAGCACTGTCGGCCTGCTGCTTCAGATAGTTCTCTACCTTGTTAAGGTGCTGCAGCACATACAAGAGAGCATCTGATTGTCCGAGACTATTGCTCAGCGTAGCAGTAGTACTGCGCTGTTGCGTATTGGAAGAAGCTGCTGGTCTTGGGTTGATGGCATCAGCAAGGCGGGCCACATAACTACGCTGCAATTGACGACGGTAGTTGTTCAGTTTCTCATTGCTGTTGTTCAACGGCTTCCATACGGTAGCGAAGACATCATCGAGATACTCGTTCAGCGGGTATGTGTCCTGCTTGTAGATATTCGTCAGTGTGTAAGGAGATAACTCTTGTGACAGCGCACTGTTCTGACGGCTGATAATATCCGACTCAGCATCGAAACCTGTCTTGACGCTAATCTCCTCTGGATAGAGCCACATTGGGGTGTCGAAGATGTTACGGCTAATCCAGTCGATAGCTTCTTTTTGACGTGCCTTAGGTACGTAGCTGTAAGGAGTCTGTGTGGGCAGACTGTTCTCAAAGCGACCGGCGATATTACGGGTTACATGACCGACATAACGCTGGTACTGCTGGCGAACGGCTGCGTGGAAGTCGTACAGATCTTTGTACTGACCATCTACCACAGGTGCATAGACATTAATCTTATCCATCACACGCTTCAGGTTCTTCATACCATAGTCGCTGGCCTTCATGCTGTTGTCGCTGAGGTCCTCGGTCTGGCTACGTGGGTCCATACCACGACCTTCACCACCGCTATACCACAAACGAGGATTATTCTTCAGCACCTGTGTCACCTCTTTACGAAGCTGTTCCTTCTCTTTGAATGGATCAGAGAACTCCGGGCGATACTGGTATCCCCACTTGATAGCCCACTTGTCGTAGTCGTTGATACGTGGGAAGAGTCCTTTCTCATTGATGCCGTCCTCTGGCTGTGCTACGTAGTTGAAGCGGGCGTAGTCCATGATAGAGGCGGTATGTCCGTTCTTCTCTACCCAAGCCTTGTCGCGCAGTTTCTCTACCGGTGTAGCGAAGCTGGCACCCATGTTGTGGCGCAATCCTAAGGTGTGACCCACCTCATGAGAAGAGACGAAGCGGATAAGTTGTCCCATGAGCTTATCGTCGATCTTACCATCTTTAAGACGCTTGTCTAATGGACCGCACTGGACGGTGTACCATTTCTTCAGGAGGTTCATCACGTTGTGGAACCAGCAGATATGACTCTCGATAATCTCACCGCTACGTGGGTCGATGATATGGGGGCCATAGGCATTCTCTGTCTCTGAGGGCAGATAACGGAGGAAGCAATAGCGGGCATCATCCGGACTGATACTGCCGTCGGCAGGACATTCCTTCGCTACGATGGCATTCTTGAAACCGGCAGCCTCGAAAGCTGTATTCCAGTCATTGATACCCTGCATCAGATAGGGCACCCATTTCTTCGGGGTGGCGGGATCGATATAATAAACAATCTGTTTCTTAGGCTCTACTAACTTACCAGCCTTGTATGCCTTGGGATCTTTCGGCTCTAAGCGATAGCGAGAGATAATAGCGGTGCGCTCAGAAGGAGCAGAGTCGGAGAACTTCGTGATGTTCTTCACGAAATAACCTACACGCTCATCCTGCAGACGGGGCTGCATGGGTGTCTCAGGCAGTAAGACGATACTGGTGTTGATGGTGAAAGTCATGAAGTTACCCTGAGTAGGTGCGGGAGCTGGAGCGGCATCCGGACGGGCAGACCTGGCACCCTCGGTATAGGTTCTCAAGGTGCTCACCTCTATATTAATAGGGAAGGTCTTGATGGTATCGATGAAGGTACGGTCGGACTGCAGTCCACCAACGCCCTGTACACCTCTCAGTCCGCAAACCATGTTATCCTGCATGAACAGGTTGGTAACATCGATGAGGCGTGCTCCGGTAACAGAGTCTTTACCAATCACATCAAACTTGGCAATAATCGGATTGTTGGTAGAACGGTCAAGGACGGTAGCGATGTCATTACCGTCGGCAGCCACCTTACTCTTGGTATAGGCGCGCAGGAAGAGGGTCTTGTCGTCGTACTTCTCGAAATAGATGGCGTGATCTGAGATCTCCTCACCAGGGAACTTGTCGAAGTTCTGTGGAACAGACACATAACGGCTGACAGCGAGGAACATACGGTCGAGCATATCATCAGAAATCTCGAAGTACCATTTCTTCTCGATATGACGCACATTGAACACACCTTTCTCATAAGAGCCGCCTTTCTTCAGGAGGGTCTCGTACTCATTGGGTTTCTTAGCAGCAGGTCCTTTCCCATTCTGACCATCAGCCTGCGGATCTTTCTTTACCTCAGAGGAATCTTTAGGCATGTGAGGCCGTCTGGGTCTTTGGGGCTCCTGAAAGAGACTGGATTGTTTGGAAGACTTTGTCAACGACGTAGTCGCAAATAGATTTCCTTGCCAACAGAACATAGCCAGGAAAGCTAACGTAAGAAGTTTCTTCATATAAAAATACTATAATTTAGGTTATTACGTAATATATTAATAAGACGGGCGAAGTAAAAGAATGGTTTACAACGCGTGTGTCTTTTTTACATTTTTTACAGCTTTACCTTATATAATAACAACTATTGTCTGATGGCCTTGTTCATCTTCAGGGCAATCACTTGAATATCACCTGTCGGGCGCAGTTGATGTAGGGTGATGCGTCGTCCCCGTTGTGTTACCCGGATGGCTTTCTTGTCAGCTACCTGATAAGCGTTGACCACTTGATATCCTTTATCTGTCGGGGGTAGGGTGAGGGAAGTTCCCTTAAACCCGTCTAAGAGGTATACATAGATGACGTCGTCTTTATAACAGAAGCCATACTGATTCTCTTTGGGTTGCCACGGACCGCCCTGCGTGGCATAGATCGCCTCTTGGTTTTCTCTCACCCAATCACCGAATTGCGTGAGTCTTTGCTCCATGACCTTGGGGACATTCCCATGACGGTCGGGTCCCACATTGATATGAAGGATCATGTTACGTATCAGACAGTCGGCGAAGATACGTTTGATACGTTGAACAGAGAGTACCTTCTCGGGATGCTCATCCTCGTGGGAGAATCCCCAGTACGAACTGATAGACATACATTTCTCCACCAATCCACTGCGTATCTCTCCTTTTACATCGTGTGCCCCCTCATCGCAGGTATAGTCGCCTACCCATCCGCTGCGGGGATTCATCAGGATGTCGGGCTGCAGTTGACGGCACATACCGATGAGTCCTAAAGGTCTTCCTGTGGATGTCTCTTTCACTTGAAAGAGGGGATTCACGGGCCATGGGTTATCGGTTGTGAGATATTTATACGACTCCCACACACGTGCTCCCTCACGGTCGGATGGTTTTTGTGCGATCCATCCGCCATCCCAGAAGAGAATGTCTATCTTTCCATAATTGGAGAGCAGCTCCTTCGTCTGACAGTAAAGCTCCTCTTTCATCTGTCGGGCATTCTCCTTATGCCATGCTGCCGTGGTATAACCGAAGGAGTTCTTCTTGCAGTCGGTGCCCGTCACATCATAATAACCGGGGTAACGCCAGTTAATAAGGGTTTTATATAATCCTACATGTAAGCTATCCTCATGACAGGCATCCACGAACTCCCGTACGAAATCACGGTTATGTGTCTGTTTACTGGTGAATGCATTCATATAATGACTCTCGAAGAGGGCATAGCCGTCATGGTGCATGGTTGTCAGGGTAACATAGCGGGCCCCCATCTTCTTGGCCAAGGCAGTCCATTTACGTGCATCAAAATCCTTGGCATCGAAATACTCGTTGCCCGATTCCGGGTAAGCCAACTTACGATAGTCATCAGGTAAGATGCCTTTATTCTGCTGATACCACTCACCCTGTGCCGGACCGGCGTAGAGTCCCCAGTGGATGAAGAGTCCGAGTTTTGCGTCACGCAACCACTGTATCTTGTCATCAGGTTGCATGGGAACACCGAAGTCGGTCACAACCTCTCGCTTCTTCAAAGGCACGAACCCATTATATACCGGTGCTTTATAATCACCGATACGCTCCACGACGATCTCATCGATCCATGCCCGGGAAGAACCGTTGAAGACCACTTCCAACCGACCGCCCTTTCTTTGTCCGGCATCCGTGCTAAACACCTGTTCTACCTTGGTCCATGCGGCTAAGGCAGAGGAGATACTGAACTCATGACCATACAGTTCTGTACCCTGCAAGGTAACGTGCGTATCTCCAGCCGCTGTCTTGAGGTAGGCAGTCAACTTATAAGTTGTCTGTGCCTGTGGGTTCATGCGGATGGTCACCATGGAGTGGGGATCCAGTTGAAGGGCCTTGCCCTTCTGGCCTCCTTCCACCACCATGGCCTTACCGGTAGAGACACTCCATCCCTGGTTATGGTCATCGAAGTCGAGCACGAAGTGTTGTGCCTTTACAGACAACCCTGATAATACCGTTAGGAGTGTGCAGAATAGTTTTCTCATCTTTTTAGTGGATTGCTATGGATGGTGTCCATTGTCCCTTGGGGGAGATCTCTTGTTGCAGCACCTTACCGTCTTTCCATTCAGCGGTGACGATGGTCTTGTTGGGTGCGTGCAACTTAAACTTCACGTTCCAATGCTTGGGCCATGCGGGGAAGAGATAGAGGGTGTTGTCCACATCTTGCATCAACATCTCTTGAAGGGCGATATTACCCACACCACCCCAGTTGTGATCGGGTCCCCAGTCGCCTGTACCCCAGAATGTGGGGAAGCGGGTGGTTTTAGAGTTACAGAGTTTCATCATGACGTATTTCTCTGCCTCTTCTGTCATTCCTAAGTCAGCGGTATAGATCGCGTCGGGATGCCAGGTAGTGGTGGGTGAGGCATGTTGTGACTGTTTGTCTGCTCCGTAGAGGAAGGTGTTACGTGCTATTTCCAGTTGTGGACGCCCCACACCGAACATACGATAGGGGAATACGGGATAGAGCTGAGGTATCTCGTTGTTGATGGCACCACCTACCCACGACTTTGCCGGAGAGATGGTCTGGTGCCCGTTCTTCTCTCTGTACGATAGTTCAGGTATCCTTTTCAGCACCTCTTTCCAGTAAGCCTGCTGGGCCTGACTACCTAACTTCAGTTTCAGTAGTTGCTCTAATACCGTCTGCATACCGGCAATGGTGTTCACGGCATTCACCGTGTATTTATAGGTTTCCAGGCAAGAACCGGGATAGATGATCAGTTTGCCGTTCTCATCCAGTGGTTTTCCGTTCAGGCGCATCGACCAGTATTGGAAGTGATTATCATGGAAGCGGATGCTGGAGTCGATGAATGGCAGGTACGGCAGGATGTCACCGCCACCATATTCATAATAGTCGAGCATCATCTTTGAGAACTCCAACTCTCCGTCATAGTGGTCGCCTACCCATTGGTTGGTGATCCATCCGAAGTCAACCACCTGAACGGTATCTCCCTTTTGATTGATGAGGTTACGGGTGCTGGCAGCGATGCTACGTGGCTGTATAGGCAGGGAGGTCTCTCCCCACAGACGTTGGTAGGTATGTCCTGCGGGTAGTCCGTTGTTATTCAACTGTTCTGTTAACGAGGCACCGTCATGTCCCCAGTAAACGCGTGTCCTGAGTTCGGCATTTCCTAATGCTAATCGATAGAAATCAAACTGCGACTTCATCATGTCGAAGTCACCGGCCTTGATCATCGGCCAGTATACGAGTCGTTGGTTCTGTGCGGTGAAACTACCGCCGCCCCACATACGAAAATCCGGACTGCAGTCTTTGTAGTTGGGCTTGAAATAGCCGGGATCATAGGTAAACAGACTGCCGTTGAACTTTGTCGGCCACTCTCCGTATGCATTACATGCCAACTGATAACGGAAGAGGTTATAGTTCCTGCCGATGGTCCACCCTTCTGTACCTGGCCGGTCGCTGTCGATGAGGATATAACTGCGATCCCAGAACTGTTGCCACCAGGCACAGTTCTTTTTCCAAAGGTCTGTTGATGAGGTGCTATTGCGCTCGTAAGATGCAAAAAGACTCCTCAGGCTCTCTGCCTTTCCGTCTTTTACGGTTCCCAAGATAATCTGTATATCCTGTGACTTAATCTTCTTCTTGCTTTTATAGTTCCACGAACGACAATCGGTAAAAGCATACGAACCGTCTTTCGTACCTGTGTATTTCATGTTGTTGAGAAGGATCTTTCCGCCAAAGACCAGTCCTTTGATGGGATCCCACAACTGATCGAGCACCGGTCCTAAGTGTTGGTGGATGGCCTCGCGCTCGGTGATCAGTTCATCGCTTCTGTTTGCATGATACCATATAAAAGAGGTGTTACCTGGTTCGAAGGTATCCGGACGAGTATATACTGGAATCTTATCGGGTGTGGTATTGCTGTATCCGAAACACTGATGACGCTCCTTGGTGGTCAGCGAACGGTCGTCGGTACGCCACGACTCGAACGATACCGATGCCTGATAACCTTTGCTGCTGTTGGTCTCAATATGTACCACGGGGCGGAACACCTCCACCCACAGGTGTACTTTCAGGTCATTACCCTCGATATAGATACTTCCATCGTTGAGATTCAGTTTCTGCTGGAAGTGCGTGTCGAAGGGTTTCCCTTCGAAATGGATACGTACACGCCCCAACTTGAGCATGGTGTTGTTCTCGTCGAACGTACCGCTCTTGCTAAGGTATAGCATCAGGTCGCCATCTTCTACCCACACATTGCATCCTACATCGCCACCTCCCAGAGGCATGCTGCCCTTGGAGTCCTCACTCTGACTGTCCCACACGATATTGTAGGCCGACATATCAATGGCTTTGGTAGATAACACTGAAAGACATAGTATCAAACCCGTGAAAAATATTTTCCGTATCATAATAGATTGTTTTAATAGCTTGAACATAGTTGCGAAAAGTTGAACACAAAACATAAACTTGTTTTTGTTGAGACGGAGTAACTTTAACGTTGTAACGACAAAGATAGCGAAATAATGTGAAGCTACAAAACAAATGGGATTATTTTACAGAAGCTATGGCTAATGGTTAGAAGTAAAAGAACACTCTGATTTTACTCGGAGTGTTCTTTCGATTATTTGATTGCTAAACGAATGATCAATTATCAGGATTCTGTTCCAAAGCTGGGTTAGAATCTAAGTCACTTTGTGGAATTTTAAAGAGGAAGTTACGTCCTGCCTTGAATGCCACATCCTCTGCTTCGTTAAAGTAAGAGATACCAAGTGCGTGAGCACGTTTGTAGTCGTTAGAAGCATATTGACCTAGCACGCCACGACGCAACTCATCATAGAAGATTTTACCTTCGCCCACGAACTCAAAACGGCGCTGTTGGAAGATTTCCTCATCCATAGCTGCTTGAGTCGTAAATGTATAAGGCTCAAGTCCTGCACGTGTACGGATGCGGTTTAACTCTGTTAAACCGTCGCCAGCCTTTAGTAAATTAGCAGCCTCTGCGTAGTTCAACAGCACTTCTGCATAGCGCAACATGGGGAAGTTGGCATTGGGCTTCTGAAGAGATGCGTCAGTGCGGTTGTCGAAGTATTTACAATTGAATACACAACGGTGTGGCTGGCTTCTGTCATTGGTAATTTCTGGTACCCAACGGAAATTCTCAGCATCATAGTCACAACTTGTACCGTCATTTAGTATGAAGTGTGTGAGTAGTGCGTCAGCACGCTTGTCGCCGTTGTCCTTCATCTCCTTGTAGAGGAATCCGGAAACACCCATACGTGCATACATGTAACAACCCATATAAGAGTAAGTACGTCCTAAACCGAAGCGGATATGCATATCGTTGCTTTGTCCACTAAGTGGAGCAAACTGTAGTTCGAAGAGGCTTTCCTTATTATTCTTGGCATTAGCGTTAAACCAATAATACTGGTCGGTGAATTTCTCCATCAGATCGTATCCGGCACCGCTTGTCATCACATCGCTGCATAATTGTTTTGCCAGTTGCAGGTACTGTGTGTTATTTGAGCCGTCAATTGTTGCTCTATAGAGATATACCTCACCTAATAATGCCTGTGCAGCACCCTTTGTGGCTCGCCAAATGTCATAACTGCTGTCTTCTCCACGTTTTGGCAGTAATTTAATAGCATCTGTCAGGTCGTTGATAACGATTTCATAACTTTCGTCAAGTGTATTACGCGGAACTTCAAGTCCATCCAGTCCTTTCGTGTATGTTGTAATAACGGGCACACGTCCGAACAGACGGATAAGGTGCCAATAGGCATATGCACGGATGAATTTGGCTTGTCCTTCTATCCTATTGTGTGAAGTCTCACTCATGGTTACATCCTGATGGCGGGCCAGCACGATGTTAGCGCGGTTGATTGCCTCATAGGCAGCACTCCATATGCGGTTTACGCCACGGTCGCTGTTTCCAATAGATGCGTTGTTGATGTCATACCAGAATTTGAGCTTCTCCATGGAGTTCTTGTTGTATGTTGGCCATCCTTGTTCTGTGTAAAGCTCAAGATTAGCGATATACAACTGAGAGTTGGCGGTGTACATATTGCGAAGACGGTTATATACGCCAACCAGCGCTGACTGAACCTCATCCTCATTATTATAATAATTGCTTGGGTTTAGGAATGTTTTTGGATTTTCTTCCAAGTCACTACAACTGGAGAAAGATAAACATCCCACCGTAAGGATCGCGCTTGCAAAAATATATTTTATAGCTTTCATAATTGTTTCTTATATGAATTTTTACTATTATTAGAATTTAGCACTTACACCAAACATAATGGTCTTTGGGAAGGGGTTACTTACGTCACCATTCTCTGGGTTGTAACCAGTATGGTTTGCAAATGTCACAAAGTTCTGGAAGTTCACATTCAATGTGAGCGATTTAACAGTCTTGATATCGGCAAGTTTTAACAGGTTACTGAAATCATAACTTAACTGAATGTTTCGCAAGATAAAATAGCTCCAGTCTGCATTAGTACGGTCGCTGAGCTTAACATTGTTTGCACCTGGTGCAGGATAGGTATCTCCCATCTTTTTATAAGCGTCCTTTGTAGGTACACCAATCAGGTTACGCATATTATTGTCTGCCCAGAGAGAATAGCTTCCGAGATCCTGATAACCCAATGCCCACTTGGTTCCGTTATTTCCACTGTTCTCACCTCCAACATAAGAGGCATATTTCCATGCGCCCTGTCCGAAGACTTTCAGAGAGAATTTCTTATAGTCAACACCCAAGTTAAGACCATACACATACTTAGGCTCGATAGATCCTAAGCAGTAAAGGTCACCAACGTTAATATTATTATCGTTGTTCAGGTCTGCATACATTTCGTCACCAATCTTGGTATTGGATGCGTATGAAGGAACAAGAGCTTTATACTCATCGAGTTGTTCTTGAGTTTTGATGATACCTAAAGACTTCAGACCGTAAATACCTGTTACAGGTTCTCCAACGCGCAGGATTCTTGACAAGCCTGTTGTACCAAATCCATTACCGATAGTTACCTCTTTTACATCATTGTACAACTCCTTGATCTTATTGGTGTTTGCAGAGAAGTTGACACCAAAGTTCACTTTCAGGTCTTTTTGACGGACAATGTCTGCGTTGAGAGCAATCTCCAAACCATGATTCTGAACTTTACCCACATTACTCATGACTGTGCTGAAACCAGATGTAGATGGTATGGGCACGTTGTAAAGCAAATCATTGGTGGTTCTTGTATAGTAGTCCACGTTCATGAAGATGCGATCCCAAAGTGCCAGGTCAAAGCCAAGGTCAACTTGCGTGGTACGTTCCCACTTTAATTTGGGGTTACCTACACTCTCATAGTATCCGGTGATAGCACCTTCTCCATCAGAATAATTGCCATTGTTATCAGTTGACAACTTAGAAAGAGAACTATAATTACCGATTTCTTGGTTACCGGTCACACCATAGCTGGCTCTAAGCTTTAAGTCGGTGATAACAGGATTCTCGTTGAGCCAACTCTCTTCTGTTACACGCCATGCGAAACCTACAGATGGGAAAGTACCCCATTTCTTATCTTCTCCGAATCGTGAAGAACCATCAAAACGTATGGTGGCCGTAAGCATGTAGCGATCTTTATATGAGTAAGCCACACGACCTGTGTATGAAATCAAACGGTTGCTGTAAGTATCACTCTTGGTTGTGCGTGAAGCTGCGTTCGACCCCTCAAAATTCCATGCTCCTAAGATATCATTGTCAAACTGGCCAGACATTTCGGAGTAACGGTAAGTATAGTCTTGCCATGAATACACAGCTGTAGCTGTAAGACGATGTACATCCCACTGGTTTTCGTAGGTAAGGATGTGGTCCATGAGTTTGCTGCGTGAGCGCATCCAGTTGTGGGATCCGGAACTTGTAGTCAGGTTCTGGTAGATTGATTTTGCACTCTTTGAGGTAATGAACTGGTAACGGTTAGAAGTCTTTGTATCATAACCAATACTTAGCTTGTAGCTCAGGTGCTTTGTTATCTGTGCCTGTGCATAGAAATTGCCAAGGAATCGAAGGCTCTTGGTATTATTTGTCGTTGCTGCGTTATCAGCGAATGGATTCCATGCTTCGCCATGCATAATTATGTTGTATGAGCCATCTTCGTTGTAAATAGGATCAGTAGGCCATCCGAATCGGAAAATATCATTGATTACAGGGTCTGTCAGCACATTATGGTTAGAGTTTGTCATCTGTAGAGATGCTCCGACAGTAAGCCAAGAATTGAATTTGTGATCAAGATTGGTGTGAACTGTAAACTTTTCAAAACCACGTCCTGCTACCAATGCATCTTGATTATAATAGCCACCGGAAATCATATATGACGTGCGGTCGTTGGCACCATCAAAAGTAACACCATAGTCTTGTGTCAGAGCTGAACTCTCGATAAACTCCTTTTGCCAATTGGTGTTATATTTGTTTGACAATGTTGGAACCGTCATACCCTTGTTAGTGTATGCTGTCGTGATATAATCAATGAAATCCTGACCATCGATTGTTTCAATCAGTCTGCTCGGTGTAGAGATACCCAGGTTGGCATGCATAGACAGATTATTTCTACCAGTTGAACCTTTTTTGGTGGTAATCATAATCACACCGTTGGCACCACGAGATCCGTAGATAGCAGTAGAGGAAGCATCTTTCAGCACTTCCATGGATTCGATGTCTGCAGGATTGATATCGTTCATGTTGCCATCGACGAGTGGAAAACCGTCAAGTACGATAAGTGGATCTGAGCCGGAATTGATAGAAGCATTACCACGAATACGTAAGGTTGGCTCAGCACCAGGTTGGTTGTTTGAGAAGACGGATACACCTGTAGATTTTCCCTGCAATGTCTCAAGGGCATTGGCAGTCATCTTTGAAGTGATATCATCTGTTTTCAGTGAGGTGATAGAGCCTGTAAGGTCACGTTTCTTCATCGTACCATAACCCACAACGACTACTTCCTCCAAGTTAGAACGGTCTTCCTGTAGAGTGATGTTCAGGCTACCACCGTTCACCTTGACGGTCTGGCTCTTGTAGCCTACATAAGAGAATACAAGTGTTGATCCACTGGGCACATTGATAGAGTAATGTCCGTCCATATTGGTGACAGTACCCACACGCTGGTTGCTCTTCAACACAACACTTACACCAATCAGTGGCTCGCCTGTGTTGTCTCTTACAATACCACTAACAGTGTTAGTCTGTTGTGTAGAGGCAACGGCATTCGAAAGATTGTCTGTGCTGTTGTCGTTGCTTGCAAATCCATTGATAGGACAAAGGGCAAGTACAGCGGTCAATGACAATCCTACAAATAGGTTCATTCCTTTTTTGTACTTCATTCTGTAAATTTTTTGGTTAATATTAGTTATGTAGTTATATACGTAGAGATTATTAATCTGTTCAAGATTATATATCTTTGTTTTATTTTGCAAAAATAGAAAAATCAATCTACTAAAACAAAATAAAACGAAAGAAAATTGAAATATCTCTATTATATTTAAGCATCATTAACATAATAAATATATTTCAACTTGTGTTAACGCAAATATTCATATTTGTATTTACACAAGACGGGCAGTCCTGATACTTAGGACTACCCGCTATGTATATGGTATAACGATTTTAGTCGACTACTTTTTAGTTTTGTTTGCTATATGGGTTGGATTGGACGGTACAAATAAGTTCAGGCGTGTAAGCTACAGACTATTCGAACACACAGGGCAGTGTAAGCAACTGGTACATCAGTGTGCGTGCCATGCGCTGCTGTCCCTTATCATTGGGATGCAGCAAGTCTGTCTTACTGTCTTTGAAATATTGTCCATGCGCTGCTACTAGTGGGAACAGTCCGCAAGAGGCATTCCAGTCGATCACAGGCACAGCCCATATATTGGCGGCTTCTTTCACCGCGTTGATATATTCATCGATATACAGTCCACATCTGTTGGTATATGACTCATCGCACTGCCAGTTCTTATCGTTGGCATGGAAATCGCTGCGGTGGATAGGCGTGAGCAGCACGATCTGCTTGTCGGGGAACATCCGCTTGAGGGAGTCGAGGGCGATATTGATACGTCCCCGATACGTTTCGTTCGTCTTAGCGGGGGTGCGCTGACGGCGTGCTACCATCTGTTTGGCCTGTCCTCCGTGACCATATTCCACCATCGTTTCGCGCTCATCCCACCACTCTCCCAGTGGAATGCCACGATTATAGTCGTTCGTACCCATGAAGATCAGGATGGCATCGAAGTCATTGCCGTGTTCATCCTTCAGTTTATTGGCTTGACGGGGGATATCATCCCACTGTTTGCCACTCACACCATATACATAAGGTGTGATCTGTAACCAGTCTTGCAGCCACGACCAGTATTTCTTTTTTGCCCCTTTGTTGTTGGGATCTGTGATGGAGTCGCCCAGATAAGCCACCCGCTTGCCTTGCCACGGATGCTGAAAGAGGGCTTGAGAATGTGCCTGCATGCAAACGAACAGGCATACGATAACTGACAGAATGATTTTCTTGCTCATGGTTTATTGCAGTTTGTTTGTGCAAAGGTACTAAAATTCTGAGTAAACGAGAAGAAAAGAAACTTGTTTATTTTCTCGAGTGTGAAGAATTTATCCATTTAGCGAGTGAAAAGCCAAATTAATTTGAGTTTTTTCTAGCTTGAGTATCTTCGATGAAATCAATGATACGATTAAATGGACAAAAATACATGTTATAACGAGAATAAATGATGTATTTAACGAAATTTATCAGGTGCCGTATCTTCAGTCATTGTGAGTGGATTTTTTATTTGTTTCAATTGCATTTTTATTTGTTTCATCCTTTTCTCCCCTTGTTGCATCTATTAGTTTCTTTATATATCTTTGCCCGTGAAAATCCTCTAATTGTGTATCTTACCTTAATAGAAGCAGTATGATTAACCATTTGTATAATCCCGCGCAATCTATAGGGAAACTCATGCGAATTGTCTCGTGTGAGAACAGATGGTGTATGCGTTATCGGCTTCTGTTTATCCTATTATATATATGTTGTGTGTCGGCTATTCAGGCTGGTAATATTAAGTTCCCGTATTCCATCTTGGGAGGAGAACTGAGTAATTCGGCTGCCACCAGCATAGAGGATATCCGTGAGGTGATGCCCCGCATGAAGGCGATAGGAATGAACACGGTGCTGGTACCTGTGTATTGGGAGTTGATGGAACCGCAGGAGACACAATATGATTTCTCGTTGGTTGACTGTACGGTGGATGAGGCCCGAAAGAATGATCTCAAGGTCATTTTCCTTTGGTTCGGAGCATGGAAGAACTCCATGTCGTGTTATGCGCCGGGGTGGTTTAAGCAAGATACGAAGCGTTTCCCACGTGCCATGACAAAGGCGGGGAAGACTCTGGAGATTGCCAGTTGCTTCTCAGATCATGTCCTTCAGGCAGACCTGCGTGCCTTTACCGAGCTCATGCGGCATATCGCGGAGAAGGATAGAGAGGGCGCGACCGTCATCATGATGCAGATAGAAAACGAGATTGGAATGCTGGAGGATGCCCGCGACCACTCTCCCCTGGCAGAGAAAGCCTATCAGACAGAGATCCCGAAGCAGTTACGTAAGGTGTTGAAGATTGGGAAAGCCGCCACATGGAAGGAAACGTATGGCGATGATCCCTACGGAGAAGAGAAGTTTATGGCTTGGTATTATGCCTGTTATGTGGAACAACTGGCACAAGCAGCCCGGAAGGTAATGCCCCAGATGCCACTCTATGTCAATGCCGCACTGAACAGTCGAGGAAGGAAACCTGGTGAATATCCGTCAGCAGGTCCTTTGGCCCACCTTATTGATATATGGCATTGCGGTGCTCCGAGCATCGATCTGTTGGCTCCCGATATCTACGATACCGGGTTCAAAGGTTGGGCGGCACAATATGCGCTGTCCGACAATCCGTTGTTTATCCCTGAGTCGCGATGCTGTGAGAACAGTGGCGTACGTGCCATGTACAGTTTCGGTGAGCACCAAGCGTTGGGATTCTCTCCCTTTGCCATCGATCAGGCTGCTGCCAGAGAGACAGAGAGTATCACTAAGGCATACGCCCTGCTACGACAACTGGATCATGTGAGAGGGATAAAGAAATCCTGGGGCTTGCTTTTTGATCAGGAGGAAAAAGAGCGGGTGATCAACGATGACGGTGTTGTGATGACCTGCAGACATTACTTCACATTACCTTGGGATGCCCGGGCTACCGACGGAACGACATGGTTGGAAGGTGGAGCCATGCTACTGCAGTTAGGGAAATATGAGTACCTGTTGGCTGGCAGTGGGGTGGTGGTAGATTTCAAAACGCCTCAAGAGAAACGGCAGGAAGAAGAGAAACGATTAGGCGAGGATGGTTTTGCCCTCACATCGGATAATAGATCTTCCCTCGTCAAGGCGGCAGGATCCCCTCGGTTAGGGCTCCTCTCTGTCGATGAGATAGCGGTGGGCGATGACGGCTCATACAACTATCTACGCCGCCATAATGGTGATCAGACCCATCAGGGGCGGCATGTCAGAATATCTGTAGGCGACTGGAAGATCCTGCATATCCGACTCTATGAATATCCTTAAAAAGACAACAATCAATCAATAAATAATATCTAACCTAATATTAATAACGTATGAATTGTTCAAGTAAAGTTCTAAGACGAACCCTTGCCTTGCTTATGTTGATATGCCTGCCGCCGCTAACGGCCATGGCACAACAGATGACGGTCAAGGGAGTCGTTACTGACGGACAGGAGCCCATTATCGGTGCTACTGTCAAGGTGAAAGGTGAACAGGGCGGAGCGATTACCGACTTTGACGGTAATTATTCCATCCGTGCCAACAAAGGACAAGTGCTGGTATTCACGTATGTGGGCTACCGTGAGAAAGAGGTGACGGTGACGTCATCACAGCATGATGTAGTGCTTGAAGAGGATAACGCTCTTCTGAACGAAGTCGTGGTGGTAGGTTACGGTACAATGCGTAAGTCAGACCTTACCGGTGCGGTAACCCAGGTAGGCGAGGCGGCTATAGAGAAATCTGTTCCTACCAGTATCGACCAGGTACTGCAGGGTCGTGCCGCCGGTGTGCAGATACAGGCTAACACTGGTACGCCTGGTGGATCCTCCACCATCCGTATCCGTGGTACCAACTCTCTGAATGCCACCTCACAGCCTATCTTCGTGATTGATGGTGTTATCATCGATTCCGAGAGTTCTAATGATGGTAATACGAACCCACTGGCAGGTATCAACCCCAGTGATATCCTTACCATGGATATTCTTAAGGATGCCTCTGCTACCGCTATCTATGGATCGCGCGCCAGCAACGGTGTGATCATGATCACCACCAAGCGCGGACAGAAGGGCGAGGCAGTGGTTACCTACGACGGATATGTGGGATGGCAGATGATGCCGAAAAAACTGGAGGTGATGAATCTGCAGGAATACGCAAACCATTCTAACGCTATCGCTGACGCACAGATCAAACAAGCCGTTAGTTCTTTCCTTCGTCCGGAATTGTTGGGTGAGGGTACCGACTGGCAGGATGAACTGTTCTCTACAGCGTTTATGACCAACCACTCCCTGTCGTTAGCCGGTGGTAATGACAAGACCACATATGCGATCAGTGCCGGTTATCTGAATCAGGACGGTATCGCCCTCACTACGGGATTCAAGCGTCAGACGCTGCGTGGTAATATCGATTCAGAACTGAAGAAGTGGCTTAAGGGTGGTATCTCATTCTCACTCTCTGATTCAAGACAGGAGATGGAGAAGAACTGGGACATCATCAATACAGCACTGCGCTCACAGCCATCTGTGGCTGTGCGTAACGCTGAAGGTGGTTACGACGGACCGGATGATCAGTGGATGCCCGACAATGCCGTGGCTTTGGCAGAGATTAAGACGAATTTCGCCAAGCGCCTGAACTTCCGCATCAACACTTATCTGGAAGCAACAATCGTGAAGAACCTGACCTTTAAGACAGAGCTTTCTATCGATTATAACTTAAATAAGACAAAGTCGTATACACCAGACTATACCTTCGGTGTACGTGTCAGTTCACAACGTGACGGTTCCTGGTATAAGAATGACTCGAAATACTGGTCATGGCGTAATATCCTTACTTATAATGGTGCCATCGCTCCGAAGCACAACCTGAACTTGATGGTAGGACAGGAGATGAGTCATAACTACTGGGAGAACTTCGCAGTGAGCAACTCCGGTTATCTATCAAACTCCGTCATCGATATCATTGCCGGTGAGACAACAGGTAATAACGTCAATATCAATCAGGGTAACCAGAACAACACATCACTGTTCTCTTATTTCGGACGTGCCCTTTACAACTATGATGACCGTTACTTGCTGACAGCCACTATCCGTAGGGATGGATCCAGCAAGTTCTTCAAAGATAACCGATGGGGATGGTTCCCGTCAGCAGCCTTTGCTTGGCGTGTCAGTCAGGAGAATTTCCTGAGGGATAATAAGACGATCAATAATCTCAAACTGCGTCTGGGATGGGGTGCTACCGGTAACCAGAACGTACAAGACTGGGCTTATCTGGCTATGCTGCGTAACTACACCACTACATGGGGTGTGGGTGTGCTCAACGCAAACAACGCCAATCCCAACCTGAAATGGGAGACCACCTATTCTACAAATATCGGTTTCGACCTGTCGCTCTTCGGCAGTCGTATTGACTTGGTTGTCGACTGGTACTACAAGAAGACGAAAGACCTGTTGATGATGCTTGACCTTCCCGCTTACCTCGGTGGTCCTGGACAGGATGAGGCTTATGGTGCGCCAAGCAATCCTTGGGGTAACGTAGGTAGTCTGCGCAATACCGGTTTTGAGGTGACGTTGAATACTGTTAATGTTGAGACAAAAGATTTCCAGTGGACCTCTAACTTTGTATTCTCATTAAACCGCAATAAGGTCGTATCACTGGATACAGAGACAGGTACTCTTCCACAGACACTCCAGATCGGTTCTGACATCGCCACGGTGACAAATACCGTAGTAGGTCAGCCTATCGGACAGTTCTGGGGATATAAGGTTATCGGTCGTTTTGATAAGCCAGAGGATTTCTATTACAAAGACGCTAATGGAAATATCCATGCTGTAGCACTTCCCGAGAGTGCCAGCATCGCTGCCTCACCGACTTCTGGAGGTGTCTTCATCGGTGACTATATCTATGAGGATATCGACGGCAATGGCGTAATCGACAACAATGACCAGACCTTCATCGGTAATCCGGAGCCAAAGTTCACATGGGGATTCGGCAATACCATCTCTTATAAGAACTTCGATCTTAGTTTCCAGTTCAGCGGCTCTTATGGCAATAAGGTGATCAACTACGGTCGTCGCTGGCTCGACATAACGGGTTCTTCCAGTAACCTGTTGAGAGATGTGCTTGACTATGCCCGTCTGGAGAAGATTGATGCCAACGGACCAAACGATTACCGTAATTACTATGTGACGAATACCGGTACTATCCAGCCACGTCTGTCTACTGAGAGCGGAACGAACAACAACTTCCGTGTCAGTGACAAGTATGTGGAGGATGGCAGTTACATTCGTCTGCAGAATATCTCGTTCTCATACACACTTCCACATACATGGCTGAAGAATATTTTCCTGAATAATGTGAAAATATACTGCAATATTCAGAATCTCTTCACGATTACCAAGTATGATGGCTTCGATCCTGAGGTGGGATCACTGCGAGGAACAGCTCTGCTCAACGGCGTCGACTATAGCCGTTACCCATCTCCGCGTATCTATACAGTAGGTCTGAATGTTCAATTCTAATATAAGGAGGACAAAGACATGAAAAAAATAGCATTATATATATTGTTACTTACAGGAGCCTTGTCGTTGACTGGTTGTGCCGACGATTTTCTGGATCAGACTAATTCGTACCAGCTCAGTCAGGATAATTTCTTCACCAGTGATGAGGCTGTGAATCAGGAGATCTATCCACTCTACAACTATGTGTGGTATATGTTCAACGATAAGTTCTATTATGGTATGGGCGATGGTCGTGCCAACAATATCACAGCCCAGTACTCAAACTATATCTATCCCTACACGAACTTCACAGAGACGGGCGTATCAGTGGGTCTGACAGACGCATGGCGCTCCTTCTATGTGGTGGTGGCGCAATCCAACAATGCCATCAACAATATCTCTAATTTCTCTACTGATGGTGTCAGTGAGACAGCCAAAAGACAGGGTGTTGCCGAGGCCCGTTTCATGCGTGGATTAGCTTATTGGTATATTGCTTCACTGTGGGGCTGTGCCATTATCTATGAGAATACCGGTGATCTGGTAAACAACTATGTTGTTGCTGCCAACCGTCAGACCGATGCCATGGAGTTTGCTATCCGTGACATGGAATATGCGGCAGTCAATCTTCCGGCATCATCCACCGGAGGACGCGTAAACAAATATTCTGCATACGCTATGTTGTCGCGTTTCTACCTCTCGATGGCTGGTCTGACAACCAGTGGACGTTATGACGGAAGTAATATAGCTACAGAAAGAAACCGTGGTACACGTAACGAATACTATCTCGATGCAGCAAAGAAGGCTGCAGCCAAGTGTATCAATGAAGGTCCGTATAAACTGCTCGACAACTATGCTGATCTGTTTGCGGCCGCAACCTTCAACAACAACGACGAGAGTATCTTCCAGTTACAGTGGCAGACAGGTGCCGGCAATGGTTTGGCACAGTCGATGACCCGATTTCTGGCTTGGAGCACACAGGTAAACCAAGGAAACTCTTGGGGTGGCTCTACCTATTGCTCGTATGATTTGTTTAAGGAGTTCAAGGAGTATGACGATCCTACCCTGGGCACTACCGTTGACGATGCTATCCGCCGTCATAATAGTGTAGCATCCTATGGTGAGGTTTACCCAGAATTGTCAACAGATCCCACCAAGCCCTATATCTATGGTGAGTCGGAGAGTGCTGGCAGTCAGGGTGCCAACGTGAAGAAATACGTGGTAGGAACCAATGCTGTTAATGGCATCTCTGTTAACAACAACTCTGGTGTTAACACCTATATGATGCGCCTAGCAGAGGTTTACCTGAACTATGTTGAGGCTGCCCTTGGCAACAGTGCCACAACGACCGATGCTACTGCATTGAGTTATTTCAATGCCCTCCGTGCCCGTGCCGGTGTAGCACCGAAGACAAGAATCGGTTATGAGGATATCCGTCATGAGTTCCGTGTGGAGACCGCTTTCGAGGGACTCTATTGGTTCTTCCTTGTTCGCCGTGGTTATTACCAGCAGCAGGAAGTGGTAAACTATGTGAACAACCAGTTCCGTAATGCCAGCTATTATGAGGAGTCGACACATGAGTACAAGTTGAGTGACACTTATACGGCTCCCGGTCCGAGTGTGTCCATTGCAACGGCAGCCAGTCTGACACTGCCGATGCCCGATACCGATCAGACGAAGAATCCGCTCTTAAAACCCGATTCCTATGGCAATGTTGAGACCGTGGTTTATGAGTTTGGTGAGCGTGAGGTTTCAGATAGCGATCTTTTCTAAGAATAAAAAAGACAGAAGATATGAAGACAACAAAATATTTATGGATGCTGTGTATGGCCCTTCTCGCTGTCGGTTTCTCCGCCTGTGAGGATGATGACAACTCACAGTCATCACCTATGGCCATTTCCCAGATATATCTGGAGAATGTCAATGATACCGTGAATAAGGATCGTCCTGTGGAATTTGCACGTCTGGGACAGCTTATCCGTATTGAGGGATCCGGGTTCACTGGTCTGAAGAAGATTCTCATCAATGGCTATGAGACTTATTTCAATAATGCCTTGATGACAGATAATAATGTATGGGTTGCACTTAATAAGGAGACACCTGTTGACAAGGCAGACGATTCCGTGCGCAATACCATTACACTCGTTAAGGATGGTACACAGTTGGTTTATCCCTTTACCATCCGTGCTGCGGCACCATCTATCACTAGTGTGGACAACACTCTTCCAAAGGCAGGGGAGAAGGTGACTGTCTATGGTAGTAACCTGCAGGAGACAACCAGGATCATCCTTCCCGACGGCACTGAGATTACTTCTGGTATTATCAATGATGAGGAAGGAAAATTCTATAGTTTCATCATGCCTAAGGAGATCAGTAAATCAGGATCTATCACCAGTGAGGGTGCTAATGGAACGGCAGTGACACCTGCTTACTTCAATGAGTTCCGTTGCTTCATCACCGACTTTGATGATCATGGAGAACTGGGATCATGGAGTGCTACCTATTCTACCGATGACCTGGTGGATGATCCGTTGAATACAGGACGTGGCAAGGTGGCTATGCTCGTGCCGAATATCAAGTTGGATGCAGGAGGCCTTGATGCCGGTTCCAACTCTTTGTTATGGGCAACAGCAGGTAATGACAACCCCAATGATGACTGGGGATCACGTATGTACAGTGTCATTCCCGCAAACACCCCAGCTGGTGAGGTGGCTATCCAGTTTGATATCTATGTGCCAGAGCCTTGGGATTTGAGCGGACAACTCGAGATATCCTTGCAGAACAACCTGTCCAACTATGGATATGGTTCAGGATGTACGAAATACAGCTCTCAGTATTTTAATACTGCAACCGTCTGGGTACCGTGGCTTAATGAGAATGGCACACATACCGCTTTTACCACAGGTGAGCGCTGGCAGACCATTACCATCCCTATGACAGCCTTTGGTAACTATGATCCGACGGAGGCTCCTGATGTCACCTTCCAGAAGATCTGCGAGGATCGTAATGCGGGTTCTTATCGTAACTTCCTGATCCTCTTTGTCAACAGTGATCTGGAATTCTCAGAGAGTGTCATCTACAAGGCAAGTCTCTTCACGCAAAAGATTTTTATCGACAATCTGCGTGTGGTACAGACGACACCTGTTACAGTGAGTGACTTTAACGATTAATCATATATAAGATAAATATTATAAGGTTATGATTAGCAATATGAAATATAAGATGGGATTGGCAGCGATGGCAGTTGTATTGCTGACAGGCTGTGATGACCAAATCATGCAATGGGGAACACCGGATGGTCATGCAGGTGTGACATCGGCGGAGATTCCCCTACAGGTAAAGGAAGTATTGGCAAACTATGCCAATATCAAGGAATATGCTACGCAGTATACACCCAATATGACTATTGGTCTGGGTATCGGTGCCGCTATCTATACAGATGCTTCCGATCCGCGTCAGGCATTGGTAAACGATAATTTCCAGATGATCACCCTGGGTAATGCGATGAAAGCTGACGCCTTGGTGCGAAACGATGGTTCTCTGAATTTCGCCACGGTGGATGAAGTGATTGCATGCATGCCCAAGGACATGAAACTCTATGGACATAATTTCTTCTGGTATCAGCAGCAGAACCAGAATTATCTGAAGTCGCTCATTGCTCCGAACATCACCATAGAAACAGATGGTGACATTGCCAGCATCTTGAAAAACGGATCTTTCGATACAGGTCTCGACGGATGGATTGGCTGGGGTAACGGCTCAGAGCGTGAGTGGGATGCTACTGGAGGAACTGATGGCAGTGGTGCCGCTAAGATAATTGTTCCTAAGTCTGGTAACCAGTGGGATGTGCAGTTCTGTCAGGATCTCCCTGAGCCTTTGCAGCCCGGTAAGACGTATGTGTTGCGTTTCAAGGTACGTACTAATGGAACGGGTCGTGTGCAGTGCTGTGTACAACAGCCCAGCGGCAGTTATGCGGCTATCGGTTATGACACTCAAGAGGTAGGATCATCCTGGTATACTTTTGAGAAGGAAATCACTTATGCCGAAGACGATGGCAATCTGTACACTCGTCTATGTATCAATACAGGAGCCGATGTAGGTACTTATTGGATCGACGACGTAGAGTTCGGTGAGAAGATCGAGGGTCCGACCAACTATTGTGATAACGGTTCTTTCGAGAGTGGCACTGACGGTTGGACGATCAACAATGCCGGAGCAGGAGTAGAAGTAGTTGAGCTTGCGGATGCCGTTGATGGAAAGTATGCCTTAAAGGCAACGGCTTCAGAGTCGTCTTCCAATTATTGGGATTGTCAGGTGGTGACCCCAACCATACCTACCTTCCCTGGTGAGGAAGTACGTATCTCCTTCTTCATTAAGAGTGATCAGGCTGGTCAGGCTCGTGTATCTTACGCTTCTGGTAATGAGATAACCAATCAGTGGCCTTGGGTTAATTGGACAGGAAATCAGTCGGGTTGGACAGAGGCATTCGAGACATCAACAGGTTGGTTGGAAGTTAACTATGTGATGCAGCGATACAGTCACGACTTTGTTGATGGTGCCACCACATGGCGCTTCTGTATTGACCTTGGCAAACTGCCTGGCGTTACTTATTATATAGATAATGTGCGTGTGACGAAGGTGAGCGAGGAGGAGAGTACTGCCGGTGCGAAGAGACGCGGGCCGCGTAAGGCTACGAAGATGGTCTATACCTTTAAGACAGCTGAGGAAAAGCAACAGATCCTTACTGATGCTATGGAGCAGTTTATCAAGGGTGTGGCCGACCACCTGGCAGAGAAGAATGTCGTACCAGCCGGTTATGATGTCATCAATGAGGCGATTGCCGACGGACAAGGTAATGGTGTACGTGGCTTCAATGGTGTCTTCGGTGGATCAACAACCGACGATGAAGGTGTCACCACTTACGACGCTGCTCCTACAGAGGATACCGAGAACGGACTGCAGCTCAACTGGGGTAACAACCGCTTCTATTGGGGATACTATGTGCCCGACTATGGCGTGAAGGCCTTCCAGTTTGCACGGAAGTACCTGCCTGCAGAGACCAAGCTCTTTATCAACGACTATAATCTCGAGACCTCACCATCGAAACTGGCTGCCCTCATCAACTGGGTGAAGGAGATTGATGCTGCCAATGGCTCTCCCATCGTAGATGGTATCGGTACGCAGATGCACGTATCGTTCAGTCCTACAGATGATAAAGCGGCTAATGCAGAGAAGCTCGCAGCCCTGAAGAGTCAGATAGATACGCATTTCAAGACGTTGGCAGCCACAGGCAAGCTGATCCGTGTTACCGAGTTGGATATCTCTGTCAATGCAGAGTCTCCTTCTTCCGCTCAATATCAGGCACAGGCCGATGCTTACCGTATGATCTTCGAGTCTTATAAAGAGAATATTCCTTCTGCCCAGCAGCATGGTATTACCATCTGGAGTCTTACCGATGCCGATGATGAGCATGAGTATTGGTTGAAGGGACAGAAACCGAATCTCTTTGACGCCAACTACCTGCGTAAGTGGGCTTATAAGGGTGTATGCGACGGAATTGCTGGTGAGGACCTCGGTCTGAAGTACGGCGGTGACGACTATAAGGCATATTACGAGAAGCAGAATGTCTCTGATACGGTCAAATAGGTATTATATAAGGTAGAGGGGTGAAGGGTGGAAGTGGATTCCCTCTTTCCACCTTTCCCCTTTTGTTTATTCTAATGAGTTAAAAGATGGCACAATCAATTGAACAGAAAGGTTTCTACAAACTGTCATGGCTACAGCGCATCGGTTTTGGTGCGGGTGACCTGGCACAGAACCTGATTTATCAGACTATCTGCATGTACCTGCTGTTCTTCTACACCGATGTCTATGTGCTCGGTGGGGATGTGGCTAAATCAGCAGGATTGGCAGGTACGATGTTTCTTGTGGTTAGGCTGGTGGATGTGTTATGGGATCCCTTGGTGGGTACGTTTGTTGACAAACATAATCCGAAACTGGGAAAATACCGCTCCTATCTCATTACCGGAGGAATACCGCTGACTATCCTCGCCATTCTCTGTTTCTGGAATGGTTTCGCACCCTCATTAGTCTATGCCTATATCACCTATGTGGGCATGTCGATGCTCTACACCCTGATAAACGTACCGTATGGAGCGTTGAACTCTTCTCTCACCCGTGACACCAATGAGATAACGATCCTTACTTCCACCCGAATGTTCATGGCTAACGTCGGTGGTTTGTGTGTATCAGCAGGCGTACCCCTGTTGGTAGCTACCCTTGCGGGCAAGGACTTACCTCTCGAGATGGCCTTGTTTATGGGGTTGGGCTCACTGCCCTCGTTTATCTTCATGCCAATGGTACCTGCCATCAAACGTAAGGTAGGTAAGAAGAATATGTTTTATATCTTCCTGTCGGTTGCCATCGTGGGTATGATATTACTGTATATCATCAGTAAGATGGGAACGGTGAAGGAGCATATCACACTTGTATATATCGCCCAGTTTATCAAGTCGACAGGTGTTATCGTGGCAACAGGATATATGTGGGCTTTGATTCCTGAAGTGATCTCCTACGGAGAATGGAAGACAGGGCGCCGCATCTCGGGCATTGTGAATGCTTTGACGGGCATCTTCTTCAAGGCTGGTATGGCATTGGGAGGAGTCATTCCGGGATGGGTGCTGGCATGGACGCACTACAAGGCTGCTGAAGAGGCACAGACATTACCAAAAGATGCCCATGCCTGGTTCTTTACCATGCTTATCTTTGCGTTGGTAGGACTGGCACTGCTCATCTTCTGCTTCACGCAGACGAAGGAACGTGTGGTGATGGATGAGAAAGAGACAAAGAATGTGAAGGTAAGCGACCTGTGGAGGGAGTTCCTCCATAACGGTCCGCTGCGCATTATTGCCCTTTTCTTCATTACAGCCTTTGCCATGATGTCGGTGGGTAATGCAGCGGGTGCTTATTTTATGAACGACCTGGAACTACAGACACCTATGGCCCAGGAGGGTATCCGTTGGCTCGTCTGTATCATTCCCGCACTCTTACTGTTGTTGGCGATGTTTATCATTTCCAAGTATCAGTTGAGTGACGAACTGGTGGATAAGATTAACGAAGAAATCGAACAAAGAAACCAATGAAGAATATAAAGACGATACTGATCATCTTTGTCATGACATCTCTTTCCTTGTCCCTCTCTGCACAGGGACTGAAGGATGTCATGGGAAAGTATTGCCTGATTGGTGCGGCTATCAACCAATGGCAGTCGGATGACCAAGATCCTTTGGCAACAGCTGTCTTACAGCAACATTTCAACTGTGCTGTGGCGGAGAACTGCATGAAGGCGGAGATTCTGCAACCGGCTGAGGGAATCTTCGATTTCCGTATATCGGATAAGTTCGTTGACTATTGCGAACAAAACAACCTGAAGATCATTGGTCATTGTCTGGTATGGCACTCACAGGCTCCCGACTGGATGTTTACCGACAGTTTTGGAAGACTGGTGGATCGCGAGACACTGGCTCGCCGTATCAAGGATCATATCTCTACGGTGGTAGGCCGATATAAAGGTCGGGTATACGGATGGGATGTGGTGAATGAAGCGGTGGAGGACGATGGCTCTTTCCGGCAGTCACCCTTATATAAGGTTCTGGGTGAGGATTTCATAGAGATCGCTTTCCGTGCCGCCCATGAGGCAGACCCTGACGCACAACTCTACATTAACGACTATTCCATGGCGAAACCCGGTAAGCGGGAGACGATTTGTAGGATTGTCAGACAACTGAAGGAAAAAGGGTTGCGCATAGATGCTGTAGGTATGCAGAGTCATAATGGCATGGACTACCCCGACCTTACGGAATATGAAAAGAGTATTGATGCGTTTGCAGCCCTTGGCGTAAAGGTGATGATGACAGAGTTGGACCTTAACGTGCTGCCTAATCCTAAGCAGTTTGGTGGTGCAGACATCAGTCAGAATTACGAATATCAACAGATGTTGAATCCTTATGTCGACGGACTACCCAAGGAAAAGGCAAAAGAGATCGAGCAGCGGTTTATGGACTTCTTCAAGATCTTTTACAAGCACCGCGATCAGATCTCACGCATCAACCTGTGGGGCATCGCCGACCATAACTCATGGCTCAACGGATGGCCGATCAAGGGGCGTACGAACTACCCTTTGCTCTTCGACCGTCAGTATAAGCCGAAACCTATCGTTCAGAAAATTATCAATTTATATAGTAAGTAATCGTTTAATCATGAAAGCAAGATACCTATTCCCACAGGATTATATGGCAGATCCCTCTGCCAATGTGTTTAACAACCGACTGTATATCTACCCCTCACACGACCGTGACAGTGGCGAGTGCTTTGATGATGATGGCGGTCATTTTCAAATGCTCGACTATCATGTATTGTCGTTTGACGATGTAGAGCAGGATGCGGCTACCGATCACGGAGTAATCCTTGATGTGGAACAGGTGCCATGGGCTGAACGACAGATGTGGGATAACGATGTGGTAGAGAAAGACGGTAAGTATTTCCTTGTTTTCTCTGCCAAGGATTATAACGGTGTGTTCCGACTCGGTGTGGCAGTTGCCGACCATCCAGAGGGTCCGTTTATCCCAGAGCCTTATCCCATCCGTGGTTCGTTCTCTATTGATCCTTGTGTGTTTAAGGATGATGATGGGGAGATCTATTGTTATTTCGGTGGTCTGTGGGGCGGACAACTACAGTGGTGGATACCTGCACAACTACCATATGGCAAAGAGGGCGATCCCACCTTACGTACCGCTTCAGACAAGAAAACACTGCTCTATATCCGTCCGGATGCTCCGGCCTTGCCCAGTTGTGTAGCCCGTATGAGCGATGATGTACTGCAGTTTGTTGAGGCACCACGACCAGTGGTCATCCTCAACAGCGACGGAACACCCATGAAAGCTGGTGATCCTCATCGTTTCTTTGAGGCCTCTTGGATGCATAAGTATAAAGGGAAATATTATTTCAGTTACTCCACCGGCGACAGCCATTATCTGTGTTATGCCATCGGTGATTCACCCTATGGGCCGTTCGTCTATCAGGGCGTGATCCTTGAGCCTGTCGTGGGATGGACGACCCATCACAGTATTGTGGAATATCGTGGACAATGGTATCTCTTCTATCATGACTGCGTGCCCTCCAATGATACTACTTGGTTACGGTCGATCAAGGTACAGCGTCTTTTCTATAATGAGGATGGTACCATTCAACCAGTTATTAACGAATAAAAATCTTTATGGAAAGAACTCTCTCTCTCGTTTTAAATAAGTTGCTGCCATTACTTCTGCTGGTAATACATACAACAGCCTATGCAGAGGATGGCAGTCAACTTTGGTTGCGTTACACTCCAGTGAACAAAGCCTCGGTCAGTGGTGTTGAGGGTAAGGCAGCGCAGGTGCTCCGTCAATACTATTCTGGCGGTAAGGTGACACTCTTGGTGGATCCCCAACAGGAGAATGAAGAAGGTTTCCGTATCACTATGTCTGATAAGGGCGCAATCGTTACGTCAAGTACAGAACGTGGTTTGCTCTATGGAGCCTTTGCCTTGTTGCGAGGAGAGACAGGTTATCAGAAACCTTTCTTTAAGTATCGCATCCTGAACCACTGGGATAATCTCGATGGGTCGATAGAGAGAGGGTATGCCGGGAAGAGTATCTTTTGGAACGACTATCTCACTTTCGATTCCCACCGTTTGGAAGACTATGCTAAGGCCAATGCCTCTATAGGTATCAATGGAGTAGTGCTCAACAATGTGAATGCCTCACCAAAGATTCTCTCTTCCACATACCTTCAGAAGGTCAGTGAGATTGCCGATATACTGCGTCCGTGGGGTATCCGTGTGTATCTCTCCGTCAACTTCGCTTCTCCGATGGCCTTGGGTAAGTTAAAGACTGCAGATCCTTTGGATACGAAAGTACGACGGTGGTGGCAGGAGAAGACAAAAGAGATCTATCAGTTGATACCCGACTTCGGCGGATTCCTTGTCAAAGCAAACTCCGAGGGGCAGCCCGGTCCTTTTGATTACGGACGTAGTCATGCCGAGGGTGCTAATATGTTGGCCGAGGCGCTGGCTCCCCATCAAGGTATTGTGATGTGGCGCTCCTTCGTCTATGGAGCTAAGCATAAAGGGGAGGATCGTGTCAAACAAGCCGTGAGTGAGTTTGCGGAGCTCGACGGACAATTCCTCCCTAATGTCATCCTGCAATCGAAAAACGGTCCGCTCGATTTCCAGCCGCGTGAACCCTATGCGCCGATCTTCGATCAGATGCGTAACACGCCGCAGATGGCAGAACTGCAGATCACGCAGGAGTACCTCGGACAATCAAAGCACCTGGTGTATCTCGCTCCGATGTGGAGGGAGTTCTTCGGGTTTGTCCATCCATCTAGACTTCTGGGCATTGCGGGTGTCGCCAATATCGGTGACAATACCAACTGGTGCGGGCATCATTTCTCACAAGCCAACTGGTATGCGTTCGGTCGACTGGCATGGGATCCTACCCTGTCATCAGAGCAGATCGCATGGGAATGGCTCTCCCAGACATTCGATAAGGCCCATGCCGACATGCAATGGAACCAAGAGAAAGGACGACTGTTGGATATGATGCTCCGTTCACGGGAGGCTTGTGTGGACTATATGATGCCACTCGGACTGCATCATATCTTTAAGTTCGACCATCATATGGGACCTGAGCCGGATGGCTTCAAGGCAGAGTATCCTATCGAGTGGTGCCCGGTCTACTATCATAAGGCCGACTCCGTAGGTATCGGCTTTAACCGCAGCAGTTCGGGGACCAATGCCACGGCACAATATCGTGAACCTTACCACACCTTATATGATAATATATCGACATGTCCGGAGAGGTATCTCCTCTGGTTCCACCATGTGCCATGGGACTATCGGATGAAGAGTGGGCGCACTTTATGGGAAGAGCTGCAACATCATTATCAGCAGGGCGTGGATGAAGTGGATGATTTCCTCCGTATCTGGAAGGAGGCGAGACCGTATATTGACCCACAGCGATGGCAGGAGGTGGATGATCTTCTGCACTTCCAACAACAGGATGCCCGTGAGTGGCAACGAGTCTGCACGGGTTATTTCAAAACATTTATACATTAAAAACGCTTGGAGATGAAACGATTATCGGTATTCTTGTGGATATGTCTATTGGTATTGACGGTTCAGGCAAAGGTCTCCCTACCACAACTCTTTCAGTCGGGTATGGTGCTTCAGCGTGACAAGGCAATTCCCGTTTGGGGATCTGCCGATCCTGGGGAGCGTGTCTGTGTGACGTTTAAGAAGAAGGACTATGTGACCATTGCTGACGCGAAGGGTAACTGGCGTGTAGAACTGCCCAAGCAGAAACATGGCGGTCCTTATATGTTGCAGGTGAACGATATCATGATCAGTGACGTGCTGATAGGTGATGTGTGGCTCTGTTCCGGACAGTCGAATATCGATGTCACGATAGAGCGTGTCTATCCACAGTACCCACAAGAGATCGATACGTATGCCAATGAGAAGATCCGTCTGTTTCGGGTGCTGTCGGATACCGACACACATGGCCCGAAGCGGGATGTGAAACCGACACAGTGGCGTAAGTTGAATAAGGAGAATGCATGGAATTTCTCTGCTGTGGGCTATTTCCTCGGTCGTGAGATGTATGAGAAAAACGGCATACCACAGGGCATTATCGTCAACAGTGTGGGAGGATCACCTATCCAGGCATGGCTCGACATGGATACCCTCTCGCTGCATCATCCTCAGGATTATCACCGTTTACAGTTCTTCCAAGATGATGAAATGTTAGCCGGCATGCTCAAGGTTAACCAACAGACAAACGACCGTTGGCATCATATCATGAACCAGTCGGATCCGGGATTGTCAGTGGGGTATAACAGTCGTGATTACGATGACTCTCAATGGATGGTAAAGAACCAATATGATAATATTACCGGTGAGAGTCAGTATGTAGGCTCCTTTTGGGCTCGGCAACAACTGATGATCGATGCGGCCCATGCCGGTAAGCTCGCCCGTCTGTTGGTGGGTACCTTATACGATGCCGACTACACCTTTTTGAATGGTCAGGAGGTGGGGCGCACCTATTATCAATACCCGCCACGACGCTATACCATTCCCGCAGGGGTGCTCAAAGAGGGTAAGAACGCACTCACCATTCGTTTTATCACGAAGGGTGGCAACCCTCATTTTATCAAGAACAAGCCCTATAAACTTATCTTCGAGGATGGTTATGAGATACCTCTCTCTACACAGTGGCGTGTCCATGAGGGGGTGCGGATGTTCAACTGTCCGCAGGCAGATGTTACGCCTATCTACCTGCCGTCTGTGCTTTACAACGCGATGCTTCACCCCTTGGCTCCCTATCCCTTGGCAGGCGTGACGTGGTATCAGGGGGAGTCGAATACTCATGAGGGCGATCTTTACGGACAGATGCTGGGAGAATTGGTTAACGGTTGGCGACAGTTGTGGAAAGATGCGACATTACCTTTCGTCATCGTTCAGTTGGCTAACTACATGGCTCCTACCGATAAACCGCAGGATAGTGGGTGGTCGCATGTCCGTGAGTCGCAGCGCCTTGCTACCCACCAGATTCCTCATACAGCATTGGCGGTAACTATTGATCTGGGCGAGGAGGTGGATATCCATCCGTTGCTTAAGAGGGAGGTGGCACAGCGTATCGCCATGGGGTTTGATAAGTTGCTGTGGAACAAGAAACGACAACTGTCACCCGGGGTGATTGCCTCGGCGGTGAATGGTAATAATATCATATTAACGTTAGACCAACCGCTACGTACTGATGGCTCTCTACAGACATTCGAGGTGGCAGCGGGAGATGGCCGATTCCTCAATGCCAAGGCAGAATCACAGGGTAATAGGATTATCATTCACTCACCCGTCAGTCATCCGGTGACCGTGCGCTATGCGTGGAAGAACAATCCTGATAAGGCGAATGCCTACGGAAAGAATGACCTTCCGATGTCTCCCTTCCAACTAAGGATGAGTCATTAAACAGCTGTCTAATTGTCTTGTTATGTCATTTTCTGACGAACATTCTTTCATTTTTTGAAGATAAATATTATCTTTGTCATCGAGATTCAACACTTTTATGACATCATGAGACAATTCAGATTTATACTTATCTTATTGGCAACCATGCTTTCGACATGGTCGGCTCATGCCGATAACGGACGGTTGTATACCGCCGATCAGTTGTCGAGCAGTATGATCGACTATGTCTTGCAAGACGACTATGGGTATATCTGGGTGGGGACGGAGTATGGACTGAATAAGTTTGATGGCTATCGCTTTACGCACTTCTTCAATAATAAGAGCGATACTACCTCTCTACAGGATAATGATGTCTCACGATTGTTTGTGGATAGCAAACACCAGTTGTGGATTGGCACATCAAAGGGCCTGAGTCGTTTCGATTATCAGCGTAATTGCTTTGTCCGCTATTCCTTTCCCGATGGTTTACAGCCACGTGTGGAGTGCCTGATGGAAGACAGTGAAGGCAATCTTCTGATTGGTTCGGCTGGATGGGGATTGTTTGCTGTCCGAGCCGGACAGGATAAGATCACTCATGAGGAACTGTTTCCCCGACGTACAGACAGCGATTTCTTCATGGTAGTCTTTGAGGATGACCAGCATCACCTCTGGCGAGCCTATAAGAGTTCGATGATCAGTAGGGTGAAGGTCAGTGCCCTACACTCCACCTCCAATAAGGATTATCAGTCACCCTATGGACCAGCTGTCAGTTTCTTACGCACAGACAAGAAAGGGTTCTTGATCGTCTGTCTCTATGGTATCCTGCGTTATGACTATGCCACTGGGGAGTTGACCGATGCGGGTTACGACATGAAAGCCCTGGATGCGAAGGTGTCTATCCGTGGTGCCTTGATGGATCGTGCAGGTAATCTTTATTTAGGTACTTCCGGTCGTGGACTGCTCTATATACCCAAGGGAAGCAGGACATTGCAGCAGGTTTCTGGTGGCAATGCACGATACGACCTGAGTACGGCCAATGTCAATCATCTCTTTGAGGATAAGGATCACAATCTGTGGGTTAGCTGTTATAAGAAAGGTTTGTTCAAGCATACCCAGGGTAAGGAGATCTTTAACACTTGGAAGTTCGAAACACAGAATTATGTATTAGGCAGTAGTGTGTCGAGTGTTGCCGAGGGTGATCATGGTAGTATGTGGTGCACCGTACAGAAGAGTGGTATCTACCATTTTGACAGCAAGGGAAAGATCTCTCCGGCCAAGGCATCGCCGGCAGGTGCCAACTGCATCTATCGTGATAAACAAGGCCATTACTGGGTGGGTAGTGAGAATACCCTCTATAGTTATGACCCGTTAACGGGTGCCAGCAAGGCACACCTGAAGGTAGATGGATGGGGCATCAACTGTATGACCGACGATGGTGAGGGGAATCTTTATATCTGTAACTACGGTAAGGGATTATGTGTCTATAATACCCATTCGGGCAAATCTTATCAGTTGAGTATGTCTCAGGTAGATCCTAAGAAAGGGGGTCTTTGCAATGACTGGATAAAGGCATTGTGTGTAGACAGTAGGGGACTGCTCTGGATTGCCAGTGCCAGTGGTGTGTGTGTGATGAATCCTGCCGACCGTGATTTTAAGATCTTCGGATGGGATATTCAGTTGAACAACATCCCTTGTCTCTCTCTTTTTGAGCAGCGTAATGGCACTATGCTCATCGGCACAAACTGCGGACTCTATTACTATGACCGTAAGCAGAAGAAGGTGCTCTTGTTCCCACAGTCGAAGGAGATAGAGAACCAGTCGATCTATACCATTACCCAATCTGCTAACGGTGATCTATGGATGAGCTCTGCAAATGGCATCTGGCAATACGATCATCAGGCAAAACGTTTTATCAATCATGTCAAGGGACATGGACTGGAAAACAGGGAATACGTGGTGGGAGCCGTGATACACTCTGCCGACGACCGTATCACGTATGGAAGTCCTGTCGGACTGATCTCTTTCTACCCGAAGGCCGTGAGAGGCAAGATGACTCATCTGGGCGACCAGGTATATCTCACAAACTTCCTCATCGACGGACAGCCCGTCAGTTGTCTGACCGATCATTTCAAGATCCCTTATAACCAGAACTCATTCACGATGGAGTTCTCCATGCTGAACTTCCAGGATGTGGATGACATCACCTTTGAGTATCGGATGAATAAAGGCAGTTGGACGGCCATGGCCGAAGGCACTAACAGTGTCTCCTTCAACCGCATGAAACCGGGAAAGTACGTCTTCGAGGTACGTGCCTCCAGCAAAGGCGTCTATTCAAAAAATATCCGCACGGTAACCGTTATCGTGAAGAGTCCTTGGTATTCCTCTACACTTGCCTACCTGATCTATACGCTGTTAGCCTTGGGCGCCATCGGTCTGATAACCTATTATTATGACCGTAAGCGTAAGGCCGACTTCGATGAACAGAAGATGCAGTTGCTCATCAATGCCACCCATGACATCCGTTCGCCACTGACACTTATCTTAGGACCTCTGAACAAACTGAAGACCAAGATTACCGATAAGGAGAATCAACAGGATATAGAGACGATCGATCGCAATGCCCAGCGCCTGCTCTTGCTCGTCAACCAGATCCTCGATGAGCGTAAGATCGACAAGCACCAGATGCATCTGCATTGCAAGGAGACTGATCTGGTGGCTTTCGTCAACGGAATATACTCCCTCTATCAGTATAATGCCCACCAGCGGAATATCACCTTCAGGTGTACGGATACCAACAGGGAGGATCCCATCATGGTGTGGATAGACAGGATACAGTTTGATAAGGTTATCTCCAACCTCCTCTCGAATGCTTTCAAGTACACCTTCGACGGGGGCGAGATCAATATCCGGATCACCCACGATGAGCGGGAGGCTGTTATCTATGTCGTCGACAGTGGCATAGGATTTAAGGATGAGAAGACCGCCCGCCTCTTTGATCGTTTCTATCAAGGACGTAATGCCAGTGCCCTGCAGATAGATGGAACAGGTATCGGACTGAATCTGAGTCGTGCGATTGTGCAGATGCATGGTGGACAGATCAAGGCTTATAACCGTGTTGACGGTCAGTCGGGTGCCTGTCTGGAGGTGCGTCTGCCACTTGGGAAGGATCATCTTAAGCCCGAAGAGATAGAGGATGGATTACCAGAGAAGAACAGTCTGCTTGAGATAGGCAAGAAGCAAACCTCCAAGAAATACCGTCTGCTGGTGGTGGATGATGATCAGGAGGTGGCTCAGTATATCAAGAACGAATTAGGTTATTGGTATAAGATCGATATCGCCTCTAATGGCCGTGAGGCGATGAAGCTGTTGCTGATGTCTTCAGCGGATCATTCTTCTGCAACAAGAGAACCTGGCCGGAGTTACGATCTGGTCATCAGCGACGTGATGATGCCCGAGATGGATGGTATCACGATGTTGAAACAACTGAAGAGTAATCCCCTCATCAGTGATATTCCCGTAATTCTCCTGACCTCTAAGGCGGAAGTCAGCGACAAGCTGGATGGACTGAAGAAGGGTGCCGATGCCTTCCTGGCCAAGCCGTTTAACATGGAAGAACTACACGTCCTTGTTGACAACCTCATTGATAACGTGCGCCGTCTGCGCGGGAAGTTCACCGGTGCCCAGCGACAGGAGGAAAGAATGGAGAATGTAGAGGTGAAGGGTAACGACGATGCGTTGATGGACCGTATCATGAGACACATCAACGAGAACTTGTCTAATCCCGACTTCAATGTGGAGCGTCTTACCGAGGAGGTGGGTATCAGTCGTGCGCAGCTACACCGTAAGATGAAGGAGATTACAGGTATCTCTGCCGGTGAGTTTATCCGTAACCTCCGACTGGAGCAGGCCGCCCGACTGATCAGTGAGGGGAAGATCAACGTCACCCAGGTAGCCTTCTCCGTAGGTTTCACCAACCAGACGCATTTCTCCACAGCCTTTAAGAAACACTATGGCATGACGCCTACCGAGTATGCCGAGCGGGCAAGGCAGGCATAAGTGCTATTTCAGAATTTCTGCCACACGTTTCTCTAAACCTTCCTCGCCCCAGATGTTACGACCCACGATCGTGCCATCCTGAGCAACGAGTAGCGTAAACGGGATTCCTTTTATATTATAGGCAGAAGATGCTTCGCTATCCCAACCCTTCAGGTCGCTCATCTGCGGCCAGGGTAGGGCAAGATCCTTGATAGCCTTTACCCAAGCCTCCTTCTTCGAGTCGAGAGAGACACCTACAACACCGAAGCCTTGTTTCTTATATTTCTCGTAGATGCGCTTCACGCCAGGGATAGACGCCCTACAGGGGCCGCACCAGGATGCCCAGAAGTCAACCAGTGTGAGTTTATTCTTCTTGATATACTGTGACAGACTTACCTTCTTTCCCTTCTCATTAGGCATGGTCAAGTCGATAAAGGGTTTTCCCTCGGCTGTCTTGGCCTCTACTTCACGGTCCTTGCGCATCTTAACAACGTCTGGATGGCGATCCCATTTAGCAGGTATTTCATCCATCATCCGGGCAATATCTTCCTTGTCGAACACCACAGCGCACTCGGCAAAGAGGTTAATGCCGATGATGTTATCGAGGTTTTGCTCGGCAAATTCCTGTTCAAACTTGATGATACCATACTGCTCGGCATTGGCTTCCTTCTCCTTTTCTGCACGCTCGCCCTCACTCAGGCTTTGGTCGTTGGCAGAGGTACGCAGGGCAATCACCTTCTGCATCTTCTCCAGATACTTGTCCGTCATCATCTTATAGATCATATTCAGAGGTGAACCGATGGCGAAGAGTTTCGTGTGATCCTTGGAAAGTGTCACTTTCAGTTCAGCTCCCGGCTCAGCATATAACTGCACCTGAATAGGCAGGTTGATGTCATTCATTCCCGGGTAAGCGACAACGAGCGGATATTGGGTAGTGGATTCGTTGATGGGGATAACGAATTCAAACTTACCGTCCTTCACAATAGTGGAGTCGAGCACATTGTCACTCCATGCTACAGACAGGCGGACCATCTTACCGTTGTCTAATCCATCCACTGTTCCATGAACCTTACAAGGTTGCTGGGCAAATACTGATGCTGTGCTAAAGAGCAGCAACAATGAAATGATAAACTGTTTTTTCATGTCGTATGATAAAAATGTAGATTCTTCCGATTATATATAACGTGTACCTCTTAAAAAGATTATCTATGAATGCGCATGATGCCTACATCTTCTTGTCACCAAGCACTTCTTCCAACATGCCTTTTGCATTCTTGTCACTGGGCCGGAGGGATAACGAACTCATGCAGATCCTTATTACCGTATTGCTGGTATAGACCGCTATATATAATAAGGCGTTCAAGTTTCGCAAATAAGGTCGAGATCATAAGCAGGAGCCCTGTAAGGGCGATAGAACATAGGCGGGGGCGTGAGCCCCCGTTTATATTTGGAAGGATAGTGAAACCCCAGCGGGGTGACAGGTTTGTTGTGTCGCCCACAAGGGGCTTTTTCATTTGAATCATACCGTCACGGGGGCTTACGCACCCCGCCTATACTGTGTCGCCCACAAGGGGCTTTTTCATTTGAATCATACCTCCACGGGCTTTTGCATCAGCATGTAGTTATACTTGCGAAACTTGAGTAAGGTGTAGTTCCTAAATTGTTTTACTTAAAATACTTCTTGGCAAACAGGATGAATTGTTGCCAGTCGTAGGGTAATACGGCATGACGGCCTGTGCGGATATGATAGGCGATATTCCCTTCTGTAGACGGTACGTCGATGGCGGGCATCGTTTGTATGGCTAATCCTTTCTTGCCATAGAGCTCATAGGCAGGACTGGCATAGAAGCCACCAAGGAATTCTCCGTGTGGATCGGCCCAGTTGTCTTCGCTCGCACTGGCGATATAGATGGGGCGTGGGGCTACCAATGCCACAACACTGTGTTGATCGAATGGCATCTGGTTCTCGCGGGTGGCAAACTGCAGGTAGTTACCGCAGAACCAATAGGGGAAATTATAGTTGACACATTCGAGGGTCTCACCGATCTGCCGTCTCGACAGGGCTGCTCCACAACAACCGCTGTTGATAGGAATGGTGATAGCGAAACGCTCGTCAGATGCTCCGGCCCATAGGGCAGCCTTGCCCAGACGGGAATGCCCCAATATCGCTACCTGCTTGGGATTGAAGCGTTTGTCTTTCTCCAGGATGTCGAGGATCCTGCTGGCTGTCCACGACCATGCTGCTACCGTTCCCCATTCGTTAGGCATCGGATACGTCTGTCCTTTCTTATAATAATAAGGATGGATGCCCGTCTCAAAGAGATACTTCTTATCGGGTGTCACCGCGGTATATCGGAAGGTGACGAGGGCGATACCCGCTTTCATGTTCTCTGCGATCTGCCAGTCTTCGGGTTTATCACCGAAGATCATGAAGAGGAAGGCAGGCACGGGTTTACTGCTGTTGGGGATATACAGTTGTACAGCTATCTCGGGGGCATCGCTCTGCTGTGCCAGTCGCATATATACCGTCTGGTGGATAGCTGTGCCATTGAGGATGGTTTCAGTTTCCCCCATCCTGTAGGGTAACATCCCTTTAATCTTGGGAGCACGACCGTACATATAGTCGGTCACCATCGTCAACAGTTCTGGTCTGCGTTTCTTCTCCCATTGCTTGGCGGTAGTCACCTTCTCCCCGTCGATACATGTCAGTATATCCGGCAGGGTATAAGAAGGGATCTTGCTCTCATCATAATTGGCTGTCTTGATAAAGTCTTTCTTCCCTACAGTCCCGTTTTGGGCCGAGGCGGAAGAGATGATAAACACCAATAATGACAACAGCAAGATCCTCATAAAAGCTCTAAATTATCAATCAATTTTTAACACAGAGCCAAAGAGTCACAGAGAAGAATCTCCAATAAAAAAGACTCTGTATCTCCGATACTCTGTGTTTGAATTTTCTCTAAACCCTAATTATCGTGCAAACCGAATGCAGTAAGCTCGCTTATTGCTGAGGTGCAGCCGATATTACATAAATTGCTCACATTCGGCATAACACAAGCAAGCTTGGTTCTGCACTCATTAAATCGCAATTTTCACGGCAAGGCCGTAAACTATTTATTCATGAACATAGAGTTCCCAACCGAGATAACTCTCGATAGCCTCCTGAACGATCTCTGCAACGTCGGCACGTACCAGGGCTACGTGATGCTCGAAGCCGTTCTTGCAGATATACTTCATCAGCTTCTGCAGGTTGTCCACCTCTGTCACTACGATACAACCGTCCATGCCATACGGATCGTTGGTCATCTTACCCTCACCGAGGTATGCCTTGATAGTGCCACGAGGATCATCGGTAGAGATACGGAAGAAGGTGAACGGACCCTCGCTAACCTTTGCATAGACAGCACCGAAGGTTCTTACCTTACCCAGCGTGCGACCGAGAACGCCCAACGGACCCAGTTTGATATCGTCGTTTCCGACAAACTTACGTGGGAAGTTACCGCAATGGGTGCATACGCACTTGTTACGCTGCTCGGCGAAGTTGTTATTCCAGTCGGCCAGAGCAGCAGGCTCGTTGGATGCCAATGTCAGTGCCAGCATAGAAACAGCACCGGCGATATCTGTCTCACAGGCTGCAGGGATATTCTTGTCAGACAACATACTCATGGTGATACAGGGAGCACAACCGTAGTTGATCTCCAGAGAGTCCCAGCACTGGATAGCTACGGCATCCACCTGGTTAGCCTCTACCCACTGTTCTACAGCCAGTCCGAACTTAGCCTGTGTCTTCAGTTTGTCACGGTAGTTCTCGGGGATATGTGCATACCCCTCGATCTTCTCCATGTGTGCCAACAGGGCGGGATCGTTATCCTCAATCTTCTGTGCGGCGAAGAGTACCTCAGAGAGGTCAGCAGGTACAACGGTGATACCAGAAGCCTGCAGGAGTTTCTCTGATGCACGACAGGTGTTGAAGCCCAATGGACGGGTTCCGATCTGTCCGATACGCGCATGCTTCAATCCGTTTACCACGCGGCATACGGCAGCAAACTTATTCAGATCTTTCTTCAGCAGCGGGTCATATATAGAATAGGTGTGCAGGGTGGTGTCTGTGAAAGGAATACCATACTGATAGAGGTTGTTGCAGACAGAGATCTTTCCACAGAAAGCATCACGACGACTGTCAAGATCCACCTTGTCGTTCTCATCATCACAAGCCTGTACGAGTACAGGTACATGCAGGTCGGCTACGCTGATGGCGTTGATGATACCGATCTCAAAACCGAAGTTGGGCAGAGAGACGATAATACCGTCGATCTCATCACGGTGCTTGCGGAAGAGTTCTGCACATTTCAAACCGTCTTCACGGGTCTCGATAGAGGAACTGCCTGTTGGTGTGGCATCTTCAGGAAGGATCACATACTCGTATCCTTCTTCTTCGATAGACTTAAGTAATTGCTTGCGCACATCTTTTGCCAACTCAGAGTTGAAATATGCGCGGGTGCCGATAATAACACCGAAACATGTTTTCTTGTTTCTCATCTTCTATAATGTTTTGTAGTTATTTGATCAGTTGTTGTACAGCCTGATGCCAACCGGCAATCAGCTGTTCCATCTCTTGTTCTTTATCGGGATTAGGCTGACGGGTCCATCTGCTCTTGCGCAATTGAGATACCTCGTCGAAAGATGACCATACACCGCGTGACAGTCCGTTCATCACCACAGCACCCATAGCGGATGCCTCTTCTACGTCTGAGCAGTTGATAGGCACTCGCAGACAGTCGGCTTGGAACTGCATCAGTGTCTGGTTCTTTGTGGGTCCACCATCCACACGAATCTCTTTCAGGGCGATGCCAGCCTGTTGGGTCATAGCCTTTACCAGATCGTTTACCTGATAGGCGATCGACTCTAAGGCAGCGCGCAGGAAATGAGAACGGGTGGTTGCTAAGGTCATGCCGAAGACGGCGGCTTTCACCTGGTCGTTCCACCAGGGAGCACCCAGTCCGGCAAAGGCAGGAACGAAATATACGCCTCCATTGTCTTTCACCTCGTTGGCAGCAGCCTCCACCTCGTTGGGCGACTCGATCATCTTGAGCTGTTGTTCCAACCATTTCAGGGTAGCACCAGTACTGTGGATATTTCCCTCAAAAGCGTAGAAGGTCTTGCCTAATGCTGAGAAGCCGATGGAGGTTACCAAGCCTTGTGGGGCGGCAGCAAACTGTTCACCGATATTCACCATCACAGAAGAGCCGGTGCCGTAGGTAGCCTTGCCCAAGCCTTCCTCAAAACACATCTGTCCGGCTAATGCTCCGTGGGAGTCGCCCAGTACTCCGGCAATCAGAATAGGTTCCTTGAAGAGTCCTTCGAAGGTGGTCTCTCCGAAGGTGCTGTCGCAGGCCCTGATCTCTGGCATCATCGTGCGGGGGATGGTAAAGAGTTTCAGCAGGTCATCGTCCCACTCCAAGGTGTGTATATTCATCAGCATGGTGCGTGAGGCGTTGGTGCAGTCGGTGGCATGCACCCGACCATCCGTCAGTTTCCATATCAGCCAGGCATCGATGGTTCCCATCAATAGGTCGCCCTTCTCTGCTTTCTCTCTGGCACCCGCCACATGGTCGAGAATCCATTTGGCGCCACTGGCAGAGAAATAAGGGTCGATGAGCAATCCGGATTTCTCCTGCACCATCTTACCATAGCCAGCCTCTTTCAGTTGGTTACAGATCTCCGCACCGCGCATGCACTGCCATACCACGGCGTTGCATACGGGTTTGCCGGTGGTCTTATCCCACACGACGACGGTCTCACGCTGGTTGGTGATCGCCAAGGAGTAGTTGTTCTCCTGCAGGTTCTCGTCTTTCAGCAGTTCTTTCACCACCCATAGGGTGTTGTTGTATATCTCTTCCGCATCGTGCTCCACCCATCCGGCTTTGGGATAATACTGTTGGTGCGCTTTGTTGACACGACGGAGCATCTCACACTGTTCATTGAACAGCATGGCTTTTGTGGCCGAGGTGCTCTGGTCGATGGCGATGATGTAATTCTTCATGGTTAGTAATCGCTATGTATGAACAGTCTTTTATTTCTTCAGGAAATCGATGGCAGCCTTGACGATGCCCTCTGCATCCATGCCGTAATGGTGGAAGATCTCCTTGTTCGTTCCATGGACGACATTCTCATCAGGGATACCGATGATCCTCACGGGCACGGGGTTCTCAGAGAGTGTCTCGGTTACCATGGCACCCAAACCGCCGAACATACTGTGTTCCTCTACGGTGATGATCCGCTTGGTGTCACGGGCAGCCTTCAGGACAGCCTCTTTGTCGAAAGGCTTGATCCATGAGAGATCCAGCACGCGGGCACTGATGCCTTGTTCTTTGAGTTGCTTACCTGCCTCGTAGGCATGATAAACAGTCTCACCGGCTCCGATGATGGTCAGGTCTGAACCATCCAACAGCATATTGGCCTTGCCAAGTTGGAAATCGAAGTTGTCATCCTCGTATACATCGGGAACGGCGGCGCGTCCCACTCTCACATAACAAGGTTCGGGGAAGTCAACGAGGAACTCCACCAGCTTACGTGTCTGACGGGCGTCGCAGGGCAGACAGATGTTCATGCCGGGGAAGGTACGCAGCACGGCAATGTCGTGAAGACTGTGGTGGGTAGCACCTAAGGCGCCATAGGCCACGCCACCGCTCACACCAAGGATCTTCACGGGGTTACGGCTGTAGGCCACATCCACCTTCACCTGTTCGAGCGAACGGGCCACGTAGAAACAAGCGGGTCCACAAACAAACACTTTCTTTCCGCTGTGTGCCAGACCGGCTGAGATGCCGACAGCATCCTGTTCGGCAATGCCCACCTCCACAAACTGCTGTGGCAGTTCTTTGGCATAGTCACCCAGTGTTACAGAACCACGGGCATCGGTAGTAACGGCTATAATATCTTTATCTTTCTTGGCTAACTCAAGTAAGGTATCAGTAAAACTTTTTCTGCAGGCAATCATATCACTTGTCTTTATCTTATTCAACAATCATTTATTATCAGAGGGCGGCACGCGCGGCGGCGATGCGAACCTCTATGTCTTTTATAGCCTGGGCATATTGCTCCTCGTTGGGCATGCCGTGATGCCACTTGGCCTCGTTCTCCATATAACTGACACCTAATCCCTTGGTGGTCTGTGAGATCAGCAGATGAGGCTTGCCATTAGAATAGTCGATGCTGCGGAAGGTGCTGATGATGCTCTCCATGTCGTTGCCGTTCATCTCTTTCACATCCCATCCGAAAGCGCTCCAGCGCTCACAGATACTGTCGATAGCCATCACGTCCTCTGTGTTGCCACTGATCTGCAGGTGGTTGCGGTCGATCACAGCCACCAGGTTATCCAGATGATACTGGTTAGCAGCCATGGCAGCCTCATAGATAGAGCCTTCGCCCTGCTCTCCATCACCCATCATGACGTAGGTCTTCCAGTCCTTCTTGTCCATCTTGGCAGCCAGGGCCATACCTACACCGATAGACAGACCGTGACCCAGTGCACCGGAGTTCACCTCGATGCCCGGCACCTCTATCGTGGGGTGACCAGCCAGGGGAGAACCGAAATGACCGAGGGTGTCTACCAACTCCTTGGCAATGAATCCCTTGGCTTCCAATACAGCATAGAGGGCCTCTACACAATGACCCTTACTCAGTACAAAACGGTCTCTATTCTCGTTTTTGGGATCTTCGGGGAATACTTGCATAATATCGAAATACAATGCCGTGATCACATTCAGGCAAGAAAGGTCGCCACCGATATGCCCGGCTTTAGCATTGTAAACAATCTCCATCAACCGCTTACGGTTGAGTTCAGATTGCAGCGTAAGTTCTTGAATATTCATAGAATTGTCGTTTATCATTATATTTTTGCAAAGAAAACAAAAATATGCCGAAAAAACGAAAGAAATAGAAAGAAACTGTTTACTTCTTAGTTTTATTTAACACAAAGAGGGGCTGACGTGTCATCAGCCCCTCTTCACATTCATTTTTTATCTGTTAGAAGTTCATACCGACGTTGATCATCAGTGCACCATTGGTGGCGGTATCGAACGAGTCGTCGCTGATATTAGCAAGTCCGAGGTCGTAGGTAAGGTCGGCATAGAACATATCGAAGCCTACACCACAACCGATACGGATACCGGCATCACCACGTCTGAAGAGGTTATTGCTGAAACTGCTGGTGGCGACACGGTCACCGAAGTTCTTCACTTTTCCACCAATACCGATGGCTCCATAGACGCCCAAGAACGGCTGGACATTGAAATCAGGATCCACTTCGTAAATATATTTCACTACGAGAGGTACCTCCAGGTAGTTCAGGTCGTACGTCATCTTTGCACCACCCAGTTTGGTATTGCCACCCTTCTCTGTATAATACAATCCAGTCTCTAAGTAGAGTGGCGCACGATAGGCGATATTAAAGCCGGCTGCCATACCGATGTTGATACCGGTCTGAAGGCCAGAGTCAAGATAGTCGTCATCGGAATGTACGGAGGTAAATGCCGGACCAATACGCAGTCCGAAGAAATTCTCACGATATCCATAACGCTGTTGCACTCTTGAGTGTGATGTAGGATAACGTCCAATACGATACTGTGCTTCTGTCGGCAGGATGGCAAAAAGGCTAAGAACTGCCATAATGATCATTTTTTTCATATCTCTGCAATATTTAGATTCACGTTGCAAAGAAAATAAAATTATTTGAATTATGAAAGGAACAATCCCTAAAAAAGAGGGGGAAATCCCTAAATAGTTCATAGTTTATAGTGCATAGTTCATAGTTTAGAGTGCATAGCTCATAGTTAATCTATGTTTCTTATCTCGCCGAAGAAACGTTTGTCCGGCATAAAATTGAATGAAATCTTTTGTATTACTCTCTGTTTTTTGTAACTTCGCAACCAAAAAGGATATGGATACTAAAGAATTTGATTGGGCAGAGGATATTGAGGGTGCAGTAACCGTTTGCGACACGGAGGGTGTTGTCATTTATATGAACAAGCGTTCACGCGAGACTTTCAACAAGGCGGGTGAGACGATGGTAGGCAAGAGTATGATCCCTTGCCATAACGAGCGCTCACAGGCAATCATCCGTGATATGCTTGAGAATAATCATCCCCATTGCTATACCATCTCAAAGAAAGGTCAGCGAAAACTCATCTTCCAGACACCGTGGCGCCAGGATGGTGAGGTAAAGGGACTCGTGGAGTTCTCTTTCGTCATTCCTGAAGAGATGCCTCATTACGACAGGGGGTAACCCTACTTAAACTGGAAATCCTGCAGGGTGCAGAGACTCTTCTCTTTTGTTTCGGAAGAGAAGACGAAGAAGAGGGCGTGCTTACCCGTGAGTTTAGATAGGGCGGGTAACGTAGCGGTCATCTCTGTAGTGGTTTGTGGCATGTCGGCCTTCAGTTGGATGCTGCCGAGCACGATGCCTCCTTGCGATGTCCATGGTCGGTCGACAAGGATGGCGATAGTGCCCTCAATGCCGGCAGGGATGAGGCGCAACAGCAGTTGTACGTCATCATGCCCCTGCGTCTTCGTGAAGTTAAAGTATTTATAGCCCACGATCGAGCCGTCGGTATTGTTCACCACATAGTTGGTGTTGTTACGCAGGTCGTAGGGAGCCTGCATGTTATCGTCAGTGCCATACGATGTCTCTACGTACGAACCGTAGAAGACATTGTCGGGCCAGTGGTGCTCCGCCTCCTTCGGTCCGGTGTACCAACAGGCGATGCCTGCAGAGTGGCGTTCCAGTGGGTCAAGGCCTTCGAGAGAGAATCCTTCTGAGTTGTATTCGCCTTCACGGATGGTGACCTTCCCGCCAGGACCTTCTTCCACCGTCACTTCGATGGGAGCCACCATAGCCTGACGGGCAAACTCATTGAGACCAGTCTGCCGATGGTAGAACACATACCACTGTCCGTTGATCTCGCAGATGCTGCCATGGGTGTTGCCACTGGCATTGGCCGAAGCGATGATGCGCCCCTGTTCATTGGTCTCTCGTGCCCGACCGTCGATGATCGTTCCCCCATAGGTCCAAGGTCCTAATGGTTGATCACCATAGGCATAGGCCAGTGTGTAGTTGGTTTCGGGGAGTGAGAACTCACCGTCGGCTGTCCACCGACTATAGATAAACACGTACTTATCCTTGATCTTACGGATGGATGACGCCTCGAAGAATCGGAACACGCCCGGCTGGTTTTTCGAGGGGATCATATCCTCGATAATGTTTGTCCCTGCTTTTACCGTAGCCATCGTGGTAGGATCCAGCTCGGCGGCATACGAGCGTTGGAATCCCCAGTAGCCATATACTCGTCCGTCATCATCAACAAACACGGCAGGGTCGAAGCCCAGTATGCCATCAGCTTGATGAGGGTCTTCTTTACTCCAGTTGCATACCTCAAAAGGACCGTCTGGCCGATTGCTTTTCGCAATGAGACTATTGCGACCGCCAGCCTGGTCATTGGGATAGAGGTAATAGGTCTTTGTGCCATCGGGAGCTGTCATCAGGGTGACGTCGGGGGCATAGAGCACGTCGGCTGTGCCTGCGGAGTCGAAGGGTTCTCCTTGGGCATCCTTGTTGACCGTGAAGATCACACCGTCATAGCGCCAATGACTGAGGTCTTCGACAGATGCCGACCACACCACCTGGTCGCGCCCGCAATATGCCGTCTTCAGGTTGTCGTGTGAACCATAGATATACACCCGATACTTCCCGGGATTATCGGGGTCTTCGAAGACATAGGGTTCACCATCAGGGATGTGTTCCCACAGGGGCAGATACGGGTTTCCCACTGTCTGCAACTCAGTAGTTGAGACTGCTTGTCGGTTACAAGAGAACAGACACAGACTGCAAAGGACAGCAATAAGGAGATGAGTATGTCGCATGGTTGAGTGATTGATTCCTGTTGCAAAGAAAATAAAAATATTTGAATTATAAAAGGAAGAATTTAAAAAAGTCAAAGGTCAAATGGAAAATGAAAAATGGAAAATGGAAAATGGAAAATGGATAATGGAAAATGGATAATTGATGATTTTTTTATAACGGCTTGACCCCTCATCGCGGACTTGATCCACGATCTGCTGCAAATAAAAACACAGAGCAACCGAGACACAGAGATTATAATAAGAAGAAAACTCTGTTACTCTGTGTCTCTGTGTTGAAATGATTACGGCTATCAATAACAGTGATTATCTCCAATAGAAATAATGATATAGTTCGAGCCGAAAAGCTGAGATGCCCCTCCACTCCCACCTAAATGTCTGCAAAAACTTTGTTATCAATAAGATACGTAAAATCAATCTCCACCTAATCCCCACTACATCTCCACTAGATCTCCACTGATATCCGTAAGCGTATCCGCTTTGACGCCTTGTTTTCTATAATTTATTCCATTTGTCAGGCAGTAGTTCCCTGTACTGTGTGATAGGTGTATTTGGCTGCATCAATGCAGTTTTGTTGATGACATCTGAGATG
>Ga0256405_10000705_pt1 | contig 105678 bp, 83 predicted proteins | sample RumenRJG_02DNA_FD_189096 | JGI IMG/M metagenome (GOLD analysis project Ga0256405, IMG submission 189096) | Bovine rumen microbial communities from Lethbridge, Alberta, Canada - RJG_02 | ecosystem: Host-associated > Mammals > Digestive system > Stomach > Rumen | place: Canada: Alberta...
CGGCCGTTCTTATATTGTTCTTATATTGTTTACATATTGTTCGCATATTGTTCTTATATCCACAATATAGGAACAATATAAGAACAATATGTAAACAATATAAGAACAATATAAGAACGGCCGTATTAAGTACGTATCGGGTGGGACTTGGGTGCGAAATTTTATGCATGTATTTGGGATTTTTTTTGTATTTTTGCATTTTATTATGGATACTAATAATTATTGATATGAATATTACAACCACACTCTCTCAGGCAGTTGCCGAGGCACTGAAAACACTTTACGGCATCGAGGCCGCAGCTGAAAGCATCGTCTTGCAGGATACGCGCAAGGAATTCAAGGGCGACTACACCCTCGTGGTGTTCCCCTATGTGAAGCAGGCGCGCAAGAGCCCCGAGGCGGTGGCCGGCGAGATTGGCGAAGCCGTGAAAAGCGCCCTGCCGCTCGTGGAGAACTACAATGTTATCAAGGGGTTCCTCAATTTCGAGGTGGCCGACAGCTACTGGACTTCGTTTGTGGGCGAGAAGGCTGCCGACGAGCGTTTCGGCCTGGCACCGGTCGACGAGAAAGAGGCTCCGGTAGTGGTTGAATATTCGTCGCCGAACACCAACAAGCCCCTCCATCTGGGCCATATCCGCAATAACCTATTAGGCTGGTCGGTGAGCCAGCTGCTGGCCGCCAACGGCGCCAACGTTAAGAAAGTCAACCTCGTGAACGACCGCGGCATCCACATCTGCAAGAGCATGCTGGCCTGGCAGCGCTTCGGCAACGGCGAGACGCCCGAAAGCACCGGCATGAAGGGCGACCACCTGGTGGGCAAATACTACGTGGAGTTCGACAAGCACTACAAGGCAGAAATCAAGAAGCTGATGGAGAGTGGGGTAGAGGAGGAGCAGGCCAAGAAGGAGGCCCCCCTAATGGTAGAGGCGCAGCAGATGCTGAAACGCTGGGAAGAGGGCGACAAGGAAGTGCGTGCCCTGTGGGAGAAGATGAACGGATGGGTGTATGCCGGTTTCGACGAAACCTACCGCCGCCTCGGTGTCGGCTTCGACAAGGTGTACTATGAATCGAACACCTACCTGCTCGGCAAAGAGCTGGTGCAGAAGGGTCTGGATATGGGTGTGCTGTACAGGCGTGCCGATGGCGCCGTCTGTTGCGACCTCACCGGCGACGGCCTCGACCAGAAGGTGCTGCTGCGCAGCGACGGCACCAGTGTCTACATGACCCAAGACCTCGGCACGGCCCAGCTGCGCCACAACGACTTCGGCGCCGAGCGCCTGATTTATGTCGTTGGCAACGAGCAGGATTACCACTTCAAAGTGCTGAAACTCATTCTCGGCAAGTTGGGATTCGACTGGGCCGACAAAGTTTATCACCTCAGCTACGGCATGGTGGAGCTGCCCAACGGCAAGATGAAGAGCCGCGAGGGCACGGTGGTGGACGCCGACGACCTCATCGACGAGATGGAGAAGACCGCCGAGGAGATGAGCCGCGAGCACGGCAAGAACGACGACCTCAGCCCCGAGGAGCAGCAGCACCTCTACCACATCCTCGCTCTGGGCGCCCTCAAATACTTCATTCTCAAGGTCGACCCCACCAAGAATATGCTTTTCAATCCCGCCGAGAGTATCGACTTCAACGGCAATACAGGCCCCTTCATCCAGTACACCCATGCCCGTATCCGCAGCATCGTGCGCAAGGCCGGCGAGAGTGGCGCAATGAGCATGGAAGGCGTGAAGATGAACGAGAAGGAGAGGGGAGTGGTCAAGGCATTGCACGCCTTGCCGGAGACCATACGCCAGGCCGCTGCCGCCTATAGCCCCGCCATGGTGGCCAACTACGCATACGACCTTGCCAAAGCCTTCAACAGCTTCTACCAAGACACTCCCATCCTGAAGGAGACCGACCCGAAGGTGAAGCAATTCCGTGTTACGCTCTGTGCCATGGTGGCCAACGCCTTGAAGAACACCATGACCATCCTCGGCATTGAAGTACCTGAAAGAATGTAAACTATATGGATCTATTTGAACTTTCAATCGAAATCCCGTCGTATCTCTGCGACCGCAAAGACCTTTTGCATCCCTGGGCTTCTGTGAGGCTTTGCCAGGAGGTTTCCGAGTTCCACAGCAAGGCTACCGGCATCGGCTATGAGGACATGGTCAGCCAGAACCGTATATGGATTATCTCGCGCGCGTACTATATTATTTATAGGCGTCCTGCGGCCTTCGAAAAGGTTATGTTAAGTACATGGTCGCGCGGCAACGACGGTTTGTTTGCTTTCCGCGACTACCGCATGGTGGATACGAAAGGCGAGACGCTCCTGGCCGGCACGACCTACTGGCCCGTGATTGATTTCACCTCGCGTAGACCCATCCGCCTGAAGGATGTCCTGGACAACTACGAATACCGCTACGAGGAAGCCACGAACCACAGCGTGCTGGAGCGCCTGCGGTTGCCCGACATGTCCAATCCGGACGGACGGTTTGAACAGACGGCGTTGTTCTCGTTGATCGACCACGCTCAGCACGTCAATAATTCTGAATACGTCCGCCTGGCTATCGACAGCATGATGCAGACCGGTTTCGACATAGACAAACCGTTCAGCATCGAGGTCAATTACCAGCACGAAACACAACCCGAAGACACGCTCTCAGTTTTGCGTAAACAAGACGGCGACGCAACCTTTATCCAAATAACGAATTCTCGTGGACTTAGCGTTGCAGCAAAAATTGCGCGTCCTTAAGCAAACAATGATTCGCTAATACACAAATAAAGTCGACCGACATGGCATGGCCGACTTTATTTTATTTTCGACATTTTGTGATGAATATCGGGGTTATGTTAAGTAAATATTGTTAAGTAGTATCATACGACGCTCTTTCTTCCTTCTGAGAATGGATTATTGTTTGGCGGCGGAAATAAGTGCTTCCTGGTCAATATGGCAGTCGTGTTTCAATTGCTGCACGCTGCCGTGGGTTACAAACTTGTCGGGTATGGCAAGGATTGTGATTTTTGACGTTTGCTCGGGATGATGTTCGGCCAAGTAAGTTTCAACAGCTTCTCCAAAACCGCCCAGTTTGACACCATCCTCTATGGTGATGATTTTCCTGAAGTTTTTCGAAGCAATCTCATCTATCATCTGCTCGTCCAACGGTTTGAGAAAACGCATGTCGTATACGGCTGTGGAGATGCCCTCACTGGCAAGTGAGTCGGCGGCGGCGAGAGCGTCGTTGCCGGGGAAACCGAGGCTGACGAAGGCCACGTCACTCCCTTCTCGCAGGCAGCGCCCCTTCCCTATCTCGATGGCTTTCATAGGCGACTGCCAGTCACTATGGATACTTGCGCCGCGCGGATAGCGTATGACTATGGGGCCATGGCCAGGCTGCTGGGCGGTGTACATCATATCGCGTAGTTCGTGGTCGTCCATGGGGGCGCAGATGGTGAGTCCGGGAATGGGACGGAGGGCTGCCAGGTCGAAGACTCCATGGTGCGTGGGACCATCGTCGCCCACAAGGCCTGCCCTATCCAGGCAGAAAATGACGGGGAGGTTCTGCAGGGCCACGTCGTGGATAATCTGGTCGTAGGCGCGCTGGGCGAAGGAGGAATAGATGTTGCAGAACGGCACAAGTCCCTGCGCTGCCAGGCCGGCGGCAAAGGTGACGGCATGCTGCTCGGAAATGCCGACGTCGAAAACGCGGTCGGGCATGCAATCCATCATCATGTTCAGCGAGCAGCCTGTGGCCATGGCCGGCGTGATGCCAACGATGGCGGGGTTCTGCTCTGCAAGTTCGATGATGGTGTGGCCAAAAACCTCCTGGAATTTAATGGGTTTACCCTGCGTGCTACTCACAATCTGCTGACCTGTCTGGGCGTTGAATTTGCCGGGGGCATGATAAACAATCGGGTTCTGTTCGGCTTGCTTGAGGCCTCTCCCTTTGCGCGTTACCACGTGCAGAAGCATGGGACCATCAAGGTTTTTGAGGCGTTCAAGGATGTCCGTCAGGCCCACGATATCATGTCCGTCGACGGGTCCGAAATAACGTATGCCGAGAGCCTCGAAGACATTGGGGGTGCCGAGGGCGATGGTTTTCGCCAAGCGGGTCATCTTCTGCGCGAAACCTTTGGAACGCTGGCTGAAACCCTTGCCTGTGTCCAGTCGTTGCCACACCTGCTCCTTCAGTTGGTTGTAGCGTGGCGAAGAGGTGATACGCATCAGATTGTTGTTAAGACCTCCAACGGCTTTGTCGATGGAGATGCCATTGTCGTTGAGGATAACGATGATGTTGGCTTTGGAGAGGCCCACGTTGTTGAGGGCCTCGAAGGCCTGACCGCCGGTGAGTGATCCGTCGCCAATGACGGCGATATGCTTGCGGGTTTCGTTGCCCTGCATACGGGAGGCCACGGCCATGCCGAGGGCGGCGGAGATAGAGGTGGAACTGTGGCCGGTGCCAAAGGCGTCGTAGGGGCTTTCGCTCATCTTAGGGAAGCCGCTGATGCCACCATAGGTGCGTATCGTCTGAAAGGCCTCGCGGCGGCCAGTCAGTATTTTGTGAGCGTAGGCCTGATGGCCGACGTCCCAGATGAGTTTGTCGTCGGGGGTGTTAAAGACATAGTGCAGGGCGACGGTAAGTTCCACGGTTCCAAGACTCGAAGCCAGATGGCCGGGATGGGTCGAGAGTGTGTCGACAATATAGGTACGAAGCTCGTCGGCAATGGCTTGCAGCTGGTCGGGCTTTAGTTTTTTGAGATCATCGGGGCTATTGATATCGCACAGGGTCATTTCTTTTCGGTTTTGGTATTGAAGTCGTAGCTGGGAGCTTGTTTGGGCAGCGGGGAGAAGTCTTTGTTCAGTTTTTTGTCGCCAAGCCGGCCCTGGGCACCTTTGCGGAGCTCCCATTTGCCGTCGATGAAGGCGTAAGCCAATTCCGTCCCCGACGGCACGTAGTATTGATAGAGGCCTTCCATGCCCGGAATTTGAGGCTCGACCTCGTCGAAAATAATCATTTTTTCTTTGTGTTCCTTCACGATGTCAATGGTGCGGTGGCGGTTGGTGCCCTTCACCTTTTCTCGCTTGTGCTCCACTTCTTGGATTATCTGTGTCTCGTAGGAGAGGCTCACCATAGCGTCGTTGGAATACTCCAGCACCACACGGCGCTGGTTGCGCATGCGTCGGAACAGCGGGGCGCCGAATTGGGGTTCACCACCTTTGATCCACACAGGTTCGATAATCTTGCGGTCCGTGATGTTGTCCACCCCATTCCATCCCAGGAGGGTGTAGTAGGTGCGGCCACCGGCCTCGACCTGGATGAGTTCCTGGTAGATGGCTCCCAACCAGTTGTCAGCTGACAATACCGTCTCTTCGCGGTTCATAATCTCCTCCGATTTGTCGTTAAGCAACCGATATTCGAACATCTCTTCTTTTTCATTATAATACTGCACAATGCCAAAACACTCGAACTCGCCGTTGTCACGAATGACGGCCCAGGAGAAGATACGGAAATTGCCGTTGGGGGCCGTGAGCACGGAAACATAGTCGGGCAGAGTCCACTTCCAACGTTCGGAGTCCTCCTCGTCGAGGGCCTTGCAAAGCAGCTGCACAGCCTCCTCGGAGGCCAGGTAGCGCTCGTTGTCGGTGGGGGCGCCGGCAATGCGCTCGATGAGCGACGAGAGGCGAGACTGATAACTCTGCATCAGCGCCTTGTCCTGTGCACCGACCACAGTGCCCGCTGCCAAAAGCAGTCCCAATATAATGGTTCTTTTTATATTCATACCATATCTTAACGCAACGGAAGTTTTTTTATTGTCATCGAGGAATAAATTTTTATTGCCCCTAAAAAAGACTCCGACAACGAGGATGAGCCGACCCATATTTTCTTCCGGTTCGACAATTAATATAATTATTAAGCGCATACGCGAAAAAATTCGTATCTTTGCAGATTGAATTTTTGAATCTTATATGGCTAATACAAACATAGACAAACTGATAGTGATCGGCGACAGGGTGCTGATTGAGCCTTCTGTGGCCACCAAGAAGACTAAAGGGGGCCTCCTGCTGCCCGCCGGATATCAGGAGAAGGAGGATGTGCAGACGGGCTACATACTGAAATGCGGCCCAGGCTACCCCCTACCCTCCTCCGACGACGGCGAGACCTGGAACCCCGCCGACAGCGAGCCCCGCTACCTGCCCCTGCAGGTGAAGCCCGGCGATATGGCCATCTTCCTGCTGAAGAACGCTGTGGAGATAAAATACGACGGCAAGAAATACTTTATCGTACCCCAACAGGCCATCCTGATGGTGGAACGGGACGAGTTTTGAACAAACAGATAATGAATATGACAAGCAACGAAATACGCAAAGCCTTCCTCGATTTCTTCGAGAGCAAACAACACCATGTGGTGCCGAGCGCACCGATGGTCATCAAGAACGACCCGACGCTGATGTTCACCAACGCCGGCATGAACCAGTTCAAGGACATCTTCCTCGGCAACCAGCAACGCCAATGGCCCCGCGCCACCGACAGCCAGAAGTGCCTCCGCGTCAGCGGCAAGCACAACGACCTGGAGGAGGTTGGCCACGACACCTACCACCACACCATGTTCGAAATGCTGGGCAACTGGAGCTTCGGCGACTACTTCAAAAAAGAGGCCATCGCCTACGCCTGGGAATTCCTCACCGAGGTGATGAAAATTGACAAAAGCTGGCTCTACGTCACCGTCTTCGGCGGCGACGAGAAGGAGCACCTCGACATGGACACCGAGGCCTACGGCTACTGGAAAGAGCACATCAGCGAGGACCGCATTCTGCGCGGCTCGAAGAAGGACAACTTCTGGGAGATGGGCGACCAAGGCCCCTGCGGCCCCTGCTCCGAAATCCACGTCGACATCCGTCCCGACGAGGAGAAGGCAAAAATCCCCGGCCGCGACCTCGTCAACAAGGACAACCCCCAGGTCATCGAGGTGTGGAACCTCGTCTTCATGCAGTACAACCGCAAGGCCGACGGCAGCCTGGAGCCCCTGGCCGCCAAGCACATCGACACCGGCATGGGCTTCGAGCGTCTCTGCATGGTGATGCAGGGCAAACGCTCCAACTACGACACCGACGTCTTCCAGCCCCTCATCCAGGAGATTGCCCACAAGTGCGGCAAGGTCTACGGACAGAACGAGGAGGCCGACATCGCCATGCGCGTCTGTGCCGACCATCTGCGCGCCGTCAGCTTCAGCATCGCCGACGGCCAGCTGCCCTCCAACGTCAAGGCCGGCTACGTCATCCGTCGTATCCTGCGCCGTGCCGTGCGCTACGGCTACACCTTCCTCGGCTTCACCGAGCCCTTCCTCAACACCCTCGTTCCCACCCTCGTGGGCCAAATGGGCCACCAGTTCCCTGAGCTGCAGAAGCAGCAGGAACTCATCCAGCGCATCATCCTCGAGGAGGAGCAGGCCTTCCTGCGCACCCTTGCCGGCGGCATCAAACGCTTCGAGGAATACGCCTCCAAGTGCACCACCAAGGTGGTCGACGGCGACTTCGCCTTCGAGCTCTTCGACACCTACGGCTTCCCCGTCGACCTCACCCAGCTGCTGGCCACGGAGAAAGGCATGACCGTCGACATGGACGGCTTCCAGCGCGGCCTGGCGGCACAGAAAGAACGCAGCCGCGGCGCCGCCAAGGTGGAGAACGACGACTGGCAGGAGCTCATGCCCGGCGTGGAACAGGAGTTCATCGGCTACGACGAGCTGGAGGCTGACGTGCACATCGTCCGCTACCGCCACGTCAAAGCCAAGGACAAGGAATTCTACCAGTTGGTGTTCGACCGCACCCCCTTCTACGGCGAAAGCGGCGGACAGGCTGGCGACACGGGAGAGATTAAAACGGAAAGTGGAATGTGGAAAGTGGTTAACACCAAGAAAGAGAACGGGTTGACGGTGCACATCGTGGAGCAGTTGCCCGAAGACCTTACGGTCACCTTCCATGCCTCGGTCGATGCCGCCAAGCGCCAGGCCACAGCCTGCAACCACTCCGCCACCCACCTCATGCACCATGCCCTGCGTCAGGTCCTCGGCGAGCATGTGGAGCAGAAAGGCTCCAGCGTCGACCCCGACCGCCTGCGCTTCGACTTCAGCCACTTTGCCAAACTCAGCCACGAGGAAATCCGCGACGTGGAGCGCCGCGTCAACGACATGATCCGCCAGTGCCTGCCCCTCGAGGAGCACCGCCAGATGCCCATCGCCGAAGCCCAGAAGCTCGGCGCCATGGCCCTCTTCGGCGAGAAATACGGCGACCGCGTGCGCGTGGTCAAATACGGTCCCAGCATCGAATTCTGCGGTGGCACCCACGTGCAGAACACCGGCATGATCGGCTCCTTCCGCATCGTCAGCGAGGGCGCCATCGCCGCCGGCATGCGCCGCATCGAGGCCGTCACCGCCCGCGCCGCCGAGCAGTACGCCGACGCCCAGCAGGAGCAGCTGGCCTCGCTGACCGACCTCTTCAAGGGCACCAAGGACCTCGCCGCCTCCATAGCCAAGCTGCAGGACGACAACACCGCCCTCAAGGCCGAAGTCGAGGTCCTCAAGAAAGAGAAAGCCGCAGGCGTGGCACGCGACCTCGCCGCCAAGCTCGACGCCAACCCCGTGCTCGTCCAGCGCATGGACACCGACGTCAACGCCCTGAAGGACGCCGTCATGGCCCTGCGCAACGAGCGTCCGCAGATGGCCGTGGTCCTCGGCAGCGTCACCGCCGGCAAGCCCGCCCTGCTCATCGTCCTGGGCCAGGCCCGCGTCGACGCCGGCCTCAACGCCGGCCAGATGGTCCGCACCCTCGGCAAGGAAATCCAGGGTGGCGGCGGCGGACAGCCCCACTTCGCCACCGCCGGCGGCAAGAACCCCGACGGCCTCGACCGTGCCCTTGCCCTCGCCAAAGAAACCATTGGTTAACCCTTCATCCAGAAGGTATTACCACACCAATAAGAACCCCGGATTCCGAGGTTCTTTTTTTTTATACCCCACTCTACCCATCGGCACCAAAGACGCTTCGCATAGGTACCCAATTCGGCATATCTTATATTGTTTTTATATTGTTTACATATTGTTCTTATATTGTTCCTATATTGCAGATATAAGAACAATATGCGAACAATATGTAAACAATATAAGAACAATATAAGAACGGCCGTATTAGACACCTATCATGTACCCTTCCGGTGGGGAACAAAAGCCTGTTTTGCGGGCTGAAAAGTATTTTTTTTATGGGTTTGTTTGTCTATTCCAATTTTATTTCGTACCTTTGCAGTCGGAAAAAATAGTTATTAACCATTAACATTTTACACCATGGATTTACAGAGTATCACCACATTGATGCTGTCCAACGACTACAAGGACCGCATGAAAGCAGAGTATTACCACTTGCAGAACCGCAAGGAAAACCTTGAGGCTGTGGTCAAACTGTGGGATGCCGGCAAGCTTCCCTTCACGCCCGACTGCCCCCGAAGCATCTACGACCTGCAACTCCGCGCCATGAACGACTACATGGCCGTCCTCGAGGCCCGCGCCAAAATCGAAAAGATAGTCCTGTAAGGTCCATCGAAACCTCCAAGCCCGTGGCAGAACCATGCTGCGGGCATTTTTTTATATTCTCAAACAATATAGCGGGCGGGACTCCGTTATACAAAGTATATGATTGACAGACTCACCTTCGACCTACAAGCCACTGACGGCGACGCCCGCGCAGGCCTCATACACACCGACCACGGCAACATTGAGACACCCATTTTCATGCCTGTCGGCACAGCGGGATCAGTGAAAGCCGTGCATCAGCATGAACTTCGCAATGACATTGGCGCTCAGATCATTCTGGGAAACACATACCATCTGTACCTGCGTCCGGGGTGCGACCTCCTGCGCCAGGCCGGAGGGTTGCACAAATTCAATGGCTGGGAGCGCCCGTTGCTGACCGACAGCGGTGGTTTCCAGGTCTTTTCTCTCGCCGCCAACCGCAAGTTGAAGGAGGAGGGATGCACATTCCGTAGCCACATCGACGGCAGCAAGCACCTCTTCACTCCGGAGAACGTCATGGAGACCGAGCGCATTATCGGCGCCGACATCATGATGGTTCTTGACGAGTGTTGCCCCGGCGACGCTGACAAACGCTATGCGCAACGTTCTATGGAACTTACACACCGTTGGCTCGACCGTTGCATTAAGCGTTTCAACGAAACGGAACCCCTCTATGGTCACCACCAGGCATTGTTTCCCATTGTGCAGGGATGCCAGTACGAGGAGCTTCGCAAAGTCAGCGCAGAATACATTGCCAGCAAGGACCCCGAAGGTTGCGCCATTGGAGGACTGGCTGTGGGCGAACCCACCGAGGTGATGTACAGGATGATAGAAGTCGTCAATGCCATCCTGCCCAAGGACCGGCCCCGGTACCTGATGGGGGTCGGCACACCGCAGAACCTGCTGGAAGCCATTGAGCGGGGCGTGGATATGTTCGACTGCGTCATGCCCACACGCAACGGTCGCAACGGCCTGCTCTTCACGGCCGAAGGCACTATCAATATCAAAAACAAGAAGTGGGAAAACTGCTTTGAACCCATCGACCCCACATCCACCGCCGAGGCCGACCGCGTGTACACCCTCGCCTATCTCCACCATCTTATCCGTGCAGAGGAAATACTTGGTTTACAGATTTGTTCAATACACAACCTAAAGTTTTACTTATGGCTTGTCGGCGAGGCACGGAAGCACATTTTCGCCGGCGATTTCGCCACCTGGAAAAGCAGCATGGTGCAAAAACTGGGCCGCAGGTTGTAGTGCATGTTGATTTTTTGTTGATATTTTCGCCATACAAAAAGATACCTATTGGTAAAATATCTGTATTTTTGTAGGCTGAAACAAATATTGACAGATGTTCGATTTTTCACATTTTCTAACTGATACACAGTCTATTGTTTTCACCGTTTTGATGGCAGTAGGATTGCTATTCTGCTGCATATACTATGGGCTGTTCCATTTCCGCATTGGCCGTTGGCACCGCAAGACGAAACCCCAAGAGGGCACCGGCGACCTCACCAACAACAACTTGCCTCCTGTGAGCGTGGTGCTTACGGCCCACAACGACGTCTCCTGGCTCAAAGAGAATCTTGTCTACCTGCTGGAACAGGACTATCCCGACTTCGAAGTGGTGGTGGTCGACTACCTGAGTCAAGACGACACACCCTTCGTCCTCAAACTCCTGAAAGACTACTACCCCCACCTGAAAATAGTTCCCTTCAAGGAGGATGTTAATCTTTTCCAGGGCAAGAAATACCCCCTCTCCATCGGCATCAAAAGTGCCAAGAACGACATTCTTCTTTTGGCCGACCCTGATTGCACTCCGAAAAACATGCAATGGCTTCGCGGCATGGTGAAGGGATACTTGAAGAAAGACACACAAATTGTACTGGGATTCTGCGGTTTGAACCGCACTAAAACCCTGCTCGGAGCCCTTCAGCAATATGACAATCTGGCCTATAGTTCCCACTACTTGGGCTGCGCCCTGCTGGGACACCCCTATACCGGATCGGGTCGCAACCTGAGCTATCGCCGCAGCTTCTTTTTCAAGCGCGGTGCCTTCATCAACCACTACAGCGTCGCCGGCGGTTCGGACGACCTCTTCGTCTATCAAAATGCAACCCGCAACAACACCGCCATCAGTATCAGTGGTGACGCATGCCTGCGCACCGAACCCAAAAAGCGCTTCAGCGAGTGGCACAAGCTGCGTCTGTCGCGGGTGTCGACCCGCAACTGGCACAGTGTCGGTGGCCGCATGATGGAAGACCTCCTGCCCATCAGCGTCCTGCTTTTCTACTCCATGGCCGTGCTGCTGGCCCTCTGCGGAGGCATGCCGTGGGGAGCATTGCTGGTGGCCGTGGTGGTGAAATGGGCATGGCAGATCGTGGCCTTCGCCCAGCTCTGCAAACGTTTTGAGGGCGGTTTGGTATACCTTGCCGCTCCACTTTTTGAAATTTATTTTATCATTGCAAATACTATTTTGGTCTTAACGCCGTTAGATAATAACAGAAAATTCAGCAAATAGGCATTCCGCACGGAACCATTTGCTCCCAAAAACGACGCCGAAACATGGAATCGACAGCAGAAAAGACCGAACGCTTACAGCATGACTATCAGCTTGTATGCGACGCCCGCGACCGCGGGAGCCACAAGGCGTACGCCACCTTGATGGCCTCCTATCGCGAACCGCTCTATCTGCTATTGTTGCGCATGACGCACAACACCACCACGGCTGCCGACCTCACCATGGAGACTTTCAGCAAAGCATTCCTTCAGCTGCACCGCTATGCCCCCACAGGCACTTTCAGCTCGTGGCTCTTCTCCATCGGTGTGAACACCTACATCGATCACCTGCGCAAACGCCGTCCCGACACCGTGTCGCTGAGTAGCATCACACGCACGGCCGATGGCGATTTCATTGAATATCAAATACCCTCTGGGCAACCCAATCCGGAGGAGGACCTCATACGCCGCCAACGCGATGCAGCGCTGAAAGAGGTGGTGGCGGAGCTCAAAGAGCCCTACCGCCGCATCATTGAGATGCGCTACTATGAGGACCTCAGCTACGAAGAGATAGCCGAGCGGCTCAAACTGCCGCTGGGCACGGTAAAGGTACGCTTGATGAGGGCCAAGACGCTGCTTGCCAGCATAGTGAAGGAAAGGGGCGACTTGGTATGAGGAAGATATGTATGGCGCTTGCGATGTTGATAGTGTCGGGTGCGGCTTTGGCCGACGACGACGGTGTGCCGAGGCCTGGGCCTACGGGTCTTTCTGTTTTTGCCAACGCCGGCGCTGTATGGGCCGACGGCGCCAATGCCAACTTTTATTCCGGCCGTCCGGAAAACGACAACACCATCAACCGTGTGCTGCACAGCAACAGCTACGGTACCCAAATCTGGAACGACCTCCGCAATGACGGGCTCATCTCCTCGGCTATCGGCAGTTACAACGAGCTGCAGGTTATCGAGTATCCCGACATGTACTACCGCACATCGTACAACATCGGCCTCGGGCTGCGATACGACTACGCCAGCGGCTTCGGCTGGCTGCTGCACTTCGACATGTGGCGGCTTGAAGCCATCGGGGCCTTCAATCTCAGCAGCAACAACGGCACGGGCATTCTCAGCGGGAATCGCCAATATATACGTTGCGGCATGCTCGGCCAGGAGGACCGTATCAGCATCGACCTGGCCGTCACGCGCACGGTCGACCTCGGGTCGGGGCTCTGCCTGGAGGTGGACCTCGGCGCCAGCGTGAACAACACCAAGGTGAAAGAGAACCTGATGGAGATCAACGGCAGCACCTATTCCATCCTGGACATCTGGAACGGCAGCACGCCCGACGTGGGCGCTGGCAGCTACGACTATGTGAACCAAGGCGGTATAGGCTTCGGCGTCTTCATGAGCGGCTACCTGGGCTATCGCATAGAGGGTGTGGGCGCCATCAAGTTGGGCTACACCTGCCACCACAGCGAGGCCAACCTCAGAAACTACGACGCCTGGGGGTGGAGCCACTGCCTGAACATAAGATTCGAAATCAATAATTTTAGTTTTATATAAATGATAACATTTACAACATTAGCAGAAAGCGACCATTCGCACTTTGCACAAAGCCTGTTTGAAGAGGCGTTTCCCGAGCAGGAACGCCCGCCCTTCTCTAGTCTCCGGCACCGTGATGCCGGCAAATTCCATTTCCTCGTGGCCGAGAACGGCGACGAACCGGTAGGCATCCTGACCTACTGGACTTTCGAAGACCTTGTCTACATCGAGCATTTCGCCATTGCCGAAGAGCTGCGCAACCAGGGCCTGGGCAAAGCCGCCTTCCTCAGCTTCCTTTCCCAGCAGACGGAGCAGGTGGTGCTCGAGGTGGAGACCCCTGTGAACGAAGAAGCCGAACATCGCATAGAATTCTATGCCAGCATGGGCCTCTTCAGCAACCCCCAGCAGTATGTGCAGCCCCCCTACCGCAAAGGCGGCCAGGAGGTGGAGATGATTATCATGTCAAAATACGAACTTGACGACGACGAATTTTGCGAAATCCGCGACCTTCTGTACCGCGAAGTGTACGGCATTTCGCAGAAACAGCAAAAAAACTTTTGATTGTATCGGGCTATTCCATCGCGAGTTACGAATCAAGACATAAAAAATTCGAAAAAAAATTTGGTCAGTATCAAAAAAGTGTGTACTTTTGCACTCGCTTTCAGGGAAAGAAAAGCCCGAAAACAGCAGATGGCTCCTTAGCTCAACTGAATAGAGCATCTGACTACGGATCAGAAGGTTGCAGGTTTGAATCCTGCAGGAGTCACCACGAGGGAGAACAGAAATGTTCTCCCTTTTTTTTGTGCCCTTTCGAGACCTCCAACCCAGGCCAAAACCGCACCGAAGAGGTATCCAATTCGGCCGTTCTTATATTGTTCTTATATTGTTTACATATTGTTCTTATATTGTTCCTATATTGTGGATATAAGAACAATATGTAAACAATATGCGAACTATATAAAAACAATATAAGAACGGCCGTATCGGACACGTCACGGGAGGGTTTCGGGTGGAGGTTTGGGGCAAAGTTTTTAAAATAATTTCTAATATATCAAAAAAAAGGCGTATCTTTGCATCGGGATTATTAGACAGAAAAAAGATGTTCACCAGATGTACAGGACGATGGATTGTACTGACAATCATGCTGATTGCCAATCTATTGTCTTATGCCCGCAACGAGCGCGACACGCTTGGGACGGGGGCAATGGTGCTGTTCACCGAGAATATGGGCCAGTGGGATTCGCGAGTGCGCTACGAGGTTCAGCTACACGATGCGGCGCTGTTTCTGGAGGCCGACGGCATCACGGTGGCGTTGCGCGAGCACACGGCCCATCCGGCACCGGCGCAAGGTCTTCCGATGTGCCATGCCTACCGGATGCATTTCCTCGGGGCCTCCCCTGCCCTGCCCATGGGCCAGGACCGCCAGGAGGGTTATTCCAACTATTACCTCGGCGACGACCCGAGCCGCTGGCGTTCGCGGGTGGGCAACTATGCCTCGGCGCGCTACGACGGTCTCTATCCGGGCGTGGCCCTGGAGGTGTATGGAGGAAAGAATGCGCTGAAATACAACTTCATTGTCGATGCCGGAGCCGATGTGTCGGCCATTGCTGTCGAATACGAAGGCACCGACGGTGTGAGCGTGAACCGGCAGGGCAACCTGATTGTGAAGACAAGCGTGAGGGACGTGGTGGAGTTGGCTCCGTACGTCTATCAGAAAATGGAGCGCGGCGAGCAGAAGGTGGAGAGCCGTTGGGAGGTGAACAGCCTGGGCGAAAACCGCTGGAAGGTGTGGATAGAAATCGGCGACTACGACCACAGCCGCGAACTGGTCATCGACCCCGTGCTGCTCTTTTCCACCTACACAGGCTCCACCGCCGACAACTGGGGCACCACGGCGGCCTACGATTCGGAGAAGAACGTTTACACGGCGGGCCTGGTGTTCGACGTGGGCTATCCCACTTCGCTGGGCGCCTACCAGCAGGCGCCGGGAGGCAATGTCGACGTAGGCATCTTCAAATTCGACTCGTTGGGACAGCATCGCCTCTATGCCACCTATCTGGGCGGCAGCTCGGCCGACATGGCGCACAGCCTGTTTGTCAACACCTTCGACGAGCTGATAGTCCTTGGCACAACGGGTTCGGACGACTTTCCCGTCACCCCGGGAGCATATCAGCCACAGCACGGCGGAGGGCAGCAGTTTGACTACGAGTCAAGCATCATCCGCTATGCCAACGGCAGCGATATCTTCGTCAGCAGCCTGAGCGCCAACGGCACGCAGCTGAGGGCCTCGACCTACATCGGCGGCAGTGGCAACGACGGCCTCAACTATCGCAACTATTTCAACAACAATTACACAGTGATGATGTCCGGCAACGACTCGCTGTACTACAACTATGGCGACGGCGCCCGCGGCGAGCTCATCACCGACAACCTAAACAACATCTATGTGGGCAGCACCACGATGAGCAGCAATTTCCCCACCACCGCCGGCAGCGTGCAGCCCACAGCCCCGCCGCGCCAGAACGGCGTGGTGTTCAAGCTGGACCACAATCTGCGCACACTGCTGTGGAGCACCTATTTGGGCGGTTTGGGCGACGATGCCGTATACTCGATAGACGTGGACTCGGCCTACAACCTGCTGGTCTGCGGCGGCACCAACAGCTTCGATTTTCCCACCACGACAGGCGCATGGCAGACCTCCTATGGCGGCGGGTCGGCCGATGGATTTGTAAGCAAAATATCCTATCACGGCGACCGCCTGATATCCTCCACCTTCGTGGGGCTGAGCCAATACGACCAGCTGTACTTTGTCCGTTCCGGCAAGCGCGACGAGGTCTTCCTTTTCGGCCAAACCAAACCCATGGGGGTGAGCACATTTGTCTACAACGCCAACTACAGCGTCTACAATAGCGGCATGCTCCTCATGAGAATGAAACCCGACTTGAGCGACCGCGTGTGGAGCACCCTTTTCGGCACCCCCGGGCGCATCAACCTCTCGCCCACCGCCTTCGCCGCCGACATCTGCAACCGAATCTACCTTGCGGGATGGGGCCGCGACTTTGTGGGCTACTCGGGCATCCCGTGGTATACCTTGGGAACCACGGGCATGGAGACCACCGCCAATGCATGGATGGACACCACTGACGGCCAGGACTTCTACATCATGTCCATTGAGGCCAATGCCAACAGCCTGGTCTATGCCTCATTCTTCGGCGAGACGCACGACAGCAGCCAGCCGCGAGGCGGTGGCGACCACGTGGACGGCGGCACCTCGAGATTCGACCGACTGGCTACGCTGTACCAATCGGTGTGCGGCTCCTGCGGCGGCACACAGGGGTTCCCCACCACGGCCAATGCCTGGAGCGCCACCAACAACGCCACCAACTGCAACAATGCCCTCTTCCGGTTCAATGTATCCAACGACTTTCCTGTAGCCGAATTTGTGCCTCCCACGGCAGGCTGCGCCCCCTACACGGTGGATTTTCGCAACACCGGCCGCGGCACCTCGTTCCTGTGGGATTTCGGCGACGGCACCGGTTCCACGCAGCGCAACCCGTCGCACACCTACAGCAATGGCGGCCTATACACCGTCACCCTCATTGCCCGCATGCCGGGAGGCTGCAGCGAAGCCGACACACAGCGCCATACGATACACGTCATCGGTGGCGACGGGCACCGTTTTGAACCCATGATTTCCTGTGCCAACGCACAGATACAGATAGGCATGCAGCCGCAGCTCGGCGCCACCTACCAATGGCTCAGCGACAACGTCAGCGACCCGACGGTGGCCAACCCCTGGGTGAGCGAAACCGGCATATATCTTTTGCGCGTATCGGCCCCCGGATGCAGCGAGACCGACACCTTCGAGGTGCAGAACTACACCCTGTTCGACCAAATGAGCATTGGAGGCATCTCATGTACGGATTCGGCCGACGGGAGCATCACGTTGCATATTGGTCCACAAATAGATATTGATTCCATCAGCATCAACGTCACGCCACCCGCCGCGGGCACCTTTGTGGGGCGCAATTACGTCGTCGATGGCTTGAGAGCGGGCGAATACCACTTGGTGGTGTCGGGCTATGGATGCACCGACGAGCAGGATGCCACGCTGGTGAATCCCGAGCGGCCAGTGTACAGGAAAGAGATAGGCGACGTGCTGTGCAGCGACAGCTGTACGGGCTGGTACAGAATTCATTATACCGACAATGGTATGCAGAGAGACACCCTGTTCAATGGATTGTGCGAAGGCTCCTATACCACCCGTCTGGTTTCCGACGGCTGCCCGCTGGTGGACACTACTGCCATTGTACGCAGTCACACCCTCGACAACTTCCACGCCTGGGCCGACCGTTCCAGCGTGTATCTCGGCCAGACCGTCACCCTGCATTCGACGGCAATAGATGGAGCTACCTATCGGTGGACTCCCGCCACCGACCTGGAGACCCCTGCTGCCGCCAGCACCCAGGCCACCCCCACCGACACAGCGGTGTGCTACGCGGTCGAGGTCACCGGAGCCGACGGCTGCAAAGCCTCCGACACCGTCTGCATCCACTGTACGGCCCTCAATTGTGGCGATCCGGACTACCACATCCCCAATGCTTTCACTCCCAACAATGACGGCATCAACGACGCTGTGGACTTTTCAAGCCCCATTTTGTCCGAAATTCATGTAGCCATCTTTAATCGCTGGGGGCAATGCATTTACGAGTCGGACGATGTGAACAACTGCCGATGGGACGGCCGTTATCGCGACAATGCCTGCCTGCCGGGAGTATACACCTACACCTGCCGCATACGATGCCTCAACGGCACAGAGACCGAGCTTAAAGGCGACATCACACTGATTTTGTAAGCACATGCCGACAACAAACAACAAGCAAAAGAAAGACCAGTTCATTGCCGTCTGTGCCGACAGTCGCGACGAGGCCGAGCGCCTGCTGCCGGCAGCACGCCGTATGGCCGATTGTTTTCACAAAGGCATTATCGTTTTCACCTGCAGTCCTGACGGCGAGCAATGGGTGGACACACTGGGTCACCCCTATGCCGCACTGAAAAGCGACTGGCCTTCAGCCATCGAGGCCATGCCTACGGCATTCAACGTGGTGCTGGCCATGGCATTGTGCGACCACAAAGCGCGCCGCGACAGCATGGCGAATCCTCGTCAACTGCTAAAGAACTTCCGACTCTCGAAAGTAGCATACCTATCCATTCCCGCAACAGTCACAGAGCTTAGATTCAATCATGTGGGACTGAGCCTCGACCACCAGCGCGAAAGCAAGGAGAAACTCATCTGGGCCTCCTATATGGCACGGTTCTGCAGCAGCCAAATAGATGTCTACCATCTCCCCTACACCGACCCCGACTTCCGCAATCGCTGCAACAACAACTTCCGCTATCTGGACAAGATATTCTCATCCCTATCGTTGAGCTACGAGAAACACATTCTCGAGAGCAGCAGCCAGCTTGCCAATCCCGACAGCAAGACCCTCGCCTTGGGCGAATGCGACATGCTGATAAGTCTCGTGCCCGACTTACGCAACCGGGACCTTTTCGATCTATTCGCCACCCCGCAGCCGCTGCGACTGCTCCGTTCCGCCGACCATACCCCCATCCTTTTCCTCAATCAGCGGGACGACCTTTACGTCATGTGCGATTAAAAAAAACATTGCCAATCGATTTTTTTTCGTATATTTGCACTTATTATATTTGCACAAACACAAATTAATACATTGAAAACAAATTATTAAAATCAAAATATCATGAAAAGAACAACCCTTTTTCTGGCAATTCTTCTCGTCTGCGGGGCTTTCGCATCCTGTCTTCGCAGCGACGACTTGGAAATCCTGAAGCATCCCATCCATGTAACAGGTTCCATAAGCCCACAGTACGGCGTACCTGTCGCCACTGGGGAAATGAACATCAACGATATTCTGTCGCGTCTCAGCGCCGAATACCAAGGCTTGCTCGCAACCGACGAGGATGTGGTCACCATAACCTATTCCGCCAGCCTGAGCGACACCATCTATGCATTCAGTCAGCTTCCCAGCATGCTCAACGTCAAGCAGTCGAATGCTCCCACAAAGGACGGTGCCACCTGGTATTCCAAAGACACCATCATTACCGACACCATAGACATCGACTTCTTCAACGATGTCGAGGTCTCTGGCCAAATCAACATGGAGCATATCTGGCTCAAACTTGGCGTTCGAGCCTTCGGCGAATGCCCCGCGGCGGTACGACCCTACATCCAGGCCACCTTCGACGAACTTTCCGTCAGCTACCTTGGTCACGATGACGGCCTGGAAGACAGTCCGCATCCCTTCCCGGGCATCTCTGTCGACCCCATCATTATCACAAACATCACGGAAGGCTTCAGCCACGATTTCGACACTGTCGATATTGCAAGAATGGCCAACGATATGCCGCGACGCATTTTCACCCGCTATCGTTTCCGCTTTCAGGTCTCGTCCGACTTTTTGACCGACATGTCCGGCATGTCCGGCATGTACTTTGGCTCTATTCTCGACAGTCTGCGTATGTCGCAGCTCGTCTATACTGCCGACCTTGGCGTAATGATGCCTTTGAGCGTACAATTCAACAACCTCACCTATACCTACAACCTCGACCTCGGCGACGGTCTTTCCTCGGTCAATCTCGACTCCATCGTCAACTCTATCTATAGCGGGCTTGATGTGGACATCGACACCTCCATCTTCCGTCTCGTGCTTGACAATGGTATCCCTATGGACTTCCACCTCACCGCCATCATGCAGGATGCTGTCGATGGCAACGACCTGATTGATATATTCAATAACGAACACATTGCGTCGGCCAATGTGGCTCCCGACCCGGCAGTGCCCACGCATTATATGGCCACTTCCGGCGTCAAAACAACGCTCGAGGCCAAACTCGACCAGAAAGATTTGGACAAACTCAACAAGGCCCGCAACCTCAAGGTGATTCTCACTACCGACACCAACAACAAACATGTCACCATCCGGCGTGAAGACTTCCTGAAAATCAAGGCCTATCTGCAACTCCATCCCGTTGTCGACATTGACGTTACCGTTTCTGAAAATGGCATTCTTTAATCTAAAAACGAGGAGGACCTTCCTATGAAAAAACAGATATTCCTTATAGCCCTTTGCGCAATCCTGGCTATCCCCAGTGCCCATGCACAGCTTTTTTATCATACCCTGCGCACCCCCCAGTCAACCCTGTTGAACCCCGCCTTCTTCCCCACCAACAACACTTTCTATCTCATGCTCCCCGGTGCCGATATTCAGTTCACCAGCCCTCTGGCATTGAATGAAGTAATTTACTATGACAAACCTACCGACCGCACCGTCATCGACCTCAACAACATCTTTCAGCGTCTCAACGACAATAATGATTTCAATTTCAATGCCGACATCAACCTCTTGGGTTTTGGATTCAGAATCAACAACACATTCATCAATTTCAACACACGTCTCGTAAACAACGTGCACCTCGGGCTGCCCACCTCCACCATCGATGCTGTCCTGCAGGGCAACATTGGCGAGGACAATGCCCCGCGCCCCATCATCGAGCTTGTCAATGGCGACATCTTTAACGTCAACTCCTACCTCGAGGCTGCCGTCGGTGCAGCCCACTATTTCGAGCCCCTCCATCTCACTGTCGGCCTACGTGCCAAACTCCTTTACGGTATCGCCAACATACAGACCGACAACACCAAGATTGTCTTCAACACCGACCCCAACCTCGACTCCGTCTCCGCCTCCATCTACTACCAGATCCAGTCTGCCTCCTTTGTCCCCTACGACACCAACAAGGGCTTCATCTTCAATGTGGGCGACCTCTTCAACATCAGTCAGGCCAGCACTGGTATCGCCTTCGACCTCGGTGCCAAATACGACTTGGGTCCCTTCACCTTCTCTCTTGCCATCAACGACCTCTCCCCCGGAATCCACTGGACCAACAACGTAACCACCTGGACACCCTCCGGCGGACAGGGTGTCATCACCTATAATGGTCTTGATGTTAGCACTGTACTCGACAATGGTACTCTCAATGTCGACTCTATCACAGACTACCTTCGCGAACAAATATCCAACATGACCCCGCACCGGGAGGATGAAGGTGACTATTGGTTTGCCATCCCCACCAAGATCAACCTCGGCGCCAGCTACAGCTTTGCCAAAATATTCCGTGCCGGACTCCTCTTCCACGGCCAGCTCGACCGCGGCCTCATCTCCAAGAGCAACGCCACCACAGGCCTTGGTGCCGATCCCTCCAATACGTTCCGCTTCAACACCACCCTTTCTTTCGGAGCCAACCTCTTCAATTGGGCCGAAGTCGTTGCCGGAGCATCCATCGTCTATGATGGTGCCAACACCGACTTCTTCAATCCCGGCATTGGCGTCATTCTTACCCCTGCCACCATCATCCAGCTCTACATCATGACCGACTACATCAGCTCCTTCTACCTCACCGACTCCAAAGCCCTCAACCTCAAGGTGGGTCTCAACCTCCTCTTTGGCAAGGGCAAGCGCACCGTTGTCTCCGCCGAATAAAATAAAGAACATCTCAACCACGCTGTAACTCAAAAAACTCATACAATGAACATCATCGCCATCGTCGGACGTCCCAACGTCGGCAAATCAACCCTCTTCAATCGCCTCACCGAGAGCCGCGACGCCATCGTCGACTCCATCTCCGGTGTCACCCGCGACCGCCAGTACGGCCACTCCGACTGGAACGGCAAGCATTTCTCCGTCATCGATACCGGAGGATATGTCATGGGGGGCGACGATGAATTCGAGGTCGAAATCCGCCGCCAGGTCTCCCTCGCTGTCGAAGAGGCCGACGTCATCCTCTTCCTCGTCGACGCCCGCGAGGGCCTCACACCCATGGACGAGGACGTGGCCGAGATGCTGCGCAAATGCCCCAAGCCCGTGGTCCTTGCGGCCAACAAGGTCGACAACTCCGCCCAGATGGACGCCCTCGCCGAATTCTACTCCCTCGGCCTCGGCGACCCCTACCCCATCGCCGGCATCACCGGCTCAGGCACCGGCGACCTCCTCGACGCACTTGTCAAAGACTTCGCCGAAGGCAAGGACGACCCCACCGACGGCCTCCCCCGCATCGCCGTCGTCGGACGCCCCAACGTCGGCAAGAGTTCCTTCATTAACATGATTACCGGCGAACACCGCTCCGTCGTAACGCCCATTGCCGGCACTACCCGCGACTCCGTCTATTCGCACTACAACATGTTCGGTTTCGACTTCAACTTCGTCGATACCGCAGGTCTCCGCCGCAAAGCCAAAGTCTCCGAAAACCTTGAGTTCTACTCCGTCATGCGCTCCATCCGCGCCATCGAGGCCGCCGATGTCTGCATCCTCATGCTCGACGCCTCCCAGGGCCTCGAGCAGCAGGACCTCAACATCTTCTCCCTCATCCAGCGCAACAACAAAGGCGTCGTCGTCGTCGTCAACAAGTGGGACCTCGTGCAGAAAGAGACCAACACCCACCGCGACTACGAGCAGCTCATCCGCTCGCGCATAGCCCCTTTCGACGATGTGCCCATCATCTTCACCTCCGTCATCAACAAGCAGCGCATCTTCAAGGTGCTGGAGACTGCCAAGCAGGTCTACGAAGCCCGCTCGCGCCGCATCTCCACCGCCGAACTCAACGACACTCTCCTGCCCATCGTCAAAGAGCAGAACCCGCCGCCCTCCGTCAAGGGCAAATGGGTCAAGATCAAATACATCACCCAGCTGCCCACCCCCTACCCACAGTTCGTCTTCTTCTGCAACCTCCCCCAGTACGTCCGCGACCCCTACAAGCGCTTCGTGGAGAACCGCATGCGCGAACTCTGGGACTTCCATGGCGTCCCCATGACCATCTACTTCCGAGCCAAGTAAATTAGGAATTAGGAATTAGAAATTAGGAATTAAAAAGCTGGAGCGCCGGCGTCCCGCCGGCATACCGAAAAAAAAGATTAGAAATTAGGAATTGGAAATTAGGAATTGACTTTGGCACACAATTTGCAGATGAATTTAGAAAAAAGAATTTAGAAAATAGAAATAAAAAAAACATTATGAAAGTCACAGAAGAAAACTTCAACGAGATGATTGCCGCCGGCAAACCCGTCATGATTGATTTCGGCGCCACTTGGTGCGGCCCCTGCAAAGCCCTCGCCCCACGCATCGAGGAAATCGAGAAAGAATACGAAGGCCGCGCCGTCATCGGCACCGCCGACGTCGACGAGTGCTCCGACCTCGCCGCCAAGTTCCGCATCCGCAACGTCCCCACCGTCCTCTTCTTCAAGGCCGGCAGCGACGCCCCCGTCGACAAGAGCGTCGGTCTCGTAGCCAAAGAAACCCTCACCGAGAAACTCAACGCACTCTTATAGTGCTCGACCAATCCCACATCGACCGCTACAAGACACTGGACTTTTATGCCCACCAGGTGGTGGAAGGCTTCATCACCGGCAGGCATAAAAGTCCTTTCCATGGATTCTCCGTCGAGTTCTCCGACTACCGCCAGTACAACCCCGGCGAGTCCACCCGCAACATCGACTACCGCCTCTACGGCCGCACGGACCGCCTCTACGTCAAGCAGTTCGAGGAGGAGACCAACCTCCGCTGCCAGATTCTCATCGACCATTCGTCGTCCATGCTCTACCCCCTCGAGCGGCACGGCGACATCGACCGCCCCAACAAGCTTACCTTTGCAGTCTACGCCGCCGCCGTGCTCATCGAGCTGCTCCACCGCCAGCGCGACGCCTTCGGCCTCACGCTCTTCAGCCAGGGGCTCGACCTCAACACCCCCTGCCGTTCTTCGCGCCTCCACCAGCAGTATATTCTCTCCGAACTCGACAAACTGCTCCAACCGTCCGCCGGTGTCCCGCAACCCCTCACCACCGACATTGCACAGTCCATCCACCTCCTCGCCGAGCAGCTCCACCGCCGCTCCCTCGTCGTCATCTTCACCGACGCCTTCGCGCATGCCGACAACGAGGCCAATCGGCATTCGGACAGCCAGGAGGCCCTCTTCGACGCCCTGCGTCACCTCCGCCACAACAAGCACGAGGTCATCCTCTTCCACACCTACGACCTCGCCCACGAAGTCAATCTCGACTTCGACGCCCGCCCCCATCTTTTCATCGACCTTGAGACACAGCGCCAGGTCAGGCTCCAACCCGGCGACCTCGCCGACAGCTACCGCCGCGAGATGAACGCCCTCTTCGGCGACCTCCGCCAGCGAGCCATGCAGTATCGCATCGACTACGTGCCCGTCGACATCGCCCAGGGGTTCCACCAACTCCTCCTCCCCTTCCTGCTCAAACGCAGCAAAAGCCACTAACCCATTCGGGTCAAAACCGCACCGAAGAGGTATCCGATACGGCATATCTTATATTGTTTTTATATTGTTTACATATTGTTCGCATATTGTTCCTATATTGTAGATATAAGAACAATATAAGAACAATATGTAAACAATATAAAAACAATATAAGAACGGCCGAATTGGGAGCGAAGGAGGGAGGGTATGGGTGGTGGAAAGAGGGTTGATATTTTTTGTATGGGGAGGCTGTAGGGATGAAGTTTTTTTTGTATATTTGCAGTTTGTAAGGGCAGCGGTATGGCATGGTGACACATTGGCTATATGGCTGCATATGAGAGTATAAAACAAAAAAACATATAGAAAGATGAAACAATATATCGAAGAGAACAAAGACCGCTTCCTCGAGGAGCTTTTCAGTTTGATCCGCATTCCGTCCATCAGTTCGGAACAGGAGCACAAAGGCGACATGGTGCGCTGCGCGGAACGATGGAAAGAGCTGCTGCTGGCGGCTGGCGCCGACAAAGCGGAGGTGATGCCCACGGAGGGCAACCCCGTGGTGTACGGCGAGAAGACCATCGACCCCAAGAAGCCGACGGTGCTGGTGTACGGCCACTACGACGTGATGCCCGTGGCTCCGCTGGAGCTGTGGCGCACGGAGCCGTTCGAACCTGTGGTGAAGGACGGCAAGATCTGGGCGCGCGGCGCCGACGACGACAAGGGCCAGAGCTTCATGCACGCCAAAGCCTTTGAGTACATGGTGCGCACGGGGAACCTGCCCTGCAACGTGAAGTTCATGCTGGAGGGCGAGGAGGAAATCGGCAGCGGCTCGCTGTATAGTTTCTGCGAGAAGAACAAGGAGTTGCTGAAGGCCGACGTGATTCTGGTCTCCGACACCTCGATGATTGCCCCGGATGTGCCAAGCATCACCAGCGGCCTGCGCGGCCTGTGCTACTGGGAGGTGGAGGTCACCGGCGCCAACCACGACTTGCACAGCGGCATTTTCGGCGGCGCGGTGGCCAACCCCATCAATGTGCTGTGCAAGATGATTGCCGACCTGCACGACGAGAACGGGCACATCACCATTCCCGGTTTCTACGACGACGTGCTGGTGCTGAGCGACGAGGAGCGCGCCCTCATGGCCCAGGCCCCCTTCGACGAGGAGGCTTACAAGCGCGAGCTCGGCGTCCGCGCCCTCAAGGGCGAGAAGGGCTACACGACGAAGGAGCGCACGGGCATCCGCCCCTGCCTCGATGTCTGCGGCATCTGGGGCGGCCACACGGGCGAGGGCACCAAGACCGTCCTCCCCAGCAAGGCCTACGCCAAAATCAGCACGCGTCTGGTGGCCAACCAGGACTTCGAGAAAATCAGCAAGATGTTCCAGGAATATTTCGAGAGCGTGGCTCCGGACTATGTCACTGTCAAGGTGACCCCCTGCCACGGAGGCGCCGCCTACGTGGCCCCGCTGGAGCTGAAGGCCTACAAGGCCGCCGAGAAGGCGATGACGGAGACCTACGGCAAGCGCCCCATCCCCACGCGCAGCGGCGGATCGATCCCCATCGTGGCCGGTTTCGAGAAGATTCTGGGCCTGAAGAGCATCCTGATGGGCTTCGGCCTGGCCAGCGACGACATCCACGCACCGAACGAGAACTACCCGCTGGAGCAGTTCTTCAAGGGCATAGAGACCATTCCGCTGTTCTACAAGTACTTCGCCAAATAGTGGGTAGTGTTAAGTGTTTAGTGTTAAGTGTTTAGTGGTTAGTGGTTAGTTTTATGGACACATCGTTGATTGACAAGGCTATCGTTTTTGCCACGAAGGCGCACGCGGGGACACCGCGCAAGGGTACGCAGATGCCCTACATTACGCACCCGATGGAGGCCATGGGCATTGTGGCCTCTATCACGGACCGCCAGGAACTGCTGGCGGCGGCGGCGCTGCACGACGTGGTGGAGGATACGCCGGTGAGCCTGGAGGATTTGCGCAGGGAGTTTGGCGAGGAGGTGGCGCGGCTGGTGTACTACGAGACGTCGCCGAGCGATGTCGTCACCACCTGGCGCGAGCGCAAGCAGGCGAACATCGACCGGCTGGCGGCTTCGCCGCTGGACGCGAAGATTGTGGCTATGGGCGACAAACTGAGCAATCTGCGAGCCATCAGCCGCGACTATCGCCGCCTGGGCGAGGGCCTGTGGAAGCGTTTCAATGCTCCGCAGGGACGTGAGGACGTGGGGTGGTACTACCGCGGCCTGGCCGACGCGCTGAAAGAACTGGCGGGCACCGCCCCCTACGAGGAGTACAAGAGTTGGCTGGAGGAGACGTTTTAAGTGTTAAGTGTTTAGTGTTAAGTGTTTAGTAATTAAATTATTAATATGTACGAGATTATCAGCAAGCGGCTGCTCAACAGCCACGGGATATACCGGATGGAGATTCACGCGCCGTGGATATCGCTCAGCGGGAAGCCGGGCCAGTTCGTCATCGTGATTCCCCACGAGCAAGGGGAGCGCATACCGTTGACCATCAGCGACATTGTCTACCAGAGGCAGTCGATAGTGATTGTGTTCCAAGTGGTGGGCGAGACGACGCGCCAGCTGGCACAGATGAACGAGGGCGAGGACCTGTACACCATCGTAGGCCCCCTGGGCAGACCCAGCGAGTTGATTGCTTTGTGGGAGTCGCAGAGTGACAAAGCGACAGAGTCCACTCAGCCACTCAGCCACTTGGCCACTCAGCCACTCAAGAGGCTGCTCTTCGTGGCCGGCGGCGTGGGCATTGCGCCCGTGTTCCCGCAGGTGAAATGGGCGTTCCGCCAGGGAATACCGACCGACGTGATTATCGGCGCCCGCTCGAAGGACCTGCTGTTCTACGAGGACGAGCTGCGCGCCGTGTGCCACAACCTGCACATCATGACGGACGACGGCTCCTACGGCGAGCAAGGCCTGGTGACGGCCAAGGTGGACGAACTGTGCACCAAGGGTGTGGAATACAGCCACTGCGTGGCCATCGGGCCGCTGCCGATGATGAAGTTCGTCAGTCTGACGACGAAGAAGTACAACCTGCCGACCATCGTCAGCCTGAACTGCATGATGGTGGACGGCACGGGTATGTGCGGTGCCTGCCGCGTGAGGGTCGGCGACGAGGTGAAGTTCTGCTGCGTGGACGGCCCGGAGTTCGACGGCCACCTGGTGGACTTCGACGAGGCGGCGCGCAAGCTGAAGACTCCCGATGCCCGCCGCTACCGCATTGCCACCTCGGAGAGCGGACACTCGTGCAACCTGGCACCTGCTGTTGAAGAGGCGCTGAATATGCCGGCTGGAAGCCGGCGCTCCAAGCCTGCCGAGCAGGAGCCCATGGTGAGGGCAAGGAACTTCGATGAGGTGAGCTTCGGACTGACGGAGCGCCAGGCCATTACGGAGGCCAACCGCTGCCTGCAGTGCAAGAAGCCGCGCTGCGTGGAGGCCTGTCCCGTGGGCATCAACATTCCGCGTTTCATACAGAATATCAAGGAAGAGAACTTCAACCAGGCATACGTCACCATCAGCATGGATTCGGCCCTGCCGGCCGTCTGCGGACGCGTGTGTCCGCAGGAGACACAGTGCGAAGGCAGCTGCGTGATGGGTGTGAAGAACGAGCCTATCGCCATTGGCGCCCTGGAGCGTTTCGTGGCCGACAACCACCGTGCACAGTCCAAGCCGCAGAGCCAATGCTACCCCGCGGGCCGCAAGGTGGCGGTGGTGGGCAGCGGTCCCAGCGGACTGACCTGTGCCGGCGACCTGGCCAAGCACGGCTACCAGGTGACAGTCTTCGAGGCGCTGCACCATGCCGGCGGCGTGCTGGTCTACGGCATCCCCGAGTTCCGCCTGCCGAAACAGAAGGTGGTGGAACCCGAGATCGAGAACCTGCGCCGGCTGGGTGTGGAGATACGCACTAATGTCATCATCGGCAAGAGCATCACCATCGACCAGCTCTTCAGCGAGATGGAATACGACGCCGTGTACATAGCCTCCGGCGCCGGACTGCCGAAATTTATGGGCGTCAAGGGCGAGACCCTCATCGGTGTGATCAGTGCCAACGAGCTGCTGACGCGCACCAACCTGATGCACGGCTACGACGAGAAGTACGACACCCCCATCTATCTGGGCAAGAAGGTCATCGTTGTGGGCGGAGGCAATGTGGCCATGGACGCCGCCCGCACGGCGCTGCGCCTGGGCAGCGAGGTGACGGTGGTCTACCGCCGTGGCCAGCAGGACATGCCCGCGCGCCGCGAGGAGGTGCACCACGCCATGGAGGAGGGTGTGCAGTTCATGTTCCAGACGGCCCCCGTGGAAATCCTCGGCAACGAGGACGGCACCGTGCGCGCCCTGCGCTGCGCCAAGATGGAGATGGGCGAGCCCGAGGAAAGCGGGAATGCGACCAACGGGAGCAAGCCTGCTTCCCTGCGCCGCTCGTTCAAACAGATTGAGGGCAGCGAGTTCAACCTGGAGGCCGACACCATCGTTGCCGCCCTCGGCACGAGCCCCAACCCCCTCATCCGCACCACGACGCCGGGCCTGGAGTGCGAACCCTGGGGCGGCATCAAGGCCGACGAAAACGGCCAGACCTCCCGCAAGCTGATCTTCGCCGGCGGCGATGCTGTCAGCGGTGCCGCCACGGTGATCCTGGCCATGGGCGCCGGCCGCAAAGCCGCCAAAGCCATCATGGAGGCGCTGGAAAAATAAAAATTAAAATGGATAAATTCAGTCTGGACACAGCGCCGCAGTATGAACGGCACTACAACGAAGACTCCTTTTGGAAGAAGCTGAAGCATGTGGCGTCCAAGGTGGGGTCCAAGGTGCTCTACCCTGCCCTGCAGCTCTACTTCCTGCTGCAGGCAAAGGACGTGCCCATGAAGGCCAAGACGCTCATCGTTGGCGCTTTGGGCTACCTGATCCTGCCCACAGACCTCGTGCCGGACTTCATCCCCGCCCTCGGCTTCACCGACGACCTGACGGCACTCATGGTGGCTCTGCGTACCCTGAACAAATACCTCTCCCCCGACATCAACGCCCGCGCCAAAGACCAAGCCGACAAACTTCTAAAGCAATGAAACGCACACTCATCCTTCTTGCCGTCTTGCTGCTCGCTATGGCCGCCACAGCACAGAGACCCCTGCTCGACTCGTTGCAGATGCCCAATGCCGTCCGCTTCCTCCCTCCGCCTCCCGACACCGCTACCGCCGCTTTCCAGTACGACCGCGCGCAGTACCGCTGGGGCAAGGAACAACGCAAAGACCCTGTCCGGCTCGCCATTGCCGTGAGCGACGCCGTCTGGAGCATCGACAACATTTGCAAAATCTACAGCGGTGTGCTGGGCATAGACATCAGTCGGGAGAACACTCCCGCCATCTACCGCATGCTCACCCTGGGACTCCTCACCACCGACCAGGCTGGCAAACTGCCCAAAAACCACTACATGCGCACACGCCCCTACGTCTTCTTCAACGAGCCCACCATCTACCCCTCCGACGAAAAATGGCTTCGCACCAATGGCTCCTACCCCTCCGGACACACCATCCTCGGTTGGAGCGCCGCACTGCTGCTCACCGAGGTGGCCCCCGACAAGGCCGACACCATCCTGGCTCGCGGCTACATCTACGGCCAGAGCCGCGTCATCGCCGGCTACCATTGGCAGAGCGATGTCGACGCCGCACGCCTCGTCGCCAGCGCCGCCGTCGCTCGCCTCCACGCCGACAAGCGCTTCACAAAACTCATCAAGAAAGCCCGCAAGGAATACAACAAAAAAAGAAAATGATTGCATCCCGACAACAATACCGACACTACCGGCAAGCCGACATCGCTGCCTACGGATTGCAGCGGGTCTCATTCTACAACTGGCTGCGTATAGACCAATTGCGTTTCCAGCTCAGGCTCCGTAAACTGGAATACCTCGCCAACTGCCGCTCTTGGCGCATCCTCTCGCGGGCCCTGTTGGAATTCATCAACCACAGGCTCGCACTCAAACTCGGAGTCACCATCCCCAAGAACGTCTTCGGTCCGGGCCTGTGCCTCGTCCACCGCGGCACCGTCGTGGTAAGCCCTCTGGCCCGTGTCGGCGCCAACTGCCGCATCCACCCCTCCTCCTCTATCGGCGACTACAACGGCGCACCCTCACTCGGCGACAACGTCTATATAGGCCCCGGAGCCAAGCTCTACGGCCCCATAACCATAGGCAGCAACGTCGCCATCGGCGCCAACGCCGTGGTCAACACCTCGTTCCCGGACAACTGCACCATTGGCGGCGTCCCCGCACGCATCCTTTCCAACACCGGCGCCATCCAGCAAGGCGTATACCCCAACACTACCTCCATCAATGGCTGACGCACTCCTCACCGTAGAAAACCTCACCAAGAGCTTCGGCGACAAGCTACTCTTCGAAGACATCTCCTTCGGCATCAACGCCGGACAGAAGTCCGCCCTCATCGCACGCAACGGCTACGGCAAATCCACCCTGCTCAACATCATCATGACCGCCGCTATGGCGTCATCGCCGTCTGGCCGGCAAAAGACTCCTCCCCTTCGCAAGGGGAGGTGCCCGAAGGGCGGAGGGGTGTTCCCACCATCACCTTCCGCGGCAAAAGACTCCTCCCCTTCACAAGGGGAGGTGCCCGAAGGGCGGAGGGGTGTTCCCACCACCGCCGCTGGCCAACACGGATACAACACCCTTCAGGACAGCGGCAAAATAACCTTCCGCAGCGACATCAAAATAGCCTACCTCCCGCAGAGCCCCGTGGCCTGCCCGCACCAGATGGTCCACGACTTCGTCTACAACATCCAGCGCCCTGAGACCGAGGACCCCTGGACCCTCGAGCAACGCATCGAGGAGATCCTCAGCCGCATGAAAGTCGACACCCTCCTCGACCGCACCATGGAAACCCTCAGCGGCGGCGAACAAAAAAAAGTGGCCCTCTGCCGAATGCTCTTGGACGACTCCAACCTCCTCATCCTCGACGAGCCCACCAACCACCTCGACATCGACATGATTGAATGGCTCGAGAACTACCTCTCGCGTCAGCGCCTGGCACTCCTCATGGTAACCCACGACCGCTACTTCCTCGACAACGTATGCGACGACATCTTCGAGCTCGACAACGCCCGTCTCTATCACTACCGCGGCCACTACGACTACTACCTTGAGAAGAAGGCCGAGCGCGAAGCCAACGAGCGAGCCGAAGCGGCAAAAGCTCGCAGCCTCTACCGCACAGAACTGGAGTGGATGCGCCGCATGCCGCAGGCCCGCGGCACCAAAGCACAAGCCCGCATCGATGCATTCCACGAACTGGAAGCCAAAGCCCACACCCGCTTCGACGACTCCCGCCCCCAACTCACCGTCAAAACCCAGCGCATCGGCGGCAAGATACTCGAGCTGTACAACGTATGCTATGGCAACATTATCGACGACTACTCATACGTATTCAAGAAGGGCGAAAAAATAGGCATCGTAGGCCCCAACGGCGTGGGCAAAAGCACCTTCCTCAACATCATTACAGAAAAACTGAAACCCACCTCCGGCCGTGTTGTTGTCGGCCAGACCATCCAGTTCGGCTACTACACCCAGGCCGGTATGTCGGCTCCCGAAGACCGCCGCGTCATAGATATTGTGAAAGACATCGCCGAAGAGATTGAACTCGACAACGGCAAGTCCATGTCCGCCCACCAGTTCCTCACCTATTTCGGCTTCGACGGCACCACTCAATACAACTACTTCGGCAACCTCAGCGGTGGCGAACGCCGCAGGCTCTACCTCCTGCAGGTCCTCATGGCCAACCCCAACTTCCTCATCCTCGATGAGCCCACGAACGACCTCGACATCTACACGCTCCAAATCCTCGAACAGTTCCTGCAGACCTACAAGGGTTGCCTCATCATCGTCTCCCACGACCGTTCCTTCTTGGACCACATCGTCGACCACCTCTTCGTTTTCGAAGGCGACGGAAAAATCAAGGACTACCATTCCAACTACACCGAATACCGGCTTGAACGACAACGCAAAGAGCGAGAGCAACAACTTGACGCACGCGAAAAAAAGGCTGCCGAACGATCCTTCTGTCAGCCACCCAGTCCATCGGCCTCTAAAAAGAAAGCCTCCTATAAGGAGCAGAAAGAATACGAAGCCCTCACAAACGAAATCAATATTCTAACAGAAGAGCGGATGGAGTTGGAACAGAAACTCTCTGATGGTTCACTCTGTTCTCCCGACGAAATCACCCATGCATCGACACGTATTGGAGAAATTATCGCCGAACTGGATGAGAAAGAACTTCGATGGTTAGAACTGGACGAAATAATAAAATAATGATTGCCGGTGTTATAAAGCACCAGCGCGGCAAACTGTCATAAGCCGAGGGGCAAGATAATAGGAAGCAAGTCGTTGGAGATCATTTGGGGTAACACTGGCAAGCGCTTGACGGAGATTGTCGGTGAGGCGCTCGTCGACCTCGGTAGCGAACATGTCGACAAAACGGGCCGAGCGTTCGAATATGCCGTCGACAGACCTGAGAAAATCACCAGCGAGGACCGTGCGTACGAGGTCAAGCTCCTCTTGAGTAACAGGTTGGTCAACAAGCCGCTGTAGTTCGAGCATTATTTCTTGTTCTGCCGGCCGGAGTGCTTCGGCTGCAACATCGGCTGTAATATAGAAGACAATAACACCCCTATAAATTTGGGTGCGGGCATAAATGCCATAGGTATAACCCTTGTCTTCGCGAAGATTGCTCATTAGTCGGGAGCCGAAGTATCCCCCCAAAAGTGTTACAAGGATCATGAGGGTGGCGTAGTCGGGCTCATTCCAAGCGATGGGAAGGACCCGGCCGATGCGCAGAGTGGCCTGTGTCGCACCAAGGATAGCACAGTCAGAGCGCGTGGGAGAAAGTATAGGCGTTGCATCGAATGAAACATGGGAGAGGTCTATACTCGGAGCATGGTGACCGAATCGGGCATCAAGGTCTGCCAGCAGGGCATCATCGACACGACCCGCAAGGACGAAAGTGAGGTCGCCTGGACTGTGGCGTAGAGTATAGTGCTGCCGAATGACATCGATATCGAGACGTTCTGCATCTTCGGGTACAGAATATTGTCCTAAAGGGTGTTGCGGACCAAAGAGAGCCTCATAGAAGAGACGTCGTGCCATATCGGAAGACTTTAGCTGAGAAGCTGCAATCTTCTGACGGCGTTCTTGACGATAGATATCCAGGTCCTCCACAGGGAATTGAGGATGGTGCACAAGGTCATCAACAACCGGCAGGAGGTCGGCAAGGTGACGTGAGAGTGTGTAGAAAGAAGTTGTACAATTAGTCACGTTGTTATTGTTATCCACAATGATACCCCGATAGTCCAAATACTCTGCAATTTGAGATGCCGACATGTTGTTGGAAGCAACAGTGTAAAGACGATTGGTCGCTGCGGCAACGAGTGGTTTGGACTGGTAGGCCGAACCCGATTCGGAGAGAAGGTCAATCTTGACAAGGTCGGTGCTGTCAGACGGAAAATAGTAGAGCATGCGACCATTAGCCATACGATAACTATGGGGCAGCAAGGTATCGGATGAGGGTATTGTAATCATCAGAACAGTACGGTTATTTTGAAATTGAGTTGACGAGCAGTGAGGTAGTTGGGGACTCGACGAGGAAGATTGTCGATATCGGACACCCAAAGATAAGATACCACATTGTGGAAATTGAAGAGATTGAAGACATCAAGCCCCACCTGTATGTCCCTGACGTAGCGGAAGAGTTTCGTCTTGGCGATTTTGTCAAAATAGACCAGATGAACGGTATTACCCCAGTCGATGCGATAGTATGACGGCAGGCGGAGCTGGTTGCCGTCGTTGTTGCCGAAGGGTATGGCGATGGGGGTGCCGGTAGCATAGACGAGGTTGAGGCTCATGTACCACCAAGGCATGTCGGGGACGTTGTCCTGCAGAAAGAGTTTGATGGAGAAGCGTTGGTCGGTAGGGCGCGCCAGCCATCCGAGGCCGTCGCCTTCGATGTCCTCCTGGGTTTGCATCAGGGAGAGACTGGCCCACGACTCGAGACCATCGACGAGCACGGCGTTGAGACGGAGACTGAGACCGACGACGTAGCCGACGGCGGTCTTGTCGGGCATATAGCGCAGACGGAGGTTGTCGACGGTGTAGGGAATGAGGCCTGTGAGGTACTTGCCGTAGAGGTCGGCGGTGAGGGTGAACGGCTTGTCCCAGAGGCGGAAACGCCAGTCAACGGTGCCGGTGAGCTGGTAGGAGGTCTGGGGGTGGGTGGAGGGGCAGAGTGTTCCGTCGTCGCGGCGGTATTCACGATAGAGCGGCGACTGGCGATAGATGCCGGCAGCCAAGCGGAAGAGCATGTCCTGCTCCATTTTGGGCTTGTAGCTGACGCTGGCACGGGGACTAAACATCCAGCGGGGGCCGAAGCTGACGGAGGAATCTTTCGTTTCAAAGGAACTGCCATAGGCATGGCCGCGAAGGCCAAGGAGGACATTGATGTCGCTGCCGCGGCGGGTGTGGAAGTTCAGTTCTCGTTGCACATGAGCCGTCCCGCGGAGGGTCTGCACAGCATTGGCGCTGTTGGCGTAGAGCTGAAGGATGGGGCTTACGGGATAGTTGGTGCTGTCTCCTAAAGGCAAGATAGTAGAAGGCAGCGTATAGCCCGAGGAGTCCACCCACTTCCATTCGCGCAGGTGGTCGTCGAAATGTTCCATCTGGAACGTCACACCCATATTCCAGTTGCCCAAGCGGGCGTGGCGGATGGCCGAGAGGTCGAGAGTGGCGATGTCGGTGATGAGACGGTTGCGAGCATGCTCCAGAAAAGTGCCCACACCGCGGTTGAAGCGCGAGGTGTCATCGGTACTCTCGCCGGTCTCAATCTGATAAAGCCAGTACTGGCTCTGCACGTCGTAGCGTTCGCTCTCGTTGATGTGCTGGATGGAAATGATGGGGCAAACGACCCAGTCGTCGTTGGGACGCCAGCGGGCCTGGAGGGCGCCGAGGAGGGTGTTGTAGCGGTCCTGCTCTTGGCCGTCGAAATAGATGTCTATCTCCATGCCGGGCTGCAGGGCGCTGCCGAAGGCCGTGGTGCGGCTTTCGGGCACGAGGCCGTAGACGTTGCGTGTGGCCAGGGCCAGAAGGCCGATGTCGAGGCGGCTGTTGGCCCGATAGTTCATCCAAGCCTGCAGGTCTGTGTAGCTGGTGGTATAGCTGCCGCGGGTATCGAGGCTGCCCAGCACATACTGGTTGTTGTGGTGGCGCAGGCCGATGTTGTAGTCCAGTTTGCTGCCGATGGTGCCGGCCACGGTGGCCGAGGCTCCAAGCAGGCTGACGCTGGCCTTGCCTTCGAAACTGCCGTTGACGGCACCTGAATGGTAGCCGATGGCAAGCACCGAGGAGAGTTTGTCGCCGTAGGTGGCGTTGAAACCGCCCGGCGAAAAGCGTACGCTACTCACCATGTCGGGATTGATGATGCTCATGCCCTCCTGCTGTCCGCTGCGGATCAGCATCGGGCGGAAGACCTCGACGCCGTTGATGTAGACCAGGTTCTCGTCGAAGGAACCGCCGCGGACGGAATACTGGCTGGAGAGTTCGTTGTTCGACTGCACGTCGGGCAACAGCTTGATAACACCCTCCACGCCACCGGTGGGGCCAACAATATTGTCCAGATGTTGCACGTCGACCCCCGTAAAAGTGGTCTGGCGGGTGACGTCCTCATTGATAACGACTTCCTGGAGGTTAGTAGCCAAGGGCTTCAAGGCCACGTCCAGCTCGGTGCGCACATTGCGACGCACTCGATGGCGCACCGTTTCATAGCCCGTATGGGAAAACTGTATCGTTATGCTGTCGTCGCCCTTCAACTGGAGGCGGTAAAATCCTTTCGCATTCGTGGTGGTGCCTGTGGAGAGACCGGGGATACCCACATTGACATACTCCAGAGGCTGGCCATTTTGGGCATCCGTCACTACGCCTTCAAGCACCCCCTGCCCTACCGCCACGAGCGGAACAAGCATCAGCGCAATATAAAAAACAAACCGTTTCATTGCCATAATAACAATGAAACGGTTTTTTTATTGTGCACCGGGCACTATTTTCTTTTACTTCATCAGCTGGTCGACACGGTTCTTAGCGGCCTGCGAATCGGCGAGACGATCCACGTGGGCATAGGCGGTGCCGAGAGCAACGAGCACATTGATCAGGTTGGAACGCTGGGCGTTCTTGAATTCGCCTTCGGGCAGGCCGTCGATGTAGGCCACAGCCTTCTCAAGGTACACGATGGACTGGCCATACAGGGTTTTGGCTTCAACGTTGAGTTTCTCATAGAGAGCAGCCTTCTCGTCGTCGTAGTCAGCAGCGAAGGGGTCGATGGCGTTGGCGGCATTGGTCTTGTCGGCGGCACGGTTATAGAGCATCTTGCCCAAGCCAAAGTTGGCACCGAACTGATTGGGCTTCAGCATCAGCGACTGGTTGTATTTGGACTCGGCGCCCTCATAGTCGGACACACCTTCGCCACTCAACAAGTCTCCGGTCTGCACCAACACATCAGGATAAAGGTTGACGGAGTCTTTGGTCATCTCAAGGGCGGTATTGATGTCCTCCTTGCTTTTTTCGACATTGCTCTTAAGCAGGTATCCTGTGGCACGGAGCAGGTAGGCCTTGTAGTCGTCCTTGCAGTTCTTCACATAGTTGGAGGCAACCGTCATGGCAGAAGCATTGTCCTTCTCTGCGACGCTGATACCGAAGAGGGTCACATAGACATAGTTGATGTTGGTTCTCTTGCGGATCATCGCGTTGAAGTACTTCTTGATGTTTACGGTATCGTGGGTGGCCACAGAGCTCAAACCGGCAATGTACATGGCGTCCTGGGCGAAGTTGGTCTTACCCGAGTTGTTAAAGCAGGTGATGGACTTCTCGCTAAATTCAATTGCACCAGCGTAGTCCTTGGCATCATAAGCCTTCGTGGCCTTGGTGTAGTACTCGTTGCCAACATAGTTGAAAACACTGTTCATGTCGTTGGCATACTCCTGTTGTTGATCGAGACGCTTGCACTCGACGGCAGCGGTGTAAGCCTGCTCGGCCCAATCCGGAGCCAAGTTTTTGAATTTAGGCTTCTTGCTCTGCGCATCACCACCAATCTGAGAATAAATAAGGGCTTTGTAGCGCCAAGTATTGGCGTCGTCTTTGGTAGACTCATGGAGGCAGGCAGCATCAATATAGGTCTTTGCCTTGTTCAAGTAGCCGCGTTTCATGGCCTCATGGGCACTCGAGACATTCAGCTTCTGCGCAGTGGCGCCCATGGTAAAGGCCACCAGGGCTGCAGTCATGACAATCTTTTTCATTTTCATATTGTTATTGTTTTAGGTGTTTTTTATTCCTCTTTTTGATTATTAGTATCGCTCGTTTCAGAATTATTGCTTTCCATGGAAACATTTTCTTCCATCTCTCCATCTGCATGAGCTTCTTCCTCCTCGTTGTCGGTGGGAACCTTGGTGATGGAGGCTATGTAATCCTTGCCGCGCAAGTCGATAAGTTTCACTCCCTGGGTGGCACGGCCCAGCACACGCAGGTCGGCAACCTTCATGCGGATGGTGATGCCACTGCGGTTGATGATCATCAGGTCGTGGTCGTCGGTGACGTTGGTCACAGCCACCAGCGGGCCGGTCTTCTCGGTAATCTGCATGGCCTTCACTCCCTTGCCGCCACGATGAACGGTGGCTCGGTAGTCCTTGAGGGCTGAGCGTTTGCCATAGCCGTGCTCCGTAACCACCAGCAGGTTCTCATCCTCGCTGGGCAGGCAGAGCATCTCAATGGCGGCATCGTCGTCGCCGTCAAGGTCCATACCCTTCACTCCCGAGGCACCGCGGCCCATCGAGCGGAACTCCTTCTCCGGGCATATCATCACCTTGCCCTTCTTCGAGGCAATAAGCATGTAGCTTTCGCCATCGGTCAGGCAGGCGGTGAGCAACTCGTCGCCCTCGCGGATGCCGATGGCTATGATGCCATTGGTACGCGGACGCGAGTAGGCCTCCAGCGGCGTCTTCTTGACGATACCGTTCTTCGTGCACATCACGATGTAGTGGTTGCCCACATACTCGGTATCGCTGAGGGTCTCCACGTTGACATAGGCCTTCACCTTGTCGTCAGGCTCGATATTGATGCAGTTCAGTATCGGACGCCCCTTGGTATTCTTCTCTCCCTCGGGCACCTCGAAGGCTCGCATCCAGTAGCAGCGGCCTTTCTCGGTGAAGAACAGCAGGTAGTTGTGGTTCGTGCAAGTGAAGATGTGCTCCACAAAGTCCTCGCTGCGCACCGAGCTGCCTTTCGAGCCCACTCCGCCACGGGTCTGTGTGCGGTATTCGGTGAGGGGGGTACGCTTGATGTAACCCTTGTGGCTGATGGTGATAACCACCTGCTCGTCGGGTATGGTGTCCTCCACACGGAAGTTGGCTGCATCATATTTAATAATCGTACGTCGATCGTCACCGTACTTGTCGCGAAGTTCCTCGCACTCCTGTTTGATAACCTGCATCAGCACATTGTGGTCGCCGAGTATTTCCTTGCAACGCTCTATGAAACGCAACTTCTCGTCGTATTCATCCTGCAGTTTTTGATGCTGCAGACCCGTAAGCTGAGCCAGGCGCATATCCACAATGGCGCGGGCCTGAATGTCGCTGAACTGGTATTTGTCCACCAGTCCCTGACGTGCCTCGTCGGGATTCTTGCTGGCACGTATAAGGGCCACAATCTCGTCAATGATGTCGATGGCACGGAGCAGACCCTCCAGGATGTGGGCACGCTTCATAGCCTCGTCCATCTCGAACTGGGTGCGGCGGGTAACCACATCCTCGCGGTGCTCCACGAAGTATTGTATCAGCTGCTTCAGGTTCAGCAACTGCGGGCGGCCATGCACCAAGGCGATGTTGTTCACCGCAAAGCTGCTCTGCAGCTCGGTCAGCTGGAACAGCTTGTTCAGTATGACATTGGGCACCACGTCGTGGCGCAACACATAGACCACACGGATGCCGTCCTTGTCGCTCTCGTCGCGAATGTCCAGAATGCCCTCAATCTTGCCTTCCTTCACCAGGTTGGCCGTCTTCTTGATCATCTCGCTCTTGTTCACACCGTAGGGCACCGTTGAAGCCACAATGAGATTGTGTCCCTTGGCGTCCTCTTCAATCTCGGTGATGGCGCGGATGATGATGCTGCCGCGACCCGTCATGTAGGCTTCGCGTACACCATTGTATCCATAGATGATACCTCCCAACGGAAAGTCCGGAGCCTTCACATATTCCATCAATTCCTCGATGGTGATGTCGCGGTTGTCTATAAAGGCTATGCAGCCGTCCAACACCTCGCGCAGATTGTGCGTCGGCATATTGGTGGCCATACCCACGGCAATACCGTTCGAGCCGTTCACCAGCAGGTTCGGTATCTTCGCAGGCAGCACCGAAGGCTCCTCGCCCTCGTTGTCGTAGGTGGGCACCATGTCCACAGTGTTCTTGTCTATGTCAGCCACCAGCTCGTTGCTGATCTGTTTCAGTCGCGCCTCGGTGTATCGCATGGCAGCTGGCGAATCGCCGTCGATCGAACCGAAGTTACCCTGTCCGTCCACCAGCGTATAGCGCATCGACCAATCCTGGGCCAGTCGCACCAGTGCGCCGTATATGGACGAATCGCCGTGCGGGTGGTACTTACCCATCACGTCGCCCACAATACGGGCCGACTTCTTGGTTGGAGTGTTGTAGAGAATGCCGTTCTCGTTCATCGAATAGAGTATGCGGCGGTGCACCGGTTTGAACCCGTCGCGCACGTCCGGCAATGCCCTCGCCACGATGACCGACATGGCATAGTCGATATAGGCCGTTTTCATTGTGGTCTCGATATCGACCCTTGTGATTTTTTCGTTTTCAGAAACCATCAGTCGTTATTTATTATTTTATATTATTGTATTCTAATAATTTATATACACTTCCGTGTTTTACCTTAAAAAACAAAGATACGAATTATTTTTCATTCTTCGGCATCTTCGGCACATTTTTTTTATCAACAACAAACCCTAAACGCTGTACGCTAAACACTAAACACTGATTTCCACACCTTCTTGTTGATAAGAATCTTTGGCACAGAAGTTGCATTAGGAATATTTGTAGTAATTTTGCAACCCGAAATCATCCCAACATGGAAGCAAACCTTAGTGAAAATACAAAAAAGGCCGTCGCCTTCTCCCGCGACGAAGCCATCCGCCTCAAAAACGGCGGCATCGCCGTCGAGCACCTCTTCCTCGGCATGGCTCGCCTCCCCGAATGCTCGGCAATGACCATGCTCTCCACCCTCGGCGTCAACACCGCCGCCCTCCGCGAGCGCCTCGAAAACCAAGTCTCTCAGGCTCAGGCCGACATCCGCTACGCCGAAGACAGCGAAATACCCATGCTCCGCCAAACCGAGAAGGTACTCCGCCTCAGCTACCTCGAAAGCATCAAACTCAAATCCTCCGAAATCCGCACCGAGCACCTCATCCTCGCCATGTTGCAGGAAAACGACAACCTCGTCGCCAACCTCCTCGGAAAAGAGAACGTCGACTACGAACGCTTCGCCAAGCTCGTCCGCTCCGACAGCGGCCTCGAGCCCGGACGCACGCCCGACTTCTCCAGCCAAACCTCCGACGACGACAACGACGACGCATGGGCCGATCCCCTCATCGAAAGCGGCAAGCAGAAAACCGAGGGCAACAAAGGCAAAAGCGGCACCCCCGCCCTCGAAAACTTCGGCCGCGACCTCACCAAGCTCGCCCAGGAAGGCAAACTCGACCCCATCGTCGGACGACAGAAAGAGATGGACCGCATAGCACAGATCCTCTCCCGCCGCAAAAAGAACAACCCCATCCTCATCGGTGAAAGCGGCGTCGGCAAAAGCGCCATTGCCGAAGGACTTGCCATCCGCATCGCCGAAGGTCGTGTCCCGCGCACCCTCTACGGCAAACGCCTCCTCTCCCTCGACCTCGCCTCCCTCGTCGCCGGCACCAAATACCGCGGACAGTTCGAGGAACGCATGAAAGCCATCATCAACGAACTCGAGCAGCACCCCGAAATCATCATCTTCATCGACGAAATCCACACCATCGTCGGCGCCGGCTCCGCCAGCGGCTCCCTCGACGCCAGCAACATGTTCAAGCCCGCACTCGCCCGCGGCGTCATCCAGTGCATCGGCACCACTACCCTCGACGAGTACCGCCAGTACATTGAGAAAGACACCGCCCTCGAGCGCCGCTTCCAGAAAGTGCTCGTCGAGCCCGCCTCCCCCGACGAGACCATGGAAATTCTCCAGAACATCAAGGACAAATACGAGCAGCACCACCTCGTCGTCTATAGCGACAGCGCCCTCAAAGCCTGCGTCGACCTCACCGAGCGCTACATCTCCGACCGTCTCCAGCCCGACAAGGCCATCGACGCCCTCGACGAAGCCGGCGCCCGCGTCCACATCGCCAACATGCAGGTGCCCCAAGACATCGTCAACCTCGAGCAGGAGGTGGCGCGCGTCGAAGCCCAGAAAAAGGAAGTCCTCGCCGCCAAGCGCTACTCCGAGGCCGCCGAACTCCGCGACCAGGAACGCGACCTCGAGGGCAAGCTCTCCGACCTCAAACGCCAGTGGGACGCCGACGAGCGTCAGCGCAAAGTCACCGTCACCGACCAGGACATCGCCGCCGTCGTCGCCATGATGACCGGCGTGCCCATCGAGCGCATCGCCGAAAGCGAACAGGGACGCCTCCTCCACATGGAAAACCAGCTCCGCGGAAGCGTCGTCGGCCAGGACGAGGCCATCAGCCAGATCTCCAAGGCCATTCGCCGCAACCGCGCCGGCCTCAAGGACCCCAACCGCCCCATCGGCTCCTTCCTCTTCCTCGGCCCCACCGGCGTCGGCAAGACCTACCTCACCAAAATCCTCGCACGCTACCTCTTCGACAGCGAAAGCGCCATGATCCGCATCGACATGAGCGAGTACATGGAAAAATTCGCCGTCAGCCGCCTCATCGGCGCCCCTCCGGGATACGTCGGCTACGAGGAAGGTGGACAGCTCACCGAGCGCGTACGCCGCAAACCCTACTCCATCGTCCTCCTCGACGAAATCGAGAAGGCCCACCCCGACGTCTTCAACGTCCTCCTGCAGGTCCTCGACGACGGCGTCCTCACCGACGGCATCGGCCGCAAAGTCGACTTCAAGAACACCATCATCATCATGACCTCCAACATCGGCTCCCGACAACTCAAGGACTTCGGCACAGGCGTCGGCTTCAACACCGCCGCCCGCGAAGCCGAAAAAGCCGACCTCCAGCGCGACGTCATCGAGAAAAGCCTCAAAAAAGCCTTCGCCCCCGAGTTCATCAACCGTATCGACGACATTATCTACTTCAACTCCCTCCAGCGCGAAGACATCCACCGTATCATCGACATCGAGCTCCGCGGACTCTTCTCCCGCATCCGCCAGATGGGCTTCGAGGTCGACATGGACGAGCGGGCCAAAGACTTCATCGTCGCCAAGGGCTGGGACGAAAACTACGGCGCACGGCCCCTCCGCCGCGCCATTCAGCGCTACGTCGAGGACGACCTCGCCGACCTCATCATCAAAGCCGACATACTCCCCGGCGACACCATCCACATCTCCGCCGACGACAACAACGTCGTCTTCGACATCGAAAAAGGCGAAACCTCGCAGGCCCTCGACGCCGAACTCCATCCCAACCCCGTCCAGGCCTGACATCACTCTGCAAGCACACACACAAACGCGGCAGCAACCTGACTATCAGTTGCTGCCGTTTTTTTCACATCCGCCCCCTACCCCATCCACTTCGCCACCCAAAGGGTACACAAGAGGTACCTAATACGGCCGTTCTTATATTGTTCTTATATAGTTCTCATATTGTTCGCATATTGTTCTTATATCCAGGATATAGGAACAATATAAGAACAATATGTAAACAATATAAAAACAATATAAGAACGGCCGTATCAAATACCTATTTGAAGCGGTTTTGTCCCCTAAAAGTTGTATTTCACCATGGCGCAGAAGCGGTGGCCGAGGACCTGGCGGAGGTTGTCGTTGTCGGGGACGGTGCCGTCACGCGGGTCGAGGTCGCCGTAGGTGACGCCGGTGAGCTCGTACTCGAGGCCGATGTTGAAGGCCTTGGTATTGTAGCTGATGGAGGGGGCGAGGCGGTAGATGCTGTTGAGGTTGGTGACGCCCTTCTTCATGTAGAGCTCGGGGGGGACAAGGGCGATGATTCGATAGTCCTTGTTGGCAAGGCCGAGGTTTTTCTGGTAGCCGAGGAAGAGGTTGACGCGCCAGCGCGAGCCATAGGAGAGGTTGAGGTAGGAGACGAAGGCCTGCATGGGGATGTAGCCCAAGTCACCGTCGGCATTGACGGCCCAGGCATAGCCGCTGAGCATGTTGAGGTGGCCGAGGTTCTGCGCCAGGGTGCTGCGGAATTTCAGCGCAAAGGGCACGCTGAGGGGCGTGTACTGGAAGTAGACCGTCGGCGAGAAGGAGTGGCAGCGACCCTCGTCGAGGCGGTTGTAAAGCACGTCATCGGTCATCACATTCACCACAGGTATCTCCCTGCGGATGAGGAGGTTGGTGTAGTCCATGCCCAGCTGGGCGTAGACCTCGCGCGTGCGGTAGTGGAGTCCGAAGAAGAGTTCGGGCACCAGCGAGCGGTTGGCGTAGGCCGTGCTTTCGCCGTCGGGGCCGGGCGAGGAGAACTGGTACTGCCAGAGGGCGGCGGCGGTGAAGCCGAAGCCGTTGGGATTCAGTGTGTAGCGCAGCTGCGGCGTGCGGCTGTGGGGACGGAAGGGGGCTCCGGCAGCCATGCCGAGCACGTCGGGCATGATGCTGCCGCTGAGGGGGTGCCAGTCCTGGCCGACGAGGAGCTCGTGCTGGCCGAAGTTGTTCTGGCGGCGGAGGGTGACGTAGGCCAGACGCAGGCGCAGCACGGTGTTGCTGGTGCCGAAGCCGGCAAAGTCGCCTTCCACCTTGCCGCTGAGGTCGAAGCCCGCGAAGTGCGCCCCTTCGAGGGCGAGGCCGAAGCGGGTGCTGAGGGCCAGGAAGTGGGCCTCGGGGACGGCATTGCGGTCGAAGCGCTCGTCGGTGGCGCCGAGGGTCTGGGCCTGGGCCTCGGTGAGGTTCCAGTCCTCGTCGTAGGGGATCATCAGGTATTCGCCGCCGCAGACGGTCATCATGCGTCGCGAGTCGACGTTGAGGTAGTTGCGGACGAATCCGTAGGGTTTGATTGTCACCTTCTCGGCCTTGCGCACGGCGGCGGTGTCCTGCGCCGAGGCGGCAAGGGTGGCGAGGAGGAGGGTTGCAAGTAGCAGGGTTTTCTTCATAGTGATGTATGGTTTTATGTTTCTATTTTATTTTTCCGACTGCAAAAGTACTACAAGATTGTTACATTCCAATTACGAAACGGTTAAAATTCTGTTAAGTTTGGGCCACAGTGTCTGTGCGGCCTTTGTCGACAGCCGGAAAAAGTGGAAAGTGGAAAGTGTGTAGCGGGTAGCATTCAACCACGACTGCTATCCACTACACACTCCCCACTTTACACTTTCATCTTTCTCTATGCCAGGAGGACAAGCAACTGGGCGGTGAAGATGCGGAGGAACATGGTGAGGGGGTAGACGGTGGCGTAGCCGGTGTTTGGCAGTTTGCAGCCGTCGGGGGCCATGTTGTTGGCGAAGGCCAGGGTCGGCGGGTCGGTGTGGCTGCCGCCGATGAAGCCCATGAGGGTGTAGTAGTTCATCTTCAGCACCAGGCGACCGAAGAGACCCACCAGCAGCGGGGGCACCATGGTGATGATGACACCGTAGAGGACCCACATGTAGCCGCCGGCCTGGATGGTGGCCAGGAAGCTGCCGCCGGCACTGAGGCCGACACCGGCAAGGAAGAGGGCGATGCCCACCTCGCGCAGCATCCATACACCGTGGCTCTCGGTAAATTCGGTCGTGAACCAGCCCTTCTTCACACCCAGCCAAGCACCGATGAGGCTCACCACCAGCGGGCCGCCAGCCAGACCCAGTTTGACGGGGGCCGACATGCCGACGGGTATGGGGATGGAACCCACGATGATGCCGATGGCAATGATGACGAAGATGGGGACAAGGTTGATTTTGTGGCGCTGCGAGGTCGGAGTGGCTTTCTTCTCGTTCTGTTCGGTGGTGGAGTCATCGGTGACGGGCTCCTTCTTCATGTCGATACGGCAGAGCGGACGGAGCAGCAGACATACAACAATCATGCCCACCACAGCCAGCGGATAGGCCACAGCGTAGCCGGCGGCCAGCTGGTCGGCGGCATCGGCAAAGCCGAGGTCACGCACTGTCTGTTGGGCAGCCGAGAGGCCGGGGGTATTGGTGACGGCGCCGGTATAGACACCGGCCATATCGTTCAGGCTCTGATTGGCAACCTTGGCGATGATATAGGTAATGAGCACGCCGAGGGCCACATTGACGAGGGCCATGCCGTTCATGGCCAGGCCGCCTTTCTTGAAGCTCTTGAAGAATCCGGGGCCTACCTGCAGGCCGACGGCAGTGACAAAGAGAATGAGTCCGAACTCCTTGATGATGTGGAGCATCTCTCCGTTGCACTGCACTCCGAGAGCGCTGATGAGGATGCCCACGAAGAGCACCCAGGTGATGCCAAGGGTCACGCCCTTGATTTTGAACTTGCCCAAGAGCAAGCCGGCAAAAATAGATACCGAAAGCATCAGCACCGTGGTGCCGACACCTCCGTTAGTGAGTAAGTTAGTAAACCACATAGTTTCAGTTATGAGTCATGAATTATGAGTTGTGAGACAAAAAAAGCCAAGAGTTAAGAGCTAAGAGGAACACCTGAGGCGGGCTGCTCTAACTCTTAACTCTTAACTCCTAACTCTAAACTGCTTAGTCGCCCAGTGTGGCAACCATGACAGCCTTGATGGTGTGCATGCGGTTCTCAGCCTCGTCGAAGACGATGCTGTTTTCGCTCTCAAACACCTCCTCGGTGACCTCGATGCCGTCGAGACCGAACTTCTCGTTCACGTCGCGGCCAGCCTTGGTCTCAAGGTTGTGGTAGGCGGGCAGGCAGTGCATGAATTTGCACTTGGGGTTGCCGGTCTTTTTCATCAGGGCAGCGTTGACCTGGTAGGGCATAAGCATCTTGATGCGCTCTTTCCACACGCTGTCGGGTTCGCCCATCGACACCCAGATGTCGGTGTAGATGAAATCGAGGCCCTTCACGCCCTTCTCGACGTCGTCGGTGACGGTGAGCTTGGCGCCAGTCTCTTTGGCGATATCCTGGCACTTCTTGACGAGTTCCTTCGAAGGCTGAAGTTTCTTGGGGGCGATGATGCGGATGTCCATACCCATCTTGACGCCGCCAACCATCAGGCTGTTGCCCATGTTGTAGCGGGCATCGCCGATGTAGGCAAACTTCACCTGGTTGAGGGGCTTGTCGGTGTGCTCCTGGATGGTGAGGAAGTCGGCAAGAATCTGGGTGGGGTGAGCCTCAGCGGTGAGGCCGTTCCAGACGGGAACGCCGGCGTATTTGGCCAGCTCCTCGACGGTGGCCTGGTCGAAGCCACGGTACTCGATGCCGTCGAACATGCGGCCCAACACGCGGGCGGTGTCTTTCATGCTCTCCTTGATGCCGATCTGGCTGCCGGTGGGACCGAGGTAGGTCACGTGGGCACCCTGGTCGTGGGCACCGACCTCGAAGGCGCAGCGGGTACGGGTCGAGGTCTTCTCGAAGATGAGGGCGATGTTCTTGCCTTTCAGGCGGGGCTGCTCGGTGCCGGCATATTTGGCGCGCTTGAGGTCGCGGGCCAGGTCGAGCAGATAGTTGAGCTCCTTCGGCGAAAAGTCGAGGATTTTCAGGAAATTGCGGTTTCTAAGATTATAAGCCATTTTACAAATGTATTTAAATTGTTAATAATTTATTCTTATTTAACGATACGGGTTCCGCAGTTGGGGTTGTCCAGCTGGCCGGCCTCGGTGATGATGCACTCCTTGCCGCCGTGCTCGACGAACATGATGGCGGCACGCACCTTCGGAGCCATGCTGCCTTCGGCAAACTGACCTTCTTCGAGGTACTTCTTGGCTTGTGCAATGGTGATGGTGTCCAACGCCTGCTCGTTCTCCTTGCGGAAGTTGATGTAGACCTTGGGCACATCGGTGAGGATGTAGAACTCGTCGGCACCTATCTCGACAGCGCAGAGGGCGCTGGCCAGGTCCTTGTCGATAACAGCCTCGACACCACGCACATTGTCGCTCTCCTCAACCACAGGGATGCCACCGCCACCAACGGTGACGACGATGTTGCCGGCTGTAGCCAACTGTTTCACAATCTTGATATTGTTGATACGCACGGGCTTGGGGGAAGCCACCACTTTGCGCCAGCCGTTGCCTTTGGGGTCTTCTTTGTATTTGGCACCGGTCTCAGCGGCCAACTGGTCGGCCTGCTCTTTGGTGTAGTAAGGTCCCACAGGCTTGGTGGGGTTCTGGAACATTGGATCCAGGGCATTGACAGCCACCTGGGTCACCAATGTAACCACATCACGCTGTATGTCATTGCGAGCCATCACATTGCGCAGACCCATCTCAATCAGATAGGCGATGCTACCCTGTGTCTCGGCAACGCAGAAATCCATCGGCATGGCCTGCACCCCAACCTGTTTGCCAGCCTCATGCTGAAGCATCACATTACCTACCTGGGGACCATTGCCGTGTCCGATAACCACGTTGTAGTTGCGTTTGAGCAGTGCGCAGAGACTCTCGCAAGTGTTCTCCACGTTCTCAATTTGTTCCTTGTAAGTACCCTTTTGTCCACTGCGGAGGAGGGCATTACCTCCGAAAGCGACAACCGCTAACTTTCTCATTCTTATTCTATATTCTTAATTTTCAATAAAATAATATATTTTCCATTCAAACAGGAAAATGCAAATGTACGAAAAAAAAACGACATAACGAAAACAATTCGTCATTTTCAATGTTTTATTTTAAAAAAGAGACCAGCAAGCAGGTTCAAAGCGACTCGAGGAAAGAGCGGATAAGGGTCAGGAAACGGGGATAGTTGCCTAATCCACACCCTTCACAGGTATCGGTGGGACTATGGTAGCCACCGTACGGCCCCCCGAGGGTGTAGATGAAGATAGCCGGGCAAAACTGGCTCAGAAAGTAGTGGTCGCTGTTGGGGGCATTGTCGCGGCGGCCGATTTTGGCCGCATAACCTCGTTCCTCATTGATACGATCCAACATGTCGACGTACGGTTTTGTCGCACGGTCGTTGGCGTTGACCACCATCAAGCCCTCGTCTCCTCCACAAAAGAGGTCGATATTAATCAAAAGCTTGACCTTATTCATTTTGACAAGTGGCATGTCGGCAAAGAAGCCGCTTCCTATCAACCCGGATTCCTCGCCGCCGAAAAAGAGGAAAACGTACGTATAATGGCGATGATCTTGCCCCGAAATCATACGAGCCAGGTCCAACACTGCGGCTGTACCGCTTGCGTTGTCGTGGGCTCCGAAAAAGATGGTATCACCATTCATGCCAAGATGTTCATAGTGGGCAGTAAACACTATCATAGAGTCACTTTCGCCAGGTATGTATCCACAGACATTCTGCGAACGATAGCCGGCTTTGACGATGGGTAGCCGCGAGGTGGTATTAGGGAAATAGAAATACTGGTAATAATTCTTGCATAAGGGCTTTACACCCATGAACTTCAACTCGTTGCGCACATAGTTGGCGGCAATGGAGTCTCCCCTATTCTGCATGCCGCGACCGTACATCGAGGGCGCAGTCAGATCGCGAATCACACGCCGAGCATATGCGCTGTCCTGTGCCTGCAGTGCCATTGGCATCAACAGGAAGAAGCCTAAAATCCGGGCAAATCTAACCATAACGTGGGAAGCATTAAAACGAAACCTATAACAATAAGCGCAAGGATGAACTTCCACACCCATTTAAGCCATGTGCCATAAGGGATGCGGGCCATGCCGAGCACACCAATGAGCACTCCGCTGGTGGGCGTCAGCATATTGGTGAAGCCGTCGCCGAACTGGAAGGCCAGCACGGTGGTCTGGCGCGAAACATCAATCAGGTCTGCAAACTGCGACATGATGGGCATGGTAAGTGCCGCCTTGGCCGAGCCGCTGGGCATAACGACGTTGAGCAACGTTTGGAATACATACATGGCGCCCAGAGAAGCGACATCGCCCACCTGTGCCAACGACCGCGTCAATCCATAAAGGATGGTGTCAATAACACGTCCGTCTCGAAGGATAAAGATGATACCGCTGGCCAAACCCACCACCAAAGCTGCCGAGAGGATGTCCTTGCATCCCGCAAGAAAAAGTTTGGCTATATTGTCAGCCCCCTGACGGTCTATAATGCCGGCAATGATACCCATGGCAAGGAAAAGCGCAGAGATTTCCTCGATATACCAACCAAACTTCAACACACCCAATACCAAGGCGATAATGGTGATAAAAAAGAGAATGAGAATCAGCGTTTGGCGGACTGAGAGACGACTGTCTTCAGTAGATTGCATACGCGAACGCCAATAATCGTCGAGTTTGTAGACAGGACTGCTCTCCGGCCTGGCTTTGACCTTCCGCGCATACCACAATACAAAGGCGATGCCGATAATTGTCAGTACAACCCAACAGAACAGACGGTATTCAAGGCCCGAAAAAAGAGGCAGGTCGGCAATGCCTTGGGCAATACCGATGGTAAAGGGATTGAGCATAGCTCCAGCAAACCCCACATGCGCAGCCACATAGCACATACACACACCCACAATGGAATCATATCCCATCTGAATGGCCAACGGAATAAACACAACAACGAATGCAATAGTCTCCTCGCTCATGCCGAAGACCGCTCCGAAGAGGCTGAACAACAACATCACCAGCGTGATAATGATGTTTTCAACACCCAGTTTCTTTACCATCTTATACCTGCTTAACCGCTTGACCCATCGCAAAAAAGCCATCACTCCTACATCAATGGCATGGCTGTTGTTCAGAATCCAGAAAGCACCGCCGACCATCAGGATAAATATAATGATATCGGCCTTGTCGACAAATCCGTTGAACAAGGCGGAAAATATCTGCCACGTCTGCGGCGCGCGTTCGGTGTAGTGGAACGAATTGTTGACCACCACCTCTCGGGTGGAGCCATTGACATCGACCGTCTCGCGCAGAAACTCTCCTGCCGGCACCACCCACGTAAGCACGGCGGCAAACACAATCAGCGCAAAGACAATGGTGAAAGTATGCGGTATGCGTTTCATCGAGTTATCATTTGATTGTATAATTTGAACAATTCAGCTACGCAACAGCTTTCTGTCATTGTCTTCACGTCGAAGCCGTAGGCCTGCATCACAGCGCGGTCGTTTTCTTGATGAGCGCGGCGCAGCTGGACGGGCATAGTCAGTTCGTCGTAGAGGTCGGCGAGGCTGCTGTCGGGATAAATCATACGGGCATCGAGGATGCCCTGCGCCGTCTGCTCTATCTTCGCTTTCTGTGCTTCTGTAGGCGTAGGCCACGGGAAGTTGTTGTAGACAATATCATTAGAATAACGATAGTCACTCTTTAGTCTTCCACAGACGGCACGCATCCAAGCCATGTGTACATTACTTTCAAGAATGCCAAAATGGTAAAGCGTTGCATTGGGAATAAGAATGTTTGCATCTCCGCATATCACATCCTTGTCTAGATATCCCATCGGAATATACCGACGTTTCTCGGAAGAGTGCCTCGGAATAATAATATAGTGGCTATCTGGTTGGCGAATCTCCATAAAACGAGTAGGAATGTCCGCGAATCGCCGTGTGGCAATTTTTGAACTCTTCAATCTGAATTCACGCGTTTTTGAAATTCTCTCTTTTACAAGCGGCATACTTGCAAGTTCCTTGGGAGAGGCTCCTTCAAGCCATAGACAATAGCGTGGCAGATTATGAAGGAATTCTCGAGCACCTACAAATCTGTAAATGTATTTTTTTGCCTCTGGATCTCTACGAATGAAGTCATCATATTCGTCAGCCTCAATAATAAGATTTCCTCCGTCAACGGGGCTGCTACCTTTGATTATTTCAGGAACCTCGCATAATGGTTTTTTCCTGCTACCTATAAAGACAGAAGGAGCATTAATCACATATGGGCTGATGTTTTCTGCTCTCGTACTTTGATCTCCGTCAAAGATAATGAGTTCCCTATAGGGCTCTGAATATTTGCTGCTAAAACCTATGATAACACAGTGAACATGAGCTTTCGAAGAAGCTTCGCTGTCCCACCTAAACGTGCGGTATGCAAAATCAATGCGAATGCCCATTTTTTCAGTAAGGTTCTTCCAAATAGAAGCGACTTGTTCTCCTTGTGTGATACTATTGGTGGATACTAAGGCTGCACGAGTATTACTTTTACCAATTAGACGAGCGGCTTTGTAATACCAGCCAGCTACATAATCAATGTTTTTTACACAATCAGGACAAGCAACAGACAAATCTTCTTTTTGTTCCTTTGATTGATATGCGTACCCCACAAACGGCGGGTTCCCCATTATGTAGTCATAATGCACCTCATATCTCTTTACCTCTGGCTTTACTATACTGTCAAAATGACTTGTCACAACATTCAACTCCCCGTATTCTGCAACAGGTTCGCTGACCATCGTCGTTTCGGGTTCTATAATCAAATGGACGTTCTTGGCGCGAATGGTAGGTATATCCGACAGCTGTTCGAAGACGTCCCACTCCATCCGTAGAGCATTCCCCTCGCGGATATTGCTGTAGCTCTTCAGTGGCAAGAAATCGATGTCGCGGTGGATGATGCGTTCAGTTTCGCGAAGCATTTGTGCTTCGCTAATCCAAAGGGCTGTGGTGGCCACGGTGACGGCGAAGTCGTTGATTTCAATGCCGTAGAACTGGTTGATGCTGACCTTAATAGGGTTGGCCTCATCAAAGCCCAAGAACGACTGACCATGGTAGCGGACGTTGATGACCTCGTTCTCCAAGCGGCGAAGCGAGAGGTAGGTCTCCGTAAGGAAGTTTCCACTACCACAGGCAGGATCGAGGAATGTGAGCTGCGAAAGTTTGTCTTGATATGCATCCAGCCGCTTGTTGCGTTCCTTCTCCACTTTCACCTCCAGTATCTCGTCCAGCTCATGGCGCAGGTCGTTGAGAAACAACGGGTCAATAACCTTGTGAATATTTTCGATGCTGGTGTAGTGCATACCGCCGCTGCGACGTGTCTCGGGGTTCAGTGTGCTCTCGAAGACGGCTCCGAAGATGGTAGGCGAGATCTCGCTCCAGTCAAAGTCGAGGCTGGCATTGTCAAGCAGGGCGGCCTTCAACTCTGGCGTGAACTGCGGTATCTCGATTTCCTCGGCGAAGAGGCCGCCATTGGTGTAAGGAAATGCCTTGAGATCGTCCTGCAGATACTTGCTACGTTTCTCGACAGGGGTATTCAGAATCACAAACAAATCTTGCAAAGCACGTCGCAAGTCTTTAGTCTCATAGGCAGTCAAAAAGTCGTGGAACTGATCGTGGGCGAATACCCCGGCGTCTTCGGCATAAAGGCAGAAGACGATACGGACACATAGGATATTGAGCCAACGGAGCGCTTTAGGCGAGGGATCGTCGTATTGTTTAAGCAACGCCTCATAGATGCAGCCCACTATCTCGCCTGCCTGCATCGAGACCTGCATCTCTTTGGTGATATGCTCACTCTTCTGGTCTACCAAGAACTGAAGACGATAGTACTCCTTCGCCATGTTGGCGAGTTGTATCTTCTGCGCTTCTCCGTTGGGCTGCTCCATGTCGTACACCCAGAACTCACGGAAATTACAAGTCACCACCCAGCGTGGATGTAGACTCAACGGCAGGCCAACGATATATTTTTTTGCTTGTTGGAACGGGTTAAGCATTGCACCATCGCTTTGGCGTATTGGGGCACCAAGGTCTTTGTCAATGCTCTTCTGCTCTATAAGCACACGGGTACTTGGCAGGTACACGTCCATAAAATTGGTGCTTTCTACCATCACCTTGTCTTCGAACATGGCAAATGAAAACGGGTCATCAACCCCAAAGACATTCTGGAGTAGTTCTAACCAGAATTTTTGAGTATCGCCCTTCTCATATCCCCTGCCCTGCCACTTTTCAGCAAAGGCCGCTGCAGAAGATTGCCTCTTTTTGTCATTGCTCGTCATAATGTAGATGATAATTTGTTATAAGCCAGCCAGCTGTTGCGGTAGCGGGGATCGCAGGAAACGTCCTCGCCGAACCATGACGGGGGCACGAAGGCGTTGGCTGCTTCGGCCGAAGAAAATTCCACTTCGACCAAACGGAGACCTTCGTGCGCACCATGGAAGAGGTCGAGCTCGGCCACCTGTGTGGTGTACAGTCCGTCGGCCTCGCTGCGACGCAGGTCTATGCGGTAACGTGTCTTGCACACCATGTTGCCCTCGCATTTGGCGCGGAGCATCATGTACTTATCCTTTGTAAGTGCAAACTCCTCCTCGCGGTTGACAATGGCCGAGGTGTCGGCGTAGTGCTGTTTCTCTTTGACGGTGAGAATAAAAGCATCGCCCATCCTGCGGACACGCAGGGTGGGCGATGTGCAAAGGTAGCCTTGTTCAATCTCTACATGAGGATAACCATTCAGGTCCTCTGGCAGAGAGACCACAAGGTATTTACGTTCTATCTCCATTTAAAGCTTGGCAAGATAGTCGGTAACATTCTTTTCGATGCGGGCGGCCACATCGGCGCAGTCGTCGGCTTTCTGGAACTTCTCGCCGGTGATGTGCTCGTAGAGCTCAATGTAGCGGTCGCTGATGCTGTTGACAATCTCCTCGGTCATCTCGGGCACCTTCTGCCCTTCCTTTCCCTGGAAACCGTTGTCCATCAGCCACTCGCGAACAAACTCCTTGCTGAGCTGGCGCTGATGCTCACCCTTCTTCAGGCGCTCCTCGTAACCGTCGGCGTAGAAGTAGCGGCTGCTGTCGGGGGTATGGATTTCGTCGATGAGGTAGATCTTGCCATCGCGCTTGCCGAACTCATACTTGGTGTCGACAAGGATAAGGCCCTTCTCGGCGGCAATCTTGGTGCCACGCTCGAAGAGCTGCAGGGCGTAGCGCTCCAGCTGGTCGTAGTCCTCCTTGCTGACGAGGCCCGTGCGGATGATTTCCTCACGGCTGATGTTCTCGTCGTGACCCTCGTCGGCCTTGGTGGTGGGGGTGACAATGGGTGTGGGGAACTTCTGGTTCTCCACCATGCCCTCGGGCAGCGGCACACCGCAGAGGGTGCGGGCGCCGGCCTTGTACTCACGCCAGGCGCTGCCAGCCAGGTAGCCGCGGACAATCATCTCCACGCGGAAACCCTCGCATTTCAGGCCCACAGTGACCATCGGGTCGGGGGTGGCAAGCTTCCAGTTGGGCAGGATGTCGGCGGTGGCGTCGAGGAACTTGGCGGCAATCTGGTTCAACACCTGGCCCTTGTAGGGGATGCCTTTCGGCAATACAACGTCGAAGGCCGAGATGCGGTCGCTGACCACCATGGCCATATATTTATCGTCGATGTTATAGACATCGCGCACTTTGCCCACATAGAGGCTTTTCTGTTTCGGGAAATTAAAGTTGGTTTTAACTACTGCTTTCATATATTGTATTGTTTTATTTTCAAAATAAGTGCCATAGCCCATACACCCTCTCTACTCCTCCAGCTTCATGGCGAAGAAGGTGAAGTTCACCTTGCCGTAGTTGCGGTGCTGCCAGAAACGGGGATGCTCCTCGAAGCTGTACTCCCGCGGGTGTTCGAGGATGAAGATGCCGTCCTCCGTCAGCACCTCGCGTTCGAAAACGAGGTCGGGCAGCGACGACAGTTCCTCCAGTGCATAGGGCGGGTCGGCAAAGACTATGTCGAACTTGCGGTTGGCCCTCTTCAACAGGTCGAAGACATCCGTGCGCACCACATGCAGGTTGCGCAGGCCGAGGCGGTTGGCCTCGCTCTTGATGTATTCCGTGCAGGCATTGTTGATGTCGACTGCCGTCACCTCTTTCACCCCACGCGAAATGAACTCTATCGCCACCGCGCCAGTGCCCGAAAAAAGGTCCATCACCGTACACTCCTCATAGTCGACGTAGTTGTTGAGGATATTGAAAAGGCTCTCGCGAGCCATGTCGGTGGTGGGGCGCACGGGAAGGTTGGCGGGGGGATTGAGACGGCGGCCTTTGAGGTTTCCAGCAATGATTCTCATAATATCAGCGCGTTGCGGTAGGTGTGTAGGGTTTTGAAGGCGGGATTGAGGAAGGAGGTATGAAGGCCCGTAAAGAGCGTGGCCTGCGGGAAATAGGGACGCAGCAGCGCAAAGCGCTCTCTCCCCACCTCGCCACACATCAGCAGCTCCGTGCCGTTGTTTTCCAGACCGAAACTCTTCAGCACCTCGATGGTGTGGAACTGAGCCTCGCTGTCCGAGCTGTAGGCCACGGTGTTGCCGTAGATGTAGCGTCCGTCGCGGAAAGCGGCGAAGTCGATGACGCCCTCGCGCCAGTGCGCCAGCAGCAGCGGATGGTCCTGGCTGCGACGCTCAAGGCCTACGGAGGCCAGCTTCACGTGTTGGTTCATCACCACGAGACCCGGCAGGGCCACCTTGAAGGCCGTCGCAATGGCGTCGGAGGCAGCATAAACCGCCGTAGCCCCCAGCTTCTTGCAGGGCGTGGCCATGATGGTGGTGGCATCGCTGCCGACGAGCTTCAGGTACTGGCGGTGCGCCGAGGGAGAATAGAGTTCGTCCGGCACCCAGGTACTGTGGTCGCTCAGAACGACGAGCTCCATGGCGGCATAGCCCAGGGGCCGTATGCCGACAGAGGCGAAGAAGGCCTTGACGTCGGCCATGGCGACGGTCATCGAGCCGGCGTGCATGCCCTCAGCCTCGCCGAAGGTCAGCAGGACGCCCGAGAGGCTCACTTCCGAAAAAGAAAATCCATTTGACCGAAGGCAAATGGATAATCTCTTTTCGCTGGAAGCCGTCTCTTTCTCGGTAACAATGAGAGTCTTGCAGCGATACATATTGTTTTAATTATTCAAAGTTACCATCGGTGATAGCCTGGGTCGTGTCGCCCACCTTCCAACCGGCGTAGCGGTCCTTGACCTCGTGGATTTCGGCAATCTTGTTCACCACCAGCTGCTCGTCCATGTCGCTCAGCAGCACCTCGTGGGGCACCTGGCACAGGAAGACGGGGACCATGAAGCCGCTCTTCTCGATCGAGGTGGCATACAGTTCAAACTCGTTTTTCTCACCCTTGGGATAGGGCACATAGCGCAGGTTGCGGATTTCCTCGTCGGTCAGCTGGCGGGTCTTGCCCGTGGCAGCGTCGACGGTGGGCAGTTTGCCATCCTCACGCAGCTTGGCGATGGGGTTCACAAACATCTCCACGCGGGTGGTCCAGCCGTTCTTGATAGCCTCGCTCTCGGGCACCTCGTTGATGTCCACATCGGCGGGAATCTTGTCGTAGTTGTTCACCTTGCTGACGACACGCATGCTGTCCTCCGTCATCAGGCGGTTGATGAGGGTGTCGAAGTTGCCGCAGTAGCTGCCGTAGGTCACCTTGTAGGCTTCCTCGAGGGTGCGGATGCTCTTCAGTTTCTCGGCGCAGGCGTCGCGGCGCTTGGTGTACTCGTTGTCGAAACGCATCGGTTTCTGGATGCTGTTGTAGACCAGATAAGCCAGGCCGACAATCGCCACGGCCAGGACAATTTGGATGATAGTTCTACCTTTCATATTATTATTTCTTTTTTTGTTTACACTACAAAATCGGGTGCAAAGATACGAATAAATTGGCAAATAGCGCGGATATTTTTTACCCCTTCGGCGACAAACAAGTGCAAAATTGCATCAATCAACCATTTGCACCCATATATTTTTTTTCAACCACAACAATCGTCAGCCCCATCTTTTCTTTTCCCCGACGCTTCCGCCGCCGCCTCTTCCCTATCCCCCACCTGTTTATTACCCGAATCGCCCCAAATACGGCCGTTCTTATATTGTTTTCATATTGTTCGCATATTGTTTACATATTGTTCTTATATCCTGGATATAGGAACAATATAAGAACAATATGTAAACTATATGAAAACAATATAAGAACGGCCGAATTGGATACGTCTTGGGTAGGGTTCGGGTGGGTGCTATTCTATGCGAGTCCAATAGACCGTTTCAGAGATGCCGAAGAGGGAGCCCTTGAGGGCGAGGCGACCGTCGGCTTCGAACCAAGCGACGAGTTTGGCGCGGATACCACGCTGAGGGTCATAGATTTTGGTGTCGTCCCAACGTTGTTTTTTGGCGTTGTATTTGAGGCCGGAGAAGAGGACAATCTGGTCGGCAGGGCGGTTGCGGAGGGATTTGTCGGGGTTCTTGGTGTCGAGGATTTTGTTGCCCTTGGCGTCGCGGTCGTGCTCAAGCCAGACGACCCGGGCGCGGTAGGTGCCGTTGACGAGTTTGACTATTTTGGCGCGGAAGCGGTCGTTGCCCTGCATGCCGGAGTAAGTGCCGACGATGTTGTCGGCACTTTTGTTGAGGGAGTTCTGGGCTGCAGCGGGGAGGCTGAGGCCGAGAAGGATGGCTAAAGCCAAGATTATGTGTTTCACTGTTTTGGAAGTTTGGGGTTAAGCGTTGTGAGTTGAGTGTTATATGGATGTCAGCCCATGTTGTGGAATACGTTGACGACGTCGTCGTCGTTTTCGAGGCGTTCGATGAGGGCGTTGACGTCCTCCTGCTCCTCCTCGGAGAGTTCGCGGACAGTGAGCGGGATGCGTTCAAACTTGAAGGATTTGATTTCAAGTCCTCTGTCCTCGAGGAACTTGGAGATGGGGCCGTAGTTGGCGAAGTCGGCGTAGATGAGGATTTCATCCTCGTCGCGGAAGACCTCGTCGATGTCGCAGTCGATGAGTTCGAGCTCGAGCTCGTCCATGTCGATGCCGTCCTGCCATGCGACGACGAAAGAGCATTTGCGCTCGAAGAGGAAGTCGTTCATGCCCATGGTGCCGAGTTCGCCCTTGCCGCGGACGAAGGCGGCGCGGAGGTTGGCGACGGTGCGCGTGGGGTTGTCGGTGGCGGTTTCGACGACGATGGCTACGCCGTGGGGGCCTTTGCCGTCGTAGACGACTTCTTTGTAGGCCGACTTGTCCTTCTCGGTGGCGCGTTTGATGGCGCGTTCGACGTTGTCCTTGGGCATGGACTCGCTCTTGGCGGTCTGCATGAGGAGTCGGAGACGGAGGTTGCTGGAGGGGTCGGGACCGCCGGCAATGACGGCGAGTTCGATTTCCTTGCCGATTTTGGTGAAAGTGCGGGCCATGTGGCCCCAACGTTTGAGTTTGCGTGCTTTGCGGTATTCAAATGCTCTTCCCATAGTATTATTTTTTTTCTAATTGATTGCGTAAATATTCTGTGCAGTCCTCGAAGGTTTTGAAGGTGTGGTCTTCGGGAACGACACCGGGGATGACCTTGTGGGTGGTCAGCATGTAGAGGGGCTGCGGCTGGATGATGGTCATGAGGACCTGTGTGCCGTTGGCCTGGATTTCCTTGATGGCTTCCTCCATGGCGTAGAGGCCGCTCTGGTCCATGAAGGAGACGAGGCGCATGCGGATGATGACGATTTTGGCGTCGGCGGGGACGGTGGACATGACCTCCTTGAACTTGTTGATGGTGCCGAAGAAGATGGGACCGTTGAGGCGCTGGACGTAGATTTTGTGTGCCACGGTGTCGGGCATGCCGTGCTCGTCGTCCCAGGGGCTTTCCTTGTCGAAGTTGGTGAGTTCCTGGCTGCTGTAGCCGCCCTCGACGAGGTCGGAGGCGCGCTTCATGAAGAGGACACAGGCAATGACCATGCCGATGCCGACGGCGGTGAGGAGGTCGACAAAGACGGTGACAAGGAAGACCACGATGAGCACCACGGCGTCGGCGCGCGGTATCTTGGGCAGGTCCTTGAAGCCTTTGAAGTCGATGATGCCCCAGCCGACGGTGATGAGGATGCCGGCGAGGACCGACAGCGGAACATACTGGACCACAGAGCCGAGGCCGAGCATGATGGCCAGCAGCAGCAGGGCGTGCACCATGCCGGAGAGCTGGGTGCGGCCGCCGCTCTTGACGTTGACCACAGTGCGCATGGTGGCGCCGGCACCGGGGAGTCCGCAGAAGAATCCGGCGACGGCGTTGCCGATGCCCTGTCCTATGAGTTCGCGGTTGGAGTTGTGCTTGGTTTTGGTGATGTTGTCGGCCACGACGGAGGTGAGCAGTGTGTCGATGGAGCCGAGGCCGGCCAGCGTGAGGCCGGGAATGATGGCAGCGACGAGGACGGTGCCCCAGTTGATGCCGGAGAGTGCAATCTGGTCGTGCAGGAAGAAAGGCTTGGGCAATCCCGAGGGGATGGCGCCGATGGTGGCCACGCCGTCCATGTTGATGAACAGCGAGACGACCGTCATCACGATAAGGGCCACGAGTGTGGAGGGTACCTTCTTGGTGAGCAGAGGGAAGAGATAGATGATGGCCACGGTGCCGAGGCCGAGGAGGAGCGCGGTGAGGGAGGTGTGGGAGAAGGCGGCGGGCAGGCCGGCAATCTGGTCGATCATGGAACCGCTGCCGCTCTGGCCCACCAAGGGGTAGAGCTGCTGCAGGATAATGATGACGCCGATGCCGCTCATGAAGCCGCTGAGCACAGGATAAGGGATATAGCGTACATATTTGCCAATCTTGATGACGCCGAAGAGAATCTGGAAGAGGCCGCAGAAGATGGCGGCCAGGGCCATGGAGATGAGCACCTCGGAGATGCTGCCGCCCGAGGAGGCCCAGGCGCCGGAGACGAGGGTGGCGGTGATGACGGTCATGGGGCCCGTGGGGCCGGAGATCTGGCTGTGGGTGCCGCCGAAGAGGGCGGCAAAGAAGCCGAGGAGCATGGCGCCGGTGAGGCCGACGTAAGCGCCCATGGAGGCAGCGTCGGGGGAGGCTACGCCGCTGAAAGCCTGTATGCCGAAGGCCAGGGCCAGGGGCAATGCGACGATGCCGGCGGTCACTCCGCCAAACAGGTCGCCTTTGAGATTGCTAAAGAGGTTCATGATACAATTGCTTGATTTGTGTGGATATTATTTTTTTTCAATCGAGAGTCCAATAAACGAGGGATACGGAAAGGATGCCAAGTCCAGCACCAGCCAGCACGTCGCCGGCCCAGTGGCGGTTGTTGTAGATGCGCATGAGGCCCACGAGGGTGGCCACGGCATAGCCAGCGACGGCTATCCAGGGGTACTCCTTGCCGTATTCGTGGCGCAGGATTTCGGCGCCGGTGAAGGCGAAGAACGTGTGACCGGAGGGGAAACTGTTGCGGGTGGAATTGTCGGGACGGCGCAGGGCGAAGCCGTACTTGCCGACGTTGAGCCATCCCGCACCGAGAAGATAACTGGCCCCTTCGAGCTGGGCCAGCTTCCAGAAGCTGTGCCTGCCTTCAATGCCGCAGAGCGTCAGCACCACGGGCGTCAACGCAGGCAGATACTGGATGTAGTCGTCAAGGTGAAGTCTGGGCAGGTCGTGGTACATCACCTCGTCGCGAAGGGACACCGCCAGCTCGTTCACCTGGGGTTGGAAAGCAAGCACGCCACCCATACCCGCCAAGGTGACGCCCGTGATGGCCGGGCCAATGTATTTGCGCATCGGCAACGACCCATGGATGATGGTGTCGTTCTGCGCCCGGAGGGTCGTGGGGGCTAACAGCAGGAGTATGGTCAGCAGGTATCTCATAGGGTTAAACGTCCGTTGGAAAGCACCGGCACGACGGGGCAAGTATCTATTTTGAATGCAAAGTGCACATCCTCATGGGCACCAAGGCCATAGAGGCGTTGAACATGGGTGGCGGTGCCGCAATAGGCGAAGGGGTTGGCCTTGGCCTGCTGCCATAGGGCGAGGGCCATGTTGGCGGCATCGCCGTGGGGCGTGGCCTGGCAGCGCTCGATGATGGCGCCAGCCACAATGGTATCCTCGATGCAGAAGTCGTTCTTCCACCCGCTGCAAAGCAATACCGTGCTGCGATCCTCTTGCTTCAACCTTTGGCAAAGGGCCGAGAGATTGGCGAAAGCCCCAACGAGCGTCAGGTCGGCATCGGCAGCGCGGACAATGGACACCGTGCCGTTGGTGGTGCTATAGGCCAGACGTACACCGCTCATGTCGTTGCGGAGGTATTCCGTCGGTGAATTGCCGTATTCTGCGTCTCCAACTTTGCTGCCATTGCGCTCGGCGGCAAGAAGATACCCCATCTGACGGTAGCTCTGAAGGTTGTCAAGACTGTCCAAAGGAACAACAATGCTGCAGCCAGCCTGGAAAGCGGCGCAGACAGCCGTGGTGGCGCGTAGAAGGTCGATGGCCACAGCGACGTGATTCTCGGTGATGGTTCGGTAGGGGTAGAGAGCCGGAGTCAGTGATACTTCGATTTTCATATAAGTCAGTGTCAGTCTGTCAGTTCGGTCTTTTTCATCTCGACAGTTCCGTCGGGATGAATCTGAAGGTTGAAATATTCGGGATGCGAGCGGATATAGCGCTCGGTGCGGTGCTCGCGGGCACGCTTGCCCGAGGGCAAGTCCTTCAGCACATATTTGTTCAGCGTTTCCACAAGACGGCAGCGCTGGGCGGTCTCCAGGTCGCAGCCATATTTCTCCGCAAAGGCTTCGTCATCGCGTAGCGGCAGAGGGTTGCCCTTGAAGTCGGTGGGGAGATTTTTACGGGCCGTGACGGACACGTGCAACAGCTCATTGTTGCTGACTGCGGAGCGTAACACATACTCCGCCTCCACCGTCCAACTGTTGCCGGTGCTTCTCCAGTTGTGGATGGTGATGAATAGCACGGCATCGATGCCAAGCTGGGTATAGTAGTCGGAGATGTCCTCGTTGCGCAGTTGTTTGCCGGTGCGCCATTCGGTGGCGGCAATCTGGGCCGACGCCAACGGGCCAAGCACATAGTAGCCGTTGTACACCAGTGGGTCGGAGGCGGTGAGATAGAGTTGCCTGGAGGCGATGTTGAGCGAGATGTTGAGCAGCGAATCCTCCTGTGAGCGCACAGCACGGCGCATGGAAAGGTCGTTGAGGGGAGCCACATAGATGACCGACGGGCGCTCCTTGTAGATATCGCTGTAGTGATCAAGCTTCTTCTCGCTCTTGCACGACGCCATGAGCATCACGGCCAACATCATCAGTATAGCGGTTCTTGTCTTCATGGCGGTCACTTTTTCTTTTCGGCTTCACGGGCGGCTTTGGCGGCCTCCCGTTCTGCCTTGCGCTGTGCGGCGCGTTCCTTGTTCTGTCTTTCGCGTTCCTTGCGCTCGGCCTTGCGGGCTTCCTCTTTCTCCTGCTTGGCTTTCTCACGGTCGAGCTTGGCCTGCTTGCGGGCATCCTTGACGGCTTGCTTGGCGGCAGCTATCGAGTCGGCCACAAACTGTTTGCGCGCCGCTTCGGCGGCCTGCTGCTGTTCCAGCAGTTCACGCTTCTCTTTGGCGGTGAGTTCCATGGGATATTCCACCGAGTCCTGCGGAGTCTGCAGACTGATCCACAACGTGTCGGTACTGTCGATAACGGGGGCTATAAAAGGCAGCGGACGCAGACCTTCGATGGAGTCGTAGGCCCAACTGGCCAGCTGTCCCATATTGGCGGTGTCGCGCAGCGAGGCCAGGGTGTCCGCCAGCATGTCGGGCATCAGACGCTGCTTGATTCGCTGCACCATGCCTCGGCTTTCGGGGAACGCCTTCACCTCGGCGTTAAGCATACGGCAGGCGGTGCCTTTATGACCCATCAGGGCCAGTGTGACGCCGTATTCGGCATACATGCCGGGATGCAGCGTGTCGGCCTTGACGGCGGCATTGATATTCTCAGCATAGGCTGTGGCCAGCGAGTGCAACCCGCCATAGGTGGGATAGGTCTGATACCTCAGCACCTCTGCTCTCGGCACCCCGACATACGCTCCCGAACAGGCGGTAAGCATATTGAGAATTGAAAATTGAAAAAAGAAAAGCATGACGCACACAATGATGCGCAACATCTTCTGGTTTCTATTGTTTTCTTCCAATCTCATTTCAATTTTCAGTTTTTAACTTTCAATTCAAAAAATAGCCAGGGCTTATAAGCCGGGTTCTGTAACCCTTGCGGGCCTTCTATCATCAATCTGGGGCCGCCGTCGCCGACGGTCTCTATCGACCTACCCTCCGACAACTGCCTTGCGGCAATCGGGCGAGCCAGCCCGAGTTTGCCGGTTTATTTGGTCTTTCAGCCCATGAGGCTTGCCATCACGCCTGTCACCAGGTCGCGTCGTGGGCTCTTACCCCGCGTTTTCACCCTTACCCTTGCGGGCGGTTTCTTTTCTGTGGCGCTTGCTGTCGCCCTCCTCTCGCCGCTTGTGCGCGGGGATGGCGCCTTCCCGTTAGGAAGCATGGTGGCTCGCGCTGCCCGGACTTTCCTCTCGGCATCGCCGAGCGATAGAACAGCCCTGCTATTTTTCGGGTGCAAAGATACGCATAATTTTTGAATTGCACGCCGTATTATATATAAAATAATGCCGACAGTCTCCCGTCGGCAATGATTATGTGGTAGTTATATTCTCTGCGACAACTATCGGATGATAGTCACCGTTCCCTTTTCCTGATGGGGTTTGCCGGCGCTGTCGCGGAATTTGGCTATCCACACATATGCGCCCTGAGGCATGACCATGCCGTCGTGCGTGCCGTCCCACTCAAAGGTGGGGTCGTTGCTCTTGTACACCTGACGGCCGCCACGGTTGAAGATGGCAATGCGGAATTCACTCACCGTCGAGGAGAACTTCAGCTTGAAACTGCGGTTCTCGTCCACGTCGCCGTTGGGGGCAATGACGTTGGGGGCCCAGACCAGGTCGTCCACATGCACCACCGTCGACGTGGGGTCCTTGCTCTTTGCGGTTGACGTTTGCGCAACCTGGGCCACGTCGCCATTCACGGTCGTCGGCTCCGCCTTGGCAGTGGCCGGGGTTTTAACCTCCTCGGCGACCGATACCACCTTGGCCTGTTCCACGACAGGAGCCGCAGCAGTCTTCACCTCACCCTGGGACACGGGGACCGCGCTGGCCACCTTCACCGGTGCCGGCGGCACCGCTTCGGATACGGTGGGCTTGACGGCCACGGAAGGAGTCTCACGCACAACCGCGGTGCTCACCGCCTCGCCTGTCTCGGCGACGGCAACCGTCGATACCTCCTGCGGCATCGCCACCTCGGCCTTCTCGACAACTGCCACCATCCCCGGGTCTACCATCGGGGTGGTCTTCTCGGCAGGCCACGCCGCCCACACCACGGCAGCCACCGCCACACACGCTGCCGCCACACCGCCGCCAACCCTGGCCAGACGGCGCACACGCAAGCGACGCTCTATCTTCTCGTATAGCCCTGCGTCGGGCTGCACTCTAAAGTTCTTCAAGTCCATATTCTTTATCCTTTTTCGTTTTCCAACAATTCCTTCAGGAAGAGACATGACCGGCTGAACATCACCCTCAGGTTCTTCAAACTGGTGTTCAACCTCCGTGCCGTTTCTTCCGGTGTCACCCCCTCGATCTCCAGCAGGTTGAATACCGCACGGTATCTCTCCGGCAGTTTCTGCAGGGCCGCCACCACCTCCTCTTGGGCAAAGGGGTCCAGCGGCGGTGCCGCAGGCTCGCTCTTCACCTCGTCGAGGCTTACGGTCTCCATGCGGTCGCGCAGGTGGTTCAGGCACTCGTTGACCATCAACTGGTACACCCATGCCATCAGCTTCTCCGGCTCGCGCAGACGGCCTATCCGCTCAAAAACCTTCACATAGCCGTCCTGCATCACATCCTGCGCCTCTTCGCGGTTGCGGCAATAGCGCATGCACACACCCATAGCCATCGGAGCCGTGGTCTCGTAGAGGCGGCGCATGGCCCTGCGGTCACGGCGCCGGCATTCCTCGACCAACTGTGTGTACATTTCTTCCATTTGTCTATATAGACACATTTTTTGCCAAAAAATTTCAGCGTTAACATTATTTAACACTATTTTTTTGACACCGATTCACTTAAACCCTCTATTATCAACGTCTTACCCGACACAAAAAATTTCACCTCATAGCCGCCGAAGAGCATCGCATAGCGCCTCTCGGGGTCGTCCTGGTAGTGCGGACGGGGATCCTGGGCCAGCGACTGCCGCAGGGCCTGCGCCAACGCCACGGGCAGCGGGGCCAGCAACCCCTGGGGGTCGTCCACACGCAGGGCCTCGCCGGGGGCTTCCGACGCAAAACCGCTGCGCGCGCCGGGATGGCTGTCGGCATAGGCTATGTAGGGCTTGATGTCGTAGATGGGTGTGCCGTCCACCAGGTCGGCGCCTTCCACCGTCAGCACCATGCCCTCGCGCGCATCGTTCTCGATGGCCGCCAGGCGCACCGACGACAAGCCTACGGCATTGGGCCTGTAGGGGCTGCGCGTGGCGAAGACCCCTACCCTCTTGTTGCCCCCCAGGCGCGGCGGCCGCACCGTCGGGCTCCACTCCTGGCGGCCGTTGAGGTGGAACCCCCACAGCAGCCACACATAGTCGAAGCCCTCCAATCCGCGCACAGCCTCCGCCACCCGATACTCAGGCTCGAAGACCACCCGCGCACGGCTCTCCACCAGTCCCGCCTGCCGCGGCACCCCGAATTTCGTCGCATAGGGACATTCAATATGGGCAATTTGTTTTAGTTCCATTACCGCTGGCGGTTCTTCCAGAACTCCATGAAATCCTCCTTGTTGCGCACCAGGAGGTTGGGGGTGTCGAGGCCGTAGGGGCAGTGCTGCACACAGTGGTTGCAGTGCAGGCAGCCGTCGATTTTCATCATCTCGCGGTACCACTCTTCGGTGAGGTAGACGCTGTGGGGCGCGCGGCGCAGGAAGAGCGACATGCGGTTGCAGTCCTGAATCTGTATGCCCGCCGGGCAGGGCTGGCAGTAGCCGCAGCCGCGGCAGAAGTCGCCGCTGAGTTCGCGACGGTCCTTCTCTATCACGGCCTCCATCTCGGCGGTGAGCACCGGCGGGTTGTCCTGATAGGAGAGCCATTCGTCGAGCTCGCTCTCTTTCTGTATGCCCCAGATGGGGGCCACGTTGTACTGCGCCAGCCAGGCGTAGGCCACGTCGCTGTGGGTGATGAGGCCGCCGCTGAGGCCCTTCATGCAGATGAAGCCCATGCCGGCATCGAGGGCACGGCGCACAATGTCGTGGTCGGCCTCCGAAGCCAGGTAGGAGAAGGGGTACTGCAGCGTCTCGTAGAGGCCGCTCTCGATGGCTTCGAGGGCCACATGCTGGCGGTGGTTGGTGATGCCGATGTGGCGCACCTTGCCCTGGCGCCGGGCCTCGAGCATGGCCTCGTAGAGGCCGCTGCCGTCGCCGGGCTTGGGACAGAACGGCAGGTTGTGGAACTGGTAGAGGTCCACATAATCCGTCCGCAGCAACCCGAGGCTCGTCTCCAGGTCTTTCCAGAATCCTTCGGCCGTGGTGGCACCGGTCTTGGTGCTGATGATAATCTCGCTGCGACGGCCTTCGAAAGCCGCGCCCAGCTTGGCCTCGCTGTCGGTATAGAAGCGGGCGGTGTCGAAATAGTACATGCCGCCGGCCAAGGCGCGGCGCAGGAGGCGCACGGCGTCGGCCTCGCTGATGCGTTGTATGGGCAGAGCCCCGAAACCGTTGCGCGGCACCACAAGGCCGCTGCGTCCAAGGGTAATTGTATCCATCTGTATTGCGTTTTTCTGTTTTATACCATGATAACTCCCTTCGGCACTTTTTATTGTGTGCCCCGGCAGAAAAAAACACCGCCACCCGGGAGGGGCATAAGAGGTGTCCGATACGGCCGTTCTTATATTGTTCTTATATCGTTCTCATATTGTTCGCATATTGTTCTTATATCCGCAATATAAGAACAATATGTAAACAATATGTAAACTATATAAGAACGGCCGTATTTGGGGTGTATGGGATGAGGCTGCGGAGCCATTTCTGTTGTTCCTCACTGCGGAGGACGCCGTGTTCGAGGCGGCTGTAGGTGAGAGCGCGCCCCTGGCGGTCGATGAAGAGGTTGGCGGCGGTGACCCAGCAGCCGCTGTCGCCCTCGGCCACACGGATGAGGGGTTCGCGTCCGCCGAGCATGGCGGCCACCCAGAAGTGGAGGGCGTTCTGCCCCTTGAGCCATCGCACGGTGCGTCGGAGACGGAAGGGGTCCTCGCCGGGACGGTAGTAGCCCAGCCCCTGCCGCAGGTCGCGCACCAGGTCGGCGCGGGGCTCCACGTATCCGCCCTCCACCAGCATGCCCACCATGCCCTCCACGGCGTCGACCAACTCCGCCGTCACCTCGCGGGCGGCGGCAAAACGCAGGCTGGCATAGGCCTCGCCGACGGCCCAGTCCTTGTTTTTGACCACACCGGAATGTCGTTTTGCCACCTCGCGGTCCACCAGGGCCTCGCGGCGCTTGCGGAAAGCGTCGAGCCTCTCCACGCGCTGCAGGCAGGCGGCGCCGAAGTCGAGGTCGAAGACATGGTCCGCGGCCACCAGGAGCAGGTGGCGCTGCTCGCCGTAGTCCTTGCCGGCATCGACGAGAGCACGGAAGAACGCCTCGGCCAGCGCGTCGCCGCGGGTGCCGGGGGCGGCGTCGACCTCGACACCACAATACTTCATTATGTTCTCTATCAACGACATGAACGCTTTCGACAAGGAAGAGGATAAGGTTATAATTTTTTGCAAAAATAGAGAAAGAAACGACATGCACACCAAAAAGATATCAACAAAATATCAACATAATGACACCAAAATAACACCGTACGCCACACCACAACGCCACCACCCCTGCCACGCCCCTCCTTTCCCCTGGCAAACAACTACTTTTGCGGCCGGAAAATGTTTAACCCTCAATAAAAGAAAGGAGAAAAAAAATGACAAACGAAGAACTGAAAAAAATTCTTGAGATTCTGGATGTGGAATACCCGTCCGAGCCTCCCATGATCTATGTCTTCTACCGCCATCCCGACGGGCGCATAGACAACTACGCCATCAGTTTTCACCAGGGCAAGAAACTCAGCGACGGACATCTGGTGGACATGATGCGTCGCAGCAGCCCCACCCTGAGGCAAACCGAAGTGCTTGGCGTGGAGCGCCCCGACTGGGTGCCGCCGGTGGAATGGATGGACGTCCTTGATGTATGCCGTCTTCTACGTGTATCGTCGAGAACACTCCGCAAATGGACCCAGCGCGGACTGTTCCACCCGTCACAAATCGGTCGTCGGCTCTACTACTCGCGCGACGAAGTGGAAAACGTGCTGCGCCGGAATGCTTTTTTGGACAACGGAAGGATAGATAACACCGTTTTGGAAAACTCGAAACAAAGGGAAAAATGAGGAAACAAACGGAAAAATAGGGAAACAAAAGATACTTTTTTGCCCTTCCGCTCAAATCGCCTTATATTGTCATTGTCGTCGCGACCGACACAGCGCTTCCTTCCGGGCGGCCACCCGGGGAGGCAAAACAAAAAACAAACAAATCAATTTTTATTATTAACCTTTAAAAACATTAAAATTATGGCAACTGTTAATTGTGGTATTCTCGATGGTTTCATTGGCAAGGTCGGCACCGTGGTCGGATCGTTCTGGAAAGGCACGCCCGTCATGCGAGCCTACACCCGCAACCGTCACGACGTCAAGAGCGAGCGCCAGCTCCTGGAGCGCCTGCGCTTCAAGACCCTGTCCGAACTCAGCTCGGGCTTCCTCGACGCCTCCATCATCGGCCTGCGCCGCGCCGCCGCGGCCAGACACATCACGGAGAGCAACCTCTTCATGGCCCAGAACTTCGGCATGGTGGTGGCCTCGGGGCTCGACTCTGTGGACATCGACTTCACGGGCCTCACCGTCGCCAAGGGTTCGCTGCCCGGGGTGCATTTCAACAGCCCGCTGTTCGACACCCCGCAGCAGGTGGACGTGAACTTCGACACCAACCTGGAGTGCAAGGGGGCCCATGCCGACGACGAGGTTTACATCTTCGTCTACAGCCCCGATGCCAAGTACGGCGTGCTGTCGGCAGCCGTGAAGCGCAACGACGGGAGCGTGAGCGTCAAGGTGCCCTCTCACTGGAACGGCACCAAGGTGCAGGTCTATGGCTTCGCCGTCGGCGCCGAGCTGTCGGAGCGTCCCGGCGAGACCAGCATGAGCAGCTACATCGGTAGCGGCACCATCGGCTGACCTTGACGGCCTACCAACAGCAAGCCAGCGACACCGAAGGGTGCCGCTGGCTTCTATGTGAAACATTCAGTATGTCTCTTCTGCAGGTTTACCTGATCACAACCACCTTGCGGGTGAGGAGGTCGCCGACCTTGACCATGTAGGAGCCGCTGGCCGGCACATCGAAGCGCACAGGCTGCGAAGGATCGGCCTGGGTGGCCAGCAGACGGCCGTTGATGTCGAAGAGTTTCACCTCGATGCCTGCGGACTCGCTGACTACAATCTGGCCCTGCTCGACAGTGACGTTGACATTGCTGACAACGACATTGTCAATCTCACGACCATGATAGTCGAAGATGCTGGGACTGGGAGCGTAGAACTCGGGGTCTTCCTCGCCAGAGCAGTCGCGCCAGGGCTGCATGAGGGCGGTGAGGGTGATGGTGGTTTCACCGCTGGTGACGTCGGGGCAGGTGTAGACGAAGGGGTTGTCGGTGGAGATGGTGTCGTTGCCGTCCCACCAGCCCATGAAGGCCCAGCCGGCCTGGGGCTGGTTGAGCACGACGGTGGCAGTGGCGCCGAAGGCAACAGAGGCGGTACGGTCAATATTGTTGCCGTTCTTCACACCGAACTGGGTGGCGGCGTCGATGGCTCCTTCCTCGATGGTGACGTTGACGGTGAAGTCGTTGGGGATGGCCTCGAAGATGGCCTCGTAGACGGGCATGGTGCCGGCGATGTCGACGAAGTTGAGGGTGCGGTCGGCCTCGGTGCTGCCGTCGCTCCAGCGTACAAAGCGGTAGGTGTTGGCGTTGGTGACAGCGGCATGGATGGTGATCTCGTCGCCGTAGCGGTAGATGTGCGAGGTTTCGCCGTTGCTGCCGGTGGTGGCGGTACCCATGGCCTCGTCGTTGGAACGCACGGTGACGGTGACCACGCGGTTCTCAAGGTTGGAGGGGAACTGGTAGGTGAGGAAGATGTTGTCGATGGCGGCGCCGGGGTTGTTGACCTCGCTATCGTCGTCGGCATTCCAGAAGAAGGCCAGCTGGTACCAGCCGGGGGTGGTCACGTTGACCAGGCGGTTGTTCTGCTGCCAGACGAGGGAGGTCTCGCCGTCGCCGTGGAGGCCGTCGGCCAGGACGATGGCGCCCTGGTTGTCGAGGGCCATGGCGGCGTAGTTGCCGTTGTCGGGGATGAGGGCCGAGGCGAGGTAGTCGCCGCTTTCGCCGCCCACCTTATAGTCGAAGCGCACTTCGTAGACACCCGACAGGAGGTAGACCTCGGTGAAGACGTAGGGGCTGGAGGTGGGGTCGTACTCGTTGGCCGTGCCCTGGTTGTTGGAGACGTAGAGGCTCTTGGTGCCGCCGACGAGCTGGGTGCTGGCGGTGGCGCTGCCCACGAACCACTGGTTGGCGCCGTTGTTGAGGCTGTACCAGTTGGCGGGTTCGTCGGAGTTCTCGAAGCCGTAGAAACTGGAGACAACGGGAGAGGCGTTGTTGGAACGCTGCCACACGGGGGCAAGAATCATGTCGTTGTCGACCAGGGTGATGATGCGGGGGTTGTCGGTGTTGCCGTCGCTCCAGGAGAGGAACTCATAGTTGGAGCCAGGGACGGCGGAGATGGTGTAGGTGTAGGAAGCGTCGGAGCAGGAGGGCACCACGTTGATGTTGGCCATGCCGCCGGGGCGCTGGTTGAGCACGAGGGTGGGCATGCCGTCGACAACGATGTTGGAGAAACCCGCCCAGGTCATGCCGGCGGTGTAGAGGCTGCAGGGCACGGCGACGACGACCTCATTCTTGTTGACCGACTGGAAAGCGTCGTCGGCAACAGTGGCGGCGAGGTTGGCAACGCTGATGCGCTGGAGGCCGCTCAGATGGGCAAAGGCCTGGCTGCCGATGGTGGTGACGCTGGCAGGGATGGTGATGGTGCTGACGAGCGTGTCGCTGAAGAAAGCGTAGGGCTTGACCTCGGTGGTGCCGTCGGGGATGACAAGGTCGGTGAGCATCTGGCCGTTGATGGCGAGGTTGCGCGAACGCGACACAGGCTGGGCGTTGGCATCGGCGAAGGAGATGGCGAGCCATTGGTCGAGGGTGCCGTTGAAGTTGGTGGAGACGATGTTGTTGGTGTTCTGGAAGCAGTTGGCGCCGAGGCTCTGGGTGCCACCGTTGAGGGTGACGAAGCGGAGGCCGCGCATGCCGGCGAAGGCCTGCGAACCGATGGTGAGGACCGAGCCGGGCACGTCGAGGGTGTAGATGCCGGAGCAGCCGAAGAAGGCGGCGTTGCCGATGGTCTCGACGGTGGCGGGGATATTAATGGTGTTCAGCGCGGAGCAGCCGTAGAAGAGGCCCTCGGAGATGGCGGTGAGGCCGGTGGGCAGCGAGGCGCTGCGCAGGGCGGTGCAGCCGTTGAAGACATAGGTGCCGAGGGTGGCGATGCCAGCGGGGACGGTAACTTCCTGGAGGGCGGTGCAGCCGGAGAAGGCGTAGTTGCCGATGGTGCGGACCGTGGCGGGGATTTCGATCGAGGCAAGGTTGGTGCAGTTGGCGAAGGCCTGGGCACCGATGGCGGTGACACTGGAGGGGATGGTCACGGAGGTGACGAGGTCGCGGTAGCCGTCGCGGATGCCGGTGACGGTGGTCTTGGTTTCGTCGCTATAGACCAGGTAGTCCTCGGCGGCGGCATTCTGAGCCACTTCGTAGACGGCATTCAGCAGGAGGTCGGTGGTGACGGAGGCGATGTTCAGCGTGGTGTTGCGGGTGCTGAAGCGACCGTTGACAAACCAGCCAACAAACTCATAGGCAGGGTTGTTGCTGGCGAAGGCCGTCACGGTGAGACGCTCGCCGTCGTTGTAGCGGCCACCGGCATTGAGACCAAGAATCTGGATGATGGGGTCGTTCTCGGGGTCGGTGGTGACGGTGACGGTGTGGTAGGAGGTGGCGTTGAAGACAGCCTTGACGGTGGTGGCGGCGTTGACGGTGACATTCTGCGAGGTCGTAGTGGACTCGGCGCCGTTGATGACCCACTTGGTGAAGCGGTAGCCCTCGCCGGGACGGTTGGTGAGGTTGAGGACGGTGCCCTCGGTGAAGGTGCCGCCGGTGAAGACGCTGCCGCTGTTGAGCACCTGGCCGTCGCCTTCAACCTGCACGGTGACAGCATAGGATTGCGTCAGGGTGGTGAAGTTGGCGGTAAGGTCGGTGTTGGCATTGATGGTGTAGGTGAATTCCTCGTTGGTGGAGACGATTTCGGAGGCGCTGTTGGTCCAGTTGTTGAACTGGTAGCGAGCGCGGTCGTAGCCGGAGACGCGCACAGTGACCTCGGTGCCCTGGGGATAGGCGGTGCCGGCACCGGTGAGGGTGGCAATGCCGGAGGGCGTGGTGTAGAGGCGGAGACGGAAGACCGGTTTGTAGTTGGCCACGAAGGTCATGTCGTGGTCGAGGCTGCTGACGGTGTAGGTGGCGGAAGTAGCCGAGGGGTTGTCGACACCGTCGATGGTCCAGTGGTCGAAGACATAGCCTTCGGGGATGGAAGCGGTGACGCTGATGCGGGAGCCGGCATCGTAGCGGCCGCCGTGGGCCTCGGCCGAGGAGGTGAGGCTGACGCTACCGCCGTTGTTGGCGGAGGCGGTGACGGTATAGGTGCGGATGAAGTTGGCCACGATGTTGTCGTAGTGGCTGGCGATGCTGCTGATGGTGTAGGTGGGGTTGGTGCCCGAGATGTCGCCGCTCCAGCGGGTGAAGCGGTAGTTGGCATTGGCGGTGGCGGTGAGCACAGGGCTGGTACGGGCATCGTAGGTGCCGCTGGCGTTGGCGCCGCTCACGCTGACGCTGCCGCCCTCAACGGGATTGACCGTGTAGGCGATACGGAAGGGCTGGTGCGAGAAGCGGGCGGTGAGGGTGCGGTTCATCACAACAGGGTTGATGATGTAGGTTGGAGTGGAAGCGTCGGTGAGCTGGTTGCCGTTCTCGTCATACCAACCGAGGAAGTCCCACTCGGCATTGGGAGTGGCGGTAAATTCGCAACGGGCATTGCCGTTGTAGTTGGTGGGGGTGGCAGGAATGACGGTGCCGCCGGTCTCGGGGTCGCGTTTGGCCTCCATACGGAACTGGTCGTCGGAGCTGACGAAGATGGCGGTGTAGGTGTCGTTGCCGCTGCCGTCGGGGAGGTTGAAGGTGTAGGGATTCTCGGTGGAGACATCCAAGCCGTTCTTCACCCACTTAACAAAGGTGACATCGCTGTTGGCGGGGGTGGCCGTGAGGGTCAGCGACTCCTCTTCCATCATGGTGAAGGAAGTGCCGGTGTTGCCGTTATAGGTCATAGATACCGTACCGCGAGCGTCGTTGCTGGATGCAACCGAGATGGTGCGCTCCTGGGGGATGTAGCGGAAATGAGCAACCAAATTAATATCTCCCGAAATGGCTGTAACTGAATATATCGGTGATACTCCCACACTCACACCATCAATTTCCCAATAGTCAAAGGCATAAGTACTACCCGGAGTAGCAACTAAATCAAAGGATTCACCTTCGGTTTTCCGACCCAAACCAGATATGGAGCATGAAGTATCAGCACCCTCAGGAATCATGGTTGCACTTACCATATAAGATGCCAAATCCTGGACAAAGCGTGCCGTTATTCTAACATTTGAGGTTATATTGAAAACATGGGGATTATCATAATAAGTATTACCGAGATTATCCGTCCATCTATCAAAGCGCCACCCAGAATTGGGCATTGCAGTGAGGGTCGCATCAGCACCTGAGGTATACGTTCCATCATTGCCAGAGATAGTACCACCAGCCGACGGAGATGCAACTGAACGAACAGTGTACTGAGCAAACATTGTTCCCGGCATTAACAATAAGGCCAATAAAAGAAGATTAAACTTGTTTTTCATAGGTCTAAAATTAAATAATGAGACGATTATTATACCTAATTATCAATTCACTTCAATAACAAGACGAACAGAACATCCAAATATTTTATCTGTCCCAACAACTGAAACATCGTTGGGTGTAATCTGCAATGCCATTCCTTGCACGTTATATTCATCTGACGAATTTATGGTAGCGGACCAGTAATATCCAAGACTGCCAGCCGAGTAAACTACAGAGCCTTCCCTATATCCTGCTGCGGGCAAGAAAATAGCACCTGCGTTTTCTAACTGATCCCATTGTTCAGCGGTATATACATTTGCTGTCCAAGAGTCTTTTCTTGCATTGAATGTCACGGTAGATCCTGTAGGAAGAGCGGAGGAAAGAGACCAGGGTGATCCACCATCGCCGTAATCGGGCAACAACACAAGTCCCTTTTCGCCATCAACAGTGGCAAGGCCACATTTCCCTGAACGATTGACAAGATATGTCCATTCTGCAGCAGTAAGAGTACGCCAATTCTCGGTGGTCACAAGACGACTGCCATAATAAAAACCTGGATTAGAACTATTGAAAACTCCCCAATCATAATTAGAACCTGACAAATTGGAACTATAATAGCTTTCGTAAGTAGAGTCGTAATTCATGGGTTCATATCCGTTATATGAACTGGTACCATAGCCCATTAAATCAAGCCACTTTGTATTAGCAAAAGGCACATTGGAACCACCCAAATACTTTTTTTGTTTTTCAGCGAATTGCCATTTGTAGCGATAGGAGGAACCTGAGCGATAGCGCTGAAATTGAAGATTACCGGCAGAGAATAAGACTTCTGTTGACGGAGAAACCAGATAGGAACATTTTGAATAACCATCAACGGTAAAAGGAGAAACACGTTCTGTACCGACAGTATAGACATAACCCTTTTGCAGAGTCACAGGAGCCTGGGTCTTATGTTTGATGTTCTCGGTTCCGTTGTCCCATTCGAGGTAGAGAGTAGTAGTGACGCTGGAACCCTCGATGGGGATGGCCACATACCAGTAGTCGTTTTCGCCAGTGGTGGAAGGATTGCTGTAGCGCATGTTCAAAAATTCACCAGCACTGTTAGAAGTAACACCCGTCATGTATTGTCCACCAGCATTGATAGCACAAGTAGAAACATTGAGGGTGCCCTGCTTGGGAATCTTGTTGGCATCGAAACCGACCTTGACATATCTGTAGTTACGACCGGCGCCCTGAGTGTTAAGGCGGAGGATGGCGCAGGCGGGACTAAGTGTGAGGACCGTACCACTAGCAGAGGTTCCGCCAAGGACAATTTTGTTGTGGTCGGCTTCGGTGAGGGTGGTGTTAAGATTGTAATGGTAGGTGCCGGCGGTGGAGTCGAAGGCGCTGACAGCACCATCGGCATAGGCCACGAGGAAACGCTTGCCGACAACGGGGTTGCCGTCAACGCTGTTGGCGTACCAAGTGTCACCCTCTTTGTTAAGTCTGAACTGGTGGCCGTTGACATACACAATGTCGTTTTCCTCGTAGATGAGTTTGGAGGCGTCGTCGTTGAAGTTGAGGTAAATTTTGGAGCCGTCAGCGTCGATGAACTGGGGAGCTTCCACGCGGAAACGGTTGGTACTGAAGACCTGGTCGCCCTCCTCCTCCTGCTGACAGGCGGTGGCAAAGAGGCAGGCAAGGCAAGCCATTAAAGCAATACGGATATTTTTCATTTGTAAATTTCTCCTTTCTTTTTGCTGTTGAACATGTTAGGGATTAGAACCAACCACCGTTGGAGTACTGCCAGTTGCTGCTGCCGCCGTCGTTGGTGTGGTCCTCGTTACGAGCCATGTCGGAGGCGATGACGTTGCCGCTGGCATCCTGGTTGGCCATGGCCATCTCAGCATCGAGATAAGCGTTGATGGCCTGAGAAGCGCTTATCACAACTTTTTGAGCATCCGACGCCGCGAAGCCTCTTTCCACACAGAACTCCACGACGGTGAGCTGTGGAGACTCGTAGATTTTCTTTTCTTTTTTCATATTTGTTTTATATTTCATTTATTTCTAATCAGTTCATTACCATATACCTATAGCATAATCCACCCAATTTGGGAGTATACACTACAGAATGCAAAAATACGAAGAATTATCGATTTGACAAATAATTTTTTCAACAGGGCGGGGAATTAACAAAAATTAAGACGGGTGCTCTGGGGTCTCAATCAGAATTATTTCTCAATCAGAATGAAAAGAACGAAAAGAGTTTTTTTCTCAATCAGAACTAAAAGATTTTTTTCTCAATCAGATTGTAAAAGATTATAAAAGAAAATTTTTGATGGTTCTTTTCGTTCTGATTGAGAAGAGTTTCTGATGGTTCTTTTAGTTCTGATTGAGTTATACTTCTGAGAACTAAAAGATTTTTTTCTCAATCAGATTGTAAAAGATTATAAAAGAAAATTTTGATGGTTCTTTTCGTTCTGATTGAGATTCAATTCTGATTGAGACTTAGTTCTGATTGCGGTGCGGGGTGTTGCAGGAGCGGGAATGGGGGCAGTTCTGGCAGCCGCAGGAGCAGCCTCCCCCACCCTTTCCCTTCAGCATGCGGATAATGCGACGGACGACGAAGAAAAGGGTGACGGCGAGGATTAGTATGACGATGAGAATCTGCATGGTACGACGGATTTACAGGAGCAGGGAGCCGAGCTGGAAGACGAGTGTGGAGACCACCCAGGCGAGGCCTATGGTGTAGGCCATGGTGAAGAAGGCCCAGCGCCAGCGGCCACTCTCGTTCTTGATGGCTATGACGGTGGAGAGGCAGGGCATATAGAGCAGGACGAAGAGGAGCATGGACAGGGCGGAGAGCGGTGCGCGGTCGCCATGGGAGCGGCGGAAGCCCTCGCCGATGAGCTGGGAGATGCGCAGTTCGTTGTCCTCGCTCTCGAAGTCGGCTTCCAGCGCCTCGGCTTCCTCGTTGCTGGTGGCATAGACGACGGCCATGGTGCTGGCGACGACCTCCTTGGCACCTACGCCGGCGAGGATGGAGACACTCTGGCGCCAGTCGAAGCCGCAGGGGCGCATGGCGGGCTCGATGGCCTTGCCGATGCGGGCCATGTAGGAGTTCTCGGCCTGGAGACGGGCATCGTCGTTGTAGGGGAAATAGGAGAGCGCCCAGACAATGATGGAGGCGCCGAGGATGATGGTGCCCATCTTCTTGAGGTACTCCTTGCCTTTCTCCCAGGTGTGGCGCAGGACGGCCTTGGCGGTAGGCATGCGGTAGGGCGGCAGCTCCATGACGAACGGCAGGCTCTCGCCCTTGACAACGAAGCGGCTGAAGAGCTTGGCCAGGAGGACGGCCATGACGAGGCCGAAGAGGTAGAGGCCCATGAGGACATAGGCGGCATAGTGGCTGAAGAAGGCGGAGACCAGGATGACATAGACCGGGATGCGTGCGGAACACGACATCATGGGGATGACGAGCATGGTGAGCAGGCGGCTGCGGCGGTCCTCGATGGTGCGGGTGGCCATGATGGCGGGAACGTTGCATCCGAAGCCCATAATCATGGGTATGAAACTCTTGCCGTGGAGGCCCATGCGGTGCATGAGCTTGTCCATGATGAAAGCCGCGCGGGCCATGTAGCCGGAGTCCTCCATGAAAGAGATGAAGAGATAGAGGATGAGAATGTTGGGCAGAAAGACGATGACGGAGCCGACACCGCCAATGATGCCGTCGGCGAGGAGGCTGCGCAGGGGGCCGTCGGACATGTTGGCCGTCACGGCTTCGCCGAGCCAACCGAAGAGGGCCTCGATCCAGTCCATGGGGTACTGGCCGAGGGCGAAGGTACACCAGAAGGTGATGAACATGAAGACGAGGAAGACGGGGTAGCCGAGCCAGCGGTGGGTGACGATGGCGTCGATGCGGTCAGTGAGGGCATGGAGGGTGCTGCGCTCGTTCTTGACATAGCACTCGGCGAGGGCGCCGCGGACGAAGGCATACTTGGCGTCGGTGATGGCGGACTCGATGTCCTGATGCTCGGTTTCGACATCGACCTTGTGGCCTTTGTCGGTCTCGTTGTCCACCAGGCGACGGCCGATGCCTTTCTTGAACTTCTCGGCGATCTGATTGCGCATGCGGAGTACGCTGCCATCGGGGTCGCGCTCGGCAACGTACTGCTCCAGCTGGTGGTCGTTTTCGAGGAGCTTGATGGCGAGGAAGCGGGTGGAGAGGGAGTCGGAGAAGCCGTGCTCATAGAGGTGGGTGCGGAGTTGGGAGATGCAGGGCTCGAGGACGGGGCCGTGGTTGACGTGGATATGGCGGTAGCGGGGGGTGGAGGGAGTTTGCCGGGTGTTCTGGGAGCTCTCGAAGACCTCTATAATCTTGTCGAAGAGGCGGTCGATGCCGTCGCCGGAGCGTCCGGTGGTGGGGACGATGGGCATGCCGAGGAGCGTGGAGAGCTGGTCGATGTCGAGGCGGTCGCCGCTCTTCTTGAGTTCGTCGTACATGTTGAGGGCCATGACCATGGTGATGTCCATGTCGATGAGCTGGGTGGTGAGGTAGAGGTTGCGCTGGAGGTTGGAGCCGTCGACAACGTTGAGGATGATGTCGGGGTTCTTCTCCAGGATATGGCGGCGGACATAGAGTTCTTCGGGAGAATAGGCGGAGAGGGAGTAGGTGCCGGGGAGGTCGACGAGGTTGAAGGTGTAGCCGTTGTGGGAGAAGGTGCCGACCTTTTCGTCGACGGTGACGCCGCTATAGTTGCCGACGCGCTCGTGGGCGTGGGCGGCGACGTTGAAGATGCTGGTCTTGCCACAGTTGGGGTTGCCGACGAGGGCGACGTTGATGGTCTTGGAACGTTCATCGGCAATGTGCTGTACGGGGGTGACGTCGGGATTTTCCAGGGGGCGGTAGTCGTCGTGGTTGGCGATTTCCTGCTGGGCCTCCTGCTCGGTGACGATCTCCACCTTCATGGCATCGCTGCGACGGAGGGAGACCTCGAAGTTGAGGACACGGTATTTGATAGGGTCGTTGAGGGGGGCGTTGAGGATGGCCTCGACGGCGACACCCTTGATGAATCCCATCTCGATTATGCGCTTACGAAAGGCGCCGTGGCCCGAAACGCGCACCACGACACCACGTTCTCCAGTCTGTAAATCAGATAGTAACATGAGCGGATATTGTTTTTTAGTCCTGCAAAGATACGAAAAAAAGGTGACCCACAGGGGTCACCATTTGTGGTGATTATAGCATTTTCGCTTTTCAGAGGAGTTTTTTCAGGGCGACGACGAAGTTGTGGATGTCGTCCTCGGTGGTGTCGAAGGAGCACATCCAACGGACAACGTTGGCGGCTTCGTCCCAGTCGTAGAAGAAGTACTCCTGCTGCAGGGCATGCCATACGTCGGCGGGTAGCTGGACGAAGACACTGTTGACCTGGACGGGATACATGACCTTCAAGGGGTGGGTCGCGGCGAGGGGCTGGAGTTCGGAGTAGAGCATCTGGGCCATACGGTTGCTGTGCTCGGCGTTGCGACGCCAGAGGCCTGTGGAGAGATAGGCCTCGAACTGGGCGGCAACGAAGCGCATCTTGCTGCAGAGCTGTGTCATCTGCTTGCGGCGATACTTCATGTCCACATCCAAAGCTGGATTGAGCAACACCACACTCTCGCCCATCAACATGCCGTTCTTGGTGCCGCCGAAGGAGAGACAGTCGACACCGAGGTCGGTGGTCATCTCCTTGAAGGAGCATCCAAGGGCGACGGCGGCATTGGCCAGGCGGGCGCCGTCCATATGGAGGTACATGTTGTAGCTGTGGGCCAGGTCGGCCAGGGCGCGGATTTCTTCGAGGGTGTAGAGGGTGCCGAGCTCGGTGCTCTGGGTGATACTGATGGCGCGGGGCTGGGAATGGTGCTCAAAGCCAAAGCCATGGAGGCGTGTTTTGACGAGGTCGGGCGTCAGTTTGCCGTCGGGGGTGTCGACCGTCAGCAGGCGGCATCCGACGACGCGCTGCGGAGCTCCGCACTCGTCGACGTTAATATGTGCCGTTTCAGCACAGACGACAGCCTCGTGGGAGCGGCACATGGCGTCGATGTTCAGCACATTGGCGCCGGTGCCGTTGAAGACAAAATAGACCTTTGCCTGCGGGCCAAAGTGCTCGCGGAAGAGCGCTTCGGTACGGGCACACCATTCGTCGTCGCCATAGGCCAGCGCATGGTCGACATTGGCGTCAGCGATGGCCTTCAATATCTCGGGGCTGATGCCCGAGTGATTATCCGATCCGAATCCTCGTTTCATTTGTCCATAGTATAAAGGAACTCTTCATTATCGCGGGTGTGCACCATCTGCTTCTGGAGGAACTCCATGGCCTCCTGTGGGGTGAGGTCGGTGAGGTGGTTGCGGAGCACGAGGGTGCGGCTGAGCACTTCGGGCTTGACCAGGAGGTCGTCGCGACGGGTGGAGGAGGCGGTGAGGTCGATGGCAGGATAGATGCGCTTGTTGGCGAGTTTGCGGTCGAGCTGCAGTTCCATGTTGCCGGTGCCCTTGAACTCCTCGAAGATGACATCGTCCATCTTGCTGCCGGTCTCGGTGAGGGCGGTGGCGATGATGGTCAGGGAGCCGCCGTTTTCAATCTTGCGGGCCGCGCCGAAGAAACGCTTGGGTTTCTGGAGGGCATTGGCCTCGACGCCGCCAGAGAGGACCTTGCCGCTGGCGGGCTGGACGGTGTTATAGGCACGTGCGAGACGGGTGATGGAGTCGAGCACGATGACCACATCGTGACCGCACTCGGTGAGACGTTTGGCTTTCTCGAGCACGATGTTGGCGATGCGGACATGGCGGTCGGCGGGTTCGTCGAAGGTGGAGGCGATGACCTCGGCCTTAACGGAGCGTTGCATATCGGTGACCTCCTCGGGGCGCTCGTCGATGAGCAGCACCATCAGGTAGACCTCGGGGTGGTTGTAGGCAATGGCATTGGCCACCTCCTTGAGCAGGGTGGTCTTACCGGTCTTGGGCTGAGCCACAATCAGGCCGCGCTGCCCCTTTCCGATGGGGGTGAAGAGGTCGATGATGCGGGTTGACAGGGTCTCCTGTGGATGGCCTGTGAGTTTGAACTTTTGGTTGGGGAAGAGGGGCGTCATGGACTCGAAGGGGATGCGGTCGCGCACCTGGTCGGGCGACAGGCCGTTGATTTCCATTACCTTCACCATCGGGAAGAACTTGTCGCCTTCGCGCGGCGGACGCACCATGCCACGAACGGTGTCGCCGGTCTTGAGGCCATAGTTGCGGATCTGTGCCGGAGAGACATAGATGTCATCGGGCGAGGAGAGGTAGTTGTAATCGCTCGAACGGAGGAAGCCATAGCCGTCGGGAACCATTTCCAGCACGCCTTCGGCCTGGATGACCCCTTCGCGCTCGAAGTTGTATTCCTTTTTTTCCTGCTTCTTTTCCGGAGTCTCCTCGGACTGGGGTTTGCTTTCTGCAGGTTCCTTGGTCTTCTTAGGCTCCGGATGGGGTTCGGGCTTTTCTGCAGCCACAGGCTCCGACTCCGCCTGAACTGCGGGATGAGCAGTGGGCTGAGGCTGAGCATTCTTCTTTGGACGGCCACGTTTTTTCTTGGCAGGCTGCTGCACCTGGGCGGCAGGGGCTTCGGCATCTGCTGCGACAGGAGCAGCTGGAGCATCCGTAGCCGCCGGATTATCCGGGACAGCAGGAGTGGGCTGAGCCACAGGGACAGCAGGGGTTTCAGCAACCTCCTCGCGGCTAGACGAGCGGAACAAAGGACGACCCATGGGACTCAACACCTCGGGCACCTCGGGCACTTCGGGCATCTCCAACGACGAAAGCTGGAAATTGAACTCCGGCACTTCCACCTTGACAGGCGTAGCAGCGGCAGGCTGTTGCTTGGCATCGGACTGACGCTTGCGGTTGTTGTGAAGTTCAGGATTCTTCATGGTCGACTCGGCCAGCAGTTTGGGTTTCATGTGCTGTCGCCTGCGGGGTTGGTCGGCATCAGGCTGACGGCTGTTCCCCTCTTGCTTTTCGGGATTTGCTGCTTGATGGTCGAGAATCTTGTAGACTAGTTCTTGCGCATCGAGGCGCGTAGCTTTGGCAATGCCCATTCCCTTGGCAATCTCAATGAGTTCAATCTGGGCCTTTGCAGTTAGTTCACTCTTACTATACATGTTTATCAGTTATTCCTTTTCCTGACTCAGGATTTGTTTACAAAATAATGTATATCATTCTGATTTTCAAAACAACTCAAAGAAAATCATCTTCACAATTCCTCTGTTTTGACGCTGCAAAAATAAATCTTTTTTTTTAATCGGAGGAAAAAAAATGAAAAAAAATACAATCTTTTTTCCACAGATGGAAAAAAATGTGTACTTTTGCAGTCGGTTAGCCGCCCCATTCTGCCATGTGGCGACCGACACAAAAAGGTTGATAACAAGAAATTATATACATTAATTATTAATAAACAACAGTATGAACATTCCTGCAAATCTGAAGTACACCCAGGATGACGAATGGGTGCGTATCGAAGGCGAATTTGCTTTCGTTGGTATCACCGACTATGCTCAGCACGAGCTGGGCGACATCGTCTTTGTCGACGTCACCTGCGAAGGCGACACCGTCGAGGCTGGCGAGCCCTTCGGCTCCGTCGAGGCCGTGAAGACCGTGGCCGACCTCCTCATGCCCGTCAAAGGCGAAGTGGTCGAATTCAACACCGCCCTCGAGGATGCCTCTGCCATCAACGCCGATCCTTATGGCAATGGCTGGATCATCAAGATCAAACCCGAGAACATGGCCGACATCGACGCCCTGATGGACGCCGCTGCCTACACCGCCAAAATCGGTGCCTAAAGCACATTTCAAGCGAAAAAGATGTCCGGGAGTTTCCTTATGAGGAGACTTCCGGATTCTTTTTTTTTGCATCCTTTCCCTGCGGGCAGAAAAGAAAAGCCACTCTTGAAGGAGTGGCTTTTGAGTATTGGATGACGGATGGATTAATCCATAACGGTGTTCCAGCCGTGGACATCCTCGGCCTCGCCGAGCTGGATGGCGCGGAGGGCATGGTAGAGCTTGGTGCTGATGGGGCCGGGCTCTTTGCCGAAGACGTAGCTGTGGCCGGTCTCGGGGTCGTCAAGACGCTCGATGGGGCTGATGACGGCGGCGGTACCGCAGGCGCCGGCCTCCTGGAAGGAGCTGAGTTCCTCGACGTCGATGGGACGACGCTCGACCTTTATGCCCATATCCTCGGCGAGCTGCATGAGGCTCTTGTTGGTGATGGAGGGGAGGATGGAGGTGCTCTTGGGGGTCACATAGACACCGTCCTTGATGCCGAAGAAGTTGGCAGCGCCAGCCTCGTCAACATACTTCTTCTCCTTGGCGTCCAGATAGAACTCGCAGGCGTACTGGCCACCATGGCAAGCCTCGGTGTGGGCCTTGAGGGAAGCGGCGTAGTTGCCACCGACCTTGTAGACGCCGGTGCCGAGGGGGGCGGAACGGTCGTACTTGCGGGTGATGACGTAGGGGTTAGCCTTGAAACCGCCCTTGAAGTAAGGTCCAACGGGGGTAACGAAGATGAGGAAGAGGTACTCGTCGGCGGGTTTGACACCCACGGTGATGCCGGTACCGATCAGGAGCGGACGGAGGTAGAGGGAAGCGCCAGTACCGTAAGGAGGAATGTAGGCCTCATTCAGCTTGACGACCTTCTTGCACATCTCGACGAACTTCTCGGTGCTGAGCTCGGGCATCATGATGCCGCGGCATGTGCTCTGCAGACGCTCGGCGTTAGCCTCGGGACGGAAGATACGGATCTTGCCATCTTTGCAGCGGTAGGCCTTGAGGCCTTCGAAGGCTTCCTGACCATAATGAAGGCTGGAGGCAGCCATGTGCATTTCGATGTGTTCGGAGCTGGAAACTTCGATTTCACCCCACTTGCCGTTGCGATACCAGCAGCGGACATTGTAGTCGGTTTTGACGTAACCAAAGGGGAGGTTTTGCCAATCTATATTCATGATATTTAATTTTTTAGGTTATTAATTAACTTTTTTCTTTCACGGCAAAGATAAGAATAAAAAGTTGAATAGTGAAAAAAAATTTTACCATGTCGAAAAAAAGTAGTAATTTTGCACCCGATTTCGAGAGTGGGAAAGTGTAGAAACGGCCACGTTTTGGCCCCTTAGCTCAGTTGGTTAGAGCAGCTGACTCATAATCAGCGGGTCCTTGGTTCGAACCCGAGAGGGGCCACAAAAAGAAAAGACGAGAGAAGAGAGAAAAAAGATATGGGAAGAATAATGGCCATAGACTACGGAAAAGTACGCACGGGGTTGGCAGTTACCGACCCCGTGCGCATTATTGCCACAGGCCTGACGACAGTAGCCACCCCTACCCTGCTGCAATATATTAAAGACTACTGCGCGCGCGAGGAGGTGGATTGCTTCGTGGTAGGTCTGGCCAAGCGGATGGACAACAGTCTGTCGGAGTCGATGGAATACATCGAGCCCTTTGTCCGTCAGCTCCAGGAGGCATTCCCCGGCAAGGAGATTGCCCGCGTGGACGAACGCTTCACGTCCAAGATGGCCTTCCAAACCATGATTGACAGCGGCCTGCGCAAGAAACAGCGCAGGGACAAAGCCCTGGTGGACGAGATTTCGGCCACCTTGATTTTGCAAACCTATATGAACACACTAAACAACCAAAGATAATGATTCTACCTATTATTGGATACGGCCACCCCACGCTGCGCAAAGTGGCCAAACCCGTTCCGCAGGACTACCCCAACCTGAAGGAACTCATCGCCAACATGTTCGAAACCATGTACAACGCCGACGGCGTGGGCCTCGCGGCCCCGCAGGTGGACCTTTCCATCCGCCTCGTCACCATCGGTGTGCGTCCCTATGACGAAAAGACCGACACCTACGGCGAACCCACCGACGTGCACACCCTCATCAACCCCGAGATACTGGAATTCAAGGGAGAGAAGAAGTACTTCAACGAAGGCTGCCTCAGCGTCCCCGACATCCACGAGGACGTGCTCCGTCCCGACACCATCGTCCTGCATTGGTGGGACGAGGACTGGCAGGAGCACACCGAGGAAATCAACGGCCTCTTTGCCCGCATAGCCCAGCACGAAATCGACCACCTCGATGGCAAGGTCTTCACCGACCGCCTCAGCAGCCTGCGCCGCACCATGCTCAAGCGCCGCCTCAACGACATTGCCGCCGGCAAGATCCAGACGCGCTACAAAATGAAGAAGAAATAGTATCAAACCCATTCAAAGACAATAAATAATCAGAGTATCATGAAAAAGATTATCCTTGCCATCATGGGCCTGGGCCTCATTGCCGCCTGCGGCAGCAAGAACGAAGTGCCCGACCGCGACGTGCTGGTGGACTCCATCGAGGTGATGGAACAGAGCCTCATGAACGCCTCCGTCAACACCGACCTTCAGAAGGCCGACCAGATGATAGCCCTCTATGACCTCTTTGCCGACAACTATCCCGACGACAGCCTGGCGCCCATCTATATGTTCCGCTCGGCCGAAATCGAGATCAACACCGGCAACTTCGAGGTCGCCGTCTCCACGCTGGACAGCATCATGGAGCTCTATCCCGGCTACGACGACATAGCCATGTGCCAGTTCATGAAAGGCTGGGCCTACGAGCTGAACCAGCAATACGACCTGGCCCGCGAGGCCTACACCGAGTTCGTCGCCAAGTACCCCGACCACGTGCTTGCCGCCGACACCCGCAAGACCATTCCCAAGGTGGGTCTCACCCCCGAGGAACAGCTTGAGGCTATTTTGGCCAAATGACCCTCATCCCCTACCGTTCAACCCCCATCGCCCAACTTTTCGCCATGAAAGTCCGCCAACTGCGCATCCGCGCCAGCTACCCCAACTACTACATGGTCAACCTCTACGCCCGCGAGGGGCACGAGATTTTCGACCACGACAGCGAAGACCCCGCCAACCAACTGGAGGGCAACAAACCCGGCACCGTCCGCTACCAGCTCGAAGGCGATCCCGACGACATCTACCGCGAGTTTCCCCCGCGGTGGTACGACATGAACCGCCTGCTGCGCCTCCGCGACGACAAGCAGGTCCACTTCCTCGAACTGCTCCTCGGTGAAAAGGACGGCTCCCTGACCAACGAAGAACGAACGGAACTGGACGCCACCCGCAAGCATTTCCGCGACGACTGCATCCAGTATGTCAAGGACAACCCCTTGACCAACAACGAATACCTCATCACCACCCTCACCTCCGGCGAGTTTACAGACGAAGAAATCAGCTATAAAGGACGAATGCTGCTCGACCTTACGCGCAACTGCTATCCTGTGCCAGACTTCTGCATACTGACGTCGAAATCGTTCCAAAACCCGAAGATGCTCACCGAGCACCTCCAGGCCGCCGTACGCAATCTGGAAATAATGACCCGTTGCCGCCTGGGAGATAAACGTAATCCCCTCGTCTTTGCCATCCGCTGCGCCATGCCGCAGTACATTCCCGGCCTCATGCCCACACTGCTAAACATCGGAGTAACCCGCACAGCTTATCAAGCCCTGACCTCCAAGTTTGAGCTACCGATGGCCAATCGTGTATATCTCAGCACATTACATACAATCTGCGAAATGCTGGGCATCGAACACCGCTATCAAAATTCAGACATTCTGCTCTCACCAGAGGACCAAGAACAGCGTATCCATACCTTAGAGCAACGTATCGCCGCTACTCCTGACGGCACACGCCTCATCGACGACGCCGAATTCCAGGTGCTTCATCTCACACAATATGTGCGTAAATTTTATACTGAGAACTCTGACCTAATCCTTACCTTCATGCAGGGCAAGCAGGCTTTTCCAAGCCTTATCCTGCAACGCATGGTATGGACTATCGGTAACAACGACAGTTACCCTGGCGTGCTCTACAGCCGTCACTCTCGCACCGGAGAGGGCAAACAAATCGAGAGCTACCGCAATATCTTCGGAGAGGAAATCATGACTGGAGATGTAACCACGGAGGATCTCGCCTACAGCAACCGAAACGAGATTGTCAAAAAATTCCCAGCAGTCTACCATTTCGACCCACTGCTGAAAAAACTTGAATACCGATACAAGACCCCCGTTACCATCGAGTTCGCCGTTGAAACACGTCCACACAAGCTGAGTCTCTTCTCGGTATTGCAACTCAACGCTTCAGAGATGACAGGCCGCGCTGCCCTTATCTCGGCCATTGACATGCGCAACGACGGTCTCATTGGAGACCCCCATGTAATGGACCTTATCAAGCCCTATCACCTCCGACAAATCATTTCTGCCTCCATCGACGACCGCTCGCTATCCTCCTTGCAGTTCTTCTCACACGGACTGAGCGTGTTGCCACGAACAGCCATCTCGGCCCGATTATGCTTTTCCGTGGCCAAAGCCAAGGAGTATAAGAGCAAAGGCGAAAACGTATGCCTCTGCCAGGCACATTTCGTGCCGGAGGACACCATTACGCTGAACGAAGTAGACGCTATCCTCAGCATGATGCCCGCCGCTATCCATGTTGTCACCGCCTGCCGCGGATACGGTATTCCTGCCTTTATGGACCTTCACTCCTACGGAGTCAACATTGTAGGCAACACCATTGTGAACGAAGAAGGTATCATAATTGCTGAAGGTGAGATGCTCACCGTGAGTTCCAAACGGCAGAGCCTCTTCAAGGGACAGGCGGCCTTCAAGCCAGCCCGATTCACCAAATACTATGAAGGTGCCCAAGTAGACCTTAACGACGACGAGCGCCTCTTCTTCCAACGTATGAAATTAGCCTACGCCCAGTATCAGCGTATCGTCACCTCGCAAGAAGCATCATACATCACCGACCTCGGAAAGCTGGCGCGTCTCATTCGATGCAACCTCCAAAACAAGCCTGAAATAGCACGCGACATTGTAAATTCGTGGTATGAAAGCCGCTCAGAGGAATATGTGCAACAGGTATTGCAAAGCCGTATGGGCGACCACAATGATCAGAGCCGCCTCTTCGACCTACTAAGCCGGCAGCACAAAACAGACTTTTTCCAGCGGGCCTACGCCTTGTGTCGCCAGCGTAGTGTATCGGGACTGACGGCGGGCAGCTTCATGATTGGCCGATTCATCTCACGCCCCCTGCCACGCAAAATGTGGAACTCGCTCAGTAATGCAGTTGTTGCGTTCCTAATGAATGAATATGTCCTATATGAAAAATACCAGCAGGTACTACAGGAGGTGGGAGAAATAAAGCTGGCGCGTGCCCATTCGCGCATTGAGACAGAAGGCATCGACAACATGGTAGTGAAAAATTTCGACCTGAACATCTTCATTCCCCTACTGTACTCGCAACACGATTGGAGCCAAGTGGCCGAGGAGCTGGAGAAGATGGACCATCAGGACAACACGCACCTCCTCATCGAGATGCTCAGCCGACCTATCGACCAGATTTTCGAGATGAAACACCCTTGGCAGGTGGCCATGATTGAAGACATGCTGAAGCAGGCGGGAGAATAAAAGAGAACAATTGTATTGAGAACCAATTATTCGACACAACAGCCTAATCAAGGCTAAACCTGTGTCCGTAGGTCCATTCGACAAATTCCACACGTCCACCATGGGCATTGACGGCAACACCCAAATAGTTGTGATTCCAATTATAGTATGCTCCAGCACGTTCGTAAAAGGGTGTAGTCACCTGAGGAGATCCAACAATTACAGGACCGGCTCCAGCCTTGACACTTAACGGTCCCCAGAAAAACTCCATCATAGCCATTGCACTAACATACAATGGCAACCGATAGACGCCTTCTTCACGGTCGAGATGACGTGTGTCGCAGAAATTGTACCACAGATCTACAGCACCACCGAAAGCAAAGGTTGGACTGGTATAGTGCTCAAGGTAAAGCGACAAATCATAGCAGAAATAATAGCCGTCAAAATCTCTGTCACGCGACATTACACATCCCGGCGAAAAGGCTATACCGAACTCATTTTGGGGAGAGGAAACTGTTTTTGAATTGGAATACGGCAAATCAGGTATACGACTGCCAAAAGTATACCCTAAGTCCAACTGAAAATAGTTCAGTCCCATGTTTGGCCACATTAACATACCATTACTCGTATGAAGAACATGGGCAGCCACATAGAGTTGTTCTGCCGGGCGATAAGTAATGCCAAGGTCAATTAGACAATTGACTAACGACCCAATGAAAATATTATTCGTGTCGCCAGTAATACTGCGAGGGCGTGTATACGCCGAAAGTCCCAATCCAAGGGTCCACTCCCACTTTTCTCTCTTTCCCAGCGACTGTCGCAGAAGACCTGTAAGACCAATGCGATCGCCAGCAAGAGATTTAGGAATATAGGCATACGATACCTTGACACCAAAAGACGGGAAATGTCGCCGAACACGCCAATAGGATGTATCAATACCCCGGTTCCACATTGTGACATCCATACCATAAGTTATCGAACTATTATCGCTATATTGTCCATTGTTAGGCATCATGTAACCACTATTGATTGACACATCCCAACTATGCAAACATGGCAATTCTTGCGCTTTCCCAGCTATAGCTATCAATGCAGCCAACGATGTCATAAATATCCTTCTCATCACACACACATTTCTAAGTATTCCTTTTCCGTGATTATCGTTATACCTAATTTTTCGGCTTTTTTCCTCTTCTCTGGTCCCATCTTATCACCAGCAAGAAGATAGGAGGTCCTACTACTAATAGAGCCAGAAACCTTGCCTCCATGTTTCTCTATGTCGGCCTTGATTTCTTCCCGGGAATAGTGCTCGAAGACGCCGCTTACCACGAACGTCAGTCCATCCAGCGGTCCACTGTTGTTTGTCCATTGTCCTTTCATCTGTAATCCAGCAGCACGCAACCGTTCAACGATGGCACGATGCCTCATGTCTGCAAACCATTCATAGATTGCCTTTGCTGTTACTTCTCCGACATCCTCCACTTGGGAAAAATCTTCTTCTCTTGCGGACATGATGGCATCCATTTCACCAAAAAACCGAGCGACCTTCTTTGCTCCCACCTCACCAACATAGCGTATACCAAGAGCAAAGAGCACGCGCTCGAATGAGACCTGTTTGGAGGCTTCAATAGCTGCAATAAGATTATCGGCAGACTTGTCCTGAATAGATGCCGATTGTTCGGCTCCCAATCCAATAAGTTGTTCTCGACGGAGGTCGTATATGTCAGCAATATCACGGACCAAGCCAACATTGTATAACATTTCGAGTCGCTCTGGCCCCAAGGATTCTATGTTCATGGCCTTGCGACTGACAAAGTGTTCAAGACGGCCAAGAATTTGAGGTCTGCATCCATCAACATTCGGACAATAGTGTCCAGCTTCCCCGTTAATACGAACAAGTGTTGCGCCGCATTCTGGACAACGTTGGATGTACGACACCGGCATGGCTCCTGGCAAACGTTTTTCCTTGTCGACTCCCACTACTTTGGGGATAATTTCACCTCCTTTTTCAATAAAAAGATGGTCTCCGATGTGGATTCCAAGGTTTTCAATAAAGTCTGCATTCACCAGGGTCGCACGGCGAACGGTGGTTCCTCCAAGCCATACTGGCTGCAGATTGGCCACAGGCGTCACCTTCCCTGTTCTTCCGACCTGATAAGAGATGCTTTCCAGCGGTGTGCTCACTCTCTCTGCTTTAAACTTATAGGCTATAGCCCAGCGTGGTGACTTTGCTGTAAGTCCAAGTTTATCCCACAGGGTGGTCTGATTGACTTTGATAACGATGCCGTCAATACCAAAGGGCAAGTTCCAACGAGCACGATCCCAATGGTCGATAAAGGATTTGATTTGGTCGATATCTTTGCATTCCTGAATATATGGCTGCACCTTAAATCCCATTTGTTTAGCCCATTCAAGACGTTCAAAATGAGTTGCCGGGAGTTTGCTTTCGTCCGGTCCCATCATGAAATACATGCAGAACATCAGTTTTCGCTTAGCGCACTCTGCCGTGTTCAGCAGTTTCAAGCTGCCGCTTGCAGCGTTTCTAGGATTGGCGAAGGGTTCGTCACCATTAGCCTCCCTCTGTGCATTCATTGCAATAAATGGCTCGAAAGGATATACGACCTCTCCGCGTGCCTCAAAATCATCGGGGTAATTGCCTCGGAGTCGCAAAGGGATGGTTGGGATTGTTTTGGCGTTGAGGGTAATATCATCTCCAACAGTACCGTTGCCACGTGTGACAGCCTGTACAAGCCTTCCATGCCGATAAGTTAATCCGATGGCCACGCCATCGTATTTCAACTCACAGGTATAGGTGAACGATGTGCCGTCGAGCAACTTGCGAGTGCGGGATTCAAACTCTTCTATTTCTTCTATCGAATAGGTGTTACCCAAGGATAGCATAGGGAAACGATGCTCCACCTGGCGAAAGTTCTTATTTACTTCCCCGCCCACTCGTTTTGTGGGACTTAGCGGGGAGGCCAACTCTGGATACTGTCGTTCCAGATCTTGCAACTCCCGCATCATGGCATCGAACTCCTCGTCGGTTACCAGCGAACGGTCATTCATGTAGTATTCATAGTTCAGCCTGTCGAGTTCCTCGGCGAGTTTTTCCATTCTTTTTTGGGCGGGAGCAGAGTTTATTTCGCTGAAAAGGTCCATTCTCCGATAAAGTTTAATGATACAGGGCCAATGAGTTGCACATTTTCAAAGGCGGTTTTGTTTTTGTTGAAAATCACGCTGAAATTTCCACCACGAGTCACAAGATCATGTTTACCGCTGACGATGGCGCATGCGGTCACTCCTGTACCACAAGCCCAGGTTTCGTCTTCTACGCCTCGTTCATACGTACGTACTGCGAGTCGGCCATCGGGAAGTTCTTCGATGAAGTCCACATTTGTTCCGTTGGGAAAGATATCTTTCATTTCGCGGATTCTGCGTCCTTCACCAATGACATCGAAGTGCTCGAGGCCTACGACAGGCTGCACATAATGGGGAGAGCCTGTGTCGAGGAAACAGCCATCTAAACACGGCCGGACCTCCGTTGCGGAGACATTTCTCATCGCGAGTTTCACGATGCCTTTGCGAGAATCAGGATTCCAGCTGAGGATTTCTGCTTTATGCGGTCCATCGTATCCTAAAAAGTTTAGTTTATCGCCCAGTCCGAGGAGGTAGGCAAACGCTGCAATACAACGTCCGCCATTGCCACACATCGAGCCCACACGGCCATCACTGTTATAGTAAGTCATCTCAAAATCATACCCATTCGCAGCTTTTCCAAGTGTCATAAATCCATCAGCGCCCACACCGAAACGACGATGGCAAAGGAGGGCCAACTCTTCCTCGGAGAAAGAGCGGCAGTCTATGCGGTTGTCGACCACAACGAAGTCGTTGCCCGCCCCGTCGAATTTATAGAATTTCATTTTTTTCATATATGTCAATAATCGATCAGAGGGAAAAGTTTGTGGAGGAGTTCCAGTTGAGGATTCGATTCCAGCATTGCAGTATATTTATCTTCTGGCGTATACAGAATTTCCGTTTTTTCAACAAATCGCGGATTTACCTTGCAGTCCAAAGCTTTCATGCCTGTACGGGCCCGGATGAATTCCATTATATCTATCTTATGGGCTTTGAATTCATCATCAAAAGAGACTGTCTGGGCATCCACTTCGAAGCATCCAGGATGCTCCCCGAGACGAGGTACGCCTTCGTTCATCAGTTCTTGCAGATCCAGTTTTTCTGCAGCTTCATTCCAATAACGTGAGAGGTTCTCCTCCGTCAACTGCTCAACCTCTGCAGTGATGTGATTCATTGTTTCCACTTTCGGTGAGGCCTTGATGGAGATTGACGAGAGGGGGACAAACGGTTTTGGGGTGTTAGGTATAGTAGTTGTCGATGCCTGATGTGTTGCCGGTGGTGTAACTGGTTTGGCAGATGTCTCAATACCGGCCTCTTTTGGGGCAGTTTTATCGGTTTGCTGTATCTCAGCGTCTGTTTTCTTTCCCGTGCCTGCCTTGCGGCCTCTCGCAATCTATGTTTCGGGCATAGTGGCACTGACCAGTTTCATCAAGCAGACTTCGACGAAGAGGTTTTTGTTGTTAGCCTCGCGGAAACGGAATTCAAAATCGGAGGCGGTGTTGAGATAGTTGAGCAGAAGAGGCAGCCCGCACAGCTGGGACTGCTGTGCGTAGCGTTGGCGGGTGGTGTCGCCGCCGTCGATGAGCTGTAGGGTCTGCGGGTCGAGGCTGACCATGAGGTTGCGCAGGTGCTCGCAGAGGCCGGTGAGGAAATGCTGTCCGCCGAAGCCCTTGCCGATGACCTCCTGGTAGAGCAGCAGGGCACCGCTGAGGTTGGCGGAGCGGAGGAAATCGACCAGGCGGAAATAGTAGTCGGAATCCAGCACGTTGAGGTTTTCCAGCACGCCGCTGTAGGTGAGGTTTCCCTGGGTGAAGTTGACCAGCTGGTCGAAGATGGAGAGGGCGTCGCGCAGACCGCCTTCGGCCTTGCGGGCCACCACCTCCAGCGCTCCTTCTTCGTACTTCACACCTTCGTTGTCGGCCACGTACTTCAAGTGGTTGACGATGTCGGTACTCTCGATGCGCTTGAAGTCGAACACCTGGCAACGGCTGAGGATGGTGGGAATGATTTTGTGTTTCTCGGTAGTGGCGAGGATGAACTTGGCGTAGGCGGGAGGCTCCTCGAGGGTTTTGAGGAAGGCGTTGAAGGCCGCCTGGCTGAGCATGTGGACCTCGTCGATGATGTAGACCTTGTATTTGCCGGTTTGCGGGGGGATGTAGACCTGCTTCACGAGGTCGCGCATGTTGTCCACGGAGTTGTTGGAGGCCGCGTCGAGCTCGAAGATGCTCATCGAGGCGCCCTCGTTGAAGGAGCGACAGCTGTCGCACTCGTTGCATGCCTCGCCGTCGGCGGTGCGGTGCTCACAGTTGATTGTTTTGGCCAGGATACGCGCACAGGTCGTTTTGCCCACGCCTCGGGGGCCGCAGAAGAGGAATGCCTGAGGCAGCTGGCCGGTGGCAATGGCGTTCTTCAGGGTCCGTGTTATGTGCTCCTGGCCAACGACACTGGCGAAGGTTGTGGGTCTGTATTTTCTTGCCGATACTACAAAATTATCCATATCGAGTGATACTATCTATTTTAAAATGCAAAGATACACATTTTTTTTCATTTATAAAGAAAAAAAAGAGGTGCACAGCGGGTGTGCACCTCTTTTCATTTGTCATTCAGGCAGTCAGGGTTTGGGGGGAGTTTTGTCGTTGGGGTTGTAGAAGACGAAGTGGTCGTCGATGACGTCGATGATGATGGTCTCGTTGGAGTGGATTTTTCCTTCGAGGAGCTGGCGGCTCATTTCGTTGAGGATCTCGCGCTGGATGACACGCTTGACGGGTCGTGCGCCCATGGCGGGGTCGTAGCCCACCTCGGCGAGGCGGTTGACAGCTTCGTCGGTGACGGAGATGGTGATCTCGTTCTGCTCGAGCATCTTGGCCACTCCGCGCATCTGTATGCGGACGATATCGCGTATCTGGCTCTGCGTCAGGGGCTGGAACATGATGATCTCGTCAATTCGGTTCAAGAATTCGGGACGTATGCGTTCCTTCAGCAACTCCATCACGGCTTTCTTGGTCTCCTCCAGTTCGTACTGGCCAGCGGCGCCGTGTTCCATGCGTTCGCGGATGATGTCGCTGCCCATGTTCGAGGTCATGATGATGATGGTGTTCTTGAAGTCGCAGGTGCGGCCTTTGTTGTCCGTAAGTCTACCGTCTTCGAGCACCTGCAGCAGGATGTTGAACACATCGGGGTGGGCCTTCTCGATCTCGTCGAAGAGGACAATCGAGTAGGGTTTTCTCCTGACGGCCTCGGTGAGCTGGCCGCTCTCGTCGTAGCCCACATACCCTGGGGGCGCTCCGATGAGTCGGCTGACGCTGTGGCGCTCCTGGTACTCGCTCATGTCGATACGCACCATCATGTTCTCGTCGTCGAACAGCACCTCGGCCAGGGCTTTGGCGAGTTCGGTTTTGCCGACGCCGGTGGTGCCGAGGAAGATGAAGGAGCCGATGGGGCGTTTGCCGTCGCTCAGGCCGGCACGGGAGCGGCGGACGGCGTTGGCGATGACGGAGATGGCTTCGTCCTGGCCGACGACGCGCTTGTGGAGCTCGTCCTCGAGGTGGAGGAGGCGTTCGCGCTCGCTCTGCAGCATGCGGGTCACGGGAATGCCGGTCCACTTGGAGACGACCTCGGCTATCTGCTCGGAGTCGACTTCCTCGTTGATCATGGCGTTGTCGGCCTGCATCTGTTTGAGCTGCAGCTTCAGGTCCTGTACCTTTTTCTCGGCCTCCTTGATGCGGCCGTAGCGCAGTTCGGCCACCTTGCCGTAGTCGCCCTGCCGCTCGGCCTGTTCGGCCTCGAATTTGTAGCTCTCGATGTTTTTGACTTCAGCCTGGATGGCTTCGACGATTTGCTTCTCGTTCTGCCAGCGGGCCTTCATCTGGTCGCGCTGCTCGCGCAGGGTGCCCAGCTCCTTGTCGATCTGGGCTATTTTGTCCTGGTCGTTTTCGCGCTTGATGGCTTCGCGCTCAATCTCCAGCTGGCGTATGCGGCGCTCAATCTCGTCCAGCTCTTCGGGCACCGAGTCGATTTCGAGCCTCAGCTTGGCGGCGGCCTCGTCGATGAGGTCGATAGCCTTGTCAGGCAGGAAACGGTCGCTGATGTAGCGGTGCGAGAGTTCGGCGGCGGCGATGATGGCCTCATCTTTGATACGCACGCGGTGGTGCACCTCGTAGCGCTCCTTCAAGCCACGAAGGATGGAGATGGTGTCGGGCACCGAAGGTTCGTCAATGAGCACGCTCTGGAATCGGCGCTCGAGGGCCTTGTCCTTCTCGAAGTATTTCTGATACTCGGCGAGGGTGGTGGCGCCGATGGCGCGCAGTTCGCCACGGGCCAGGGCGGGCTTGAGGATGTTGGCGGCGTCCATGGCGCCCTCGCCGCCGCCGGCGCCAACGAGGGTGTGAATCTCATCGATGAAGAGGATGATTTCGCCGTCGGCCTCGTTGATTTCGCGGATGACGCTCTTCAGTCGCTCTTCGAACTCGCCTTTGTACTTGGCGCCGGCAATCAGGGCGCCCATGTCGAGGCTGTAGATGGTCTTGCTCCGCAGGTTTTCGGCGACATCGCCGCTGACGATACGCTGTGCCAGTCCCTCGGCAATGGCGGTCTTACCGACGCCGGGTTCGCCGATGAGGATGGGGTTGTTCTTGGTCCTGCGACTCAGAATCTGCAGCACGCGGCGAATCTCCTCGTCCCTACCAATCACCGGGTCCAGCTTGCCGGCCTGGGCCAGTTGGTTGAGGTTCTTGGCGTACTTGTTCAGGGCGTTCATGGTCTGCTCCTGGTTCTGGCTGGTAACCTTGGAGCCCTTGCGCAGGTCGGCGATGGCGGCTTGCAGGGCCTTCTCGCTGACGCCGGCGTCCTTCAGCAACTGGCTGACGCGGTCGCGTCCGGCCAGCAGGCCGAGCAGCAGGTGCTCGACGCTGACGAACTCGTCGTTCATCTTGGAGGCGGTCTGTGTGGCTCGCACGAGGGCCTGGTTGGCGTCGTTGCTGAGGTAGACCTGGCCGCCGCTGACGTGCGGTAGCGTGTTGAGGATGTCATCCACCTGCTGCGTCAGGCGGGGGATGTTGACCTCCATCTTTTTTAGGAGGTAGGGGGTCACGTTCTCGTCCTCCGAGAGGAGCCCCTTCAGCAGGTGGGCCGTCTCGATGGCCGGGTGCTGCCCTCCGAGGGCAATCTCCTGGGCCTTCTGTACGGCTTCCTGCGCTTTGATTGTGAACTTGTCTAAGGTCATAGTTTATTTGGTTTTTTATTTTTTTTTTCAATCTGTTTACACTCCCACCAATAGCATAAAATGTACCAAACAAAAAAGGACTGCCAAAATGGCAGTCCATGTGTCAGTCGATATGATGGAGCGCCGGCGTCTCGACGGCAAAATTATAAATACCCCTCCGGGTTCTGGCGCTGCCAGTTCCAGCTGTCGCGGACCATCTCGTCGATGCCGTACTTGGCTTCCCAGCCCAGCTCGGCTTTGGCCTTTGCGGGATTGCAGTAGCAGGTGGCAATGTCGCCGGCACGGCGCGGCTTGATGCTGTAGGGGACATCGACACCGTTGACCCTCACGAAAGCCTTCACCATGTCCAGCACCGAGTAGCCGTGACCCGTACCAATATTATATATGCCTATGCCGCAACGGCGGGCAATGGCCTGCAGGGCGCAGACGTGGGCTCCGGCCAAGTCGACGACATGGATGTAGTCGCGCACGCCGGTGCCGTCGGGCGTCGGATAGTCGTTGCCGAAGACACCCAGCTCCTTCCTCTTGCCGACGGCCACCTGGGTGATGTAGGGCATGAGGTTGTTCGGTATGCCGTTGGGGTTCTCCCCTATCCTGCCGCTGGGGTGCGCACCGACGGGGTTGAAGTAGCGCAGCAGCACCACATTCCACTCAGGGTCGGCCTTCTGTATGTCCATCAGCACCTGCTCCAGCATGCTTTTGGTCCAGCCGTAGGGGTTGGTGCACTGACCCTTGGGGCAATTCTCCGTGATGGGAATCTCCGCGGGGTCGCCGTAGATGGTAGCCGAGGAGCTGAAGATGATGTTCTTGCAGCCGTGCTTGCGCATCACATCCACCAGCGTCAGCGTGCCGCCGATATTGTTCTCGTAGTATTCCCACGGCTTCTCCACGCTCTCGCCCACAGCCTTCAATCCCGCAAAGTGGATGCAGGCATCCATTTTATGCTCGGCGAACACCCTCTCCAGCCCCTCGCGGTCGCGGATATCCACCTCGTAGAACGGAATATGGACCGCCGGCGTCTCGCCGGCACCAATAATCTCCTCCACCCTCCGCAGCGACTCGGGGTTCGAATTGCTCAGGTTGTCCACCACCACAGCCGTGTGGCCGGCCTTGTAAAGCTCTATCAAAGTATGGGAGCCGATGAATCCCGCTCCCCCGGTAACCAGAATATTCATATTAAAGTCTAAGGTTTAACGTTTAAGGTTTAATGATCAAAGTTTATTGTCCAATATTCAAGTGGGATTTGTTTTGTTGTGTGGCGCTAGCGCCACACACAGATTCATTTCACCTCCGCCTCCACAGCTTTCCGATTCCACAGGCGGAGGAACTTCTCCACCCGCTGGCGGCTGTAGCCCTTGCCTTCCTCGAGGCTCTCGCTCTCCTGGATGTGGATGGGCACCCCCTCCTCGTTGATCACCACGAACGCCGGGTAGCCGAAACGACCCGGATTGCCGAGGAACTTCATTGCCTCCAGGTTCTTGTTCTTCTTCGAATAGTTGACGTGGATATACACGTAGTTCTCCTCCATCAGCGGGGCAATGACGCTGTCCTTCGTGGCGAACTCAGCAAACCGCAGGCACCACGGGCACCAGTTGCCGCCCACCTGACACATCACGTAGCGGCCCGACTCCCGCGCCTGATCCACAGCCTCGCGTATCTGTGCCATCGCGTCGACCTCCTCGTCGTACACCTTCACCTGCGCCTGCGCACCAAACACCATACCCGCCATCATGGCGAAAAACAAAAACAGTTTCTTCATCATGTTTCTTTTTTTGGTTACTATAACGCAACATTCCCCCAAATATTGCCCCAACAGCCAGAAAAATGATTCCCCGAACCGCAATGTCCCAAAATAAATTTTGCCGAATGGAATAATTATTGTACTTTTGCAGTCGAAAAATAACGCTGCACAATATTTTTTTCAAATTGCCGTTAATGAAACTAAACTAGTTAAAAGCTATAATGTAAAATGGAATCACAACCCCGCACAAGCGACGCTCCGAACACAAGCTATTCTCAGATGGCACAATTGGAGCTGATGGATGCAGCCGCAAATGTCACCTCTCTGGCTGACCTCGAAGCATTACGGCTCACCTTGTCGCTCTTTTTCGCCGAAAGAGCACAAAAGGCCATAGACAAAATGTGGGACGAGGGTACGTTCGACCAGAAAAAACTTGATGAGCTGCGCGGCCAACACCTGCGTACACCCTACAAAACGCTCTAAAATGCGCCACGTTGTCCTTGACACCAATGCACTAATTCAGGCTCTTCCCACACGTAGCCTGTACCATCGAATCTGGACCGACTTTCTGTCGGGTCGGTATAATTTATGTGTCAGCAATGAGATTTTAAACGAATACGAGGAAATACTGGCCATACACGCCTCACCCGAAGTCGCCCATAACGTTGTCGAGGCCATTGCCCGCCACCCTCAAACGATTTACCGCGAATCATTTTACCGATTTCATCTACTTAGTGACAATGACAAGGACGACGACAAATTTGTCGACTGTGCCATCACAGCCAATGCCGACTACATCGTTACAGAAGACAGCCATTTTGAACGACTGAAGCAAATCCCGTTCCCCCGACTCAATATTCTCTCCCTCGACGAGTTCACCGCAGCACTAAGATAAGAATAGATATAATAAAACACTATAATTTGCGGCCGCTACAGCCGGAGGGAGACTGCGGAAGTCCTCAATGAGCCGGAGGCACAGTCGGTGCCTAGCGGACCACGTGCAAGTAAGGATGGGGGAATAGTACTAAATAAAAAGGAGGGAGATTTGTTCACCCTACGTATTTTTGTGCCATAATTCTGATGGATTATGGCACAAAGTATTAAAAGTATTAATAGAAGAGTTACAATATATGTCAAAGGCAGGGAGAAAGTATATTAAATATTATTGAACTGACGCTCTTGTTTCTCATATAAAACGGCCTTCAACAACTCCCAACTGTTGAAGGCCGTTTTTTTTTTGAAATTATTTTTGTCATTTTTGAAAATCTTTGTATTTTTGCACCAACTTTAAAACGAATAAAAACATGTAGAAAACAGAAAAAAGTTATAGTATTTTAATATTGAGCTGACGCTCTTGTTTCCTTTGAGTAGAGTCTGGAAAATTCTATAGAATACGGGAATAAGATTGCGGATAGTTTCACACGCTTTGGCGTGGATTCTTTCCCCACTTATTTGTATTCAGGTATTCCAGACACCCACTCAAAGAATAAGTGGAATCAACCAAACGAAAGGATTTGCGCCTTTCTTTATGTCCCTTATTTAAACATCGGCTTCCGGCTCAATAGCTGGAAGCCGAAATTGATTAACCATATTAAAACTGAAGAGCCAACAGTAGAAACAGGCATATAAAAAATGACAACAGATCTTATCAGCAAAAAGGCACCGCTTTTTTACTATTCGTTTCGACAGGTTCGTACCACAAACAATGGAAGTGAAGAATATCACGGAGCCAACAAAGTATTAATAAGAAAAAATGAAGACTACCCCAATAACGGGCTTCAATTTCTTATTTATGATTCTTCTGATTATGGTTTTTCCTGGCAATCAGACGGAATCTGTCAAACAATAATTGACAGAGACACTAATGATCAAGTAGATTTCTATGGCAAGGGGGATGACAGCGACAAATATGGTGTTTTCCTATACAAGAAAGCACTTCCTGAAATTGCGTTTGCCACCAAAGGAGAGAAGAACATACTCTGGTATCTTAACTTTTACTCAGAATACAATGACGATGTTTTTGAAATATCAAAACCTGGCATCTCTGAATTTATACGATCAACAAGTTCATCCCTACAAAGAATACCTTATAATCCTCTACAAAATACTTGGTTTGCCATTCGTGCTTTCGTACTATCCTATTATTCGAAATTGTACAATATGAATCGCTATGATTTTCCAGGAGTGGGTATTGAAGAATGGGAGGGAAAAGAAAGCTCTATAAATCTTATTGATTGTATAAGTTTGCTTTCTCAATTGGAAGCCTTTTGCGATTCAAGGGCATTTGAAGCTTTAACTGAACGCCAAAAAGGGAATAATCAATTGTTCATGCGCAAAATGGAGCAAATGGTAGATGCTATAGGAACATACTACATTTTATATCGAACTCTTCTTTAAAAAAATAATAAACATGGAATCAATTTATCAAAAATCATTTGTATTCAAAGCAAGTCGTTTTGAAGAATACCAAAGTGGTAGATGCGTCAGACAAGGCGCAATCGAATGCATAATAAATGCACATAAAATGTTCTTTAGTCCATATAATGTATTATCTGTAGCAGATTATAATGAACTAGAAGCAAAAGTTGCTGGAATGGATATAGATGGAGGAATGTCTTTTACTCTTTCAGGTACCATTCCAAATGGTATCAATTTGAAATTTAACCTTCCCATAATTGAAGAAGATGATGTACTAATAGATAGAGTGCAGTATGGACGGTTAACAAATCGTGCATGGAGGGATTCCAAAGAGCCTGTCGTATGCAATATCTTCAACAATATGAAGTGCATTAGATTTGCAATGACATCACCTTTGCGTATTATTGAATTTTACGGAGAATTCACAGAAATCAAATAATAATCTCCATATCAACTCACATTTACGAGTACTGCGTTGCAAAAAAACATTTGATATTCCCTAAAAGAAGGAGTCGCAAGCGTCTCCTTCATTTTCATACAAATACGCATTCTTCAGGAAAGCATCATCTTCCGGTATCATCTCCTACCCCTCCGCCACCTCCCAGTGGCCGCCCTGGTCGGGGCCGATACGCAACAATAGGCCTTTGGCTTTCAGGTTGGCGAGGTGTTTCTCCACCGCACGGGTGCTTATGCCAATCCGCCCGGCAAGAACCTCCGTTGTGATGGTTGGATTCTCCGAAATGATGCCGGCAGGATGCCGGCGCTCCAATTATTTTTTCCCCAACATGGAAAAATGAAAACAAACCGCCGAGGGCCCAAGCCCTCGGCGGTTATCGTGGAGCGCCGGCATCCTGCCGGCATTATTGTTTTTTGTCGCTTCCGACCGGGATACTACCAGGCGAAGAGCGGACGGTTCTGCATCATCTCGTTGGCCTGGCCGGCGATCTTGGCGCGGACGGCCTCGTCGGTCGGGGCGCAGAGCACCTGGTCGATCATGTCGACGATGACGGGCATGTCGGCTTCCTTCAGGCCACGGGTGGTGATGGCGGGCGTTCCGACGCGCAGACCGCTGGTCTTGAAGGCGCTGCGGCTGTCGAAGGGCACCATGTTCTTGTTGATGGTGATGTCGGCGGCCACGAGGGCGTTCTCGGCTTCCTTACCGGTCAGCTCGGGGAACTTCGGACGCAGGTCGATGAGCATCAGGTGGTTGTCGGTACCGCCGCTGATGACCTTGTAACCTTTGGCCATGAAGGCCTCGGACATGACCTTGGCGTTCTTCATCACCTGCTGGATGTACTGGTCGTAGCTGTCGGTGAGGGCCTCGCCGAGGGCCACGGCCTTGGCGGCAATGACGTGCTCCAGAGGACCGCCCTGGGTGCCGGGGAACACGGCGCTGTCGAGCAGGGCGCTCATCTTCTTGATCTCACCCTTCGGGGTGGTCTTGCCCCAAGGATTGTCGAAGTCCTGACCCATGAGGATCATACCGCCGCGGGGTCCGCGGAGGGTCTTGTGGGTGGTGGTGGTGACGATGTGGCAATACTTCAGTGCATTGTTGAGGTAGCCCTTGGCGATGAGGCCGGAGGGGTGGCTGATGTCGCCCATGAGGATGGCGCCGATCTTGTCGGCGATCTCGCGCATGCGTGCCCAATCCCAGTCACGGCTGTAGGCGCTGCCGCCGCCGATGATGAGTTTCGGACGGTGCTCGAGGGCCTTCTTCTCCATGTCGTCGTAGTCGACGATGCCGGTCTCTTCCTTCACCTGGTAGCCAACCACATGGTAGTTGATGCCGCTGAAGTTGACGGGGCTGCCGTGCGAGAGGTGGCCGCCGTGGTTGAGGTCCATGCCCATGAAGGTGTCGCCGCTGTTGAGGCAGGCCAGGAACACGGCCATGTTGGCCTGTGCGCCGCTGTGGGGCTGCACGTTGGCCCAGCAGGCACCGTAGAGCTTCTTGGCGCGCTCGATGGCGATGGTCTCGCTCTGGTCCACAATCTGGCAACCGCCGTAGTAGCGCTTGCCGGGATAGCCCTCGGCGTATTTGTTGGTCATGACGGAGCCCATGGCTTCCATCACCTGGTCGCTGACAAAGTTCTCGGAGGCAATCAGCTCGATGCCTTTGGTCTGACGCTCACGCTCTTTCTGGATGAGGTCGAAGATTTGTGTATCTCTCTGCATATTTGATTGTTATTTAATTTTATGAACAAATAATGATTTGCAAATATACAAAAAAAAGTTTACCTATGGAAAAAAAAGCGTATTTTTGCACTCCGATTATGAAAAGAAAAGTACTCCTTCTGGCCTTCGCGGCCATACTCAGCGGCAGCGCCCAGGCGCAGTTGCTGTCGCTGTCGCACGATGGCGGCGGTCCTCTATGGATCGACATGGACCGCATCTACAACTACAACCAATACGAGAAGTCGCGCTGGGGCCTCGGCCTGCGCTACGGCTACCAGATCAGCGAGCTCAAATCCGGCGACAGCTTCTTCGACCGCCTCTCCGTGGGCGCCTACTTCGGCTACGGCTACGCCGACCAGCGCTTCAAATGGGGCGCCGACGCCTACTACTGGACCAACCTCCGGCGCCAGGGCAAGGTCTACGCCGCCTTCTTCCACGACCTCACCCCCGAGGCCACGCGCACCATGAACACCTACAACCTCATCAATTTCAACGCCTCGGGCTCGTTCATGAACCGCCTCTTCAGCGACACGCGCCGCCTCACGGCAGGCTACAGCACGCGCACCCGTGGCCACGAAACCGTGGGCCTCGAGCTGCGCCTCAGCGACGAGCGCAAACTCCACGACCTGGCCAACATCTACTACCCCCAGACCGACGCCGACTGGGACGCCCTGGAGCACACCCGCTTCGCCGAAGCGCGCCTCTTCTTCGAGCACGACCTCGGCCTGCGCGGCGAGCTCACGGCGGGCTACACCACCGGCGAGTGGTGGGTGGACAGCGGCTACTTCCTCCGCCTGCTGCTGCAGTACGACCAGGTATTCCCCGTAGGCCGCCACTTCAACTTCCAGGTCTACGCCCAGGGCGGCCTCACCACCAACGGCACCCCCTTCAGCCGCCTCTTCAACCTCGGCGGCACTTGCGGCAGCGCCATCCTCTTCGAGCGTTCGCTGCTCACCGCACGGGTGGACGAATTCTTTGCCAACCGCTTCGTCCTCACCTGTCTGCGCTTCGGACTAAGCCACCCGCTCTTCTCCTACACCAGCACCATCCTGCGGGTGGGCACCGCGCCGCGCCCCTTTGTGGTGCTCGACGCCGCCTGGGGCGAAATGGACAAATACCCGTCCATCGGCCCCGAGAAAGGCATTGCCGAAGTGGGCGCCGGCATCGACGGCATCCTGCGCTGGGGCCAGGTGGACTGGGGCCTCGCCGTGGCCTACCGCCTGACGCCCGAGGACGCCAGCTACCACTTTGTGAACCGTCGCGACAACCTCACCCTCGTCCTCACCGCCGCACTGGCATTGTAGCCCTCCCCCACCCTGACAACTACGCCGCCTCCGCCCCGGGTCGAAAAGGGACCCGAGAGGTACCCGATACGGCATATCTTATATTGTTCTTATATTGTTTACATATTGTTCGCATATTGTTCTTATATCCACAATATAGGAACAATATAAGAACAATATGTAAACA
>Ga0256405_10000706_pt1 | contig 105471 bp, 106 predicted proteins | sample RumenRJG_02DNA_FD_189096 | JGI IMG/M metagenome (GOLD analysis project Ga0256405, IMG submission 189096) | Bovine rumen microbial communities from Lethbridge, Alberta, Canada - RJG_02 | ecosystem: Host-associated > Mammals > Digestive system > Stomach > Rumen | place: Canada: Alberta...
TCCTCGAACCTTGGTTCTGGTCTACACGTTACACTGCAAGACTAAAGATAACATTTGGAGGAGGGATGCTCTTAGCATTGAGGAGCGAGTATTCCTCCCCCATTTTCAAAGGTCTTTAATTAATAAAAGGGTAAAGTTATGATTTTCAGAAGCTGTTTTACTGAAATGCCAACTCCTAAGGAGTGGGGTAATAAGTTTATTGTTCCCATCGCTATTGAGGAGACTTCTCAGGTAGATGGTGAGGGCAATGAGGTTCCTGTTTTCACCGCTGATATTATCAATGGTGTTGAGTCACTTACAGTGACTGGTATTGTTAAGGCTGCTGTGGCAGCTGAGTTCTCTCAGAGTGATGTCGATTATGTCATGCTGAATATCGGTAAGTCCAAGGATGCTAAGGTTAAGGCTTACACAGCCTTCGTAGCTAAAATCACTGAGGCAGCTGAGGCAGCAGGATATACAGACTAAATACAGGTCGGGGGTTGTTCCCACGAATGACTCCCCACCTTTTTTAACTTTTCTAATAAAGTCCTTTACAGGTTAGTATATCTACAACACTCATTTTGGCAACAATGCTAATAACACGAATTGTGTTCTACGCAATGCTAATGTCAACAATGCTCCTTCTAATGCTAACACGAACATTGGTTCTAGTCTAACGTATGTATAAAAAATAAAGATTCTTTTCAGAACTTGTGTTGGGATATGCGACCTCACCAGCAGTGTGAAACATAAAAGACAAGCCACTATACAACGAGGGTGGATGCTTGTTAGTAAGGGTACTATACTTGTATTCGGAAAGCTAGTAAATTAATACATACTGTATGAAAACAGTGAATAATGTCTTTGACTATATGTGTAGCCGTGAAGTTATTAGAGAGGCTATATATAATGGGGCTAAAGGTAAGCACTCATATAAGGAAGTCAGAGAGGTATTGAACAACATTGACTGGTACATTGAGGATTTAAGGTTTCAGTTACTGAACAACAAATTCATTCCTTCACCATATAATGTGGACCTTAGGAAAACAGAGTATGGAAAGGAAAGGGAGATATTCAAGCTCCCATTCTACCCAGACAGGGTAGTACAACACTGCATAGCAATAGTAATGAAGGCAAGATGGGAAAAAGCCCTCACCTATGATACTTATGCTTGCCTCAAGGGGAGAGGCATTAATTGCAGGAACCCCAATTTCAACATAGTAAGAAAAGTCCAAGATGCCATTATAAATGACCCTGTAGGCACACAACACTGCCTTAAGATGGACATCAAGAAGTGCTATCCCAATGTGGATAACTACATAATGGCTCAGACAAACAGAAGGTATTGCAGGGATAAGAGGCTACTAAACCTCTTAGATATGATAACCTTCAACTGTAAGGGCCTGCCCATTGGTAATTATCTGTCTCAGTTACAGATTAATATCTACCTTGCACCTATGGACAGGTTTATAAAAGAGGTGCTAAAGGTCAAACATTACTTCAGGTACATGGATGACATAGTTATCTTTGGTGAGACCAAAGAAGAACTACAGACTATTCAGTGGAGGTTGATGAACTTTGTTTATTATAACCTCAACATGGTCTTTAATAATAAGAGACAAGTATTCAAGATAGGGTATAACAAGAGACAAAGAGGACTTGATTTCGTAGGTTATGTCTTTTACAGATACCACACTTGGCTTAGGAAGAGAGTCAAGACTAATATGTGGAGAAAGAGACACCTTGAAAGGAGTATGTCATCATACCTTGGTATGTCAAAGTCTTGCAATAGTACCCATCTTATGAACCTTATATTGAACAACGTGGAGGATAGAGAAGAAGTAGAGGAGCTTTCCACAGTCCCAGGTTTGATTAAATACAAATCTAAATACTATGCCAAGACTGGCATACATAAGATAGTGGATAAGCCCATCATCCTGCTAGACTTTGATTTAAGGAAGTCAAGGCAGAACCCAAGAAAGACATTTATGATTCTCAGGTTTATGAATGAAGAGCTAGGGAAGAAGCAATTCATTTGGGGAGAGTTCCAAGCACTAGTCTTTGTACTGGAGCAGTTTGACAGGGACACCTTCAAGCCTAAGAAGACTATGATAAGGTATAACAACTTTTATTATTTCAATAACACAATAGAATAGGAGAAGTAATTATGGCAACAAAATCAAGCTCTAAATCAACATCTTCGAGACCCACTAGCAGACCTAAGCCTATGCCTAGGAAGTCAGGACTATCTAAGGGAAGACCATACTGCGGTGGAGGAAAACTTAAGTAAGGTACTATACAAAATAATCCTGTATATGCTCAAGGTAATCCCCTATGTGATAGCAGCGGGATATATAGCATATACAGGGTTTGCTTTTTATGGCATAGATTTGATATGGGTAAGCTATATAGTACATTTATCATTCCTGCCCTGGCTCTTTGTCTATCTTTCATCTTGGGTATTCAGGTTCTGTTATATCCACAGGATGCCCCTCTACTATATACTGGTAAACGACAGTATAACAGTGATAGATGCCTACCTTGGCATCCCGATAGATATATTTGAGCTGTTCATGCTTCATTCAGTCATACTGGGAATATTCATCTTTATAATCATGTGGTGGTATGTTAAGCATCATAAGGGGCCTGTTGGCAGGCATTATAGAAGACATAGATAGTGGTAACTCCAATATAACATCAGAGCAGCAGGAACAGATTGTAAACCTGCTGAATGACATCAGAGACCCCAAGTTAAGCAAGTATCAGGCTTGCAAGTTCCTGAACATGAGCAGGGCTAAGTTTGATAATCTTGTGAGAGAAGGAGTTATCAAAAGGGGTGAAAAGCAAGCTGGTTTCAAGGAACTCTTTTGGAGGAAACGGGATTTGCAAAACATTACTAAAGAACATAGCTGATAATCAGCCACTTATACAAAGGCTAGCATCATTATGGTGCTAGCCTTTTTTGTTGTAACTTTGCATCGTCAACTAGTACTAAATGACACAATTAACTAACAACTAACACAAACACAAAATTATGGCTGACGAGAAAATTTACACAAGTGAGTCTCCTGCCCTTACTGGTGCTCTGGTAGGTTCTATGCTGAACAAGGGTGGTGACAATGACTTTGCAACACTGGCTGCTATGAATGGTGGCATGGGTGGTGCTTGGAACAACCCCTTCATCTATCTTGTATGGATGATGTTCGCACAGAGGTACATGGGTGGTCAAGGTGGTGATGTCAATGCACAGATTGCATCCCTACAGGGTGTAGTGCAGGATAACCACAACTCAGACCTCCTGATGCAGGCTGTGAATGGTAGCACAGAAGCTGTTCAGGACCTTGCAGTAGCTATGAACGCTAACTTCGGTCAGGTTAATGCGGCTATCTGTGGTGTAAGAAATGGCATCACTGAGGCTAATGGTAACATTCAGCTTGCTGCTGAGAGAATGATTGCTAACAACAATATGCAGTCAGGCATCCTAGGTAGTAAGATTGACTCTGTAGGTTGTGGTATCAAGACTGCAATCCTAGAGCAGGGTTATCAGAACCAGCTGAACAACTGCCAACAGACTAACACAATCCTGTTGCAGAGCCAAAGTCTACAGAATGCAGTCCAGAATGGTTTCACCCAGATTGGATTCCAGAGTGAAAGAAATGCTTGTGATGTCAAGGAGACATCTATTGCTAACACTCAGAAGATTATCGACACCCTCAACAACCACTGGCAGCTTGAGTCTCAGACTACTATCCAACAGCTGAGGGATGAGATTGGCAGACTGAATCAGACTAATGCACTGATTGCAGCCCTTAAGACAACTACAGCTACAACCTAAGAACTTTGAGATTGGGGGTAGGTTGAGTCCTACCCCACAATCCCTGTAAATCCAAATGACTATGTTATTCAAAGACGTAAAGCAGGGTTATCCCCTATACATATTTGACAGAAACAATGTCTCTATCAAGACTGGAAGTGTGACTGCTGTCACATTCCCACATATTAGTACCAAGCCTAATGGTGGTATGGTAGTTGATGTGACTGTCACTATTGATGGTGCAACACAACAATATGAGATAAGAGACACATCAGAGTGTGCCTATGTAGGAACCACAATGCTCTCTCCTAACATTGAGTCAGTACTTAATGAGGTTAGACTACTGAGGGCACAAAGTGAAGAAGCTATCAAGTCAGTGGACAAGCATAAGGAGAATATATCCAAGTGTACTACTCTGCTTACTGAATTTGACCCAGTATATAAAGAGAAGCAGGCTAATGAGCAGAGACTCACCAATATTGAGAACTCCATAGAGAAACTGACTAATATACTTGAGAAGATGAACACTAATAAACTGATTTAACTATGACACTGATTGAACTTATTAAGAAATATGGAGCTAACAAGGGTGAAGATACTATGTGGGCTAGTGTTGAACTCCTATCTAAAACTCTTCAAGACAAACTGACTGATGCTGAGTTCACTGAACTCAAGAAGAGGATGCACTACATTATGGTGGGTGGTCACTATGACAAGGAGTTTGCTGAACTACAGATGCCTAAGATGTACTATGAGGACACTGATGGCACAAAGCACTATGCACCATACTGGACTGAGGATGAGGTTAGAACCCTCTATTCTGAGGTCAAGGGTAAGATAGAGGACTACAACTTCTATGACTTTGAGGTAGCACTTAACATGATTAAGAGTGACTACTGCCCATTGCTCAAGAGGTGGTTCCCTGATGAAAGCAAGGAAGACCATATCAGAAGGCTTGTTGCTCTTACTGTAAACTGGTTGTCTGATGAGGATAACCCATTTGGAACTGAGAAGGTTTGGTTGTATTTCAACCATTAAACTATAGGGAGAGGCATTAACCTCTCCCTTTTTGTTTATTAGTAAATTACTTAAGGGCTTGTATATTACAAAAATTATGCTTACCTTTGTACCCTGATAAAAGAATTAGCTATGAAGAAGTATATTTATGGAGCAATACTTGCCCTGTTTCTTGCCTTAGTTGGCTATTGTCAATATGAGCATCACCAGGCTGTCAAGTATCAGGAGCTGTACTCTGTTGCAGCAGCTAACAATAAGGCTTATGAGAGTGACCTTGCAGCAAACAGTGAGCAGGCAAAGATGTATCAGCTGACTGTTGACCAACTTCACTCTTCCAATGATTCCCTCATTCAGGAACTCTTGCAGGTCCAGAAGGAGAGAAAGATAAAGGACTCTAAGATAGAAGCCCTTGCCTATCAGCTGTCAAAAGCCACTAGGAGAGATACTCTCAGGCTAAAGGACACCATCTTTGTTGATTCTGTAAATATTGATACACTCATTAGTGATAAGTGGTACTCACTAGACCTTAGTCTTCAGTACCCTTCAACCATAGCAGTCTCACCTACATTTAAGAGTGAGAGGTATGTGATTATCAATGCTAAAAGGGAGACAATCAACAAACCGTCAAAGATATTCTTTATTCGCTGGTTTCAAAAGAAGCATACTGTCATCTATGTTGATGTGGAAGAGAAGAACCCATACATAACTATTGACAAACAAAAATTTATTAAGATTGTAAAATGATGGAAATATTCAGCACTGAGGTAATTATTGCTGGCATAGGGGTTCTTTCTACTATTGTCAGTGGCTGGGGTTCTTGGTTCTTTGCTAGGAAGAAGTATAACAGTGAGGTTGACAACAACCTCATTGAGAATATGCAGAAATCATTGGATTTCTACATGAAGCTGTCTGATGATAACAAGGACAGACTTGATGAAGCACTCAAGAGGAATGACCAGCTAGAAAAAGAAATGTTCCAGCTTAGGCAGCAGGTGTTTGAACTGATGAATAACATCTGCTATGATATGACCTGCACCTTAAGGCAGCGTGAGTCTAAGAAGAAGGTTCCTAAAGTACCACATAAGGATGGATAATATGGCTGTATTGAAGAAAGGTAGTAGGGGTGAAGAGGTTAAGAAACTACAAAAGCTTCTCAACCTGTATGCTGATGGTATCTTTGGCCCACTCACTGAGGAGAGAGTTAAGGAGTTCCAGAAGGCTAATGGCTTGATTGCTGATGGTATAGTAGGTGATAAGACTTGGGAGAAACTCAATGGAAGCACTGAACTTAAGCAGTCTAAGAGGTCTATCAATCTTATTGTGGTACACTGTTCTGCTACAAAGGAAGGTCTTGACTATACTACAGCTGATATTAAGAAGTGGCATCTTGCAAGAGGCTTCTCTGACATTGGCTACCATTATGTAATCTATAGGGATGGTAGTGTCCACAATGGCAGGGATGTCAATATAAGTGGTGCCCACTGTGAGGGTCATAACTCTCATAGTATTGGGGTATGCTACATTGGTGGCTTGGATAAGAATGGTAAGGAGTGTGACACAAGGACTGATGCACAGAAAGCAGCTCTTGTCAAACTCTTGAAGACCCTTAAGGGTATGTACCCTAAGGCTACTATACATGGTCACAATGAGTATGCTAACAAGAAGTGTCCTTGCTTTGATGCTTATAAGGAGTATAAAACCCTAAAATAACTAAGTGATTTACTTTACTACCCCTAAGGAACTGACTTAAGGTCTTGCGGGGTAGTAAAGTTTTGTGTAACTTTGCACTTGTTTAACAAACTAATTAGGAGAATTTATGGAAGGATTAGATTTTGAGAACATACTGGATGATGACCAGATGTCATTGTTCGGTGAACAAGAAGAGGAAACTCCACCTGCCCAGGAGGAAGAGGAAACCCCTGGTGAGGAAGGTGGTAAAAAGAAAGATACAACCACTGCTGAGGTGGACCCAAACAATATGTTTGGTGGCTCACCAGAGAGCGTAGGCGGTGAAGAACACAAGGATAATGAGGAAGAACCTGAATCTACTGAGACTGGTGCTTCTCCTGACTTCTTCTCTTCCATTGCCAATGCTCTTGTAGAGGAGGGTATCTTCCCAGACCTTGATGAAGAAACAACTAAGGGTATTAAGGATGCTGCTGGCCTGAGAAAGGCCATTGATGACCAAATCAAAGCAGGTCTTACTGAGCAACAGAGAAGGGTTGCTGAGGCCCTTGAGAATGATGTAGAACCTTCACAGATTAGGCAGTATGAAGCTGCCATCCAATTCCTAGATGAAATTGATGAGGAGACCCTTACTGCTGAAGGTGATGAGGGTGAGAATCTGAGAAAGAGGATTATCTTCCAAGACTACATTAATAGAGGTTTCTCTAAAGACAGGGCAGAAAGGGAAGTAAAGAAGGCTCTTGAGAATGGTACTGATGTTGATGATGCTAAGGAAGCATTGGAAAGCAACAAGAACTTCTTCAAGGATGCCTATAAGAAAGTACTTGACGATGCAAGAGCAGAGAAAGAGAAGGAGGAAAATGAAGACAAGGCAAAGGCTGCTAGAATCAAGTCTTCAATCCTTGATGGAGAAATCAAGTTCTTCGGTGATGTAGAGATTGACAAGGCTACAAGGCAAAGGGCATTTGATGTCATTACCAAGCCTATCTACAAAGACCCTAAGACTGGACAGACCTACACAGCAGTGCAAAAGATGGAACTGGATAATAGTGAAGAGTTCTTTGCCAAGTTAGGTCTCATTTATGCTCTTACAGATGGTATGAAGTCCATTGATGGACTGGTCAAAAAGAAGGTTAATAAAGAGGTAAAGAGAGGTCTCTCTGCACTAGAGAGTAAAATCAACGGCACTCAAAGGGACTCTAGAGGTAATCTGAAGTTTGCTAGTGGGGTTGATGATACTGAGTCTATCTTGGGCAAGGGAATGAAACTCGACCTATAAACAATCAAATAATTCCTAATTTAACAAACTTATGGCTAGAAATTTGCTTGGTAAATTTCAAACGATGGAGTTTAGTTCATGGAAAGGTCTAACTAAGGATAATCACCTTGGAGCCATTTTCCGTGCAGCACCTCAGAAAGCTAGCAACCTGATGGTTCAGCTTCTAGCACAGAAGAGGGGCAAGACTCTTGACACTCTACTCAGCCAGTTCCCAACTAGGGAGTTTGAGACAGCTGATGAGTACTTCTGGGATGTTATTGGCAGCACACGTCAGAACATTCCTCTGATTGAGGCTAGGGATGAGAATGGTACTGTAGTTACTGCTGCTAGCGGTAATATTGGTGCAGGCACTGCTCCCTTCTACCTCGTATTTGGTAAAGACTGGTTTGCTGATGGTGAGTTCATCGTTGGTAATCTGAATGAGGTTTACCAGTTCAGAGTCCTTGGTGATGCAAGGATGGAGGGTACTAATGCAGTCTACAGAGTAGAACTTGCAGGTGGTAACGAGGATGGTGTTCCAGCTGAGAGACTTCTTGCAGGTGAGCTATTCAGCATTGAGGCAGCCTTCGTTGAGGGTGAAATGTCCAGAGAGGTTGGTGATGTGAGGTTCGCTTCACCTGTTTCTATGAGAAACGAGTTCTCTCACATTAGAATCAAGCACAAGGTTCCTGGTAACAAGCTGAACAGAAAGCTGGCTGTTGGTGTGCCTATCATCGTTGACAACAAGAAGGGCACCACAAATATGTGGATGCACTATGTAGACTATGCTGTGGAGACACAGTTTGCAGACTACAAGAACAATGCTATGGCCTTTGGTAGGTCTAACAGAAACTCTAATGGTGAGTACACTAACATTGGTAAGTCAGGTAATGTCATTAAGACTGGTGCAGGTCTTTATGAGCAGATGGAGGTAGCTAACACACTGTACTACAATGTGTTCTCTCTGAAGCTTATTGAGGAGGCACTTTATGACCTGTCTTATGGTGAGCTTGACCTGAAGAACAGAGTCTTCCTTATGAGGACTGGTGAGAAGGGTGCTATCCAATTCCACAAGGCTATCCTTGCTGAGGTTAGTGGCTGGTCAATGTTCACACTCAATGGTGATGCACTCTCTGTTGTTCAGAAAGCTGACAGCCCACTGCACAACAATGCTCTAAAGGCTGGCTTCCAGTTTGTAGAGTATATGGCTCCTAACGGTGTTACACTGAAGCTGGAGGTAGACCCATACTATGATGACCAAGTGAGAAACAAGATTCAGCATCCTCTGGGTGGTCCTGCTTTCTCATATAGGTATGACATCATGGAGATTGGTACTATGGACCAGCCTAACATCTTTAAGTGTACTGTTAAGGATGAGCCTGAGTACAGAGGTTATCAGTGGGGTCCATTTAGGAATCCATTCACAGGTGAGGCTAACAATCCTTATGCTAGCTTCGATGAGGATGCTGCTGTTATCCACAAGTATGCAACCTTCGGTGTATGTGTTCTTGACCCAACTAGAACTATGTCTATCATCCCTGCTATCCTACAGGGTTAATCATAGGACGCTAGAACATGAGGGAGGGGAAATCTCTCCTCCCTCTTTCTTTTAATAATTAAGGAGAACTAAAATGGCACAAGAGAAGAAAGAAGCAGCAGTAATGCTGGATGAAGAGGCTATCAATGCTGAAGAAAGAATACAGGTGCCCATCCCTCCCAAGGAGGAGACAGAGACACCTAGAGTTACCAAGTTGTCTGAGGAAAGAGAGGAACTTGTAAGCTGTCTCAGGAATGAGAAGGTTATTGTAAGGTTCATTTCTAGGGCAAGAGGTATGGTTACTAACCCTGACCACATTCTTTTTGGTGGTATGGCTAATGGTTCAAAGATGAGCCTTACTGTACCTCTGTTAAGGTCAGGCGGCTTTGCAGATGTGCTTACCAAAGCTGAAAAGAAATTCCTTGAGTGGAAGATGGGTCTTGAACCCAATGCCCTCAGTGTTCACAACAGGACTAACAACTTCTGGAGTGATGCTAATGAGCAGGGTATTGGTAGGGTAGTACTTATCAAGGGAGACAATCCACTTGATTTGTCCAAGCCTATTGATTATATCAAGTACAAGATTCTGCTGGCTAATAAGGAGAAGATTGCTCCTTCAATGTCAGCTCTTCAGGACAAGCCTAAGGCTACTTACAGATTTGTGATTATCAGTGAGTCTGATACAGCCAAGGCAGCTAACATCAAGGTAGGTCTTAAGCAGCAGGCTTATATGGAGTTTGGTAAACTGAGTGAGGACAGGGATAAGTTGAGGGTTATCATTGAAACCCTTGATGGCAGACCCACAGCCAGTGATAGCAAACTTGAGTATCTACAGGGTAAGGTTGGTGAACTCATTGAGGCTAACACCAAGATGTTCCTCAGTGTGGCTAGAGACCCACTCTTGGATAACAAAGTTCTAATTAAGAAAGCAATCGAGGCTGGTATCATTGCTAACAGAGGCAACTACCTCTATATGAGGGACAGCAACACACCTCTGTGTGACAATGGTCAAGAGCCTACACTAAATATTGCTGCCAAGTTCCTGAGCCTTGCAAAGCATCAGGAACTTAAGTTCAGCATCGAGGCAAAACTTAAAGCAACAGAATAATATGACAGGACCAGAATTTTCAGACCAGTTTGATGTATTATTCAACAATATAACAAGCAATCAAGCACCAGGTTTGAATGAGTATGAGAAGGCAGTATTCCTGACTAAGGCTCAGGATGAACTGATTAAGAATTACTTCTTGCCACAGAGCAATTCTAAGCAGGCAGGATTTGATGATAATCCAAAGAGACAGATGGACTTCTCATTGCTTATGAATACACACGGAGCTACTCCTATTGCAGGTGCTGGCTCTACAGCTGGGGCTGAGGATTATGACCCTATGGGCAGGGGGGCTGATGTTTATGACCCTAGAGGCAAGCTCTTTGAAATGCCATCTGACCTATTCATTCCTATCAATGAGTCTCTAAGGTTTGTAGTTAAAAGTGAGGGTGGCTATCATGGGTCCAATCCACATTATACTACAAAGTTTCAGAGACAGGTTATTCCTCTTAGTATGGAGGAATACACTAGGCAAATGAGCAAACCTTATAAGGAGCCTCTTAAATATCAGGCTTGGAGACTATTGGTGAATAATGCCATTAGGAAAACTGGTGGCTCCACTGATGGTAAGCTTGCTGAAATCATCGCAGGTCACAATGACTTGAAATGGCTTAATGCTAGTACTGATGAAGAAACTAGGCTGATGCAGTATGTTATCAGATACATCAGGAAGCCTAAGCCAATTATCATTGCTCCTATAGATTCTTACAATGTAAGTATCAATGGTCAAGATGGTACTGACTCAAACTACTACACATTAGATACTGATGGTGTTAGCATCCTCAATCCTTGTGAGTTGGATGAGTCACTCCATGAGGAGATTCTCCAAAGGGCTGTTGAACTTGCTAAGATTGCTTGGGCAGGTGAACCTGCTGCTACTGTGCAGGCAGGACAAAGAAGTGAGTAATTAACATAAGGTAAACAACTATGACGAACCAAGAGTTTAGTGATACTTTTACTACTCTGCTAAACAGCTATAACACTCAGGCTCAATTTGGTGAGCAAGCTTCAAAGAGAGAGATTGTGCTGGATGAATATGAGAAGTCCTTCTTCCTTACAAAGGCACAAGAAGAACTGGTAGTGAACTTCTACAATGGGAAGAACCCTTATGGGGACTCCTTTGAGAGCACTGAAGAACTGAGGAGATACCTTGATAACCTGGTAGTTACCAAGGTTTACTCAGCCAGTGAGCAAGTCAGTGGTACTGGGGTGTCTACTAGTTCAGTGTTCTATAAGCTGCCAGAGAAACTAGCCTTTATCACAATGGAGCAAATCACCTATGGTGATGAGAGCCTAGGCTGTTACAATGGCAGTTCTGCTAATGTCTATCCCATCACACAGGATGAGTATAGCAGAGTAAAGAACAATCCCTTCAGGGGTCCAACCAAGTATAAAGCCCTTAGGCTTGATGCTGGTGAGGGTGTTGTGGAGTTGGTCTCGAAGTATAGAATAGAGAGCTATTTGGTGAGGTACTTAGCCAAGCCAGAGCCTATTATACTGGAAGACCTTCCCAATGGCCTTACTATTGACGGGGTTAGTTCTCAAACAGAGTGCAAGTTGAATGAGATATTGCACAACACTATACTGGAGAGGGCAGTCCAAATAGGTCTGCAATCAAAAGGTGTTAGTGTCAGCAAGTAACTTATTTGTTTAATTAAACATTTACAACAATGAACATTTTTACAGCGAATCAGGTAAACCAGGTTTACGTTGCCAATGCTTACAAGGCAAGCAAACTCGCTAAGACAGATGCAGTGGGTACTATCACTGTAGGTAAAAACAGTGTTGAAAATGCCATCTACGTTCAGCAGATTGGTGCAGGCGGCCTCCAGAGGTCTGACCTCATTGATGTGAACAAGATTCTCTATGCAAAGGCTACTAAGGCCAGTGCAATGGCTAGGAAGCTGAAGGTGGCTACTGTGACACTTGATAGCAATGTGAATGGAGGTGCTCCTGTTGCAGGTCAGGATTATATCCTGAGAATTGCCTTCACACACGTTATCTCAATTTCTCCTGAGAACCAGTACTGGAAGTATGGTGCAGTTCATGCTTACAAGAACATGACAGCATCTGACTTCTACAAGACTATGGCTCTTAGCATTGCTAAGAATATGTCAAGGGAGGCAGTGAAACTAGTTGCCGTTTATCTGGGTAACACAGAGGTTACTCCTGAGACTAAGGAGTCAGACCTCAATGGTAGCTACAGCTCAATTATCATCAAGGAGGTTGAGCAGGATTGGATTCTTGGTATCAAGCAGCAGAGACCTGTTCAGTTTACCGTAGAGCCTACCAACATCAAGGTTGATGGTGAGGAAGTCATCTGGGGCAAGACAGCCTACAGTGATGGTGCTACCATTGGCAATGGTAAGGAAATGGCAGACTACGAGTACTTCTACATGGGTGAGAGAGGAGACCAGTACAGAATGGTGAACTGGCCTAACTATGTACCTACCAAGTATCTTGTTGACCCAACCAAGGAGTATGACACTATTGCAATTCACTTTGCATACACTGGTGCCAACCACTCAGTACAGATGTCGGAGAAGGATATTACTATCCTAGTTCCTGCTGATGCTACAGTTGGTTCAGGTGAAAACGCTGCAAGTCTTACAAACACTATCATTGCTGCTATCAACACAGCAGTGGGTTCAACAGTGATTGCACCTCTTGCATAACTTATAGGGAGGGTAACACCTCCCTATTTTTGTTTTACAGAGTAAGTACAAAAGGATATGATACATTTCAATGAACTCAATATTACTCCTGATGGTAAGTACCTTATCATTGATGTAAGTGTGCTCAATGAGAAATACTACAAGGATGTCTACCTTGAGAGTATCATCATTGATAATCAGGACACTTATGTGGGTAGTGGCCCAAGTACTACTCCTGTGTATTCCTACACTGTACCTACTGAGGGTACAGTAAGGCTGAAGAGAATGGGTAAGACCATTACACCTACTTACAATACAAAGCACTTAAGGCTGGAGCTTGCTCCACAAGACCTAGTGGGTAATACCCTAGAGGGTCTTTTCTTTGTGTATGTGAGGGTGAAAGGTACTCCTACATCAGATGTTCCCTGTGGTCTTGATAATGTAACCACTATGGGCACAGTGACTAATGTGTACCCATTCTACCAGCAGGCTATGCAGAACATTGGTGAACTTGCTGATAGGTGTAATCCTCCTCAGGGATTCACTGACTGGATTCTTAAACTAAAGGCTCTTGAGCTTGCTATCAGGACAGGTAACTATCCTGAGGCTATCAAGTACTATAATAGGTTCTTTGCAGGCAAGAGCAATATAGTAATCAGGAAAGGAGGTTGTGGCTGTGGAGGTGCTTAATGATGTACTGAAATCAATGGGCTACTACTTCAATGCACTCACTCAGTTTGGTTATAAGAAACAGAGTGATGTAGATAAGCTGATTATCTACAATTTCATTGAGGAAATGCTCACTGGTGAAATGAGGGAGTTTATCACAGAGTCTGATTACAGGACTATTGAAAGGGCTTTGTACTGTCTTTACGGCAGCTCATGCCTTATCCCTTATCCTCAGTATGTCAATGATGATAATCTCTTTGGTCACAGAGACCCAGGTGGACTTATTACACCAAGACTCACTGAGGACAATGTTATCAGATTCACTGAAGATGACAGAGTGAGATTCAAGGCTACTAATTATAACGATTAAGGTCATTAACAAAATCAATTAATCTCTTGTAAGGGTCGTAGGAATTTACTACCTTTGCAAGAGATTTTTAATTAACAAAGGTATGAGCACATATAAAGAACTAGTGTATCTTATCCTAGATGAGCTTAAGGTGGTCAGTGATGACAGCCACTTTCAGGAAGAGCACGTCATAGCTTTGCTTGACCATTACAGGGTATTCCTGCTTAAGCAAAGGTATAGTGACATTAGGAAAGAGATACCAGACAGTAACTACCAGACTATCTGTGTAGACCTTGAGCAGGCTAATGCCATTAGTGGTGTACCCTGTGAAGGTAATGACTACATGAAGTCTGTAGGAAAGATACCTAAGATGATGCAGGTAGGCTCCCGTAAGATTTCCTCTGTGGATTTCTTTCAGGGTAACTTTGCCTATGTGGATAATGAGAGGTTCAAGTATGTAGGGTACAACAAGTACCTTAAGAACCAAATCTATGGTACTATTGCTCCTGACAGTCACCTTTATCTCAAAAGTAATAACCCACAACTATATTACTTGAACAAGGTTAAGGTAACTGGTATCTTTGAGGATAGTTCTGAGGTTGCTAATAACCAGTGTCCTGATGAGCAGGGTGAAACTACCTGTGACATTATGGATATGACTTTCCCCATTGAAGCATCGCTAGTACCACCTCTTGTGGAACTTATTGTCAAAGAGCTAAGTGGTAAGGTTTATCAACCTGAGGATGATGCTAACAATGCTACTGATGACCTTGACAGGCTGGCTTCTTACATAGCTAGGAATATGAAGAAAAGACAAGAATAATGTATGAGGAGTTTAGGAAGAGAGTTATAAGGGGAGAAGAGCCACACACCTTTGAGGTTACTAACTCAAATGGTAATAAAGAGGCATGGAGGTGGCTTAAGAAGAATAAGTGGCTTGATTTGGGACAGCCTATTACTGAAAAGGAGTTTGGTGTAATCATCAAGACCATCAATTCTTACCTTCGAGACCAACTGGTTCAAGGTAAGGATGTTGTACTCCCAGCTAGGATGGGCACATTAGAGATAAGGAAGTTTGAAGCCAAGTTATCTTTCAAGGATGGTAAGGTAGTTACCAACCTTCCTATTAACTGGAAGAGAACCCTTGACCTCTGGTATGAGGATGATGATGCCAAAGAAAGCAAGACCCTTATAAGACAGGAGGACAGAACTAGGTTTGGAGTTCACTATGATAAGAGTTCTGCAAACTATAACAACAAAGTCTTTTATAAGTTTATACCTGGCAGGTCTGTCAAGCTAGGTCTTAAAGAGAATATAATCAACAACAGGCTAGATGCCTTTCTCTTAAAAAGAAGAAATGAACTACACTAACATTAAACTCATAATGGACAGGCTCACAAGACATCCTCTGATGAGTGATATTAACTTTGAGACTGTCGTGGACCTTGCAGTAGACTTTATCAGGATTGTGGGTACACCACCTTCATTCCTAGAGAAGACTGCTGAGGTGGAGATTAAGGATTACAGAGGTGAGCTTCCTTGTGACTTCTATGAAATGATTCAGGTCAGGACTATGAAGCATCCCAATGAGCATCAGCACACGTTCAGGTATTCCACAGACTCTTTCCACTTGAGTCCACATAAGCCTAAGTGGTCTGACCTTACTTATAAGCTACAGGGCAGCTGTATATTCACTTCTGTCCCTGATGGTAAGGTAGAGATTGCTTATAAGGCAATGCCCATTGATGAAGAGGGTTATCCCCTTATTCCTGACAACAGTTCATTCAGTAGGGCATTGGAACTATATATCAAGCTACAGTGGTTTACCATTCAGTTTGATTTGGGTAAGATTTCTTCCCAAGTGCTTGCTAATACACAGCAGCAGTATGCTTGGGCAGTAGGTCAGGCACAGACTGATTTAATCAGACCTAGCCTTGACCAGATGGAAGCAATAAGCAATATGTGGAACAAGCTGCTGCCTGATGCTACAGCAGACCACAAGCATGGTTTCCTACATGAAGGTACTAAGGAACAAATGATTATACACTAATGAAGAAAGAAGCACATTTCCAAATAAAAGGTATTAGTCAGGATTTGGCTTATCAGCTTTTTAATCCCCAGTATGCCTTTGAAATGAGGAACATCAGGCTCTCTACTACTGAAGAGGGTTCTCTGCTTAGCATGACTAATGAGAAGGGTAACTCCTACATGGGTCAGCTTGTTACTGATGATGGAAACACAGTTACTTTGACTGTGCTAGGTACTGGTGTGTTTTCTGACTACTGTATTGTCTTTGCTACTACTACCAATGGAAGTACTACTGGTGATGACTACATTCTATGTGTCAAAAGTGATGGTAATGTATATGAATACTATAAGGGCAATCTTGGCTTCAGTGACAATAGTCCCATAAGGACTATCTGTGTCTATGAAAATGAGGATGTCCAAAAGGTATATTGGATTGATGGTATCAATGTCCCTAGGGTAGCTAATGTTGCTCCTAGTGCTGTTGCTGATGAAGGCAGAGACCTTAAGCACCATCAGAAGTTTGATTTCCTGCCTGCTATTGATTTCGATAATCATAATGAGGAAGTTACAATTACCAAGCAGTCTGGTGGTCAATTCCCTTCTGGTGTAATTCAGTACGCATTTACATACTCTGACAAGAACTTGCAGGAAACTAATATTGTCTATAGGTCTCCTCTGTTTTACTCTACTCAGTCAAATAGAGGTGCATCTGCTGAGACTACCTGTAATGTTGCCTTTAAGCTGGATATTAAGAACCCTGACATAAGGTTTGACTATATCCAGTTGTATGTCATTGTCAGAACTTCCCTCAATGCCAAGCCTGGAGTTTACAGGATTGCCAATATCCCAGTCTCAGTGGATAGTAGCAACAAGCTTACTTACACTGATAATGGAACTGGTTGGGAAACCTATTCTCCTGAGGAGCTTATAGGCAAGCAGTTGAGTACCTTTATTCCTAAGATTATTGCATCCAAGGACTCTACATTGTTCTTGGGTAACTATACAATTACCTCTCCTTATGTTGCTCCCACTGATTTGAGCACCTTCAAGTCTGGCATCAATGTCCTCATGCAGTATGAGGATTTGAACCTTGCTGGAGGAGACTACCCATTCAATCTACAAAAGGGTAGTGAGGGTGTAAAGACTTTCAGAAATGGTGAGTGGTACAGACTTGGTATTCAGTTCCAAGATGAGAATGGTGCTATCAGTAATGTGGTTTACCTCAAGGATGTCACATCTGAAATGACAGATGACTATGAGTTCAAGAGGAAAGTCCTTAAGGCTACCATTGGAAATGTCACTGGTATTCCATCCAAGTTCAAGAGGATGAGGCTTATGATGGTCAACAGAGAATCTCTTCCTAAGAGGATTATCTGTCAGGGTGTTCTATGTCCTACTATCTACAAGGTAAATGACAGGGTTAATAACCAGCCATTTGCTATGAGTTCATGGAACATGAGGCCCTTTCAGACTGATGCCTTTGTGGATGGTGCAATGACTCTCCCAACTGAGGCTGGTGCCCAGTGGATGACTGATATGCCAATCCTTCCTAATACTGTTATCAAAGGTGGTGAGGTTATTAATCAGCTTGACACACCAAGAGGTATTAAGATAAAGGCTGATGGAACCTTTGATGGTGATGCTAGTATGCTTATTGATACTGCTAGCCAAACAGCCATTAGGTATCACTATATTGCAGACGCTTATATCTCTTGGTATGGTGAGCCTGATATGAGAAAATGGAAGGTGATTATTGGTTTTGGTAGAACAACTAGTGATAGTGTTGATAATGAGGCTGGTTGTGAAGAGAGATTTATCAAACATAGTTCTCCTGCCTTCTACCTCTATGCAGTAGAAGATGCTGCTAGGGCTAAAGGTTGGGACATCTATACACCATCTGGTCTTAAGTCCTACACTACTCACTGGATGATTGAGTTGCTGTCAAAGCAGTCTGATGTATCTTATCCTGAGGTTATCGTTAATAGGATTATGGAACAGTGGAGTACTGGAGACCCATTCAGTAACCCTCATGTTGAGGTGATGTCCTTTACTCTGTTGCAACATGGTAATACCTCTGGTAGGGACACTATTGTCGATGATGCTATTTATAACACATTCGATGATGCTGTTAATCAAGCTAGTAACATTCCTTACTTCTTCTGTGACCATAACATTCTTACATTCCACTCTCCTGATGTGGAAGCTAATCAGTCCCTGATTGACAATAACTCTGACATCAAGTACAGGATAGTTGGATATACTATGGTGACTAAGAGTATGTTTGATACTTACTTGACTATTGCAAAAGGCCCTTCTACTAGTGCAGAAGGTGATGGTGTGCAGAGTGTCAAGAAGAGTAGCTTGAATGGTATCTATAACACTGGTCTTTGGAAAGACACTGGTACTACTTTTGCTACCTATCTATGGCATAGGAGTTTGTCATTGGGTAGCCAGGTTTCATCTACTGATGGTATGATTCCAGGTAGCTTCTCTAGGAAAGTGTTCTCCAATGTCCACTACTGTGCTAAGTCATTCACATTCTCTAATGCTTATGAGTCACCTAGAACCTTGTACCCTGGTACTGGATATACAGAGTTTCCTGCTATGGGAACTCCTAGGGTATTTAACTCAAATGAAATTTCAGCTTTGAGCTTGGATAGACAGCCAAATGGTACTTGTATTCACAACAAGTTGATTTACTATGGTAATGTCTCTATGGCTCATAGTGCTGGTACATACAGGGTTCCTAAGATGAAGGAGGGTAAGATTACCAATGATGAGGGAGATTACATCAGTGACTCTGCTATCATCAGATATAAGAGTACACCTCATGTGGTTATGCCTATGTCCTACCATGATTACAATGATAAGAAGTGGGCACCTTCCCTTCCAATTCCTAATTCCTTCAGGACAGATGGCCCTAAGAATTGGAGTTACAGAACCAATGGTGATAGTGCCAGAGGTTATATGTGGGCTACTGCTGCACATGAGTTTTGGAGGAACACAGTCAACATGAACTATGATGGTCAGGAGAGTGTTAAAAACTATGATGGACTACTGTATATAGCAGAGCTTTATCAAGACCTTTCTGCTAATCAGATATATGGTGATACTAGTGAGGAAAATCTCTCTAAGCATACTTGGGTTCCTATAAGTGACTGGGAGCCTATCAAGGTTGGTAATTCTCTACTTGGTTATGGAGACACTTTCATTGGAAGATGGGATTGTCTGAAGACCTATTCCTTCTCTGAGGATGATAACCAAAGCTATGTGGATGTAACCTCATTCATTGTGGAGAGTGACATTAACTTGGAAAGTAGGTATGATAACTATAAGGGTATCTCTGATGCTACTATGGTTAATCCTACCAACTTTAATTTGTTCAATCCTGTATATAATCAGGTTGACAATTTCTTCCAATATAGTTATGTTACCTCTGATGAGGCTCTAGACAATTTCCAGAATCAGGCTTGCTGGTCTGAAGTGAAAACACTTGGTGAGGAACTTGACACTTGGTCACAGATTAATGTTGGTAACAACATTGATTTCCAAGGAGAGTATGGTCAGTTGAGGGCTGCTGCTAACTTGGCTAACAACCTGTATTTCTTCCAAGATAATGCTGTCTATAAGCTGAACTACAATACTAGAGTTGCTATATCACCTAGTGATGGTGTGCCTATCCAAATCTCTAACAACTATAGAGTTGACCCACCATTGCTTATCAAGCAGCACTGTGGAACCACTAGTCAGGATAAGATTATAGTTACACCAAACTTCCTGTATTTCCATGACAAGAATAGAGGTAGGCTGTTTACTATCAACTCTAGGGATGAGATTAATGACCTATCTGGAGAGAAGGGAGTGAACTCACTCCTTAGCAAGCTGGGTGATACTGATAAGCTATTCTATGACCCAATGGTCAAGGATGTATATCTGAATTTCAATGCAGCTTCTCTAGCCTTCAATGAGGACCTGATGGAGTTTACATCATTATACGACTACCAAGGTATTACTTCTTTGTTCTCACTTGATGGTAAGTCCTTTGTTACCTATGGTAATGGATGGTTCATGCAGAGAGAGGGTGATTACAACTACTTCTTTGTCAAGACTACAGAGCCACTTGATACTGACTATAAACCTTTCTATATTGAGGTTATGGCTAATCAGGAACCACTCAGTGATAAGACTTTCACTGATGTTGAGTACACTATGGTTGGAAGCAATGATGCTGAAATGAGTGAAGCCAAAGATGAGAATAATCACCTTGAGCCTTTGGATTCATTTGATGTCTTGAAGACCACCACAAGTTATCAAGAGGGAGAAAGCAATCTTGTTGCTCTTAGAGCAAAGCCTTCTAACCTTAAGAGGAAGTTTAGGCAATGGAGAGCTGAAATCCCAAGAGCTACTGGTTCTATGGATAGAATGAGAGATTCTTGGATGAAGGCTAAGTTGATAAAGAATAAACCAAATGCAAACAGGTATAGAGTGAATAACATAAACATTACCTATTTGCCAACATAAGCAGTTGCAGTTACAAAGTAATTTCCTAAGTTACTTGTGTAACTGCAACTTTTTTATTACCTTTGCACAAAATTCTAAATAAGTATAACTATGGCAACAATACTTCCAGATTATCTGATGGATAATGCTACAGCTGTTAGGTCAGGCGCAGCCAGTTCTGTAAACATGACCACTGGGGTTGATGCAGCCAGTGGAGCAGGTGCAGGACTTGGTGCTTACCTTGGTGCTGGTATGGGCTTGCTAAATGCCTACAACACATTCTCAGCTAATTCACAGATATTGAATACGGATGCTTACACAGACTACTATAAGCAGTTTGGTGCTCAGACTTACAAGGGTGACTTTAACAGCCTTGTAGCTCAGAGAAGGAACTCATACCTCTCTGCTGCCCCCTCATGGAGAAAAATTAGGGGTATGACTAGTGGTCAGAAAACTTCAAGTGCTATCACTTCTGCTGCTTCTGGTGCTATGGCTGGAGCAGGATTTGGCCCTTGGGGTGCTGGTATTGGTGCTCTTATTGGTCTTGGTGCCAGTTTGCTAGGTAGTGCTAGAGGTGACTCTGAGGCTAAGGAGAGAGCAGAGGAACTGGCTAGGGAGAGAGAAAAGGCTCTTGCTGATAACCAAGCCGCATATCTTACAGGTTTGGATAATGCTACTGCTGATGTTCATCATCAGGCTATGGCTAATATCTCAGCCTTTGGTGGCCCACTTGATTTTGGCTTCATGCCTGTAGGTGGTGCTATTGATTATGAGCTTGCACAAAAGAGGCTACAGATTATGGATAATAGGAACAGGGATAAGAATCCTACTCCTATCTATGCACTGGGTGGCTCACTTCAGAGTAATGGTGCTGACTGGACAAATGGTATAATCATTGTTGGTAATGGTGGAACCCATGAGCAAAATCCCCTTGAGGGTGTTCAGATGGGTGTAGCACCTGATGGTACACCTAATCTAGTAGAGGAAGGTGAGGTTATCTTTGATGACTATGTGTTCAGTGATAGAATCAAAGTACCTAAGAGTGTTAGAGAGAAACTCAAGCTTAGGGGTAAAGATGGTATGACCTTTGCTGATGCTGCTAAGAAAGCTCAGAAAGAATCAGAGGAGAGACCCAATGACCCAATTAGTGCAAGGAGTCTTGAAGATATTATGAGCAAACTGATGGTAGAGCAAGAATCTATCAGACAGAAGAAAGCAGCTGGTAGTAAGAAGTTTGCTCATGGTGGTCATCTTGGTCTGTTGTTTGATGGTCTTGGTGATAACCCACAATGGTTGAAGGGTCTTAGGTTTATTCCAGCTGTAGGTGCTGGTATTGGTGTAGCAACTGACCTTCTTGGTCTTACTAACAAGCCAGACTATAGTCATGCTGATTCTATTAGAATGGCTGCTGAAAATGCTACTAATGGTATCACAGATGTTTCATTCACCCCAGTTGGCAATTACTTGACCTACAAACCATTTGATAGGTTCTTCTATACTAACCAGCTTGGTGCTCAGTCTGCTGCTACAAGGAGAGCAATAAGGAATAGCTCAAATGGTAACAGGGCTACTGCTATTGCAGGGCTTCTAGCTGCTGATTTCAATGCTCAAACCCAGCTTGGTAATCTGTTCAGACAAGCAGAGGAGTACAACTTAGGACAGAGGGAGAGAGTTGAAAACTTTAATAGGGCAACTAATGAGTTTAACTCTGAAGGATTCCTTAAGGCTGCTATGGCTAATGCAGAGAATAACCAAAAGAAAGCTAGCATCCTAGTCTCAGCTGCTGAAAAGGCTGCTGCCTTGAAGCAGGCTGCTGATGACAGGGCAGGTGCAGCAAGGTCTGCTAATCTGACTAACCTGTTTGATAGCCTTGGTGATATTGGCAGAGAAGCATTTGCTATGGATATGATTAAGAATAACAGAGGTCTTCTCTATGACTGGATGGGAAGATATAAGGGTAAGCTACTTGATGATGCTGATGGTAAACCCAAAGCTTGTGGTGGTTTCCTAACTATTAAAAAGAAGAGGAGGAAGTAATATGCCTAACTATAGTTTAGTAATAAATAGCAAGTTCAAGCCATTTTCCTATCAGGAACTTCTACAGCCTGCTCTGATGTCTACACAGGCACATCAGGCTGTAGAGGAAGCTTATGCAGACTTGGCTACCAAGGCTAACATCTGGGATAAGATGACAGAGCCAGGAAGTAAGGCTCACAGTATGTATGAGGCTTACTCACAGGACTTGGAGAAGTATGCAGACAGGTTGGCTAGGTATGGTCTTACTCCTTCTGACAGACAGGCTATGCTCAATATGAGGTCTAGGTATTCTACTGACATTGTGCCTATTGAGCAGGCTTATAAGAGGAGAGAGGAACAGGCAAAGGAACAAGCCAAGATTATGGCTAGTGACCCAACTCACTTCTTTGCCAGACAAGCATCCACTACTTCATTGGATGATTACATTGCTAATCCATCCCTTGATACTCTCACTCAGAACTATAGTGGTGCCCTCCTTACTCAGCAAGTTGCAAATGCAGCTTCTGCCTTGGCTAAGGATGCAAGAAATGACCCAAAGGTTCAGACTGAACTTAGAAAGCTTCTACCTTATCAGTATGAAGCAATCAGAAGGACAGGCTTTGACCCTGAGACTGTAAGACAAGCTATTCTGAATAGCCCTGATGCTGACAAAATACTCACAGGTATTGTTGATACAGCTATGGCTAACTCAGGTATGAATGACTGGAACTACATATCTCCTGAGGATAAGGAGAGAATCCTTGCACAGGCTAGGAACTATGCTAACCAAGGTCTATGGTCTGCTGTTGGTCAGACTCAGTATAATATGGTTACTGACCAGTATGGTATGCACTCTGCCCTTGAAGCTACAAGACATAGCAATGCTATGAAGGAGGCTGCTGCCAAGAATGGAGACCCAACTGGCACTGGTAATCCTAAATATAGGATGATTGCCAATACAAGGGTTCAAGGTGATACCTCTAAACTAAAGGAAGACCTTGAGTTCCTACAGAGCATTGGTGATGGAAAGATTTCCAAGCTGTCTAAGGAAAAGAGAAAGTCTAATTATGGCCCTGCTACTAGAATGTATCTAGGTCAGTATGGTATTCACCCAGCTGAGTATGAGCCATCTGAATATGATGTAGCTCTCAACAGATATAAGAGTATAGCAAAGAAGTATGGTCTCAGCCCAGCATCTTGGGGTCCAAATGTTCATAAGACTCTTGTTGATAGGATTAACAAGGACATCAGGAGTAATGTTACTAGGGCTATGACCTATCAGATGAACATGACTGACCAATCTCAGCTGGCTCAAATCCTTGAAGAGAACTCTAACACAATGTTCAGAGGTAACAGGAACAGGAGTGGATTGAGGATGCTTAATGATGATGGTACAGTTGGCAGTCAGGTTACAGCTGAAGAGGCTGGAGAAATCTTCGGTGAGGGTAAGGGCTTTAACTTCTCTTATGACCCAACTACAGGTTATTTGTTAAGCTTCAGGGATAAGGATAATAAGTTCAGGACTGCTATTGTAGACCCAGAGCTTATCAACTTTGGAGGTAATGACTACACCCGTGCCCATAACTATGTTCAGCAGTACTTGAATCATGGTCAGACACAAGAGGCACAGGATTTGATTGATGAAATGATGACTTCTCTCTATTATAGGTTCAATACCCAGGGAGTTAAACAATCAGCTACAGGAAAGGTAGAATAATATGGCAACAGAACAGACAATAAAAGACCCAAGAGAGGTTGGTACACAAGGACTGAGAGGTCTCTCATTCTTACCAGAGAGACCTGATGGTCTTCACCTTGGCAGGTCTGCTAGAGAATACAATACTCTACAAAACTATAAGAACATCAATACTGCTCCAGTTCAGGAACTAGGTGAACTATTTCCTGAAGCTGGAAGCAGCAAGTATGATACTGCTGTAGAGAGTCTTACTGACTTGGAGAATCTACAGGATATTAGGGCTGAGGAACAGCCTTGGTATGCTAAGATAGGTGCTGGTCTTGCTAAAGGACTGGTACTGGCAGGTACTACTTTCCTTGATGGTACTATAGGACTTGTTGTTGGTGCTGGTACTGCTATTGGAGAAGGAAGATGGTCAGGTCTTTGGGATAATGAGTTCTCCAAGGCTATGAAGGCAGTCAATGACTCTATGGAGGAAAAACTGCCTAACTACTATAGTCAGGAAGAGCTTAACTCACCCTGGTATGAGAATATCTTCACTGCTAACTTTATTGGTGACAAGTTCATCAAGAACCTTGGTTTCAGTGTAGGTGCTCTGTACAGTGGTGGTGTCTGGACTAAACCTTTAACCCTTGGAGGCAGAATTGCACAAGGTATTGGACTTGTTACTGAGACTTCCAAGGCACCTGCTATGGTAAACACATTCGTGGGTGCTGGTATATCCTCTCTTAATGAGGGAAGAATAGAGGCTCTTAACAATAGCACAGACTGGTACAATGTTCAGAAACAGCAACTTGATGATTCAATCAAGGGGGTCATCAAGGGTATTACTGAAGAGTATGAGGCTAATGCAGGTAAAGAGCTTGTGAAAAGTCCTGATGGTAATGGGGCTTATGACCCAGCATACAAGACCTATCAGGATAAGCTACAGAAAGTTGAAGAGACATATCAGGCTACACTTGCTAAGATGAATGAGGATAGGGCCAAGATGGGTAATGTTGATATGCTTATGAACATTCCTATTCTTATGGCATCCAACATCCTACAGTTCAGCAAGTTCTACGCTAATGGATATAAGACTGCCAGAAAGACCAGTAACATTGTTGGTGAGGCTGGTGCATACACCACTCAGAAGTCAAAGGCTGGAGGTATTTGGGCAGTCACTAAGGGTGCTACCTCAGAAGGTGTTGAGGAAATAAGCCAGAGTGCTGCAAGCAGAATCTCAGGTGATTACTATGAGGATGATGTGAACAACTTCTATAAGGCTAGAATCAACCCTGAGGCAGAGCAGGAAACCCTGTCATGGATGAAGTCCTTTGCTCAGGGTATCAATGAAACAGTCAATGATGGCAGTGCTTGGGAAGAGTTCTTTATTGGTACTCTTACAGGTGCTCTTGGTATTCCTACCTTTAAGAAAAGAGCCAATGGCAAGTATGGCATTGGTATTGAGGGTGGTGCAGCCAATGAGTATAGCCAGTATAGGGAGCAGATGGCTAGGGAACAGGAGATTGCTGACTATATGAATAGTAGAGTACAGTCACCTGAGTTCCTTAACTACTACCAAGGTCTTATCAGGCATAACAAGTATCAGAATGATATGAACCAGGCTGTTGAGGATGGTGATGAGTTTGAGTTCAAAAATGCTGAACACGCACAACTTGTCTCAGACATTATCATGTTTGACAATGCTGGTAAGCTTGGAGACCTTAAGACCCTTATCAATGAGGCTTATGATACCTCAGATGAGAACCTTGATACTATCATTAGGAACACTACATCTGTGGTTGAAAATGCTGATGGAAGCAAGAGTCTTGCTGGCCCATTTGCAGAATATGCCTACCTTGATGATAATGGTCAGATTGCCTCTAACCTTGCAGATGAGAATGACAAGGCTGCAATGATTGGTAAGCTTACTGCTTCCAAGGAGGAAATGACCAGTACTATTGAGGAGTACCAGAAGATTAAGGATGATATTGACATCAGAACAGGTGAGAGACTTACTGATGAACAGCTTGAGGAACTTACTTGGATGAGGTCACAGCTTGGCAACTGGGCTGAGAGGGCTACTGCTGTCTCAGGAGAAGTCAAGGGTGCTATCAGTAATGTGATTGGAAACCTTGACGGCTTTGCTTCATTCTATGAGCAGATTAGGGACTTTGAAGGTCAGAACCATGCTGAACTGACTGACAGGTATAAGCAGGCTGATGAAAGTGCAAGAAAGATTAGGGCAGCTATCCAGACTCTTGATATTATCAGGAAGTCTGATGATGATAAGCTTGCTGCTACTATTGCATCAAGTCCTGAGTTTGTAGATGGTCTCATTGACCAGATTGAAAGCCTTGATGAGACAGTCATGGGTACTGAATCTAAGGATGATATTATTGCAAAACTGAGGGATATAGTCAAGCTTGGTAATGCAAGCAAGACCTATAAGGCTAAACTCGAAGAGTACCTTAAGAACCCTGAGGCTCAGGCTAAGTCACATCAGCAGGCTTATGAGCAGGCTGCAAAAGAGGAAGCTACCAGACAATCCAAGGGTCTCAAGGAGGCTTTGGAAGGTGCTGAGAATATACAACAGTTCAGAGAGGCTATTGCAAGTGAGGAAGATATAGAGAGTAGGGATAATGTGCTTAGAGACCTTGAAGCATCTGGCAACCAAATGGCAAAGAACTACAGGGAAACTGAGCAGTATAACAGGGAAGTAAGAAGAAAGATAGAGGAGTCTGATGCAAGTGAGCAGGAGAAACAAGATGCTCTTAAACTCCTTCAAGACCAATACAACTATTCTGAAACCCTAGAGCAGATTGCTAATCCTAACTCTGTCTTTGTCACTAATGAAAATGCCTTTGATGAGACATCTGAGTCCCCTGAGGAGGCTCTTAACAGGTTCACTGCTGCACAATACCTATTGCAGACTGCAATGTATGGTGCTAATGAGGATGTCAAGTTCAAGGATAGGTTCTCTGATGCTTACAGAGCACCTGCTAAGAAACCTGATGTTAAGCCTAAAGGTGATGACAGGGCAGACACTGGTGATAGTGGTACTTCTACTGTACCTCCCGTGAATGGAGGCCCAGTTAATACCTATCAGCCTCCTGTTGGTGATATTCAAGGTGATGCAGTCATTGCTGAGAACAAAGAGACCAATGGTGCTATTGATACTCCTTCAAGTCTTGATTCAAGGCAAAAGGGAACTAGACCTTACTATAGGCCAGCTATCCCTGAGCTTCATATTGAGGCAAGTAAGGAAGGTGATTTCAGACCTTTCAACACTGTGGTTGCTGAGAGAGAAGGTGCTAACTTTGATGCTATCTATGAGCACCTTGCAAGCAATGGTGCCTTTGACTATATCAATAATGGCAACCTCAAGGAAGGTGACGAGATTGGCTTTATGATTGACCCAACCTTTGAGGAGAAGGTCAATGGTTTTGACTGGCATACCCAGCCCACTATATTCCTTGTTACAAAGGATGGGCAGATTGTAGGTAGCTTGGATGAATCTCCAAATTCAGTCTCTAGGTATGAAGGTCTAGCTGGTCTACAAGAGAAAATAAGAAAGGAGTATCTGAGGGCAGAAGATAAAACCAAGAGGTTTACAGCCACTCCTACTACAAGAGTAGCCAAGATGATGACAGGTAAAATTCCTTATGGCAAGACTGAGAGAAGCCTTGCTTCAATCCCTGGAGTCATGGATGGTAACAGTGCTCCTATATTTGGTGTTATCAAGAATGGTACTATGGCTACCAATGGTGTGATAGACGATGGTCTAATCATCAAGCCAGTTGATATGGCTAACAAGGAAGGTAGATTGTACCTGCTTATTCCTAATGGTGCTGGTAAGTATTCTCCAGCTGCTGTAAGGGTTAAGCACTTCAATGCAGAAGAGTTCAATCTTGATGATGCCATTGTAGCAGGTACTCCTATGGGTAAGGACTTGATTTCAGCTATCAGTAAGCTTGCTGCTTCTATGAGTGAGGAAGATGTTACTGAGGCTGTCAAGGAACTCAATAAGGTTCTCTACACAGGTAATCTACACATTGATTTCTTCTCATCAAAGGAGGGCAATGGTATCAGGATTACCCAAGTTGAGAGGGATGCCAACGGTAATGAAATCTATGATGACACTCCTACTGGCAGAAAGAGAAGAGAGGTTTCAAAGCCTATCTTCCTAACTGAAAGATGGGATAAGAACACACTGTATGTACTTGGTGAGGATAACTCAGCACAGACTTCTCCACAACAGAAGAGTCAGGCTCAGGTTGAAAAGGAAATCAAGGATGTCCTTATGAGCTTCAATCTTCCTCTACAGGTTAGTATCAGTGAACTTGGCAAGAAAGGCTATGCAAATAGACTTATCAGCTCAGGTATTCTTACCTCTAACATTGAGAGTGCAAGGGTTATTGGTAACTGGTTTGTTACTGACTACTTTGATGCACAAGGTAATTTGCAGAAGGCTGTAAGCCCTGCAAGTGCTACTCCAGAGAAGGGTAGGAGAGTTGAGACTCCTGTAGGTGGTAAGGAGAGTGTAGCTAATGGTACTCCTGTCAATGTGAATGGAGCTATCTATTATGTAGACCTCAAGAATATGGTTATTACCAGGGATGGTAAATCTAGAAGTTTCCAGCATGGTGATGACTGGCTTATTGATTTGGCTTGGGCACAGGATAACTTTGGTGATGATACTGAGAGTGCCATTATGAAGGACAACAAGGTTATTACTCCTTCAGGTAAGGTACTTGACAGAACTACTCAGAGATACCTCAGTGATGAGGAAGCCCAGAGAGTCAAGGATGCCATTGTAGGTAGAAACTCTGAGAGGGAAGCTAGGTTGCAGGAGGCTGAGAGAGTTATCAGTGATATTGAGGAAAACCAAAAGAATGTTGACAAGAACAGAACTGATGGTGAGTACTACTATGTACTTGAAGAGGATGGTGAATATCATCCTTATGACAGGGTTCACAGCAGGCTAGGCAGTAACTGGATTGAGTCTCAGAAGCAGACTGAGGCACTTACTAAGGTAAGGACTGAACTCAGCAGGCTAGTTGATGACCCCAAGCAGTTTGATAACTACCTTAAGTTCCTTGAGAACAAGTATAAGGTTAAGCTTGATGATTTCAAGGGCAAGACTGATGCCAAGAGCAGAGACACCATAGCCAACATTATCAGAGATAGAATGGCTGGTACTAACTCTCAGAGAGCACTTGATGCAGGTACTTCTGTTGACAGTGTTATCAGGCAGTACTTCACTATCAAGGATGTGTCTAAGATTACTAAGCCATCCAATATGAGTGAGAGTGCATATCTAGACCTGCTTGAGAGACTTAGGGTTATCAAGGAGGGTATTGAGGCAAATGGTGAGAGGTTCATTACTGACAATGTAGTTCTCTATGTCAAATACCCTGATGGCACTAGGATTGCTGGTGAGGTGGACATTCTTGCATTGGATAAGGATGGTAACTTCAAGATATATGATGTGAAGACAAGCAGATACTCATTCTATGAGTTTACAGACAGGAACCATAGGAAGGTAAACTACTTCAAGAACCCTTCTGCTACACAGAGAATGAGCACTGAAGCTTACTATACATTACAGCTGAGTGCCTATAAGAACTTGTTTGAGTCTCAGTATCATCTGCCTATTACACAACTTGGTATTATGCCATTTGTGCTTAGTTATGATACTCAGGATAAAGGTAAGGTTATTTCAATAGTTGGTGAGAAAGGTATTCCTATTACCTATAATCCAGCAGTCAATGTTCCTCTTGTTGGTACAACTGCTGCTCCAGTTACTCCAACCAATGACCAGATATTCACTTCTGGTGCAAAGGTTGATGAACAGAGCAATACTGGTGTAAATGATGCCAGCACAGCTAAGTTTGAGAAAGATGGTCAGATAGTATCTGCTCCTGTCAAGAAGGTTGCTACCATTGGAGGTGTGGATGTGTTTGTTCATAAAGAGGCTAATGTCACAAAGGGATTTGGCAGACCAGGTGAGGAGGAACATATTGCCTCCTATAACTACTGGGCAGTCTTCCCCAATGGTAAGGCTATCAAGGTTGTACCTAATGTCAACCCATCTGTGGGTGATGATGTACCTATTCAGAAACTTGTTGAGGCACTTTCAGCTAAACCTGAAAAGGTTCAGGCACTTGCTTCAGAGATTACTGGTATTGGTCAGAGTACAGCTCTAAAGAATGAGACAGCATCTACTATCCTATCTAGCCAACAGAGTGGTGCTAACTCTACTCTACAGGCAGAGCAGGCAGTCAATGCTCCTACAAAGAGGACTAGGAAACACCTCAGAGTAGTTGATGGTGAGAGACCTCAGTGGAGTCAGGAAAAGGAAGTCAGATGGCTTGAGAAAGTACTGCCACAACTTAGTAAGGAAAAGAGGCTTTCCCTTGTCAAGGGTCTGATTAAGGTATCAGATAAAGGCCCACTTGCTTGGGGTCAGTTTGAGGATGGTATGGTCACTTTGAGTAGTGAAGCTGCTGAGGGCACAGCATACCATGAGGCTTTCCACGTTGTATTCAACACTCTTCTAGACCAGTCAGAGATTGAGGGTCTGTATGAGGAAGCAAAGAGAAAGTTTGGTAATCTGGCCAATGATGAGCTGGAGGAAAGAATGGCAGAGGATTTCAGGGAGTATGTTCTTTCACAGGATGAAAGAGGTCTTGGCAGAAGGATGCTTGATTTCTTCAGGAATCTGTTTGACAAGGTTACTAACTGGAAGTACATGAAGCCATCACTGACAAGCTACTATAGAATGATTAACCAAGGCAGATATGCCAATAGTACTTTGAGAATTGCTCCTTTGAACACTAAGGCTAACTCAACCACTTGGTCATCAATGGATGATGACAATAGGGAAGCCCTTACAAAGAAGGGTTGGACTGAGGAAAAGTTTGATAGTGTATCACAAGAAGAGAGGGAGCAGGCATTGAGGTGCTTGGCTTTCTGAACAAGGTAAAAAAAAATAAGGGAGGGTACTAAACCCTCCCTTATTTTGTTTACTATTGTTTGAAGAATGGAATACTCTCCTCAGGGTGTAAGCCCTTATAGATTGTCTTATTCATTGGTATCACAGGTGACTCAAAGAAGAGCCTGTATGCCCTACTCTCACCCTTATACCTGCCTGACTTAAGTATAGCATCCTCACCTCCGAATGTCTCATAATTATATGGGTTAAGAAGACCCACAAGGTCAAGCAATCCCTCAGCAGTCTTAATGCCCGCAGCTGGTGACTTAAGGATTGTAAATGCCTCCTTTGACATCTGAGGACCTGGAATCATAGCACCAAGCTCAGTGTATAGTCTCCTAGCCTGATATTCAACCATCTTTTCTGCCCAAGGTCTATCCTTACCACCCCAGTCTACAAGACCTAGGAAGGCTGTCAGAATCAGGAAATGACCTACCTCAGTGAGTGCTCTTCTTATATTAGCCTTCTCAGTTGGAGTAAGGTTGTCCCAGTTGGCTGCTATGGCAAACTGACCTTCCTTCAGCTCCTTTGCAAGCTGCCACAGGAATCTGCCAGTGGTATTGTAATAACCCTCAGTCCATGCCTGCATATCATAGTTATAGGTAGCTGACTTGAATCTCCTGTTCAAGGATGGTTTAATCCACTTTCTGAACATGATTGCCATTCTACCAATAGCTAGTCTCTGAACTGCTGACCTGTCTATCTTATTATAGATACCGTGCATCCTTTGGTTAATGGCAGCAGACTTCCTACTGAAAGCAATGATGTCATCCTTGGTAAACTCAGTGCCATCTGCTTTCTTATAGCCTTGTTTCAGCTGTAGTTTTGCACCTAGCTTCTTGTTATTGGGGTCTGTGTACACAACCTCCATTGCATCCCATAGGCTCACAATCTTACCATCAGGTGCTTTCATCTTATAGGCATCAGCCAGTGCAAGGGAAGTTCTGTTCTGCATCCAATGCTCACCAGCATTATTCATTACAAACAGTGCTGAACTGCCAAACATTCTGCTGAACCATGTCCTTCTGTCAAAGTTGACTTCCCTGACATCCTGCTCATAGTCTTGCATGACATTGAATAGCTCATCCCATAGGGCAATCTTACTAGTCTTAACCCTACTGCCAATCTCTGCCAAGAAGAATGGAAGCTCCTTACCATAAATCCTATCAGCATTGAGGGTGTTCTTCTCACTGTAGAACTCACCTGCAAAAGATTCTATCCTCATCATAACCTTACCAGTGGCTACATTTGAGATACCTGAGAGGATGTTAAGACCTAGCATATTGAGTGAAGTAACCCTGTTGATAAAGTTGGCTACTTTACCTTTGTCTATATTGCTACTTCCAAAGGTTCCCTCATCTGCCATGTATCTTCCATATACCTGCATTTCAAAGAAGTCATTGAGCCTCTGGAGGATTCTCCTCTCATCCTTACTCTTTACAACCTTGGACTCTACCTGTCTGCCTACTGAGGTGAATTTCTCCATCAGAGGTTTACCACCTCTTGTTTTGGTAATCTCCAAGTTATCCCTTAGAATATCCCTGCCCACCTCAAGTACATCAATGACCTTGTTCATTTCATCAAAGTCATGTGCCATTGCAGCATAGGCTACCATAGTGGACATCACATCAGTAGATATGTCATTATTGCTCTCTCCCTCCTTTAATTTGGTAAAGTAGATAGGCAATACCTGAACCTCATTACCTTCAAAGTCCTTCACAGTAGCCCTATCACCGAACTCTGTGTCATCAGTCCTTCTGATGAACTGGTCTTTGATTGCCTCCCATATCTGAGTGGTTCCCTGTTTTACACTATCAGACTGCTTAACTCTCTCAATAAGGTCTTTCCTAATCTTTACAGCATTGGTAAGTGTAGTGTATTTCTCAGGTAGATAAGAGTCAAGTTCAGCCTTGATTTCCATGATGGTATCATAGAACTCCCTCTGTGCTTGATTCATACTCCTGAACTTGTCACTTGCATAGAGTGACATTCTAGGTTGTCTCCTTCCATTGATTACCTCAAGGTTAGCCTCATACCAAGCTCTCTTGGCCTCATTAAAGGCATTGACATCTTCACCTACAGGGTTATCACCATATTGCTGCCTGAGTCTTGCAAGCATTGCATTTTTAGCCTCAGTGTACTTGCCATAGTCAACCTCAGAAATGTACTTTCCTGTCTTATTGCCCTTACTATCAGTCTCAAACATCCAGTCAAAGCCCTTGACCCCAGCTTGCTCCAGCTTAACAGATGCAGCCTCTAGTCTCTTCCTTACTTCGATGGTTCTAAGCCTAGCATTTTCTTTACTCTTCTTGACAGACTGGTCCATTACCTTAAGCATATATGAGGATGAATCTGCCATAGAATCAAGCCACCTATCAAAGAATGAAATATCTTCATCTGCCATCTTAACTAGGTCTTCTGCCTTGATAGTCTTACCCTTCCACTTGCCAAATGGAACAACAATGTTCTCACCTACAAATGGCCTGATAAAATCTACAAAGAGAGGCATAGCTACATTGTTATATTGTACAAAGAGGTCTCCTAGCAAACTGGTAGTAGCATCCAAAGAAGACTTTACTCTCTCACCATACCTGTTGTCTGCATACCTCTGCTCATCAAGTACAACGCTTCTGATGTCATCAATGATACTCTTATAGCTATACAGGTAGTTTCTGATGTCTCTCATTACCCTAGCCCTGTCCCTAGTATCAGTAGCAGGTGTACTTGACAGTGCAATAAGCCTGTTGTTAATCTTCTCCAGTTCACCTAGTGCATTTTGAATGAAGGTGTAGATACCCTCTATCTCATTATTATCTGCTAACTCAAGGTCTAGGCGGTCTATAAGGAGTCTTTGATTGACACTGAAAGGTGAATCAGGATTTCTCTTCTCATAAATCTTGAGCCTCTTTAACTCATTGTTAATGATACCCTGAAGCAACTTTTTGTCTCTAGCTACCCTGTCAGCAAGGTTATAGAACTTACTGGTCTCAGTAATGTTAGCTACATTCAGTTCCTCATCTAACCTGCCTCCTAGAATGTCCTTAGCAATCTTGCTTACTCCAGTGTTGGCATCAATCATAGCCTTCTTGAATGGAGTAGCATTTAGTTTACTGAAGAAATTTTTTACTGCGGCCACAACCCTCTGCAACAAATTCTTGTAGGAGGTTGGCTGGTAGTCAGCATTTTTCAGTAGGTGTTCTGCAAGCAGCTTACCTGCTGCTTCAGTAGCTAGCTTCTGTGTATCATTGCCATAGGCTGATACATAGGCATCATACTCCTCACCTATAATACTTTGGGCTAAACCATTGTTAGCTATGTTATTGATAAGCCTTTGTACTAGAGGATGTTCACCTAGTGCAGCAAGTGCGAAGTGAGCAAATTCCTCAGGTAGTGCTTTCTCACCAAGTTCACCTTGGGCTATCCTGATTAACTCTACAATACCATCAGCAGCATTTTTGGCTTGGTCAAAGTCAGTGACACCATTGATGCCCATTCTTTCCTCCAAGTCAGTAAGTGCTCCTACTGATATGCCGTGTGCAGAGAGTATATCCCTCAACCTTGCATTGAGGTTATAGTTATACTCCATCTTCTCTGCATTAATAGAGCGTAACTTGTTTCTTCTTTCTACTTTAATACCTTTATATACCTTATTGGTTTCATTGTCCATTATGTTAATCACACTGGCTACATACTCATCCCTGAACTCAGAGGTAGTATTAAATTGAATAGCCTTCTGTGTAAGCATACGGACATTCTCAGCATTGGGAACCCAAAGAGCTGGTCTTGACTGACCTTTCTTGAAGTAACCAATGTCCCTGTTCAACCTTTCCAGTACAGCCTCATTTGGAATGTACTTACTCAGGTTAGTCTTCTGAAGCAAACTTCTTAGTGTAGGCTCATTATTATCATCCAATACAAGTTTGGGATTCCATTCCTGTATGAATTGCTGACCCTTTGTAATCTCATAGAGCTTTACAGTCAGTGGCCTGTTGTTTGAGGTAAAGGAGAGCAAGTCCTTAAACAACTTGCTCTCCACAATGTTACCTTTGTTGCTTCTTACTGATGGAATGATTGCGCAACTTTTTGCCATATTACAAATATCCTAATGTTATTGCACCTCCACAAATCTCTTGGTCATTTGCATCCTTGAAACTTGTATTGGGTTGGAAGTCATCAAAAGTATTCTGACCTGGATTAGAGTCCTCCATAGGAGTACCATATACCTGCTGGAAAGCATCAGCCATAGCATCAAAGCTTGGGGCTGCTGTATCAAACTCAGGCATTGATTCCAAGTCAATGTCATCAAGTGAGGGTGATTCAAACCTTGCTAGGAACTCTGAGGTTGGGTCATAGTTAAGGTCATTCTGCTTAATTACTGAAGTAACTGCATCTGCATCCTTACCATACTCATACTCAATAAAGCTGTTCCTATATCCGAGTGGAGCAATCCTCTCATACCTTGCATAGTGGCCATCAGACTCAGCAAGTTTGTAATATACATCCTTGCCTCTTATCCTCTTGCCAATGTACTTGAAGAACTCGTATGATACCTCACCAGCATCATTATTTCTCTTCTTGACCACCTTCTTGTTTGCATAAGGGGTCTCTTCATCAATGGCGAATGTAACTTCATCCAAGATTTCAGAATCCTCACCTATGAATGGAACTGTAGCCTCCTGAGGAACCTCAGGTACTAGTCTCCTATTATCCAAGTGGTTGAGTACATACTGGTCAACAAACTGCTCATAGTCCTCTGTTGAAGACATCAGGCTTCTCAGGGTCTCTATATACCCAGGGATTGCCTGTCTTACTGTCACAGGGGCAAGGTGAATGAATGTGTTTGGACCAAATGCAAAGCCATTTCTATAGAAACTATATCTGAACAAGTTAAGTGCCAGCTTCTGAGCTTCTGGGTTATCCATATACAATAGAGTTGTCCAGTCTCTCATATACCTTTCTTTCAAGGTACTACTTAGCTGACCCACATTCTTGAAGATAATAGTGTCCACAGGATTGCTGTCATTAGCCTTGGCTACTCTCAGTCTCTTGATGAACTCCAATTCAGCAATATCCTCATTCTCAGATACTACTCTCTTGAAGTACTCAGGGAACTGATTGATAAACTTCTGTCTTCTTTCAGCAGCTGAAATCTCTTTGCCTGACTGTTGGTCAATACCAGCACCAAAGAACTCATTCCTTGACATAATATAAGCAAGGAGGTCATTATAAACACTGTTGATGGTCTTTACATCCAACTTACCTGTCTTAGTAAGGTCTCTTAGGCCCTCCCACAGTTTATGTGGCATACCATCTGTGTCAATAATAGTCTTACCCTCAAGAACTGCCCTCATGGACTCACTATATTGTGGGAAGTACTGACCAAGCATCTGCTCTGTCTGTCTGATACCCAGTGTATAGAAAGCCTGTAGGAATGGCAGCTGGCTGGCAAGCATATCCTTTCTGATTACATCAATGTCTGCATCCTTTGAATACCTTATGTCCTCAATGACATCTGCCCCAGTAAGAGGAAACTCCTGATTAGTTGCAATGGAGTTAAGCAAATCCTCAACCTTCTCCATCTTAAGGATAGTGTCTGCAATAGTTGGACCTGCTGCACCACCCTGAGTGTCTGCCCTTGTTGCCCTAACAACTTGTGAAAGAGCATCAGCAGAACTCATTATCCTCTTGAACAGATAACCTACAGCAACCTGCTTGGAGTAGAACTCAACCTTCCTATAGTCAGGCTGGTTCCTTGGGTCAATACCCTCCATTTCCTTGGCAATGATTATGTAATCTGCCAAGTCCTCAGCATAGAACTGGTTGTCCTTATAGTTGTCATAGGTAAGGTCACTTGTTATACCAGCAGCTTTCTTGTACTTTGACAATACCTCATCAATAATAACATCCTTACCCTTACCCTCTCTGCTCTCTCTGAAGTAGGTTGCAGTTATCTCCTGAATAATGGGCTGGTTCATTAACAAACCAATCTCTATAGGATTATAACCTAGCCTTGAAAGAAGCATAGAAGCATCAGTGGTGAAGGTGTTCTGATTGAGGTCTGCAAGCACAGGGTCTTTCACATTATCCACAGAGGCAGCTAGGAATCCAGCATTGTTTCTTGAAATGTATTCCTTGCTTTCATTCTGTATGCCATGCAGTGATGTGAGTCTCCTGCCATTGAGTACAAATGAACCATTCTCTCCGTCAAGTGCCAACTCTGTATGCTGCATAAGAGCATGGTTGGCATTATGGTTAGCATAGATACCAATGAGTTTTGCACCTGTCATGTTCTGCTGATGGAAGATGACCTGTGTCCTTGGAGACAATGGGTCAATAGATGCCTTAAGCTGCTCTGTGAGACCATCCAAGTCTATCCAAGGCTGCCCTGCTTCCTTTCTCTTTGCCTTCTCCTTATCACTAAGTGAGAGTGGCAGGTCAAAAAGGTATGAGGTAATAGGAGCCTTGACAGCTCTTCCTCCTCTATTGAGAGTCTTGTCAAACTTTATTCCACCCTCCTTAAGTGCTTTTGTCAAGTCACTTTCAAGGGTATTGTTAAGAATGGTCATTATCCTTGCTGCTTTCTTCTGAGCATCAAATCCACCAGGGTTCACAATCTTTGAAGCAGTATCAGGGTTAGTAAGTATGCCCCAAATCATATCAATGAGCAGGTTGTTCCTTGCCTCCTGACTTTGCTCCTGAGGAAGCTTATCAAAGTTGTACTTGACTTTCCTAATCTTAGGAGTCCTGTACTTATACCTCTCTTTGTTCTCCTTGAACCAAGTTCTGAATCCACCATCATCAGCACCAAGTAAATCTTCAGCAAGTTCTGAGTGACTGAACATTGAAAGAGCATCCCTGAAGAGTGCATCTTCTCTTGCGTAATCTTCTCTAGCTTGTCTCATATTATACTTGGAGATTCTGAACTCTGGTAGCATGATATACATCTTATCCACGTCAAAGTCAGAACCTGACAAAGTGGTAATCTCTGCTGGCAGCATAATAGATGAACCATTCTGCTGTGGCAGGAATCCCTTAATATAGAGAGGTGCCATTGAATACTTATCCTCAGTAGGCACACGATAACCAATGAGTTTCCTCAGGTCATCATCAAGTCCATTGACATCAAGATAGTAGTTACCCTTGCTATCCTGCTTCATAAGAGGCTTATAGAACTCCTTACTATAAGCAGGCATATAGCACTCAAGGTACTTGATATGCTTATTCTCACCTTCACCTTCCCAAACAATCCTGAGTTGGTCAGATAGACCATAGGATGATACCTGAATAAGTGCTCCACCCTTAATCTTCTGTTTGGTGATTCTGCTCTTGATAATAGAGTTTAGAAGAGTCTGTACTCTCTGAGATTGCACTGGGTCAAACAAAGGTATATTGAACTGGCCATTCTTGTTAAGGGTACAAGCCCTAACCATATCCTGACCATACCTTGCATTACCCCTTACCTCATCAAGTAGTATCTTCTCTACCTTCTTGGGGTCTTTGAACTCCTCATTTATCTCTGCAAACTTCTGTATAATGTTCTCTGTATTGATAGCATTGTAAAGGTCTAGCCACTCTTGCTTGCTCATCTTCCTGCCATTTACCTCAATAACAGCATTTGGTGAAATGTCAGCAGTAATCAGCTTTCTAATCTGAGTACCCACAAGCTGTACAGCATCAATAGCGTGTTCAGGAGTAGCAGTCTGAATACCATAGTCCTCATAGGAAACCTTATGGACTACATTAGGATTCTCACTGCCTGCACCAATACCAGTTTTATCCAGCAATAGGTTATATACCTCTTCCTCTGTGTTTACATCATTGAGGTTGATGACACCCTGCTTACCTACTTTGGTAGTAGATTCAAACTGGATTACATCAATGTGCTTATCCTGCATGAACTTATTGATAGCCCTTAGCTTCTTAGACCTGCCAAGTGGACCAGCAATTAGGTCGTGCATAGCAAGTAGGAGGAACTCAGAGTTCTTATGTTGAACAGGAGTTTTAATGCCTGTGTGACCCTCTACACCACTGGTGTTGTTCACCTGTGTGTAAACATAAGGCTTCTTAGTCTGCCAAATTGTAGTGAAGTCCTCAATGTTCCAAGTACCATCCAAGAAATTCTTGTATGCCTGTTCCATTGCATCAGTCCACTGTCCTGACATTCCAAGTACTGCCCTATAAGAGTCAAGGCTTCTGTAAGCCTGAGCATCAGCTACATTCACTTTGGTAAACTGCTTGAGGATATAGTCCATAGATGCCCTTGAAAGTTCACCCTTCTTGACTTTCTCCTCCAGTACCTCCTTAATATCATTGTATGACTCTGAGATAATCTCATCATCTTGCAGATAAATGGTTCTCTCCCAGTCTCTACCAATTCTTTCTCCGTGGAAAGTAGCCCTTGTATTCATCCTAAGAGAAGGAGCATGAACCTCCTTGTATCTCTTTTGGAAGTCCTCCATATTCTTATAGAAGGCCAAGTCTGTGGTAGTCATTTCAATGATTTGTGAAGTAGCGTGCTTGCTATTCCAGAAATACTCCCTCAAAGCATCCTTTGCAGAATTTCTTATGACTAGATTTCTGTTGATTGCATTAGCATCTTCAAGGGTAATATCCCCTCTTGTTGCTGCCTCAGTCAACATACCTTTAATCTCTTCAAATATCTGATTTGCCTGTCTGTCATTTATTGGGTTATTATTGTTAAGGTCTCTCAGAAGAGCATCCATTTCTGCTGTCCAAGCAGTACCTAGAATAGTCCTTGCCTTATTGAGTGACCTTGCTGTTGTTCTATTATAATTAGATTGACCATTGAAAGGCAGATACTTATACTTACCATTGGGCAGTTCATCAAGCAGACCCATCTTATGCCACTCTCTGTAGGTTTCCTCAAACTGTTGTTCCATGAGGTCTCTTAGAGTGTCCTTGATAAAGGTCTTCAAGTCAGCACCACTGCCTGCTTCCTTCAGTGCAGAGATTCTCTGTTCAAAAGTCTCTCCACCAAATCTCAAGTCATTGAGTGCTGGTATGAACTTAAACTGTGCTCCACCTAGGCTCTTAATGTCACCATTTGTCTTTCTGATGATGTCATAGTTTGCTATAGGCTCAACACTAGTATTACCTGCCTGGTACTCTGCATCCCTTTGCCTTACCAGTTGTATTCTGTCATACTCCTGATTAACAAGGTCAACCATCTTGTCTAGAAGGATGTCTTGATAGGACATTTTGTTGCCCTGCTCATCATACTCAGAGCCATCCTTGTATCTGACAAACCTGATGAACTCTGCTGATGGTGAATCTGAAAGAATAGGTACATGATACCAAGCCATACCCTCCTTAGGCTCTGCCCAATACTCATTGAGCAATACTATGGTGTAGTCAAGGGCATCCCAATCCTGATAGTCAATCTTATCATGGTTGAGCACAACCTTGTGGCTTAGTGCTTCCCTCATCTTGGAATCATTAGCAAGCTTCTCAATCCAGTCACTTCTCCAGTGACCATCCTTGAAGAACCACTCATAATCCTTGAACTCAGTCTGCATGAACCTCTCAAACCTTTCTTTGTCATTCATAACATTCTTCAGCTGCTTGATGAGCTTACCAAGATAACTTGGAGTGACATGAGAATAATGGGACTTTCCATTCTCTCTTACACTACTCTCAATAGCATCCTCTGTTACATCTGCCATCATCTTGGCTATTGCATTGTATGCAGCACCAAATGTATTGATGAGGTCTCCTCTCTTTACAGTACCATCCACTCTGGTCTCAGACTTTACTTCACCTTTCTTAATACCACTGAATATCACATTAAGCTGTGGTAGAAGTAGCATGATTGGGTCAGTAAATGTGACACCTGGAGCCTCCTGTATGTTGGTAAGAGCATTTCTCAGTGTAGATGGGTTTGCATCAATACCAATCATGTGCAGGGCCTTCATAATGTTATTCCATACCTTCTGGTCATTGAGTAACTCAAGCCTCTGCTCAGTAGAAAGGTTGATGAACTGGTTATTCAATGCCTCTACAAGACTCAGTCCAATAGCAGCATTGTCCTTGTTTATCTCACCATTCTTCTCATATACACTATGCTTATCCAAGATACTGCCAGCTTCATAGTTGTCTCTCCAAGAATCAAGCAGATAATAGACACCCTCAGGCTTATTAAGTGCAATGGTCTCTATCTTGAAAGTACCATCAGGAGCTTGTCTCTTCTTCTGAATCCAATAGGGCATAAAGTCCTTTCTGAAATCCTGATAGAACTGTGAGAACAGCTTCTCATCACCTTCAAGTAGTTCCCTTACTTGACCAACCCAAGGTCTGTTTCTCTCCAAGTCACTAAGGAGTGGAATCATATCACCTGAGTCAATCATATTCCTTAACTTATCAAGTAATGTAGCATGGACATAATCTGCATCCAAGTACCTCTTGAAGCCTAGGTCATCCTCTTCTTCATATCCTTCATAGTCAAGTTTGGGCACTTCTCTTATAGCCTTCCTGACCTCCTGTGACAAACTCTCATAGACACTCACCTGTCTGACATTCTGCATCCAGCCATCCTTGTAGGACTCTTCCTTTGAGTAATCATCTGCATTTTCATCACCTTGGCTACCTCCTTCAGGGTCATCCTCATTGAGATTGACATCACTGGGAGCCACATAGTCAGGGTCAAGCCTAATACCCTCTGTCATTCTAAGGTTTGAGCTTGCTTCTTGTGCCAGAGCATTGAAGTGGTCAACCACCTTCTGATACTCTTGTGCCTTATAAGCTGCTTTCTTCTGTGCAGCAGCAAGCTTCTCTTCCTCAGAATACTCTCCAGCCCACTCCAGTGCATTGATTCTATCAAGCTCTGCCTGTACTCTACCCTCAGGTGTATCACTGACATAGGACTCAAAGATGTTCTTAATCCTGTCAAAGATACCTTTAGGAGTGTACTGCTTGATAACCTCAAATCTGGTTAGGCCAGCCAGTTGTTCCTGTTTCTGCTGTTTCTCAGCAGGGTCAGTAGTAGTCTCAATGTCTCTCTTAAGCTTTGCTGATACCTCAGCCATAGCCTTATCCACCTCATCACTGAAAAATCTGGTGATAAGAGACACTCTATCCCTTCTTTGAATAGGGTCAAACACTAGGTCTACCAGCCTCTGTTGCTCCTCCATAGATACAGTAGGAGTATCAAAAGCACTATCCACTGGGGTAGCCTCCTCAGGTGTTGCCCTAAGTTCAAATCTTAGGTCATTTAGTTCTTTTGCTGTGGGATATTCCTCTATAGACTTGTTATTACGCTCTTGCCATATTTGAACAAGACCCTTTACAGACTCTTCAGTTTCACCCACTAAACTCTTTGTAAGTTCCCTTATTTCAGGGCTAGTAATTAAACAACTCATACGTTTTTAGTGTAATTATTTGTGCAAAGGTAGTAATTTTCCTTTGAATACACAAGGTATTAATAGTAAAATTTTGTTTATTTAACTTATTTAGTTATTTGTTTCAAGGAAAATAAGGGGAGAGTTGCCTCTCCCCTTATAAATCTACTTAACAATGTACTTCTTACCACCAAAGATAAGCCACTTGATAGTATTGATGTTGACAGGTCTGATACCTTCTTCCTTCTCAGTCTTGTCAATATCCATATCAATGCAGTTGTACCTGCCATCCCTTGACTCAAATTGAATCTTGTAGCCTCTGAGAACCCTGTCCTCACCTTCTTCTACCTTTGAGATAGGATTCTGCATGAGAGCATACATGGTCTTCTTGGCCCACTCAGCAACACCCTTCTTGGATGCCTTCACTTGGTCAATTTCCTGACTAACCTTAGCGGCAAGCTCATCAACCTCAGCCTTAAACTGCTTTGCACTCTTGGGCTTGTCCTGCTTCTTAAAGCACACGGTGAACACCTGACCTGAGTGGATGCCCTCCCAAATACTTCTGATACCTGGAGTACCATCCCTCTTGTCTTCCTTGGTGACTTCTACTTCCTCATCATACTCATCACCACTGTTGGTGTACCTCTCCAAGTAGGTCTTACCAATGGTAACTTGCTCACCACTTTCCTGGTGCCTGAGGATGACATTAGAGCCTACACTCTCCACTTTGTAGTGGGAACTCTCACTGAGAATGTCACCTACTTTCAATTCATCAATCTTCTTAATCATTGTACGAGTTTTGTTAATGACTTAATAAAGGCACTTGTTTCAGTTCTCACATCTGCAAGCACATTGTTCCTCTCCTTCAATTCAGCAATCTTCTCATCATTCTTATGACCTTCTTGGTCAATCTTCTCAATGAGTTTCTCTGCCTTTCTTAGGGCTTTGTTGAACACTGCCTTTGCTTTGTTGAGACTCTTACCATAGTCCCTTCTCTTCCAAAATAAAAGTTTGTAAATCATCTTTTTTTTTTGGTTATTACTAATTGCCCCTCTCTATGGAGCACTGCTTGCTCTTTTCCCTCAGGTCTAGAAGAGATTTAAGATAGGACTGGGCTTTCTCAATTCTCTTCTCCAAGATAAGCTCCTCTGGATAGTTCAGATACACATCCCTATGCTCAAGGTCTGTGTAGTACCACCTTTGGGTCTCTATTCTGCCAAATGAATCAAGCACATAGATGTACTTCCAGTACAAGTCACTGCTAGGATTAAGCTTGGGGTCTCTGGCTAAGACTTCCCAATACCTGACTCTACCCTCTCTTGTTACCTCAGTGAGCTTTTGTCCTACTTGTAGTTTTGCTACGTCTTCTGGTGTTAGCTTTTCCATTGCCTGTTAAATCCTCTAAGAGTTGGTCGGCAGCATGGAGTATCTCACTGACATAAGACCTGTGCCATGACATATCATAGTCATTGCCCTCTGCCTCTATCCTATGGGCTATGTTCCTCATAGTGTGAGCAAACTGTCCTGCCTTGATTAACTTTTCTTTCTGTGTCATAGTCCTAGCCTTTCTTTTTCCAACTTGAAGTATGCCAGTTGGTCCTGAGTAAGACCTTTAATCCACTCATGGACATACTTGGCATACTTGCTGTGGTTATTCTTTATGAATCTCTGGAATAGATATGCTTTCATTGTTGAAACTGACTTGGTAGCTCATAATCTCATCCCATAGGCCAGCCTTCATAAACTCATTTCTAGCCTTGCTAGCCAGAAGTTCCATATCTGGGTGAGGCTTTCCAGTCTCTCCATAATATCTGAGGTCAAAGAAGAACCTCCAATCTGAAGCAAAACCTGTCATACATACCTCTGTCTTGACTGCATTGGGAAGAACCTGTCTAGCCTCTTGTGGAGTAGCCTCCGTTGCAAGCATATCAAAGTACTTCTTCTCTGTGTCATAACAGTTCTGCATGAAGGTGGACTCCTTAGGAGTTATCTCCAGTACACAATACTCAAGCACACCTTCTTGTAAAGTCTTAGCCCAAGATGGTATGATATAGGTTACTTCACCACCGAACTTATCTTTGCTATAGTTGCAATATCTGGTGGACTCTTGTGCAAAGGAGAACACTCTGTGCCTTACAAGCTCATGTGATACACCCCTGTCAGTTATAAACCTCATGGTGTACCTCTTCTCATGGTACTTGGTAGGCTCACAGAGATACTGTAAGTCATCAATCCAGCCATTCTCCACTATCACCCTGAGGTTAGTGGTAACTGCTAGATAAGGAACTATATCACACCTCATTCCATCCTCAGTAGGCATTGTAGGCATGGGTGTATCTATGTACTCATAGAACTCCTGTACCTTACAATATGGATTGCTCACATACTTCTTGCACAAACCTACATGGGTGAGTCTGTGGAGCAGGTTATAAGGTATCTTAAGATACACTGTGCCCTGTTCCAACATGGCAGTATGCCTACTGGCAATCATCCTCTCTACAAAGGGTTTAGCACTGTCCTCTGTCATCTTGTCAGTGGACTTGTAGCAGGTTCTGCCACACAACTCAATCTGTTTGTAAACTCCTTCTAGACCTGAGGACTGTTGAAGAAGCTCTGCTTTTGATTCGATTATTCTCATATAATTATTGGTCTATTACTGCTTCTGCAATATCATTTACTGTACTTTGTACATTAGTGAGAGTTTCCTGTTTAGCATAGTCTGTTGGGAAAGAAGAAGATTCAGGCATTTCTTCAATTATTTCATCCTTTGCATTTGTAACATGGGTTCTAAGCCCATCTATATCTTCTTGTGTAGCTAAAGGGTCTCCATCAATCACAACCTTAGGCATTTCCTTAATAGTGCTCTCAACAGCAACGGGCAATGCTTCCTCCTCTGGAGAGCCTACTATTGCAATACCTTTCTCTGCTGCATTTTTCCAGGTAGCTGTAAGGTCATCAACAGCTATAATCAGGTTCTGTAACAACTTTTCTGTAGTGGTGCCATCAGATACATCCACTGCTGTCCTAGTTTGTCCACTTGCAGGCTCGTCTTCTTCTCCAGGGTCATCACCTGATTCCTTAGCAACCAGTGCCCTAGCATCTGCTGAAGCTTGCATCATGCCTTGTGCCCATCTGTATGCAGCTGAACATACTACCATGATATTGGCATCATCAAAGTATTGTGGCTGGTCACAATGTTTAAGTAGCCCCTGTAACGCATACATAGCAAAGGTATCTCTTATCTCTAAGGAACTAAGAACTGATACTTCATTATAAGCTGCTCCCGCACTCCTTGTAGTGGCTTGGCGAGTTCCCTTGGTTGATACTAGGTTCACAGTGCATATATACAGCTGTTTACCTATCATTGCAGGGTCATCACAATAGACAATTTCTCCACTCTCATTGGGCCAAAGCCTCTTACCATTAATTATGGTAGAATAGGGAGTATATCTTATGACTGCCTCAGTTTGCAACTTACCAGTCTTCTCACCTATATTCTCAGAGTCTGTTAAGTCAGGTGAACCATTTTCCATCTTAGGAAATCCTATGACTGCGCCAGCTTTAGCTTCCTCTAAGTCAAAGGTTTTCCATTGATAGGTGGTCCTTAGAACTTCTTGTACTTCATCTGCCATATTATTCTTCAATTACTGTATATTCATCTTCTATCCAGCCATCACAAGCTGCCAGTAGTCTTTTAAGGTGTCTACCCTTACATGTATTTGGCCCTGTTCCTTCCATATCTTTAAGCACATACTGCTTAAGTTCAGAGAGTAAGTCCTGCAACTTGAAATCACAGTTCTCATACACCTTCTTCCAATCAGTGTTCTCTGTATTGGCGTAGGTATTACCGTCCTCTTCATCAAACTCAGGCTGATAGTCATCAGTAGTAACTGTGACAGTTCTGCTCATAGTCTGACTTATCATTACCTCGAAATCCCTTTCAGGAATTACTGGCTCATTGTAAGGTGCATTAGGGTCAAATTCAGCCCCAGGTGGGTAATATCCTGATTCTATCATTTCTTCTTTTTCTTTAATAGGGTTACATCTAAATTGTTCTCCTTAATAAGTCTTCTGGCAATAACACAGGCTAGCTTGTAAGGTATGCTCATGTGTCTCCCTAGGGAGTTCACATATATGGAATGGTCTCCATTATTTCTCATATAAAAGAAACCATTCCTTTCAGCCATCTTACAAAATTCCTTATGTGTCCATTGTCTCATTCTCATAAGTTGAGTTCCTTTGTAATCTCTTGAAGTAGGCGGTAGTGGTCTTTGCTATCAATAACACCTCTCTGAACTAACTGTATGGTTACAGCTATCCAGTCCACAAATGGGTTTATCCTCATACCATCAAGAACATCCTTCATTGGGCATCCCAGTGCTCTGTCATCTATGAATAAATCACAGCCACACTTAGGACTTGCAGTCCATTCTTCCTGGTTTGGGAATTTGTTTACTGAGAACAAAGGGATGTCATGGTCTTTGAACCAATCTATTGCATCCTGCAACACATCCCTACCTAAGTCCACTCTGGAGAAGTCACCTCTGTCAGGGTCTTTTGCACCCTTCATCATGTGGCTTCTCATGGTATAGAGTATGATTCTGTGACCTCTACTTGCCAAATACCTGAGTACTGGAGCTGCTCCTATCTCCCTGCCTACAAGAGGAAATGCCTCAGTTACACAAGTTCCGTCAAAATCTACTGCTATTACCATATCATTCCTCTGTGAAATGAGCAATCCTTCTGAAGTCTTCTCCCTGAGGTACTGGACAGTCCTTAACCCACTCAATATCCTTTATCTGCCAGAGTGACAGATTAGTCTTCTGAGGGATGAGTTTCTTCATATCCTCAAACAAATTGAGCCTGAGAGACTTATCCTTGGTCATTTCAGGGTTAGCAAGCAATACCTTATTGAGGTCAAGGAACTGCTTGATGTCTGACTTCTTATGAGGTGTAAAGACAATGCCATCTACCTTATCAAGAACTGGCAGGAATACCTTTCTGTCAGCTATTGCAGTATAGACATACATCTTGGAGTTCTCAATACCCTGAAGGATTTGTATGTTCTGGATTGTTCTGATGATTGCTTCAGTGCTTCTTGGGAACATAAGAGGTTCACCACCTGTAAGCATAATCTCATCATAGTCCCATCTGTCAACTACTGGCAGTTCCTCAAAGCCTCTGCCATTGTTACAGCATAATGGACACTTATTGGGACACTTAAGTGTCAATAAAAGTCTTAGTTTCTTATTCATAATACCGATACATTGATTTAACGAACTCTTGGCTGTCCTTACTACCATCATACACTACGAAGGTCTGTATAATAGCTGCATGGCGATTAATCTTACCCAATGCCTCTGAAATAGACCTCATTGTTGTACCTGAGTAGTAGGAATCATCCAGTAGTATATAATGTGTAGCCTCAAGGTTGCTCTTGAATATCTCAGGACTTTTGCCTTCCCTGATACCACCATTCACCACTATCACATCTTTGAAATTGTTAGCTAACTCCTTAGCAAAGTTTGACATAACATAATGCCCAAACCTGCCAGTTACTATAACTCCTAGGTCTGAGGAGTTCATTGATGTTTGTGAGCCGAATACCCCGTTGATGGCTATTGGTGAAATCATGTGATAGAAGTCATAGTTGCATACCCAGTCTATGAAAGTCTTTCCAATGTTTTGGTCAGACCTTATCATCAAATCCAAGGCATTGAAAAACTTCTCCCCACCTTCAGGGTGCTGCTTGAGGATGTCTATTATTTTCTCATTCAGTGTCATAGAACTTCTTGTACCTTTTGTATGTGTCTCTGATGACCTTCTCACTTATAGGACACTGCCTCTGCTTGTTCCTCTCCAGACATTCTTCCAATGGGGTCTTGAAGTCTCTGAACTCAAGTGTATATTGGATTGATGACCTTCTACCATTAAACTCCTTGATGACCCCCTCATACCACTTGGCTTCATTGGGGTTGAGGTTCATGTTGTCCACAACAATGTCATAGCCATTTTCCATAGCCTCAGTGACAATAGCCATCCTTGCTCTTCTTACTATAGCTTCCCTTGAAGGAACCCAGTACTTTCCAAGCATATATCGGATGTCATCATTGTTGTATCTCACCCTGTGCTCAGGGTCTTCCTCTGCCCATGCCTTAGCCCATGTTGACTTACCTGAGGCTTGTATGCCTCTACAAAGTATAATCTTACTCATTTTGCTGTTCTGTTTGATGCTCTTATAAGTGCTTTACTAGCCTTCCGTAGGGCCTCTTTCTCACTATCCCTCATGTACTTGCACTCCATATACTCTTCCTCGAAGAGGTAAGAAGTAATAGCACTTGCTAGCTTCAATGCTCTAGGCATCTTGCTCTTTGGATTGCTAATCTTGATTCCCATGTGAAAAGTGTTTTTGAGCTTTCATCTTCTTCTCCAGCTCAAGGTACTTGTTCTGATACCACTGGGCTTTCTGAATATCTTCAGCTCCATTCTTCTTATCAAATCTCCACTGATACTTGAAAGCATTACACTGACAGAAGTGCATAACAGCCTCTGTACCATAGGCAGCCTCCATAGCATCAATACACTCTATGCCTCCACTTGTATAGTGGGAAGGGTGATTCACAGCATCATGCTGCTTGTCAAACTCCTCTTGCATTGTACCTTCAGTTTGCATTGTATCTTCCATAATTCAAATACAAGGGCACCCCAACCTAGTGAGGTGCCCCAGCTATTAGTTTTCTACTGCCTGAAACTTGTTCAGGAAATCCTGTTTCTCTCTTACATACATACCATGATGCAGACCTTGGTCTGTTACTTGGGTGTAAAGGAAGGCATCCTTCCATTCACCAGTGGTGGGGTCTTTCATCTTGACCTCATCCATTATCTCATAGGTATGATGGTTCTTGGGGTAAAAATACTTAGCCATAACTTAATGAACCCAATGGTCATAATATCCTCCATCAGCGGGCAATGGCAACTTAGTGCAGAAAAAGCTTCCAGCTCTAGCCATACAATCCTTAACTACCTCAGTCATTTCCTCTGCCATTTCCTCAGGAACCTCAATATTCCATTCATCATGTGCTGGAATACAAAGTTTCACCTTAAAGAGCAAATTATGCTCTAACAGATACTCCCAAAGAAATATAGATGCAGTCTTGAACATTACTGCTCCAGTACCCTGACAAGGATAATTAATAGACTGCTTTTCTGAGGCTGACTTTCTCTTGAAGAAATACTTTACAGGATAGACATAAGCATCTGCTAATGAGACATATATCTCTTTGGTCTCCTCCTTGTTAGCCTTCTTTACAGTGTAAGTATATACACCAGGAATAGACTCAATAGGAGCACCATCAGCAAACTTCTTACATATCTGAACCCTTACTGCCTTAGGTACTAGGGGGTTTTCTTCTCCCTTATACCCTCTATAGGCATCCCAAAACTCAGATGTGAACCTCTTCTTACAGCCCATCAGGATGTCAAAGTCATATATATAGGCTTTATGCTGTGATAGTGGATTAAGCAGGATGACACCATATTGCATAACAAGCTTCTTCTGCCTTTCTTGATAGGCCGCAATACCCTTGAAGCCCTTCATATAGTTGTCATATATCTGCTTTGATTCCTTCTCACTCTTACCTGAGTGCTGCCTGATAGTGTTGGCATCCCCACCATAGTTGATAGGGAACTCTACCTGAGATTTCACATCATTCCTGATACCTGGGAACTTCTTCTTAACCTCCTCAACAGGACAGGTTACTATAGTAGGATAGGACATCTTTGCTACTAGGCTATGGACATCACCACATCCATGATTGAACAAGTCTAACATAGCCTTGTCACCAGTCACATCTGCAATGATTCTTGATTCCTGACCTGAATAGTCACAAGATACCCATTTCATACCTGGGCCTGCAACAAAGCAGGCTCTAGTCTCTGTATCTCTTGGGAAGTTTTGGAAATTGAGATAGTCAATATTGTTGGATTTGTCCTTGCCTCCTGAGGATAGCCTGCCAGTATCTGCTCCTAACTGATTGAAGTTAGTGTGGATTCTGTGACTTACCTCATTTATCTGGTCAATGACATTCTGACCATAAGTTGATGTTACCTTTGAAGCTCCTTGATATTGGACATAGAGATAAATGAGGGTGGATAGGTTAGACTGAGGTGCAATCACCTTTTCCTCTACACTATCCTTCCACTCACCTGTCTCCTTATCCTTTGTCTTTAGATTAAGACCCAAGGACTTGAAGAGAGGTATTACTTGCTTTGGACTGTTCCAGTTGATAACACAGGTAGGAGGTTGGAATCCAAGAAACAAATCCCCTTGTAGGTTTTCCTTGATATACTTCCTATCCACCTGATGTTCCACCTCAACCTTGTAAGCCTCAGCATAGCCCCTCTTACTGCCCTTGATGTCTGCCTCAGGACACCTCTCACCTACCATCTTTCTCCTTGCTTTAGCCAGAGCTTCTTCCTCCAAGCCTTCAATTTGGATATAATGATAGGCATACTTCTGTCCTGTGGCTGAAGCAACTACCCAATCACCTAGTGCCTTAAGGAACACTTCCTCAGTAAAGTTGTCAAGTTCCATCTTCCATTTCCACTTAGGAATACTGAGGAGTACACCACAATACTCAGTGTAAGCAAGCCAAGGAACTGATTTCTGCTCATAGATGTTTGCAGTAAGCAACCCTCTCTTTTCAAGTTCAGGCTGTTGTGCATCCATAATCTTTTCCAGATACTTAACATCATTGGCAGCATACTCTATGACATCTTCACTAAGACCTGCCCACATAATCTTACCTCGAACAGTCTTATCAAGCTCAACTCCCAGATAGTTCTCACCCAAGGCTTTGAGAGCCATAGAATGAATACCACTTGGGAATCCCAGCCACATCAGCTTCTCAGCAATGAAAGTATCATATACATTCTTCAAGACCACCCTTGCATGGAACAAGAACTTCATATCAAACTTGATATTGTGTCCAATGAATAGTCTGTCAGATTCAAGATACTCCTTGAAGAAATTGATGTCAACTGTTGTCAGGTCAATGACTATTTGAAAGTCAAAGCAACCAAGTTGCAGCATCAAACACTGTTTTGTATATGGGTCAAAACCCATAGTCTCAGTATCAAGACCAACTTTCTTAAGTTTTTCAAGAAGTGATAATGCTGCAACTGGGCTTATTATCTCAAACTTGTCACTTGGTGGCAGTATTTGAGTAGTTACTACATAAATCATACAAAAGTAACTGTATAGCCAAATCCCTCAGACTTGTCAATAGACCTTACTACTGCATTGTCAGCCTCTTTGAGAGGTCTTCCAACTACAATCATGGGTCCTCCAGACAAATCAAGGAACACTTCTCCACTATTAAGTTTGCCCCTCCTTATTATAGTTGAGGAGGTTTTGATGGCATAGGTCTTTGACTCTGCACCATCCTTCCTGTGGAGGAGTTCAAGGGAGTTCTTCACCCCATCTGAATGTAGGTTATATCTCTCTTTCATTTCTTTGAGTAGGCTGTCAAGTCCTCATAATTTATCTCATACTTATACTTGGAGAAGAATACACTTCCCAATACACCATGCACAGTGACTCCATAAGGACCAAATGCCCTCTCTAGGTGGTCTTTAAGGTCTTGGACAACAAAGGTTTCCTCAAACACATGGTCTAGATAGGAAATTTCCAATGTAGCCTTGCCCTCACTCTCTGTAGAACCACTGCCAGTTGTTACCTTAATGGTGTCAGTACTGAGGTCTTTGACTTTTAGAACTGGCAGTACAGCCTTGTCGATGTATGAGTAATCTCCACCTGAATCAAGCAGGAAATGGAGCTTCACCCCATTATTCATAAAGGTGACTACGGGAACATTAAGTAAATCCATAGACTCCTTGAATGGAATGGGAATCTTCTTGCCCTTATTGTAATCTTCAACTCCGTTTACAATCCAAGCAATCACACATACAGCGACCATGACTATTACTACCTTCAAAACTAGTGATAATGTAATCATCAGCTCTTCACTTATGCAGTACCTGATGTACCATGACCACCTCTGTTGGGGTTGCCTAGGCTATCCACCAGTTCAATTTTCACTCCACCAGTAAACAGGTGCTTAACCCTCTGCCAGAATGTAGCTTTCTGGGAGAGTACAATCCTGAACTGGCATATTCTTTCACCTTTCTTGATGCTTGTGTCCCTGAGAGCAATCACATTAGCAAACCACTGGTCTCCATCACCATTGTATGTGTTATCCACAATACCAATGTGGTTAGCCATAATGATACCAAAGTTCTTATAAGAACTGCTTCTCATGGCAATATGTGCCTCATAACCCTTAGGCAACTCCATAGCCACACCCAGTGGCACAAGATGACTCTCGAAGTTTACCTTCCTTGTTTCCTGCTCTCTTCTGTTAAGCAGGCCAGCCCAAGGTGCTTTGAGGTTCACGTCCTCTGCTGCTCTCAGGTCAATCCAATCTCCCTTGTCATTAATGACAGGAGTGCAGCCTTCGGTCAATACCTTTACTTTAATCTTTTTCATGTCTTCTAAACTTTTTGGTTTCATCCTTCAGGATATAATGTCTGTGAGGTATCTCTACTCTCTCTACCCTGAAGAACACTTGATTGGTGTTTGGGTTATCCAACCCACCTCTCTCCTTGATATATGGACCAAATTTCAGATAGTTAAAGTATTCCAAGTTCTCGTCATCAAAGGGAAACTTTTCTAACCCAGAGTACCAAGCAACTTTGAACCCTCTCAACTTGGCTAGGTAAGCCAAATAAAGCAGGGATTGCACATCATTGTCTCCACCCATGAACAATATACATGAAACACCTTTATTCTCCTCCATCAAACCCATGAAAGTATCTTGGTCAAGAGGTTCTCCTTTATCTTCCCACAGCCAAGGAGAGTGGCAGCCCTCACATTTGTGGGGGCAGCCACTTATGTTGATTGCCAGTGAAATCTCATCTGGCACCTCAGCCATTACTATAGCTGTGTTTATATACTTTAGCATACATCTTTACCATTTGCATAGTATCTTCTGTCTGCCTCAATCCTTCTTCCCTTTGAAAATCCCTTGATAGGTCTCAGATAGCCTATGATTCTAGTCCACCAGCTTATGTCCTCTGAGCCACACTTAGGACATTTCTTAATAGGATGCTTGCTGATATAGCCACACTTCTCACATTTGCTATTGGGAATATTGAAGGTATAATAGTTAGTACCATTCTCAATAGCATACTTCATCAGTTTCAGATACTGCTCCTTGGTAAGATGCTCTTCCAAGTTACAGTGCAAAGCTACTCCTCCATCCAAGCTGTCAACATATCTCTTGCCATGCAGCCTGAATTTCTGAAGGATGTCAATGCTCTTATCCTCAGGCTTATAGAAGTATGAGTTGTAGAGGTTTCTATCTGTGGGAACCCAATAACCATCCTGCTTATCCCAGTTATAGTTCTTGATAGCAAGATTCTCAGCAGGCACAAACTCAGTATTGAACTTAAGAATGTGCTTCTTGTTATATGGATTCCTCTCAGCAATCCTGTTCTGCTCACTGATTGTACTAGTGATTAAGTTACAGAACTCCTGATACTTAGGATTGTCACTTACAGTGATACCAAGGAACTCTGCTGCCTCATTCACACCATTGATTCCAATAGTGAGGAACTGCTGATTAAGACTGATGTAGCCCTCCTTATATACAGGCAACATATCATGGTCATACAAATCCCATAGGAGTTCATTGTAGGCAGCATGATACTTATAGACTCTCTTGAGAATATCTATCAGATAACTCTTAAAGTCGGGCCAATATACTCCCTCTACATCTACCTTAGGTCTACCAGATAGGTTCACAAAGTTCTGTGTAATCCTATTGAGATTGAGGGTAATGACTGACTTGGAGCCAGTAGCTACACCAGTAAGGCCATTGGTAAAGCTGAACTCATTCTTATCCAGCTTATTCTTTAGCCTACAGCAGGATGACAAGGCATCAGCATTGTCTGACATATACACAAAGAAACTATGACCAGCAGCCTGCATTTCAGCAGTAAAGTTTGCATAGTCTTGGTCTATAACTTCCTTACCATCAGTCAGTAAGGCCATAGTCTCTACAGGAAAGGTTAAGAGTGTCTTGGACCTCTCATTGTTAAACCACCTCATAAACTTCTTCTGTAGGTAGTCTATTCCCTCCCATTCAGGCTTTGTTCCATCAGGATATACGAAATCCTTGAACAGTGCATCCCAGTAATTCTTGTCGTAGTAAGATATATTAGTAAACGGGGATTGATAACTTCTATTTCCAGCAGGTTGGTTTATTGTGTAAATAATGTTCTGAAATGCCTGCTCTATAGCCTGAGAGATAGTTTTCTTTGTATCAAATATGAATGGCTCTCCAAGCATCTTGAGTACTAGCTTCTGCCACCAAGAGGAATATCTCTTTGGGTCTGCTGCCTCTACTTGGAAAGCATCTTGGTCTCTTTCCCAGAATCTCTTGCCCCACTGCATGACACAATAGTAATAGAAAGTATTGAAAAACTCTCCAAATGCTACTGCACCTTGGAACTGTGATGAAAGTAGGAAAGCCAAGTTGTTGAACTGACCAGTGAATGAGTTCATGTTATGAGGAGCCTCTGTGTCAAGCTTATCCAAAGTGGCAGTACCCTTGTTGAGGAATGGGTACATATTTACAGCCACACAATAAGGTTTGATTGCAGGAGCTGAACCCTCATCATGCTTATAGACCACATGGGACTCTAAGTCCTTTATATAGTCAGGAGCCTCCTCACCATACATTTCCTTAAGTTTCTTGGTTACTCTATACCTACTAAGGTCAGCGTTTGCACTCTTATAGAGTTCTGCTTCCAAAGTAGCTACATTCTTATTCTGAATGTTGGCATTGGCATCAATCTCTGAGGCAGTTGCAGCATTGTCATTGCTATGAACATACTGCTCAATGTACTCTGCCCTCTGAGCTATGAACCTCAGTTCACTATGTCTTTGCCTATATAGGATAAATGCCTTGGCAACCTTGTGGTTGTTGTTCATCAGGATGTTCTCAACCTTATCCTGAATCTCCTCAACACCAATGGTATCACCCTTGACAAATGCTTTCCTCAAAGCAACCAACACTCTAGGAGTAGGAGTGTAACCTTGTGACCTATAGGCTTTGGTGACAGCATTTATCACCTTGTCTATATTGAACTCCTCACTTTTTCCGTCTCTTTTAATTACAACCATATTATTTAGAGTTTAACCAGTAAATCAAATCATTCTCTCCAGTCTCATTTATTCCACTTGGCACACGGGGTCTAGAAGAGAGATATTGATAGAGCTGGGTTCCGAGGACAAATGGATGCTCAAATTCTATCTGCTGGTTCTTCCCATAAATGAGAGTGCCCTCTTTCTGGGTGTCCTTGAACTCCCATACCAGAGGTGTCAATGTGTACTTGTTCACCACAATGAACTTGTAATCAGCTAACTGATAGTCCTTGAACACAGGGTCTCTGTCCATATTATCCCTGATAATCCTCCAATAGAGCCTAGCCTGAATGTCATATCTCCACTGTACAAAGGACTCGAAGAAATCCCACTCAGTATGTGAGGAAGTCTTGAGGTCAATGGGATATACAATCTTGTTCTTATGGTCAACCAACAGGAGGTCAGCCATACATCTGTAGTTTATACCATTGAAAGTAGCCTTGAACTTCAACTGATATTCCCTTACAAATGTGTCATCGAAGGCATTGTTAGGCTGGAAATAGAATCTGGTAGCATCTGAACCTCTGAGTACAGTTACTGCTGCATCTATCTGCTCTTTTGTTGCTGTATCAAGGATGGTTCTACCCTGTGCAGAGTGCATGAGTGAATAATACTCTGAACCCTGCTCCTTGATAACTTTAGCCCTTGTCTCAGGCTTCCAGTTGAGCTGATATTTCAATGCCTCAGTTCTTCCTATAATCTCAATGTCAGGTATGGATGAAAGTGTCCTATGGGTCACACAGAACTCTCCAAACAATGCCTTTACCATCTTCTCAACAGACTCTGTGACAGGAGGAAAGTCTGCCACAAGAAACTCTTTATCAAACTCTTTTTGACCACCTGTGATAAGTGCATCAACTGCTCTTCCAAAGGTGAGAGAGGGAGTTTCCAGTTTGTCAAACAGGTTATCCAGCTTATTGAAACCCTCTCTGGCAAACCTTGCAATGGTGCTATAAGAGAGAGCTTCATCTGCCCTGTAGGTAGGCTCGTCTACTTGCCAACTAATATCTAATAATCTAGGATTCATTGTCGAGCAAACTTAATAGTAGATTAACATCTTTGATAGCATATACAACAGCATAGCAACACTTGATATTAGTCTCAGACTGGTATTTATCCAGCCATTCCCTGAACATTCTTATCTTGTAGGGGGTCACATCATTCTTGAAGCCCTTGACCTCAAGGAACACTTTGGTTCCCTTATAGTCAAACACCATGTCAGGTGTGTAATGTACTGCAATGGGCTTGGATGTGATAAGACCAAATCCTTTCTTGCCATATCTGTCATAGTATGGAACAGAGAATCCATCCCTGTCCCATACTTTACATTTCTGTGGTTCATAGTCAACCTGTATGCCCTTGTCAATCAAGGACTTATAGATGCTCTTTTCAAGCTTTGACCTAAACTCTATGCCATCAAAGTTAGTTGGTGTAGCATTAATGATTTTCTTGTTCTCCATAAAGGAAGCTGTGCAATTCAGGAAGGATTTCAAGAGCCTTCTGTGCATCCTCCTTGCTGGTGAATACTGGGAGATACTCAAGGTTGAGATTAATGTTCTCTACTTGGGTAATCTTTCCTGTGCATCCAATGACCCACAGTTTGCTGTACCTCTTAAGGTCTTTGCCTCTGTTCAGTTTCTTGGAAATCTGAAAGAGCAAGATGTTAAAGGTAGCAAGTGCAGTCACATCAGAAATCACTTGCAGGAAAGCTGCTGCCCCGAAGAATGGAGCACCAATCTGTCTGGCCACCATCCTTACATAGGGATGCAAGGCATCACCCTCATCTTCCTTGACTTCTACATAGCCAAGTTCAATGAGTTTGACAAGGTTCTCCTCAGTGATGGGGACTTCCTTCTTGGCCTCTACCTTCCCAAAGGGAGTCTCAACAGGCTGGATTAACTCTATGGTATCTCCTACCTTTACTTCCTTCTTGGACTGTTTCAAAAAATACTTTGCCATTTTGTTTTATTAATTAAGTTAATAACTCGTCATACCATTTGATTGGTATGCCATAATTGTCAATCAAGAGTTGGTTTATCTGGCGGAATATGTGGTATGGCATCTTAGTGTGTGTCCTTGCATAGAATGAAGGATGATGCACTTTGATGATACTATTAGTCCTTTTGTCAATGTATGGCTCAAATGTTTGAGCTTGACTGCCAAATAAAACATAAATCAGACCTGGTTCCCTATGACTTAGGTTGTCTATGAGTTTAGATATAAAGGGTCTCCATAGCATGACATGGCTTCCTATCCTGTTCATTTCACAGGTAAGGGCTGAGTTAATCATAAGTATGCCTTGCTTTGCCCATGATTCAAGGGTCACGTCAAACTTGATGGGAGGATGTGGTATCTCATAGTTTATACAAGCTTCCTTGACCACTTCAAGGGAAGGAGAAAGAGGGCATGACCCCTCTTTATTGCCAAACAATACTCCAGTTGCAACTCCCTTCTGTGGATATGGGTCTTGACCTAGGAATATGACTTTGCAGTCATGCTCACTACATAGGGTAAATGCCTTGAATATGTCAGTGAACTCAGGCACTATTGGCCTCCTCTGATAAAGAGGGGCCAATATGCTGACTACTCTATCCAAGGATGGTCGGTCTATCACTTTAAGCCAATCTCCGAAATATTCTTCAATAGTCATCTTCGTTCAATGTTACCAAGTTATCCACATAGTCACTCAATATCCTGTCAAATGTCTCATCAGTAGCCTGCTCAGGTCTTGGTAGTATTGGGGACACTATTATACTGGGGCTAGAGTCAAGGATTACCTCAACTTTCTTGCCTGATACTAGTGACTGAGCACTACCGTTGAGTCTTACAACTCTAGCTGGTGTAGTACAATACAGGGGAATGAGTTTCTTGTAGATTGTCTTTGGAATAAGCTCCTCCTGACGGGATAAGACTGACTGAGGAACCCTACAGATGCACTTAAGCACCTGTATGGCTCTTGTCTCAGGGTCATATTGTAATCTGAAGGTAAGCATGAACAATGGCTCAAAGTTCTCATCTAGGATGAGACCAGGGCAACCATAGTATATGTTGCCACTGTTTGACTTGACACCTGTGAGTCTCTGATTGAACCTTGTTCTCATAAAGTCTTGGAGTATGGTTCCAGCCATCTTCCTATTTGTGAGACCATAGGTGTAGTTGTTGAACATAGGAACCACAATCTCAGTTACACCCTTTATCTTTGCTTCCCTTGCAAGGTCTGCTAAGAATACAGGTATCTCAAAGGTGTTCCCACTTATGTCAACTGACAGGAGGTGAGAGAATAACCTTCCATTCTCTAGGTTACTCCACTCTACATCATCTATGTGATAGTAACTCCTAGTCATACTCAGGGACTCAAAGGCATATTGTTCTACTTTGTCCATATTACTCGTTCTTTATTCTCATTGATATACCATCATAGGCAGTGAAGAAAGGCAAACTCCTGATAGGGGCATTTACCAATTCATTGGCTACGAAGTTAGTGAAGAGATTGACCATGATACTACCTATCATATTAGCCATGTAGGTAGTCTGCTTGTAGGAGCATACAGTCTCATCAGCCTCCTCATCTGAGAAGAGAAACTCCTCTGAATACTTCTTCAGTGCAGGAGCATTGTCACCAGTGATACAGATGACCTGCAAATCCTCTGCTGCCAGTCTGCCATCAATGAACAGGCAATGTCTTCTCTCCTCAACTGGCTTATTGATTACATGAGTCATCCACTTATTGAAGAAGAGCTTTCTTGCTGACATATTGTCAAAGCCACATATCATAATGTCAGATGCAGAAGACTCCATTGTAAATCTCTGATTCACAGAGAATACACTGTTATAGTCTGCATAGTTCTGTACAGCTCTTGCAAGTGCATCCACCTTATAGTTGCCTATATCAGACTTACCATAGAACTGACCTGACATATTGACAGCTTCAACTCTATCATCATCATAGATATAGACAGCCTTAGGATTCATCCTAGCAAGCAGGAAACCAACATAGGAACCTATACCTCCTACTCCAGCCAATGTAACCACCTTCTCCTGAATGGCATTATACCACATAGCTCCACTAAACCTTGCAGTATTCTCCTTCACTTCTATGGAACCAGAGTTCTCACTCAGCAATTCTGAGAGATTTGCCATGATACCCAATGCTGTAAGGTACTCCATTTCCTCATCTGAGAAATTGGTCTCAGGATATGGGTCAGGATTGTTGAAATGTGCAGTATAGAAACTGCCCACTTGGGTCTCATCAGCATCATTCTCCATCAGATTCATAAACTCCTCAATCTCAAAGAGCTGTTCGTCTGTGACAAACACCCTGTGGGTATTACCATCATAAGTCCACTGGAATACCTTGATAGGTTCAGCACTGAAAGGAACTCTTATAGACTCATGGTCAATGACTGCCTCATCATCATTATAATAGTTGCTGTTAATGAACCTGAATAGCAATATCATCATGTCCCTAGTGAGAGGTACAGCACTGGCTGGTGTGCCTCTGAGTTCGTACACCATACTTACTACATGGTTGGTTACAAAGTTCCTAGTATAGAAACCTCTGCCATCAAATATTTCCTGTGATGCAGCATACTCATGGAGTTCCACATCACCTATTGTCCTGAGTTCAGATATACTCTTTAACATTGCTCATATAGGTATAAAGTTCTTCAATCATCATTTCCTTAACAAGGCTGTCAGGCAAGTCCTCAAGGAATCTTACCATGTCATAGGCACATACTTCCACAATGTCTGATTCATCATAGTCAGTGCCATGCAGGTTAAATACCCTTTCTTCAAGGGCTTCATCCCTAGTCCATACAAGCAGCTCCACAAACTGTTCAAGCCAGCTTTCAAGAGCTTCATAGTTCTCTTTCTCCTTCAAGTCTCCAAACCTCTTCTCATAGAGTCCGTCCATCTTCTTAACCCACTCTTCAAGGTCGATATTGTTGTTCTCATCAACGAGAATACAGCCTGTGAGCAACTGGGTACATAAAGACTTAATGAGGTTCTCATCAAAGGATTCTGTGAGTGCCAAGGGATAGGGGAGTTGTTCTTTTCCCTCCATTTCGGGAAATAAGTTGCCTTGAACAGGCTCCTTCTCCTGTTTGACAAGGTTCTTCTCTGGTGTCTTTTCCTCATGTGAGAAAGCAACACCTGACCTTACATTAGCAGGCTCATGTATTTCCTGCCTTGTAGGGACTATCACAGCAGGTCTGTAGCCTCCTCCATTATAACTGGTGACTACTGGCTTCTTCTTGTTTCTGATAGCACTCAACCTTGCATCCACATCCTTGAATTTCTCCTCTACTGTAGCCTTGACTATCTCAAGTGGGAACCATTCAATTATTGTGGTCTCCTTCTCATCACTGGTGTCCTTTGTGGTGACTTTACCCTGTGACAAAGGCACAACGGTGTTCTCGAATGAATTGTAGAATGAGTCCTCTGTGTAGACAATATGAGCCTCTGCTTTCACCTTCCTGACCAACTTTCTTGTGATTCTGGCAGTATATGTGCCAGCATTATTCACAATGAGTGATACAAAGTGAGTGACATCACTGCCCTCTTGTTTCAGGGTATTGAGGTCTGTTCCACTGAAGAATGTAGCCATATTGTTGTGAGAGTGGATAAGACCCTCATAGACACCAGGCTGTAACAATAGACCCCTGTTAGCTACCCTATAGGCAATAATCTCAGGGCTATCATCATAGTCTGTGAATCCAGCAGAGCCAATGTCCATTACAAAGATGTCAAGGCAAATAACCTTGAATGTACCATCTTCCATAGAACCTTCAACCTTATAGAACAGAGTACCTGACCATTCTACATCATGTACTCGGCTGCAAAGATGCCTGATTTTAGCCTCTACAGGCTCAGGAATCTCAATCTTAAAGGTAGAGGCACCTTGAGCCATTTCCACCTTCTCTTGTTTCTTTTTCTCTTCCATATCTGTAATTGATTACTTCAATAGCTTTTGTTAATATGTAATGGAGCAAGTTAATATCAACCAATATGGTGGTGTTACTTGCAGTCGCAGCTGTTCTGTCAAGGAAATGTAATCTCTGCATTTCTCCCTTGAACATGAACATTTCTTTACCTTCAAGCCTCTCAATATCCTGAATCCTGTTACCTATGGCAGCATTATAGACCATTCCATTGGCAATATAGTACTCATTGATAAGACCTGAACTGAATAACCTGTCCTTGTGTATTGCTACTCTTTGTTCCCTTATGTTCTTGTTGTGCCACTTAATGAACTCATTGCTCACTCTTATCCAAAGACCAAGCAAATCCTCACCAAGTGTATATCCTCCATTCCTATAAGTGAACTTGATGTGTCCATTCTTCAAGAAATCAAGAACAAATGGCTGTAGCATATCAGCATAATAACAGTCATAGTAGTCCTTAAGTGAACCTTTCCATTTAGGAGCTTCCAATTTAATGAGATTGTCTTGGTTGCTTCCTATATTCTCCAGCCTTCTGTAGGGAGTGCCAGCTATGGATTCAACTGTAACATACTTGGCTATCTCAAATGAGTATAAGCCCCACACATTGATGTCATACCTGCCACTTAGTGTTCTTATGGTGTTATTAATTGGTCCACTACCTGTGCATGGCCTGTAGAAACCTTCAGTATTGATACCAGGCAAATGTGAATGTGCATAGCCACTCAGCCACTGGTCTGATGGGTAGGTAGTCCTTGCCATGTTGAACCTTTCATAGGTCTTTCCCTCTAGGGTAACAGGGACTCTTACAAACAGGTCATAGATTACTGTACTCTTATCATACTCATTGGTGACTGTCACCTCTGGGAACCTTATGGTAATAAGGAAAGCCTTTTTGTCAATATTAGGGCTGTGCATCTGAACAACCTCTAGGATATGGTCTCTAATTACTGGTGTCAGATAGTCTATGATGCCTAAATCAGGAAGATATTCAAAGAAAGTCTTTCCTCTTCCATGAGCCTCATAGTCTTCCCTATTAAGGGTATAACTACCATACTCATTACTGTCTGCCCACCTTCTGATGCCCAGATTTCCAAGTGTCTTTTCAGACAACCAGTTTATCAGTTCATCAAATGTATATAGAGAGTTATCCACAAGAGGCTCAGTGAACTGGTGCTCAAATACTTCTATGATTGCTTGTGCTCTTACAGTCACATTATCATAGATTCTCCGAACTCTTTCTCTTGCTTCTTCCGTCATTTTCTATACATAAAAAAAAAGAAGGGGCAGGGCATTTCTGTCCTACCCCTTCTAGTCTGTTGGATTCTTATTTCATACCTCTGAACATATTGTCCAGCTCTGCCTTAGAGTAGATACCTCCCTTAGGAGCAGGCAGTTCAGCACCAACAATGTCAGCAATCTTCTTGCCATCAGCAAGAGACAGATGACCATTGTTAATCAGGCAGCCAACCAGCTCAACAAGACCAGCGATGGCCTTGCACTTCTCCTCTTCTCCCTTCTTGCAGCCAGGAGCAGCAGGCTGTTCAACCTTCTTCTCTGTCTTGGGAGCAGGCTTTTCAGCCTCAGCCTTAGGAGCAGGAGCAGCGGCCTTCTTCTCGGCCTTCTCAACCTCAGCAATCAGGTCAGCGGTCTTACACATAGTAAAGTTCTTACCATACTTCTTGGCAATGACCTCCTGCAAGCCCAGCTTCTTTACAGCTGCATAAGCCTCAGGTCTTGACATAGCACCTGAGTTGATGTGCTTCTGAGCCTTGGTCAGTCTGAACACAAGGTCATTGGTGATAGTTCCATTATAAGGAACATCGTGAGGCAGGATAGCATCATCAGTCTTGAACTCAATACCTGACACACCTTCCTGAATGGTCTTGTTCTCTACGTTGAAACCAGCAGCACGAAGGTCTCTCTTCAATTCTGCTACTGTGGTTGCTGTGGACTCAATTACCTTAGTCACCTGACTGTCGGTGTCCATAATTGTAAAACTTCTTGGATTCATTGTTTTTTTTTTTTCGTTAATGGAAATCAAAACTTTTCTCTCTTTGGTCTAGAAGGGTAAAGCATAAGGGTCATTGTCTCTGTCAGCCTCGTCAAAAAGACTTAACAGGGTAACACGGAATTTATTTTGGCCCAGAGACTTATACATATCTGACACATCTTTGCCCCCTTCAAAGGGTGGTAGAGTGATGTTGGTGAAGCCAGTCTGTTCTGACAGCTTCTTACCATCTGTTAGTCCAGCCTCATCATTGTCAAAGAGAATATACACATTAGTGAACCTTCTCTTCAACTCTGATATGGCAGTATCACTCATTCCATAACCTTCACCTTGGACAGCAACAGCAGGAATACCTGTGTTTGCCCATAAGCATAAGGCATCTTTAAGTGATGAGCAGATGACCACTCTCTCACCACTTTCAGGAATTTTGGTCCACAGGCTTATGACACTCCTGTCATGCTTATTAGACCACTTATAACCAGCCTTGTTATATGGCTGGTAAATCTTCAAAGTAACTTTCCCCTCCTTATGCTCAACATAAGCATAGGCAAGTTTGTCAGCACCAAGTACATACCTATTGCCACCTGATACAATAATCTTGTGGGATATAGGATAGACCTCTGCATACTTAAGCCACTCCAAAGGAACACCATAGGATGCCCAATAGTCAATATCATACTGCCTCCACTCTCTGACTTTGCACTCCATTTCACTATCATTCCTATGGGAAGTAATGTCCTGAATTGCACAAGGCACATAATCTTTGACTGTTGCTCCTGCTGTAAACTTTTTCATGTCTTGTTGTATTCTATTGAGAACTTGCCTGTAGTTGCAATGCCACAATTTAGAGAGGAGGTCAAATATGCCCCCTCTCTCTTTTGTAGCAAGGTCAACCCAGTAAATCCTCGTACCATTATTTGAGTAAAGCCCAAATGAAGGTCTCCTATCTTGTCTCAATGGACTTGAAATAATACAGGGAACCTCACTTACTCCTAGGTAATAGGACACTAAATCTGCATCCGAAACCTTAGCCTTAATCTCATCAAATGTAACAGAGTTATTACCAGTGCTGAACATAATTTATATCTTTAAGAGTTAGTTACTTCTGTTGACCCCAAGGTGTCTGTCCCTGACTAGCAGGAGGGAATGGCATTGCACCAGCAGCAGGCTGTGCAAAGTTAGTACCCTCTACCACATACTCATGCAGGTCTGTGCAATCAAACTCAGAGTTGGTCATAGCACCAGCCTCCTGTGTCTGCTTTACATCAGCATCAAGCTTGCTGTAGTCAGTTACATTGTTCTTCAAGAACATCCTTGTATAGGCAGTCTGGTACTGTTTGTTGTCATCAGTTGTCCTGATACCAAACAGAATCTTCAGCTTGTTGTTAGGCTGATAGCCCAGGATAGTGGAAATCTCAGTGAAGTCACCCTTGAAGTAATCTTCAATGTGCTCCAGTGTAGCCTCACTATCAGGCAGCTTAGTAGCATCCTGCCATACATACTTGTTCTCGTCCTTCACAAACTTGAGAGGAGAAGGGATATTCAGGTAGGCAATCAGGAACTTGATAAGGTCTTCCTCACCATAATAGGCAGGTCTGTAGTCCTTGTCAATGTTAGCAGGGCCATTGCTATACATAGGAATGACATGGTTCTTTGCATCTTCCACACCAACCCAAGCAGTGTTACCATACTTGTCAATCACCTGTACCTTAGTCTGGTCTCTGTTATACCTGTACTCCTTCCTGATGAACAAAGATACCTTACTGATGAAGTCCAAAGGCTCACCAGCACCATCCTTGTACTTTTCAGGGTCTGCCTTGGTGATGAAATCAAGCCTTACCTGAGGAACTTTCCTCTTGTTGCCCTCTTCACCAACCTCAGCCTCACCTACATACTCAGGTGCGCTTTCCAGTTCACGACCATACAGCTTCTCCAGCTCTTCCTTGGTTGGGTTCACACCAATAATGAATACACTGGCTACACCAATGAATCTTTTGATTGAACCACCTTCCGTACTTACTTGACCTTTACCAAATGCCATAGTATTACAGCTTTATTGGTTAGTCAATAGGAGCTTCTTCACCAGGAGCTTCTGTACCTGCACCCTCTGTACCCTCAGGTGCCTCTGTGCTCTCAGGAGCAGCCTCTTCTGCGGGAGGAACAAGTGTGTCAGGAACAAGTGTGTCAGGGTACTTAAGTGCCCACTTGGTCAGCTTGATGGGCTTGCCATCCTTGTCAACCTTACCAGTGTCCTCCACAGTTCTCACTACCAAGTCTTCAGTGGTGTAACCACCAGTAGCCTCCTTGATAGGAGCCTCATAGGTGTCCAACTGAATCTGGATTGAAGCCAACTCCTTCTGTCTCTCTTCGATTTCCTCGTTGAGCTTCTGTTTTCTCCTTACAAGGGGAGATACATTCTGAGCAGTCCTCTTGATTGAAGCTGCCAGAAACTTGTTGATTTTCTTTTCTGCCATAATGTTAATGATTTAATATATTAAAACTACTACCCTCTTGTTGGCATCAAGGGGGCTTGGATTCTTGTAGATGTAATTGATGCTGTGCTCTCTCCTATACTCTTCAAAGATGTGGGACAGACAGTGAGGAATAGCACCCCTCTCTTGTTCATACAGATGTATAGTGAACTTCCCTATTCTAGTGGCATCTATACCTCTTTCATTGAGATAGTTCATTATCAGGTTGCTTGATTCATCATCTGTCAGTCCAGCACCCCAGAATTTGTAAAGGAGTTCTATCACCTTACCTCTATCCATTGTAGTAGGCATTTACCTTTGCTACCACATAGCCAAGGTCATTGGGGATATACAGCTCCTCGAACATTCCATAAGGAGACTTTGGTGATGCAGTGAACTCATCCTCATTGGTGATGAACTCCTTCACAATCTTCTTTGTGCCTGCATCAAACCTGGACCTACCTACAAGGGTGACATCAAACTTGCCCTCAGGTGTGACATATTCATCCACCATCTTGCCAGTTGTCTTCATCTTAAGGTAAACCCTACCATCCTGCTGAGGAACTTCCTCACCATGAGCAAGCACTATGATGTTCTTGTCTGAGTCACCATATTTCTCAATGGCAGCAAAGATTTTACCCATGAAGTAACCAATCTTCTTGGGAGTGTCCCATCCACCTTTGAGTGCGTTGTCCATGTAGTAGTCCTGCATAAGATAGTTAAAGTCATCCACCACAATATTCTTGAAGGGACTCTGCAACAGCTGCTCAATAGCATAGGCTACCTGCTCAGGATTATTGGTGATAACCCTATTGCCATTCTGCATGGCACTAACTTCAGTAACCTTGTAGAGTTCCCTACTCTTGGGGAATGTAAGAGGCTTGGAAGTGACACTGATTACATAGGTCTCTTCAGGATTCAAACCAATGTGGTTCAAATCAGGAATCTGCCCAATGCTGAATGTCTTTCCAAATCCACTTTTTGCTAAGACTAAAATTCTACTCATGTTTTCTTTTTCTCTTTTTGACCTGCAAAGGTAAGTGTTTATTTCTTCCTGCGCAAGCCATTAACAAATTCCCTTAACCTAAGTATAAAGAATTGCTTTGCTGGCTGTTGCTGTAAACTCTTGAGATAAGCATAGACCTTTCCCATTTCAGCTGTGTTGTCAGGCTTTGGGAGTTCAGCCCAGTTACAAGTGGCACCATCAAAGAACAAACCTACTATGCCTCCTAGCTCTCCATCCCTGTTGACTAATACTTCCAGTGTCCTGAAATGGTCTTTGAACTTGTCTATGGGATAACCCAGATACTCCTTAAGCCCAAATCTGAATGGACTATAGATACCTAGGACTATATTGGCATCATGTGCAGTGTACTTTGTATCACCCAATCCAGCAGTAGTAGGTCTTGTTCTGTTCAACTTGACACTATCCACTGACTCATTATCAGTATTCTGCTGCTGAATATTCACAGGAGACTGCATATAGTTGTCTCTGAGTAGGATGCAATATTCACTCCATTTGTCTATGGTCTGTTTCTTTGTGAAACCCCTTTCAGTATCAATGAGGTTTACAGTATCACCGATGACAAGCACATACTCATCAGGGTCATCAGGCTCATAGTGGTCAAACTTCTGTACCTCTTTCTCAAAGCCTAGTTCATCCTTGATTTTGATGGTCTTATAAATAACCTTGCCATGCTCCTCGGCATACTTCTTACACTCCTTATACATACCTGTAGGGTTCCTCTCCTCTGAGAAGATAATGTGGTTTTCCACATACTCGATGATGTCTCTCAGTTCATCTGATTCCAAAAGGTCAAGAATATCCTGAGGGACTGGCTTCTCATTATCTGAACTTCTGAGGTCTGCTGGACTTATCCTGATGTTACAGTGTCTCAACAACAGCCAAGAATAGAACCTAGTCATAATTCTCTCCTTTGTCTCCTCCAATGGGAAATAGATAGCCTTGATTGATACCTTGGTCTTCTTCTCATTGTAGTAGCAATAGAGTAGAGCATCAAAGAGCAAATGAGACATCAACTGAGTCTTACCACCTTTTGTAAAGCTGGTTATCAGGTAGTAGGTTGCCTGCTCCCATCCAAGGAAGTCTTGTGCAAACCTTCTGAATGGTGATGGTATGGTATTAATACCTCCATCTATCAGTCTTTGTCTCCTTTTTCTCAATATTTCCAGTGTTCTGCTTCTCAGACTCATCTTACACTATCCCTCCAGTTGTCGTTGTCCTCATCCTGTTGGTCTATGTTGGTCAAATAGTTGTAGAGGTCAGAGGATGGTTCAGCTACTCCATTCCTAGTATCTTCCTTCCAAAGGAAATACTTGAGAACTCTCATAAACTGATACTCTCCATTAAAGGACTGGACATACCTCTTAGCAGCATCTACTATTTGGTCATCTGTCCATCTGTTTCCATCCTTATCCTTTCCATACTTCTCGAAGAACTTATCCAACCTCTTGGCTATGAGGATTGGTCCTTCAGACCATTGCTGGGTTGTACCACGTTTCTTACCCTCAGGGAATACAGCCTTTAGCCTTTCAGCTAAGGCAAGAAAACCAGCATACTCCTTCTTTCTTTCTGCTTTTGTCTTGGTCATTGACTTTGAGGACTCATGTAGCACATCCTCTAGGATTTGACTACCTGTCCTAGTGATTCTCCATCCAGTAACTTTGAACAACTCATCCCTAGTTGCAGTAATGAATCCCTTCTGAACCAATAGGTCTTCTGCCTTAGCTAAATCCACTTCATTGTGGATAGCTAGCAATAGTAATGCTTCCCCAAGACTAACCCCACTAGACTGACAGGCTTCCTTGTTTAAGCACACTGTAGCCATATTTACTCTTCTTGCTTAGATTCTTCCTTGGGCAGGTACAAGGCTTTGCTCACATAAGCCTTCTCCTTCTCAATCTGGGCCTCGAAGAACTGCTGCATATCAGACATCTGAGCAGACCACTCATCATAGTTTGCCTTAAATGCCTCTGCCATCTTCTTCGCAATCCTGAGGGCAATGGCCTGAATCTTGCTATCAACAATCTTCTTGCCAATCTCCTCACTGTAGGTGTCATCAGCCCTGCACTCTGTCTTGGCAGTGATAACAGCAATGTATGCCTCTGCCTGAGTGTTGAAGTTGAACTTGAGGTCCACATCAGGGAATCCCTGAATCACCTTCTGCATAGCTTTGAACATAGGCTTAGACAGGTTAGGTGCAAAGTTCTTCACAGGGATTGCAATGGTAGCAATACCAATAGTCACCTCACCAACCCTTCGACCTTTCTTCTCTTTAGCTTCCTGACAAATGTACTTTGTGGGAGCTGCCTGCACGAAGATGTCATCTTTCTTCAGTTTTCCATTCATAATGTTAATTCTGTTAAATTTGTTATTGTTGTTACCAACTCTGGGTTATAGTTCTCCATCATTTTGTTCACAATCTCCTCTTCCCTAGTACCTTTATAGTAAGGGATGATGATAACAGGGTCAGGATGCCTCAGCAATCTTCCTAACTTCTGTGTAATCATCCTGTCAGAGCTATTGAGAACAGCATAGATGCCTACTCTGCAATTTACAAGGTTCATGCCCTCATCCAGCATATTGCAGGCTGTGATATGGTCTATGAACCCATCATTGAACTGCTCCAGATTCTCTTTGGACTGCTTGGTATTCTTACTATTCACACAGCAAGTTCCAAGTTCCTCAGTCTGAGCTATTCCATTACAGAATGTGAGCGTCCTCTGTTTCCCTAGGAGGTCTAGAAGAGTTTTAACATAGGCTGATTTCTGCTCAGACAACCATTTCAACCTCTCTCCTGATTTCCTCAGGAACAGATTCTTGAATGTCTCATTGAACATCTTCTTCCTATACCACTCTATGATTGAAGACAAGTCATCATAGTACTGCCCTTGTGTGCAGGTGATGACTATTCTTCGGTTCTTGATTCCCTTATACTTCCACCTATCTACATAGGGGATAGTGATTTCTATCTTCTGGGAGGGGTTCTTGACTATCCTGTGGGTCACATAGGTTCTATCAAGAGAGAGGGGAATGAGATACACACGGGGGTCAGGTAAAACCTCATCCTCAATGGCCTTTCTTGCTGATACCTTATATGTATATAGGTCAGGGAAGAGAGCCTTGAGTTCTCTTTTGAGGTCTCTGCCTACAGTTGCCGACAACAATATTACATTCTTGGCTATCTGGCTGCTTGCATCACTCCAAGCATCCCTACACCTCTCAGACAGGTGATGACACTCATCAAATATGATGGCATCCCACCAAGCTGTGTACAGCTTCTTAGGGAATGAGACATAGGTCACAAACTCTACACCCTTGAACCTTTCAGTATATCCCCATTGCTCTATCTCTTTCTTCCAGTTGTTTATAAGAACCAGCCTGGGAATTACAATGAGGACTCTGGGGTTCTCAGGCACTCGCTTGTTCAATAAGTCAAGTGCAATCTTGGACTTGCCAAATGATGTGGGCAACTCACACAATATGTTGGAATTTGATACCTCCAGTATCTCCTCCCTTACTTCTTCTCTTGTCATTTCTTTTGGTTTACTATTTGTTTCACTTTTGCTACATAGGAACTATCCTCTGCGTAGCCTAGCCTATTGAGATAATCATAGTAGTCACTCGGAGGATGTTTCCATTTCTGAATGAACTTCTTATAGGCAGCTACTGCATCAGTCCAGTGCTCAAAAGACATATAGGTGCTATCCTTCTTCCTGAGTCCAAAGAGGTTATTCCTCTTCAAACAGGCATAGGATTTGAAATTTCCTGTCTCTAGTATAGCCTGAGCCATAACTATTTCAGGGAACTCTATACCTTGGGCTACAAGCTCATCCATGAGATTACTCTCATTGAGCTTGAAATGGTTGTGTCTCCATTGTACACTAGCCACTTCACCCTGTTTCTCTTCTGCACTTTTCTGAATGGCTTGCCACCATAATGTGAAGCCCACTCCTAAAATCGCTCCTACAATAAGTAGGGCTGCTATTGTTTTAACCTTCATAGGCTTTTTTTTTTTGTGATTAAACCTCTCTTGTTAAGAATCCTGTAAAGGATTTCCACCACCTTGATTCACAATGGAACAGTATTCCATCCCACTCATCGTATTGCAGACCATATACTACTGCTCCAACAATAAATGCAAGTATGTTTACTACTGGTACAGCAGCAAGCACTGCAAAAGAGAGCATCATCCACATTGGGAACGGCAACTTATCACCTAGTTCGCCTCCACACCCTCTTTCATAAGTGTGCTTGTGAACAAAGATGGTGATGGTGAGCAATATGATACCCACCATCAACCAAATCAACGTACACATGGCTACTTGCTGAATTTGCTGATGTCCATGAATGTGGACTGATTACCTCCAGTGACAACAGAAGGTACTGAACCATCCCATTTGTCAATCCATGCTTTCTGCAATACAGCAGGTGTCAGTGCCTGAGTCCTCAGCCTATTGGCCTCAGCTTCAGCTTCAGCAGCAACTACCAGTTTCCTAGCCTGTGCTTCTGCTACCTTGACCTCATTCTCAGCCTTCTGAGCATCCTGTACTGCCTTGTTCTTAGCATTGACTGCCTCTACAATAGTGGAAGGATATTTCAAGCCTGATGTCAGCTGCTCCAACTGGAAGCCTTCTCTGTTAAGTGTGGCTACCAACTGTCTTTCTACAGCTTTCTCCAGACTGTCCCTCATAGACACAATCTCATCAGTGGTGAATTTATTGAGCTGAATCCTAAAGGCATCCCTTACATGGTTGAACAGCGGGCCACCTATAATATCGGGCACATCTTTCCTGTACTTTCTAAAGATAGGAGCAGCCTGTCCATCAATAATCTTGAGGGAGATAGTAGGGTCAACTGTAAACTCAGAACCATCCTTTGCATTGATGGTAAAGGCAGGGTAGTCAACTGTCTGCACAAAGGTAGGGTACTCATACACATTCTGAGTGAATGGGTTGTACCACACCATACCTGTGACCAGACTCACATCATTGACTCCCTTGTCTGAGCCATACAGATTCACTAAGATGCCTTCATGTCCAGCATCAACTCTTTCACATGAGCTAAAGCTCAACAATGCCATCAGTGCGATGGCCATTGTGCAAATAAATTTCTTCATTGCTTTTTTTTTTGTTAATTACTTATGCCTCCATGTGAGCTTTGGTAAGTCAGTCAGGCACTTTGTCTTGTAAGTTAGGACGATGAACACAACCCAGATAATCATTCCCAGTGCTACTAGGATGTCATTGGGGGCTGATACCATTTGTCCTGCGAAGGTCCACACCAGCATAAGCAGGATGAACCAGAGAAAAATACTTAACGCCTTTTTCATATTATTGTAAGTCAGAGAGTTTTGCTATAAACTTATATGCCATACCTGTGAGGTAGTCAGGGCTATACATAGGCACCTTGGTCATCCATTCACAACCATACCCTTCTACAGATACAGGAGTGAATTGTTTCAGGTACTCCTTGGTGCTTGCAGATGTCTCTTTGTTCCTAAGTAGTCCTGTATATCCTTCCCACTTATCCCGTGAGATTATCCACACATTCACTATCTTAGTGACACCCTTGCCTTTTGCCCAGACTTTGCCCAAATACTTTGGACCATACTCAGTCATCCCCATCTTAATATCCTTCAAGACCTCCTTGTTAAAGTCTACATGGGCTTTCACTGGCTTGCGTCTTCTGTTGAAGGTAGTGTAAGGAAGCTTCTTGTCATTGTACTTGGAGTATCTGCAAAGGAAACCTGAGGAGGACACATAGAACTTGTTATGATGCCATGTAGTTGCATCCTTCTCCTTATCCACATGGTTGTAGAATAACTCATGCGGAGGCTGTTCTCCCTTATAGGTTTTCTTCACTTCCTTAACAAAGTCTGAGAACACCTTATCTATAGGTCTGTCCACCTGTGAATACAACCATCTTTCAATGGGTGCTCTCACATAATTGTACCAATCACCTATGTAGTGATTCCCCATCAGTTTCCTCACAGGAAGATGTCTGCCCTTATAGGCTTTGTATGCCTTATCATGTCTGGGCTGACTTTTCTTTCCATGACTTTTCTTTGACGTTTGTTTGAAATCTAAGGCCATATTACAATGTAGCTTCGTCTGCTGAAATCATACAACCTGTAGTCATTGTACCACATGATGAGGGTATGTTTACCATTCAACCATATTGTATCAAACCTTGGTTCCCATACTACATATATGAAACCATACAGGATTCCCAACAGAGCTAGTGTTGATAATATTAAAAGCATACTCATATCTCAGGGTTGCAAGCTATTACATAATCGAAGTTTGAGAGAACCTCCCTTATTTTCTTGGTCTCTATCTGCTCCATTTCTTCAACCTTGCCATAGAGGTTTGTAATACAAGCTGCATCAAAGTGTATGAGGTTAGGCTCTACTTCATGGTGTACATCATCTATGATAGCTTCCATAGTGAAACCTTCACAGACAAAATCATCCACTATGATGAGGGCATCACCATTCAATAGGAACCTTGATATTCCTGACAGTGAATGAGAATGACTATTCTCACCCTCTTTTCTTGACATACAGATATGTACCTCTACCCCTTCTGCTATCAGTGTATGAGCTATAGCTCCTGCCATCATAGCACCTGATGTTCCTCTTCCTACCAAACATATACTCCTGTTAGGATATAGTTGCATCAGAGTTTCAGCTGCATTAGTGGCAAAAGTTATGAATCCCTTTACTGAACTTCCCATTGGGTACTCTACATAACTGTAGTCCACCCCTATAAACTTTGTTTGCTTCTCCATAAAAAAAAAAAAAAGGAGGCAGAGCCTCCCATTCCCTACAGAGGGTTACTTGTTTATGCTGCCTGGCTTCTTGTGGAGGTGGCCTGACTCATTGTTCTTACCACCTCTAGCCTCCCAAGCCTTCTGGCGGGCAATCAGGTTCTGTAATTTCTTCTTGTACTTCATAGCGTGGATAATTAATCGTTGAACACTGTGTAATCAGCTAATCTGCCTCCCCTGCTTTCGCAAATACGGCGAAGATGCCACTCCAGCTTCTCCTTCTGACTCTGAGAGTTCCATGCCTGAGAAGATATGGATATTCCCTTCTTCAGGAGAGCCTTGTTGGGCTTGAACTCCTTAGGGAACCTGTAACCATCAGGCACTTCATTGCCAATGAAATAGTCATAGGCTTCCTCAGAAATGTTGAGGCTCTGCTTGGCAGTCTTGTAACCGCGAGTGTTGAAATGAAGGAACTCAGTGACCATCTTCTTGGTCTTGTCATCCCTGTAGGAGACCTTGATACTGTGATGGTTACACTTCTCAGGGTCAGGTACAAGGGCAGTCTCAAAGACTAACTCACCTTTCTTGTTCCTCTTCTGTTTGCCTGCATACTTGCCTTTCTTGTTAATGACAGGTCTTTTGACTTCTTTTGAGCAGTCACGCTCACTCATCATTGTACTACCTGGTAGTAGAATGGTGAGATTCACTTTTGTGTTACTCATCTTTTTTTTTTAGTCACTATGGCGAATTAGACAGGATTTGAACCTATTACACTTTGTATGACAAACAAATGCTCTATCCAAATGAGCTACAAATTCTTTACCATATTGTAAGTGACTCTATCTTTTGTTGTTAATAATCAATAAAAGCAGCTTCTTATTCTCGGCTAATGCTGCAAAGCCTCAACCCAACATAGGTATGTCAAGTGCTGGGATTTAGCTCTCTTGGTTCCTGAAAAGGACGGGTAAGCAGCCTTGATATGTAGCTGGCTGCTTGTACAGATTGCGTTGTGGAACTACTAGAGAGTGTAGGATAGTCACTAAGTTGTGTCAACATTAAAAGTGTTGTGCTCTAACCACTGAGCTAATCTGCCGATAATGGAGGCGGATATAGGAGTCGAACCTATGCTTGATGTGGTCTTGTAAGTGACTATGTAGTGGGGGAGCCTGGACTCGAACCAGGAATTTCAAAAACCTCAATTTTGCGTGTTTACCTGAATTTTAATGATAGTATTGTATGTGACTAATAGTCACACGAAAATTACTAATTTCACTACTCCCCCATAATGGGCGGGGAATGAGAGAATCGAACTCCCATTTCTGGATTGTGTCCCAGAAAAATTGTATAAGATGCTGTTGTATGTATCAAATAGGACACGGAGATACACAATACAATCGGCAACCATTGCCAAATTCCCCATTGAAAGACACTAATAAACTTACATATTGGAATCGAACCAATTATACTCTGATTACCAATCGGATGCTCTACCTAATGAGCTAATGTTAATTTTTACTATAGTATTGTAAGTGTCTTAATTGTGGATGAGTGAGGTATCACCCTCACCCACCCTAGAATCTGTAAAAAAGGTCTTACAGAGTATTTGCTCTCACAAGCTCATACCTGTTTGACCTGTGGATTGACTGCAAGGGAGTATAGACATCGAAGACATCCATATCCTTGAAGTTAGTCAGGAACTGCTCAATTTGTGCAGGATTTGAAGGAATGTACATCAGGTTGTCTATACCTGAGAACTTCTCTACAGCCCTCTCCATATACCTGTCATCATAGCCATTGGTTACATCCATAGCCACAATGAAAGGCTTGAAGCCTAGGTGTATCTCGCACTGTCTGAGTAAATCAGCCACTGAGGACTCAGGGCTGGGCAGATTGTTCCACTCTCCATCTGAAATGATAGTCCATACAGGGAAATCCTTGAGGGCATCCTTCAGCTGAGGGAAGTCAGTCATAATGACTTTGAGGCTCTTAATGAGAGTAGAAATGTCAGTCCAACCACCACCAAACATACCTCTAAGATAAGAACTGATGTTCTTGTAGTTATCCATAAAGGATTTGGTGGGGTCAACAAAGGGTTTGTTCACAGACTTTACACCTGAGTTCCTTCTCATAATAGAGTTAGGAGTCTCTGCTGCTTCCCTATCAATGTGGCTGAACCATCTACAGCTTCTTCCAAAGAGGCCAACTAGGTTCCTACCATCATCATCGGGGTTCTTGCACAGACATACAGATGCAATGAAGGATGCAAAGGAGAAGGGCATACCACTCATAGACCCTGAGTCATCAATAATGACGAGGGTATTGTAAGGCAGGTTTACCTTATTCTGAATGAAAGCTTCAAGTTTGGCACCATCCACTCTACCAGAGATAATCTGCTGATACAACTCCTTGAAGTTTGTTGCACCAACATTAACCTTAGCCTCCTTCTTGACCTTCTGCAACTTCACCTTATCCTCCTCTGAAGCCTGACCTTGTCTGACTTTCTCCTCAAGCACTCTCTGCTCTGTCTGCTTCTGCTCTTTGTATGCCTCCCACTTGGCTACCCAAGGCTGGAACTTGGCCCACTTAGCTACCTCCTGTGTAGCAGTTACAGACTTTCCATCCATACCTGCTGTCTCACAGTCAGTGTCTATGACCTTAGAATAAAGAATCCTGTTCTTTACCCTGAACCTAGCCTGAGAAGGCAGCTTGTCAAACCAATCCAAGAACTGACTCTCGTCAAATTCATTGATTTTGCCTGTGGAGAAGAGTACACTTTCAAGTGAGCCATTGAACTCCTTGCGCCACTCTCTGTAGCCCTTGAAATTCACATAGGTTCCCTTGACCTCATACTCCCAACCCATAAGCTTAGATAGTTCAACAAGGAACTTAGCCTTATTCTCCATTACCTGTTTGGTCTGAGGGAGCATCTTCTTGTGGCCTGCTCTCTTGGAGAATCTGGGTATAGTGAGGAATTTAGCAATCAGCAGCTTGTTGAAGGGGTTCTTACCATTGATGACTGCATATACATACTTTAAGAGTTCCTCTCTGTACCAATCATCAGCAAAGATGTCATAGACCTTGAGAACCTTAGAACCCTTGGTCTGTACTCTGCTTCTGAATAAGGTATCAAAGCACTGATACTCATTGAACAAACCAGCATTGAGGAACTTCACAAACTGTTGCTTGTGATTGGTTCTCAGCCAGTTAAATATGGTATAGAAGCCTTCACGGTTGGCATTACCACCACTGTCCTTCTTAACACCACCAAAGATGTTGTGCTGCCTAGCTGTGATGTCACCTACTGAGAACAGAATGGAGAAGAACAGCTCACGATGTTCCTTATTCTCCTTGACCTCATTCCAGCAGGTATTGAGCATGGACTCAGAGATAGTGCTGCCTACAGCCTGTGTGAGGTTGAGGCAGTTCCTTAATCCGTAAAAGGGATTGTTACTAGTTTGGTTTAACTTCACTTCCATAATGATGCAACGTTAGATAAGTAAAAACTTGTAAGTAACACTAAATGTTCTAGAAATCTTCCTCAGCATCCAAGCCAGCAAGCTGTGCCTCCAGTTCCTTGATTCTGTCCTCAGGAGTCTTGGTAGATTCCTTCAGATTCTTCAACTGTTCTGTGAGTTCAGCCTTCTTTCTCTTGGTCTCCTCAGCTTCCAGCTTATATCTCTTCCAACCTATGATGAGGTTGACAAGCTCTTTCTGCTTCTTGAGAGACTCCAGCTTTTCCTGAGTGTAGTCTGAAGCTACCCACTCATCCTGAGACTCCAGCTTCTCAATCTGCTTTGCAAGACCAAGACGGATGTCATTCAGAGTACCAATGGTGGTAGTGTGCAACAGGTCAACAATATTCAAGGGCTGACCCATCTTAGTGGAGATAGTCTCATTTGCAATGAGCATGGCAAATGCCAAAGAGGACATCTTCACATAATGTTCTTTAGTAAAACGTACTTTAGCCATAATGTATTAATGAATTAAAAGTGAATAATCAAGCGAGGTCAATGTTAATGTATCAGCATACACATTAGGATATATGCCTTTCCCCCATTCAGGTTATCTGACACACACCCAGTTGTCCATTAGAGCATTGACCATTTTGTGATACTATGAGTACCAAATTTCGGGGATTTCAACATAGTCCATCATTGTCTCTTATTAGCTTTTTTTTTGCAGTTCGTGATAATCTAAGTCTGGATGACCTGTAATCAGCCATCTGCAAGCTGATGCTACGATGAGGTGTTGAACACCTGAAGCAAAGACCACACCCAACACTATATCCTGCCATTGTGGGAGACATTCCCAAGCACTGAGATACAGGAAACAAAGTATGAATGTAATCCATGTAGTACTGCAATAGATACAGTAACCGAGAGGATAAGTAATAAACCTAAGAATAGGATTATTACCTTTAGCCCAAGGTCTGAAGACCTTCATATACAAAGGGAAGAATATCATATCTTCCACTTTGAGGCAGTTCCTGTAGAATATACCTAACAGACCACCAATTAGTCCTACAATGCCGAACTCAAGCATCAGCTGTGTAAACATAGAATATTGTATTAAAAGTGAATAGTCATAGATATGATGTCTTTCCATCAGCCAGCCTCCTTGTGTTCTCTCGGTACTGAGACATACCAAATTACACCTGTACACTCGGTGGTTGCAGTTTCTCAGACAGAATCCTGCAACGTCCCTATACCCAGCCAATCAGTTGTAACATAAATTTTCTGCAATGAGGTGCATCCCATGTCACCTGAGAAAAGGATGCCAACCTTACTTGACTTTGTTTGGCAGTCTTTCTGGGATAAAGGATTGAGGTATTCTACTGTAGTCCTCACACACTTTCATGCTGAACAGATACCCAGTTACTTCTACCTCATAGTGGAGCTAGAGGGAGTCGAACCCTCGTCCAAACAGTTCAGCCATAGGAAACTAAATACACGCTTTTGCCATTACTGGCACTTGGGGCTGACTGGAAGTCAACCAATCCACCACTCCATTTTGAGAAAACGGAGAAAACACTCTCTCACATATTGCATCTGATGTTATCTCTGCCCCAGTTATTGAGAGTTGTGACAGTCTATCTTCAGGTATAATAGTGGCTTACCTCCTCCGTGCATCAGAGCAAATTAAGCACTGGGACTTCGGACTACCAATCTTAGTTTCCCCTCAGATTTAGCTACACACCCTTTCAGATTATCTGTCTCTTGGTGAGTTTCTGTTTCAGGCACTCACCTTGCCTAGCACTTACGCAGCAATCCTGAGGACTGTTTTGCTGGCAGGAGTCATTACAACTACCTTAGCATTTATTGGTTTACCATTTCAAGGCATGGATGCCTGCGTGATTTCCTACCACATTCCTGCTGTCAAAACCGTGATAACCCCATTGAGTGACCCTTAGCCACTCATATGCTGACAGGTCTAGAAGATGTAAATGATGGGCCTTGGTAGGCAGGGAAAGTCCAATCATAAACTCTTCTTGACCCGCTAGTTTTCAAAAAACCCTACTCTGTTTCACAACAGTGTAGGGCCAAACAATAACTAAAAACCTAAAACTATAAATATTACTACTAACCTAAAACAAATCGGAGTACTCCCTGTAGGACTCGAACCTACAACCCACAGATTAGAAATCTGTTGCTCTATCCATTGAGCTAAGGGAGCATATACCTCTATATTCACATACTGAGGTATTGTTCTGTTTACACATAAACAGCGTAAGTAGTACATTGTACTGCCTAGGAGACTCGAACTCCTAATAGCCACATCGAAAGTGTGGTGACTTAACCAATTTGTCCAAGGCAGCAAGTGAGTGTGTATAGTGTTTCACACATGGTAATTCATACCATTATTGTTCGTGGTACTAGCACGCTACATATTGTTTGCACAAACTCCCACACTCATCAATCACATGGTGATGTACCCCCAATAGGAATCGAACCTATATCTACGGTTTAGGAAACCGTTGCTCTGTCCGTTGAGCTATGGGGGCAGGAGTGGCATAAGCCACTCAGGTAGTATCAGAGGATGTCAGCCTGCTCATCTTCTAAGCCCATAGATTGCAGCATATCCTTTACTGCACTCTCTGCATCTACTCTTTCCTCAGGGTGGTCAAGCATATAGATGAGAACCTCTGAGTTCATGTCATTGAGACCATCCATAAGGTTGAGGATGTCTACCTGCTTCAAACTGCCAAATGCTACAGTCTTCAAGACGAGCATCTTCTGCTTGGTAGACAGTGGAGCAAGTGCATTGGCACAAGTAATGAGGGCATCTTGTGTTTCCTCTTCCCTGTTACACTCATCCACTAAGGGCTGTTGAATACTTGCAGGAGCTACGACGTTGCTACCTGTCATTGTTAGCATAAAATGAGCCATTCTTCTTTTTGGCTCACTTTCTTTCCTGCGCATTGCTAACTGGTTACGCAGTGCTTCACTGTTGTTCATCTTTTTTTTTTTTTTAGGTGATACATATCATGTAAGCTCATGTGCCTCCATTGTTGCAAGGTAGGCATCAGCTTCCATTTCTTCTATAGTAGTTTCCATTTCCTTCTTATATAGGTTCATCACCTCATCAAAAGGCAAATGGCCGAGATTGTTCTGCTTTACAAAAGCTTCCAGGTCTTCAAGGGTAAACATAGTGAACTATTGATTTGTTTCACAAGTTGCCTTCAACTCACAAGGAATAAATGTGGACATGACAAGTATTACCTCATCATTCTTTACTCCACATTTCCTTGCTATATCAGGTATGCACCTTTGGATATATCCTTCAATGCACTCTTTCTGTTCCTTCGTCATAAATTCCTAGAGATAAAGTAACATAGTATTCCTGATGCTATAACTCCTAATACAAACCAGATTAATGCACCCATGCGTATTCTCCTATATCTAAAGCAGCTTCAGCATAGTGTAAATCATCCCAATCCTCTTCCCAGCTTGAACCACCTTCTGAGGCTTTGGTACATTTTACTCTACACCAATCCTTGCTTCTGTCTATCTCCAACACCTCAAACTGGAGAGGTGTGGAAGTAGCAAAGTTTTGTCTAAACTTGCTACCCACACTCAATGTTGCCATATTACTCTTCCTTATATGCTTGAGGGTTGATTTGCTTACCTATTTCAGGCATATACTGCTTATACTCTTTTCCAGTCTTTTTCGAGACCTTAATAATAAAAGCTTTGCCTTTAGCTGAGAGATACACTGGATATGAATTACCCTTGTTGTCCTTATATACATAGGAAGTCTTGGTGGCAGACTTTGTCTGCCCCTCTGACTTCTTCTGCACAAATGTGTTGCCCTGTCTTTCAACATTCTGAGCTGCTGCATCTATCAAGCAACCCAAGGCTAGCAACATTAGCACAATAGCAATAAAGCGTCTCATTGTTATGCTCATTTTAGTGACTTTTCAATGTAATATGTACCTGATAGCTTATAGAGGTCTCTAATTGTGAGAATGTTCCTGCACATCCAGTAGAATAGTATATTGATAACTAACCAAACTACTATGAGTGACCAACGATGCTCCTCAATCATAGACTCAAGACCTAAGATAAATAGGAGGATGGATAATGCACTCACCCAGAGTAGCATACCCTTGTAGATTCTAATAAATGTCTTCATTGTTTTATGTTTTTAGACTGTTATTGTTCTATACTCATTTAATAAATGGTTGCCTCTGAAGCCCTTGAGCTGTATTGGGTCTTCATCACCATGATGGTCAAACCAATCAGACCACTCCTTGCCGTTTCTACCCCAAAATTGGAATCTTTTCTGTCTCTTTTCCATAATCTTAAAGTTTAATGACTAGTTGCGGAGGTAATTTCTTTGCCTCATGCTCACTCAACCTAATAGTCTTGCCAAAGCATTTAGCAGAATAGCGTGGTTTAACACTAATAGTAATAGTCACTTCTATGATGTCCTTAATACTAGCTATGATACCTCTCTTAGCTAAATTCTCTTGCACAAATAATAGATGTGACTTGCGTACATAGGAGCCTCTGCTACTAGCAAGGCAATTCCTACTGAATCTGTTTCTTTTGTCCATTGGTTTTTTATTTATTGTTTGTACTTGGAGGCATGGATGGAATCGAACCACCAACACACAGGTTAGTCCCTGCTGCTCTGCCATTAAAGCTACATACCTCTTTTTTTTTTTATGCCTACCTTACCTTATATTGGGTACCTCGCAACTCACAGTAACGGAAATCAACTCTGTTGGTCATACCATATGGTCATACCTCAAGTATCTAGTTCTGGTCTTGTTCTTCACACCTCACAGGAATTACCCTCTGTATTCTACTTGAACTCACTATCTTTGCAAATCTTCTCACTACTTAGTCATCCTCGATACCTAGTCGCAGTCAATCAGCCTGAAATAAGTCCAACTAGGTGTAGAGATAAAATACTCATTACCTGTTCCTAATATTTGCTCCTGGATTACCCTTCTAGAGAGAATTTACCTGTTCATAAAGCGTAGATTTTGCTCTTATATCCTACGACTTGTGATAAAAGCATAAAAATATGTCTTGGTCTTAATGACCTTTTCTGCTCTGTATTACACATCAGGGTGTGGTTGGTAGGCTAATTCTCTACCCCTAAATGTAGGGAAGGATGATAAGACCAACCAACCACACACCAACAGACAGTCCTGTAACTCATTGAACCTCAATGTATTAATGCTCAAGGGATAAAGAAAAGGTAAAAGGCTTTCCACACTCAGTTTGTCAGACAAATGAATGATTGAAGCCTTGAACCTATTAATGTCCAAAGGCAATACTATTAATGTTCAAAGGACAAATAAGGAAGCGGGCATAGCCCGCTGTCCTCTAGAATGTAGCCAGTACAGGAGCACCACCTGTGCCTTCCTCATGCAGCATCCAGAACTTGCCATCTGGATTACGCTCAGTGGCTTCACCTTGTACCAGTGAAATCATTGGACGCTGTGGAATACCTTTGGCGGCAACTGCACCTGTCTTTGCACCGAAGGTCATAAAGAGCTTACCTGTGTTGGGGTTCTGCTTGACCTCAATGCGTTCTACACCCTGAGCACGCTTAAACTGCTCAACTGTCAAAGTCTCAAGAAATGCTAAATTGTTCATAAAGCTTGATGTTTGTGGATTATGCGACAATATTGTCTGACCACGGGGTACAACCCCACTGGCTAAGGGATGGGGAGGGTGTGGTTGGTGTATATCCTGCACCCGACTATAAATCAAAGTTTCAAAAAAAAAAAAAATTTCTATTAAAAATCTATAATACACCTAAGGATTTTACTTAACCTCTTGCATATATCAAAATAATGTATTATCTTTGCACCCTGATAGAACATCAGGTGTGGATGTTACCACCCTAGAGGAGTCATTAGTATAGGGTCAGAAGTCGGGTTAATACCTTAATATAAAGGGAAGTTGTCCCCGATACTATCACAAAATGCTGTCATATAAAACACCTTGCTAGAGCCAACACATCTGAGAAAAGGCACAGGGAAATCTAGCCTAGGGGGATAACCAAGAACGGGGGTGCTGAAGTTGACAGTTAAAAGGAGAGGTATATCACACCTCTTTGCTGAGGTCAGGGATATATTATATCCTTTCGAGATTACATTAAGGGGACAAGCCCCAAATTCAATCTTCAAGACCAACTATGAAAAGGTTAGTGATTACAGAGAGTGAAGAGGTAATATGTATAGACACAGGTATCAATGATGATTGTGGTAGTACTATTACTGAGGAGAAGTTACTAAATATGTGTATGTAATGGCAAAAGTAAAGTGGATAGATGTGGACATCTACAAATGTCAGTTAGCTGTCTTTATAGGTGGTCACGAAGAGTTTAAGAAGTGGGTGAAGAAGGAGTACACTGACCCAAGTGAAGAAGGGTTCGTGGAATTAGTAATGGAAAGTACAGATGAGGCTCAGGCTTCACTATGGTGGAATGGTGATAGGAGCTGCATTATAGAACTACCATACTGGCCTAGGAAACCTAAAGAACTTGGTTGGGCAAACCATGAACTGCTCCATTCTACTTTCCATATACTAGATGGTGCTAGAGTAGAGTATCATAAGGGTGAGAGCAATGAGTCTTTTACTTATCTGCTTGAGTACTTGACTAGGAATTTATATGATAAGGAAGGATATGAAACTGTTTAAGACTATAGGTAATTTCCTTATGGATTGGGTATGGCAGCTGCCACAGAACCTCATAGGTCTGATATACTACCTATTCATTTGGGAGGACATAACAAAGAAGTTCTTTGATGAGGAAGGACACTACCATATTTTATTAAAGGAAACCAATGGTGGTGTTACTCTTGGAAAGTATGTCTTTGTATATAAAAGGTTCAATGACCTTGCAAAGGTCATCAAGCATGAGTCAGGTCATGTGAAACAGAGTAGGATTCTAGGACCACTCTACCTGCTAGTGATTGGTTTGCCCTCTATTATATGGGCAGCTACACATAGGACTATAGCCCCAGATAAGGACTATTATTGGTTCTATACAGAGGCTTGGGCTAATAAATTGGCAGGAATTAGTTAAATATTGCAAAAATATTTGGTGGTTTCAAGAAAAAGTTGTATCTTTGCACCTGAATTGAGAGAGATACTCCTCCAATAAATATATGTGAGGAAGTCGGGCACCTCACTTAGAACTCCTTTTGGAGGTTCATAAGGGGTTCTAAAATTGGGTTATAGCGCAATGGTAACGCACAGGATTTTGGTCCCTGATATTCTAGGTTCGACTCCTAGTGACCCAACAAAATGCAGCCATCCCTGCTAACAGGTTAGGCAACTACACTCTCAATGTAGAAATCAGGGTTCGAGTCCCTGTGGCTGTACTAGGAGTTCTTTGACATACTGACACACTATTATAGGATATGTGGTGTAATAGGTAACATACCACCCTGTCACGGTGAAGTTAGGGGTTCGAGTCCCCCATATCCTGCAAGATACCACACCTATCTAGTCCACATAGGCACAGCGGTGTAATGTGGCAGTTGGAGAGTTAAGCCTAATTGGTAAGGCAGTAGTCCTGAAAACTACTAGTAGTCGTGAATAGCGGTGTGTGGGTTCAAGTCCCACACTCTCCTCTCTTTATTATATAGGTGTAGCTCAGTAGGTAGAGTTCTTGCTTTGGGAGCAAGATGTCGCAGGTTCGAGTCCTGTCACCTATACTATTGGAGGTGAGAAGCCTAGAGGTAAGGTCTTGGTTTGCTAAACCAAAGGTTCAATAAAATGGATGAGTTTCGATTACTCCTGCCTCCGCTTAAATTGGGGTTGTAGCTCAGATGGCTAGAGCATCTGCTTTGCAAGCAGAGGGTCGAGGGTTCGAGTCCCTTCTTCTCCACACACGGATTCTTGTTCATAATGTTAATGGAGCCTAGCTAGAGGGTAAAATCTAGCAATCGGGGATATAGCTCAATGGCAGAGCAACTGGCTGTTAACCAGTAGGTTGTGGGTTCGACTCCCTCTATGCCCGCAAGGTTGTGATGCAAGCACTCCGAGGTCAGCATGACTTGCAAATGACTGACTGCCTCTACTCTGAAAGACTCCTGAGTGCAATAAGGGAGTGTAATCAATGAGAAGGGATGACGAAAGCAGGACACAGGGATTTCACTGCCCACAGAGCCTGCTTACCTTGGTCTTTAGTGGAATGGTAACACGTCAGATTCTGGCTCTGAAGATTGGGAGTTCGACCCTCTCAAGACCAACATACAGGGGCATAGTTTTAATGGTAAAACACTGGTCTCCAAAACCAGATTTGGGGGTTCGATTCCTTCTGTCTCTGCCCTAACTTTTAACAAGTTTACATTATGATTACAGGTTTGATTATTGCAGGTGTTTGGCTGGCAGGTAGTGTTGCAGCTTGGCATCTAGGTGTTAAGGATTGGGATAATCCTAAGTGGGAGAATGTTGCATTGAGCCTTGCATGGCCTTGCATCCTACCTTTGTGGTGCATCCATAGGATTCACAATGGTCATTGGTAATGACCATATTGGGATATAGCTTAGAAGGTTAAAGCGTTTGACTGATAATCAAGAGACCACAGGTTCAAGTCCTGTTATCCCAACTGTACTAGTAGCTTAATGGTAAAGCCCCTGATTGTGAGTCAGGTGTATGTGAGTTCGAGCCTCACCTAGCACCCTTCTCGGTTGTCGTGAGACAAGTCCTTTCACACGCGGTTTTTCGTTTACTTTTTTCATGTTTTCGTTTTGTTTTTCCTCCTGCCTGTGAAGGTCGGAGGTTTTTGTTCTCTTAGCTCAGCGGTAGAGCAATACACTTTTAATGTATGGGTCCAGGGTTCGAGTCTCTGAGGGAACACACTTTTAGTTATTAACCCTTAAAAGTGTATTGAATATGAAAAAGATTAAGAACATTTGCAAGAGGGTACTGAAGGCTTATTGTAAGGGAGCTGTTATGATGTACCCAACTGGTACTATTCCAGTAAGGATTGACCTATAGGAGGTCAACCCTTTCACTTGAGGGTAATAATTACATTGGAGTATAGATAGCTGGAAAAATCCGCAGACTGTAAATCTGTCGTCTTTTGACTGTGGGGGTTCGAGTCCCTCTGCTCCAACTAATATAATGGACACTTGGCAGACTTGGTGTATGCGCTGGACTGAAAATCCAGAGAACGAGGTTCAACTCCTTGAGTGCCCACACTATGTATTGCAGAATCAAGAATCAAGAATGTCCTCATGCAGGAGAATTGAAGATGAAGGGCTGTGAGGAAATAGGTGAGAAACCAGGTGTATATGCTTACACTATATGCTATAAAGAAGGTGGCAGGTTGGCTTGTACCCTAGGTATTTAGTGGGAAGATGGTGGAATGGTAGACACGCTAGTCTTAGGAACTAGTGCAGAAATGTGTAAGGGTTCGAGTCCCTTTCTTCCTACTTTAGTTAAACAATGTTAAGGTATTGCACTTTTTGACCAAAACATTTGGTAGTTTCAAATAAAATGCTTACCTTTGCAGCATCAAATTAATAATTATGGCAGAGACAAGGAAATTAACAGAGGATGAACTCAGGTGGAGAGCAGAAGAAGATGCAAGAACACTTGAGAGATACCAAGAGATTATCAATGATAAGGCAAGGCTTGACAGAGCCTTGAAGGTAGCTGAGAAGCAAGTTGATAATCTACAGGAGAGGGCTAAGGCACTGAGCAAGTCCATCACTGGTATCAAGAAGAAGAAATAAGCCTCTTTAGCTCAGTTGATAGAGCAACTGATTTGTACTCAGTGGGTCGAGGGTTTGAATCCTTCAAGAGGCTCTCTAACGAAGAGGATAATACTAGAATAAGACTCAACGTAACTTACAGGCTGTTGCCCTTAACACCAGTTTCTATAGAGGGGTACAACATAAGATTAGCCCTGTCAGGTGTCGTATTACCTGCCCTAGTTGTCGGGGATGAGCAATGACAACAAATGTAGGTATAGCACAATGGTTAGTGTGCCAGACCACCACTCTGGATATGAGAGTTCGATTCTCTTTACCTACTCAACATCGCGGTATAGACTGGAGGAGGTTCCAGCTCAGTCTCATAAGCTGAATAACGTGGGTTCGAGTCCCACTACCGCAACTAAATTTTAGGAAGATGAAGAAGAAAATTGATGCACTTATTTCAAAAACTCTGGCTGATTTGCTTGATGCACTCAACAAAGAAGCCGTACCTAGGGAAGATGTAGTCAACATACTACAGGACACTCAGGGTCAGTGGACAGCAATTTATTACCATTAACAATTAAATTATGGAAGACAAGGAGAAGCAGTTACAGGAACCTATCTCCCTTGAGGAGTTCAAGAAAAGGGTTCACGAAATGGCAGCAGCCAATCACCAGCAAGTAGTTGATGACTTTGAGAAGGGAATCCTTCACTTGAGAGACTACAGTGGTGTAAGAAAGTTCAAGTCCATCAGAAGGGCTATTAGAAGAGGTCATGTTTCACTTTATGGTGAAGTCTATCCAAAGAGACCATTCAAGAACATTTCAACCAAGCATAACAGAGGAGGTCATGTTATTGAGGTCAAGACTAACACCTACATGAAGAAGAGGTATTATGAGCAACTTAGTCACAAAAACAGAAAAGTCGCCTGAGGATTATAATCAGGAACCAGTGTACTACTGTAAGCACTGCCTCTCTCTCAGGATAATGGGAGTAGCTGGCATGGATGATGCAGAGTACTGTGATGAATGTGGCTCTACCAATATAGAGCAGACCACCATTGAAGAATGGGAAAGAATGTATAAGGAGAAGCACGGAATCAGTTATTTAGATAACAAATATTAATATTATGGCAGAGAAGAAAGACATTAAGGAAAAGGCTGAGGGTCAGAAGCTGACTTATGAACAGCTGGCAGCTTATGCACAGCAGACATCAGCACAGGCAAAGAAGATTTGGGAAGAGAACCAGATGCTTAAGCAGGCCCTCAATGAGGCTAATATGACTAACAACTTTAAGGAAGTTGAGCTTGCTCTCAGATGCCTTGACCATGCTGAAATGTTCTCACCTGAGTTCATTGAAGCAGTAGTAAAGAGACTAGAGGAGGTACTTACTCCACAACCACAAGATACTCCTGAGAAGGAGGAAAAGAAGGAGGATAAGTAATATGGAAACCAAGAAGAGGGCTAACAATGTAATAAGAATACCAACCTCCTTACAGGGCAAGTTCTTTAGGATTTGGTTTGAGTTCCTAGCCCCCTTGCATGGTCTGACAAATAGGGAAATGGATGTCATTGCATCCTTTGTCAAGCAGAGGTTTGAACTCAGCAAGGCTATCAAGGATGAGGAACTGCTAGACAAGGTGGTTATGAGTGACTCCACCAAGGCCAAAGTCAAAGAGGAATGTGGTGTGTCAGATGCCTTCTTCCATGTTATCATGGGGAAACTAAGGAAGAACAAGATTATTGTGGGTGATAGAATCAACCCCAAGCTTATTCCAAAGGACCTCAGTGACGGAGATACTTCATTCCAACTACTCTTACATTTTGACCTAGATGGAAACAGTAATAAGTGAACTGGCTAGGAGATTGAACTTACCTCCAGAGGTAATAGTAAAGACCTACAAAGCCTACTGGCTATACATAAGGGAGACCATACAAGGTCTCCCTCTAAAAGATGACTTAGGAGAGGATGAGTTCAAGAAGTTGAGACCCAACTTCAATATTCCTAAGCTAGGGAAACTTACTTGTACCTACAAGAGATACATAGGTGTTAAGAAGAAACAACAACATATAAAGAGAAGAAGCAATGGGAATCAATATCAAGAAGATTAGACCAATGAATGTCTGTATTGTTACTACCAAAGAGGAGTATGAGGAAGATACAGGTAAGGGTGGTCTGATTACCAAGACAGCAGGTACTCTCAAGGAATATCAGAGAGTAGTAGCTGTTGGTCCAATGGTAAGAGGTATTAAAGAGGGAGACCTTGTAGCTATCAACCCCAAGAGGTATGCTAGATACAAGCATGAGAAAGGCTCACTCAAAGATGGTGTTATCACAGATAATCCTGTGCTATCATACAATTTCAATGTGATTGAGCTAGACCATGTTCCTCATTTACTTCTTATAGACCAAGACATTGACTTTGTAATTGAGGACTATGAAGAGGAGCCAGACACCCCTGCAAAAACATCACCTATCATTGTTCCTCCAGCACCAAAGATTATTGTGTAACAATATAGCCTAGGGGTTATCCTCTAGGCTTTTTTCATTTAAGTATGATTAAGCTATTCAAATATGAAGGATATGCAGTAACAGTGGAGCCTGAGGCTATCATGCTTGCTCCTTTCAAGGCATTATGGGATAGGGATGAAGACCCTGCAAAGTCTCTTGCACAGCAGGAACTTGCCTATATCTACTTCATGGGAGACCCTAGAAGTGACTATCAGTACTTGGTAGATGAAGAGGTAAGGTCTGAGGAGATTATCAAGGGTCTTGGTATGCCAGAGGGATGGGAGCCTGATGAGGCAGTTGACAGGGCATTGGTATTCTATGAGAGTTTCAAGCCCATGTCAGCAGGTCTGCTTGAAGACACAAAGTATGTGGTCAACAAGCTAAGAAAAGAGCTGAGGGAAATGGACTTCAATGAAAGGGATGACAAGGGTAAGCCAGTCCATACATTGCAGTCTATCACTGCTACACTAAAGCAGATTCCAAGTCTTGCCAAGGAGTTGGATGAAGCAGAGAGAACACTCGGCAAGGATATTGTTGCTGAGGCTAGGGCAAGAGGTTCACAAACTAAAGCATTACTTGAAGATGAGGATTAACGATATTTGTGAGTGTGCCAACACTCTGTTAGATAAGGAGAGAGCCATCAAGGGGATAACCAATAATACCTTCTTCACCTCTAGGAAGTTCATAGAGAAGAAGATGGGTGCTATCAAGGAGTTCTCCATCTTCATTGAGTTCAACAACAAGGGTGTATTTACTCTCAAGCACACAAGAAGAGCAGAAGTTGGTCAGGAAGATACAGTATGGCAGGAACTGGAAGTAGAGGCTACTGCTGGTTTCATGGGTATTCTCATAAATGGGAAAGGTGTCCTCTCTTGGGATAAATTCGTAACTGGGGAATACAATGGAATTGAAGGATGATTTTTACATACCTACCAATGAACTACAGACAGAGATAACCAAGGATTTCCTAGAGTCATTACCTGGTGAGGTTGCTGAACAGCTGCTTGATTGTGTGACAAACATTGAGTATGTCAGGAACCTTATCAGTCCTAATAGGAAGAGAGCAAGGGACTTGCCACAAGATGAGAAGGGCAGGATAATAGTGGACCTCACTAATCCCCACATACTTGAGGACATGGACTACTTCAGGCCCTCAGCTCTGCATTTTAAGAAGTGGAACTGTTTCACATTCCTCAGACCTAATCCCAACCCCAATAGTGAATACAAGAAGTGGATTAATGAGGAGAAGAGAAGATGCAGGGAAGGGTATGTCAGAGAGTCTGATGGTGAGTGGGTTACAGGGTATATGTATTGGTACATGAATTACTGCCCAATCATGCTTACCAAGATTACTGCTGGTAAGAAGAAGGCAGACAGAATAGAGGACTTCCCAGAGACTTGGGAAGGTATCTATCTGAGGTTCCACTATATAGACCAAGCCAGGGAAAGTGGTAGTCATGCCATTGAGTTAGCCCGAAGAGGTTGCTCAAAGTCATATACCATTGCATCCATGATGGCTAAGAACCTTATCCTAGGTGAGAGTCAGGAGGTAAACAGGAGGGTGACTTCAATCCTTACTGCACATCAGAAGGAATACCTTGCTGACAAGGATGGTACTTTGTCTAAGTTTGAGCCTATGATTGACTTTGTCAAGGAGAACACTGAGTTCCCAAGACTAAGGCTCAGAAGTTCTGCTCAGGATATGTTCTGGCAGATGGGCTATATGGATGACAATGGAGTGAAGAAAGGCTCATTGAACACTGTAATGGGTGTGTCTTCAAAGGATGATAGTGGTAAGCTTAGAGGTAAGAGAGGTTACATATTCTTCGAGGAGATGGGTTCATTCCCTAACCTCATTGAAGTATTTGATATTGTCAGGCAGGGTATGGAGGAGGGTGATTACACCTATGGTCTTGCATATCTAGTGGGTACTGCTGCTGAAAAGGAGTCTAACTTTGAGTCAGCTAAGACACTACTATATAACCCTGCTGGTAATAATATCTATGCTATCAAGAATGTGTATGATAAACCCAAGCAGGGTAAGCCTACCTTTGGCTACTTCTTCCCATCATACCTTAATAGAAAGGGATGCTATAACCATGATGGTGTATCAGATGTGGTAGAGGCACTTAGGCAGATTCTGATGGCTAGGTACAATGCAAAGTACAATAGCAGTGACCCTAATCAGGTGCTCAGGCTTATTGCTGAAATGCCAATCACTCCAGCTGAGGCTATTATCAAGGTTAAGAATGCCTTCTTCCCAGTGACTGCACTGACAGAAAGGCTGCAACAGCTAGACCTTGACCCCAAGGCTTATGATGATGTGTACATAGGTAGCCTAGTCCTTACTCAGAATGGTGTGGAGTTTGTAGAGACACAGGACACCCCAATCAGGAAATGGAATGTGGACAATAGCACTGTGGGTGCTATAGAGCTTTATGAACTGCCTCAGAAGGACAGCACTGGAAAAGTGTATGAGAACAGATATGTTATAGGGCATGACCCTGTGGATAATGACCAGGCTGAATCTAGCTCACTGTCCTCTACCTTTGTCTTGGACCTCTTCACTGACAGGATTGTAGCTGAGTACACTGGTAGACAGCCATTTGCTGATGACAACTTTGAGATAGTAAGGCTACTATGTATGTTCTACAATGCCAAGTGTCTATATGAGTCCAATAAGAAGGGTATCTATGCCTATTTCCAGAAAATGCACTGTACTCACCTGCTTGCAGATACACCTGAGTACCTCAGGGACAAGCAGATGATTAAGTATAGTTCATTCGGTAGTAATGCAAAGGGTGTAAATGCCACTGCTGCCATCAACAACTATGCCAATGGTCTTATCAGAGATTGGCTTCTCAAGCCAGTGCATACCATTATTGTTGAGGATGGTCAAGAAAAGGAGGTTGTTGTACCTAATCTGTACTTCTTAAGGAACAGGGCTTTGATTGAGGAGCTTATTGCATTTGACCCAGTGAGGAACTTTGACCGCATTAGAGCATTAGGTATGCTTATGCTGTACAGAGAAGAGAAGATAATCCTCTATGGAGGTGAACTAAATGCTGAGGCCCAGGAGAAAGTTGATAAATCCTACCTTGGAAACGATGACTTCTTTGAAAGGAACTACGATAAAAGGATAATGGATAACTAAGTAAACGGGTGTGCAGGCATAAGTAATTTACTTTTATGCTTGCACACCTGTAATTTTTTACTTACCTTTGCATAAAATTTGAGTAATATGAGTTTCGGTAATATTAATTTGCCACAGCAGCAACTGCCAATGTCACAGAAAGGCAGAAAGTGGAGAAAACTCCATTTGGATTGGGCAGACAGCAGGACATTCTTCAATTATGCCCCTGTCAGGAACTCCACAATCCACAAGAGAGTCAACTATGACCTCTTCAATGGCAAGTTGCATATGCAGGACTTGGAGGCAGTACTCAACCCTGAGGCTATCAAGGAAAAGGTCACTCCATCAGCCATCCAGCATTACCCCATTATTAATAGCAAGTTGCAGGTACTTAGGGGTGAGGAGTCAAAGAGAGTCTTTGACTTCAGGGTTGTTGTGACCAATCCTAACTCAATTTCAGAGATAGAGGAGAACAAGAAGCAAGCTCTGCTCCAGCAGCTTCAACAACTGGTTGCTGACCAGTCACATAGTGAGGATGAGTTCAATCAGAAGCTTGAAAAGCTGTCTGACTACTTCACTTATGAGTGGCAGGATATGAGAGAGGTAAGGGCTAACAACCTCCTTAACCATTACATTAAGGAGTATGATATGCCTCTTATGTTCAACTCAGGCTTCATGGATGCAGCCATTGTAGGTGAGGAAATCTACCAGTGTGATATTAGGGGTGGAGAACCTATCATTGAAAGACTGAACCCACTCAAGGTAAGGGTATTCAAGTCAGGATTCAGCAATAAGATTGAGGATGCTGACATTATTATAATTGAAGACTACTGGTCCCCAGGTCAGGTTATTGATGCCTATTATGATGTCCTCAGTAAGAAGGACATTGCCTATATAGAGTCTGCTCCAGACATTATCCCACAAGCCAATGAAATGGGTGAGAGGGATGAAAGGGCAGAGTTTGTCAATCACCACATGATTGATGATGTAATTGCAGGCACTGATGAGTATGGCATGGGATTCTACTTTGACCCATTTGGTCTTTTCAGTGATGGTGCTGGTGAACTTCTCCCATTTGATACCAATGGTAATGTGAGGGTACTCAGAATGTATTGGAAGTCAAGGAGGAGGATAAAGAAGGTAAAGAAGTATGACCCTGAGACAGGTGAAGAGTACTTTGACTTCTACACTGAGGACTATGTACTGGATGAGGCTATGGGTGAAGAGGAAGAGATTCACTATATCAATGAAGCCTGGGAGGGCACTAAGATAGGTCAGGAAATCTATGTGAACATGAGACCTAGGGTAGTGCAGTACAACAGGCTTACCAACCCCTCAAGATGCCACTTTGGAATTGTGGGTTCAATCTACAATATCAATGAGAGCAAGCCATATAGCCTTGTTGACATGATGAAGCCATACAACTATCTGTATGATGTCATCCATGATAGGCTTAACAAGATAATGGCTAAGAACTGGGGTAAGATTATACATCTTGACCTTGCTAAAGTACCAAAGGGATGGAACATTGACAAGTGGATGTACTATGCAAAGCATAACAATGTTGCAGTCATTGACTCATTCAAGGAAGGTAACATTGGTGCAGCCACTGGAAAGCTTGCTGGAGCATTGAACAATGCAAGCAATGGTGTCATTGATGCAGAGCTTGGCAATATCATACAGCAGTACATTAACCTGCTTGAGTTCATCAAGATGGAAATGTCTGAGGTAGTGGGTGTAACAAGACAAAGAGAGGGTCAGGTAGCCAACAGAGAAACTGTTGGTGGTGTAGAGAGGGCCACTCTTCAGTCATCACATATCACTGAATGGATTTTCACCATCCATGATGATGTCAAGAAGAGAGCACTGGAGTGCTTCTTGGAGACTGCCAAGATTGCAATGAAAGGACAGAAGAAGAAGTTCCCATATCTGTTGTCTGATGGTTCCATGAGGTTCACTGATATTGACGGGGATGAGTTTGCTGAGTCAGACTATGGACTAGTAGTTGACAATGGCAATGGCATCCAAGACCTCAATCAGAAGCTGGATATGCTTGCTCAGGCTGGTATTCAGAACCAGATGATTTCCTTCTCTACCATTATGAAACTGTATGGTAGCTCCTCACTTGCTGAGAAGCAGAGAATGGTTGAGAATGATGAGAAGAGGATTCAGGAGAGACAAGCACAGCAGGCTCAGGCAGAACAGCAGATTAAGCAGAGTGAGATTCAGCAGAAAGCTGCCCTTGAACAGGCTAAACTTGAACAGGAGAACCTACTCAACCAGAGGGATAATGAGACTAGGGTCATTGTTGCTCAGATTGGTGCTGCAAGCAGACAAGCCCAAGCCAATGATGGTATTCAGGAGCCTGAATATTCTCAGGAGGCTAAGGATAAGCTTGCAGAACAAATGAGGGAGTTTGATGCTAGGCTTGCCCTTGACAGAGACAGGCTTGCCTTTGACAAAGATAAGGCTGATGAAGACGCAAGTCTCAAGAGGGCTGCTCTAAAGAAAAAGACTGTAACATCTAACAAATAAAAGATATGACTAATCTATTTACCCAGGAACAAATTGATGAGATAAGGTACAGACTATCCATCCAAAGTGGGTCAAAGGACACTCAGTTTGACTTGGCTGACCTTCCTCTTAAGGGTAATGAACAGATTGCCATTGTGCAGGATGGGGTCAACAAGAGGGTACAGGTTGATGAGTTCTTCCAGTCACTGAATGATTTCGGTCTTGTTGACTTCTTCAATGTGTCACATTATTATAATAGGATGACTGAGTCCTATGAGGAGTATAGGATGACACTTGAAGATGCTGTTAATTACTGTCCCCCTGATGTTCACAGAGGTGGTCAGGTTATCACATTCATGGGCACTGACTATGAATGGCACATCTGGCAGTATCTGGGAGATACTCCTGAGAACTGGACTGATATTGAGAACTATTGGGTTGACCTTCTAGTTGCAAAGTCAGTTATTGAGGATAGTCCTCTTGTATCACCTGTACTTAGTGGTAGGTGGACTGTGGGAAATGCCTCTTACACTGACAAGGACATTGTTGCTGAAAGAGGATATACTGCTACTTGGGAAGGTAACTTCCAGTGGAATAAGGAAGATGGTCACAAGTCACCTGAGAGAACAGATGGTGATTTCGGTGATTCACTGCCTGCAAGTGGACTGCCCTCCTCTACTCTTTCCCAATCCTTCACTGATAGTGGCAAGATTGAACAGTCACTATTTGCAGAGAAGATTGGTATGATTGTAAAGGGTGAGAAAGTAGTCAATGCTACTGGTGAGGATGAAACCAAGGATAGTGTATCTGTTACCTTCAAGGACAGACTATTCTACGGACTTACTGATGGTGTACCTACAGCTGCACAAATCAAGAATCTGACTTCAGAACTTGTAAGCAGCAGGGCTAAGACAATCAGGAACATCACTGCTCCTAAGACCAAGTACTTTGTCTATGCCTATCCTAAGTCTCTTGGAGACCTTACAAACATCATTCAGGATGGTGCTACTCCAGTACTTACAGCCTTTAACAAGTATGAGGTTGACTATGTAGCTATTCCAGGCAATACTGTCAGACTCAATGTCTATGTATCAGCCAATGATGGTGCATTTACTAATGTTCAACTACAATTCATTTAAGATATGGCAGAGAACAAACTATTCTATCCAGCCAAACTTGCATCCAATAACCCTGATACCTATGGTATTGTGGATGCAACTGAAGTCTCTGGCTTCAGGGCTATTGTATCACTAGACAAGCTGTTTGCCCTGCCTGATTCTATTCTTAGTATCACTAAGACAGGTGAGGATGCAGTAGGACAGTATTGGTGGGTCATTGCTGATGGTGCTTACTGGCAGCTGGTTAATTGGGCTGGCAGGAGAAGTGCAGCAGGATGGGTTAAGATTGTACCTAAAGTGATGTCAGAGGCAGCTAGTGAAGTTGACTATGAAGCTGAAAGAGTACAACTGAAAGGTGGTACTGAGAGTAACCCCAAGAATATTAACCCAATTACCACTACTACCAATGTCTATGATGAGAATTTCAAGGAGAGAAACCTTGAGCTTCTGTCTGACATTCTGAAAGACTTTGACTATAGGATTGACTATGCTACTGAAGCAGCCCTTACTGATGGTCTGCTACAAGGTATTGCTACTCCAACTACCAATCCTCTTGTAGAACCAGGCCAGAAAGTTGCCTATGTAGCTACTCAGGCTGGTGAATATACTCACTTCGAGGATAGTGAAGGTCATCCTTTGTCACTTGACAGGTTTAGCATCGGTATTTTCTACTATGATGGAGAGTCTTGGCAATTAACAGTCCTTGATGTGGAGCAAGACAGAGTCTTTGATGGTGGCAGGGCAGATACCTTCTATGGAGGTGCCAGAGAAATTGATTGTGGCAATGCCTCAAGAATATAAACTGACTTATTAAGAGAAAGCAAATTACTTAAACCCTTGGTTATGTCCAAGAGTTTAAGTAATTTTGCAGTCAAAATGAATAAATCCAATAATTAACTGATTATGGCAGACAGAATACAACTAAGGAGAGACACTCGTCTTAGGTGGGAACAGATTAATCCTATCCTACTTGAGGGTGAGGAAGGCTATGTCCTTGACAATCCCAACCTATATAAGCTGGGTGATGGTATTCACACTTGGAATGATTTGCCTTGGAGAGGTTACAATGGTAATGTAATCAATGAGAACCTTGGGGCAGATGAGCAGGCTGTGGTATCAGAAGCAATGACTAGCAAGCTTGCCACTGAGATTAATGTCTCAATCCTTTATCCTACAGGTGGTCCTAATGGAACCAACCTCTATGATATTGACACTGCCATCACCAAACTGCCTGAGTCAGTGCAGAGGAAAGGTATCAAGGTATCATTCCTTAATGCAGAAGCTGACTATGAGGTATGGCAATTTGTTGGTGAGGACATCACTATGGTCAGTGACTGGGAACAGTGTGGTTCTCCTACCAGGGGTCACATTATCCAAAATGACCAGTACATCTTTGCCATTGTTGATGATGAGGGCAATCTGCTTCTAGGTATTGACTTCTCTGGTTCCATTGTTGCCTCAAAGGGTATGTCAGATGAGACTAGGGAAGAGTTCAGGAAGCTGGTAAGATGGCAGGAGAAACAGGATGACAGGCTGCTTTTGCTTGAGCAGGGTCTGTGGCCACTTGAGGTTACTTACTCACTTAGTAAGAGTGCAGTAGAAGTAGGACAGGAGTCCACAATCGTGGCTAATGTCAAGGTGATGAGAAAGGGTGTAGATGTTACTGCTGATGCAGACATCACTATTAATGGAGAACACACCACATCCTTTGTGGTTACTCCTGAAGAGACTGGCACTCTCAACTTTGCATTGGTTGTTGAGTATGAGGGTCTGTCCTATGCTGACACTAAGACAGTTGCTGTCACCTATAAGACCTACTATGGTAGTGTATCTCCTTCATTCATTCCTGATGAAGAGGTTATCAAGGGTCTTTCCTCAGTGGTTATTCCTACTAATAAGTATAAGGTAAGCGGCATTAACCTTGCCTATGAGAAGTTTGTATATGCTTATCCTATTAGTAAAGGTGAGCTTACTACCATTACTGATGAGAATGGCTATGAACTCATTGACTCATACTCAAGGTCTGTAGTTGCTATTGATGAGATAGAGTACTACTGCTATGTGCTGACTAACCCAATAACTATTTCAAACGGAGTTCAGAACTATGGAAATTAAGGGTACAAAACTATTTGATGGATTTGTCTTTCTAGGTAAGGAGTTCCTAGACAAAAGGTCTAGTGTCCTTTCTCTTAATAACCTGAAAGACATTGACCCCAATACCATACCTGAAGGTTTCAGAGTCTATGTCAAAGAGGTGAAGCAATGGTATCAGTATGATGCTGACTTCCACTCAGAAATGACTGGTCACTGGAGGACTTCTGAAGGTATGGAGGAAATTGACTCTGAGGAGTTCATCTATGCCATTGTAGACTCTGAGGGAAAGATACTTTCAGGCATTAAGGTAGACGGCACTGTCTATAATCCTACCTTGGAGACAGGTAATGCTGTGTTCTCATCAATGAATGTTGATGAGTTCCTATGGGCAGTAGTTGACATGAACCAGCTTATCCTCTTTGGTATTAAGAAGGATGGTTCACTATATGCTCCTAAGGGTGTACCTGATGAAGTTGAAGAAAGGTTCAATCAACTCTCAGCTCTCACAGTCCTGACTAACACAGATAACTGGCTGTTTGCATTTGTTGACCCAACAGACACTGTTGTCTGGGGTATTCAACCAGATGGCACTATCTATCAGGGTAAGGGTATTCCTGATGATGTAAAGGCAGAGTTCAAGAAAGTATGGGGCAGACTCAGTGACTTTGATGAACTACAAGTGCTTGAGAATGATGGTGTTTGGCTATTTGCTATCACTGACTCAGAGGGTAAGGTTCTATGGGGTATTGAAGCTAATGGTAACATTTACCAGGGCCTAGGTATTCCTGAGGAGACCAAGAAAGAACTCTCTGATATTAAATCAAGGATGAAAGAGTTGGCTGGTCTACAAGTGTTGGAGAACACAGATAACTGGCTATACGCTATCCAAGATACAGAAGGTTCTATCCTATGGGGCATTGAGCCTGATGGTACAATCTATCAAGGAAAGGGCATCCCTGAGGATGCTAAGGAGTGGCTACAACAGCTGACTGACCTAGGATATAAGGTGATGCAGAATGAGCAGTACCTGTATGCAATCTGTGATGAGGATGACAATGTACTCTTTGGTATTGACTATAAGGGTAGGTCTGTTGTCAATGCAATCACTGGTATTGGTACTGTAGAGGTTGTTGAGACTGACAAGTATGTCTATGCAATCTATGACAGCACAGGCAATATGCTCTTTGCAATCCTTAAAGATGGTACTTGCTGGATGTCCAAGTTTGATGGAGAGTCTGCTTCTGACATTGCAAATGGTTATCTTTCAGGTCTTGATGATGAGGAGTTCATCCACATTGTAAGAGACTCTGAGGGCTACATTGTCCTAGGTGTAAGATGGGATGGTTCCATCTACATTCCTAAGGGTATGTCAGAGGATGCAAAGCTCTACTTCAAGCAGGTTGACAAGAGGTTTGCCAATGTTGAGGCAGACATTGACTACTTGAAGAAACATGGTAAGGACTGGTCTGATGAAGCTGACCTATGGCTACCTATTCCTAGAGTATGTGCAAGAGTTGAGATTGAGGGTACAATTCCTACTTCAAAATATATTCCTGTTGATGGCAGACTTACCTATAGTGACTTCGATGGTAACTCATTTACCAAGAAGATTCAGTGGAACATTCAAGGTAACATTTCAGCAGGCTTTGACAAGAAGAACTACTCTATTGACCTCCTTAGTGAGAATGATGAAGAGTTCACAGTCCAGTTTGGTACTTGGGTTCCTCAGGATTCATTCCACTTGAAGGCTCACTACTCAGACTTCTGGAAGACAAGGGCTATGTGTGTGTATAGGCTTGCAGAGCTTATTTCACAGTACAGACCTTATTATAACAGGAGACCTTGGGATAAAATCTTCGGTGCTGCTACTCAGCAGACAGCTGATGCACTCAAGGGTGGTATTGGTGAGGTTGACCAAGATATGAGGGATGGTGCTCTAGGCAGACCTGATGGTTTCCCATTCATGCTCTATATCAATGGCAAGCCTTATGGTATCTACACTTGGAATATTAAGAAGAGCAAGGATAACTATCATATCACCAAGAATGATGATACTGGTGCTCAGATGTTCTTTGGAGACTACATGACAGGTGTATTCCAGAGACTCAACTATGATTACTGGGCAATCGTTGACTGGGATGTTCAACTAGTCAGTGGTGCTGGTGATGCAAGGAGTGCTGTTATCACTTCATATAGCTCTAGCAATGGTGCTCATGCGGTTATGGAGAGTGCTGGTGTTGAGGGTATGACACTCTCAATTACCAATAGCTCTACCACTTACACATATCCTGTTTACTACAATGGTGCTCCTGTGACAGCAGAGAATACTTGGGCAGCAGGTGATTGTGTATATATCAAGAGAGAGGGTACTTCTCCTGACTACCACTTCAACCTTGTCAAGAGAGAGAGGTGGACTGAGGACACACCTTATGCAGTCAATCAGATTGTGTATGACCCTGAGACCTTTGATTATGAGGTTAATGGTAATACATCTTCTGTAACTATCAGGAGAGTTTTCAGGCTTCAGGTTTCAAACAACACTACCTTCGCAGGTATTGAGTATGATGATGAGACAGGCTTTGCTTATCAGACAGTGTACTACATTGATGAAGAGACTGGTCAGCAGATGACTAGGAGAGGTGGTAAGATTTCTCCTTATTACAACTCTTTGAGACCTTCTCAGATTTGCTGGAGACACCTTGAGGTAAGGAATCCTAAGAAGACTGTTGTGAGATACCCACTTGGTAAGCAAGATGGTGTCATGCAGTACCAGTATGAGTACTACAACTATGACAGCCCAGCAGACTTTGCATATAGTGGTGTGTATGAGTACACACATGAGATTATCTCTTCTGATATGATTTCAGAGAAGAATCTCACAAAGCTCATTGCAACAGGTGAGACTAAGGCTTTCAGTAAGAAAGAGTACAACAGGTCAGTGAACACAAGAGCCAATCTTGAGAAGTATAGTAGGGTAATCCCAGTTCTCAGAACCACTCTTACTCCTAGAAACCTCTTTGATTGGGGCTTCATGGGTGATGAAGCAACTCTGGAGAACTATCAGGAGATTTGGGATGCTCTAACAACAAGTCAGCAGGCAACTCTGACCAACCATGTGAAGAAACAAATCTTCACTGAGCACCATGATGTTGACCATGCTATTGACTTCTTCCTTGTGTACAATGCTACCAACTACTATGATAGTATCACTCACAACACCCTTTACACTACCTATGATGGTAAGAAGGTTGTTCCTAACCTGTATGATACTGACATTGCACTTGGTATGTCATCTACCTACACTAACTCATTCCCTGCTGTTCCATCAGGTGTACTAAATGCAGGTGATGCCACATTTGTTGGCTGGCTCTACAGATACTACATTGATGAAATCAAACAGAGGTGGAAAGAGTACAGGGATGCAGGTGTTATCAGTACTGCAAGCTTCTCTAAGCTTGTCTATGACCTTACTGACAACATTGGTGTTGAGAATTACAAGACTGAGCTTAAGCTGTGGACACAGCCTGGTTACAGAACCCCTGTTTACTGGAGGATGCCAGCAGGCTCTCTGACTGCAATTACTAACAAGAGTGGTGAGTTCAAGTCTTGGGGTTACAATGAGGACAATAACAACTATGCTAGTATGCCTGCTGCACTCAAGGCTCTATATGATGCAGACCCAAGTTCTGTTGAGTATGACCCAGAGAGGCAGTATGTAAGTGCAAATGGTACTACTGAGACTATGTACTGCACCATTACAGATGGTGATACAGTTCATTGGTATCAGTGTACTGCAAACTGTAAGGGTCAGAATCCTACTGAGACTTACACTTGTGGTAGTCCTACTAGCGGTGGTGTTATTGACTCACCAAAGAGAACAATCAAGTGGTTTGAGCAGAGGCTTGCATACCTTGATACTCTATGGGCTTATGAGCCTGCACCTGACCCAGGTGCTGATTCAAGCATCCCTTCGAGTGTTATTGATGACATTATTAATGGCTAAATAAACAGCTCCCTCTCGAAAGGGAGGGAGCATTTTTCTAACTTCTAATTTTTTATAAGATTTATGGCAAATTATCTTGACGCTGCTGGTCTTAACCAGTACACTACCGCCCTTAAGAATGGTACTCTTAAGGTGGGTGCAGCAGGTGCTGCTGATGAGGTTCCCGCATCTGGTATTCAGGGTGTGATTGACCTTGCTAATCTTCCTGCTGGTGCTCTTGAGAGGATGGTTGTAGTTGCTGATGAGACAGCAAGACTGGCTCTGACTACAGCTAGTGTTCAGAATGGTGATACCGTTAAGCAGAGTGACACAGGTGTCCTTTACTTTGTGAAGGATGACACCAAGCTTGGTGGTGCTGATGCTGCTCAGGCATTTGAGGTTTACACCGCAGGTTCTGCTACATCTGCTCCTTGGAGTGGTATTACTGGCAAGCCTGAGAGCTACACTCCATCTGCACACAATCAGGATGGTAGCACAATCAATGCACTGACTGGCTATGCAAAGGCTTCATCAAAGGCTGATGTTGCTCCTGCTGATTCCCTGATTGCTGCTATCGGTAAGCTGGAGAAGAAGGCTGATGATGCTGCTGCCGCTGCTGCTGACTATGCAGCTATTGACAGCACGGACATTGCTGCTATTATTGCAGGTACTTGGAGCTAAACCACTAAACCATTAGTGTATGAATTTCCTAGATGCGTTTGGTCTCAATGAGTTCTTCAAAAGCATCAAAGGCATCTTTGTCAAAAAGGAGAATATCAAACCATATACTAATTCATATCAGATAGTGGATATGGGCAATTACCTTTCTGCTGTAGTAGATAAGGACAGCCATATTCTCTGTTTCATTGATAGTAATGGTAAGGTACATCATCCTATTGGCACTGTAACATCAGGACTCTCCGTAGAGGGTGATGCTGCCATTAGTGGCAAAGCCCTCATCGGGGACTCCAAGTTACTAGAAGCAGATGAGGGTGGCATGGTCTTTACTCTCATTGACCCAGAGAATCGTATGCTTCTATGGATAAATACTGATGGTACTGTGGATTTCCAAGGAATACCTACTGATGTTAAGGAAGAGATTGAGGCACTAAAGACTAGGGTTAAAGCATTGGAAGATGCTCAATAACCCTCTAAAGCCTAAGCTAAGTAATTTACTTAGGTCAAAAATTTGGTAGTTTGGAAAAATTTGCTTACCTTTGCACTCGAATTTGCGAAGTAAAAGCAACAAGAGATAATTAACATTAACAATCAATCATTTCAACTATGAGTAAAGGTTTGAAATTGGTTCTACCTTCAGCAGTCTCTGACCCTGAGGGCAAGCTAAGAAAACTGGAGCACTACTATGGCATTGAGTTCGTAAGAGGTGCATCTAATGGTGGTAGTGATAAGGGCTATTATAGGCTGATTGGTGATGAGAATCTCCTTTCTGAAATGAGATTCCACAATCAGATTAAGATTGCCAATGTCAAGGATGCTACTCTTCAGTATCTCTACAACCAGGTGAACTTCAACCAGACTGAATCTGGTGCCGCAGCTAGTGTTAATGGTAGTGATGGTTCTGATGTTATCCAGCTGCACACAAAGACTGTGTATGCAGTGCTGGGTGGAACCAACGCTACTTATGAGAGATTCATTGTGAGTGATGCTCCATTCACTTATGATGGTGATGAGGCTATTGCCTTTGACCCAATGGGTGACTCACCTGACTATGTTACCATTCAGGATGGCAAGTCAAGGAGTATCTACAATGAGAACGTAGTTGGTACTCAGGGTGCTGCCAATGCTGCTGTTACCAACCTTGGTGAGAGTGGTCTAGGTGATGCTACTGCCGCAGGTGGTTTCCCAAGAACTTCTACTTCGAGGTATGGCTATGAGGCAGCTGCTAGGGCTAAGAACTCTGTGTCTACCAAGAACACTCCTTATGCACCTTACAACAACTTTGACCTTGAACTGCTTCAGGCATTTATGTTTATTGAGTTCAGGACAAAGCAGCTCAATAACCTGCTTGGTCATGGTATTTCAAGTAACATTGCTCCTACAGCAGAGACATGGGGTAAGGTTAGTGGTGCTAGGATTACCTTTGATGGTGGTAACACCTATACTTATGCAACATTTGGTACTACAGTATTCCCAACTCAGGGTCAGGCTGGTGTAGCTCTTTGGGCACTGCTCAATGGTTACAGCCCACTTCTGAAGTGTCTTGAGGCTCAGAGAGCAGTTTCTGCTGGTGGTGCTCTTGAGGCAGTAAAGAACGCTGATGGTGACAATGTTCAGGGTATTGCAGATGGTGTTATGACTGGTATCTGGACAAAGACATTTAGCATTGTAGCAAACATCAGCCTCACACAGGAAGGTGCTCCTGTTTCAGCTAACATTGACTTTGTACTGAGAGTTCCAGTATGGAGAGGTAGAACAAGGCTTTGGGGTCATCTGAACCAGCATCTGTCTGGTTATGATGTACTGAGATACTTCAATGGTACTAACCTGGTACATGAGCTGTACAGGGCTAAGAGCATTGCTGGTATCATGGCAGACTCCGATGAGACTAACAAGACCACTAAGGGTCAGTTTGCATTTGAGCAGGCTTATGACTTTGTAGGCGCATTTGGTGTTGGTGGTTATGGTACAAGGCAGATGACCTTCAATGGTGTATCTCTTGGTATCACTGCTGATGCTCCAAGTGTAGCAGGTAGAGACAACTATGAGTCATCAGGTGTATGGGGTGACACATCAGCTCTTGCTGAGAACATCTATCAGAGGAAGTGCGCTCGTTTTGGCCTCGATGCTTCTGACGCG